>Ga0137409_10005156_pt1 | contig 13658 bp, 13 predicted proteins | sample CZODoug1_16funga_FD_122059 | JGI IMG/M metagenome (GOLD analysis project Ga0137409, IMG submission 122059) | Vadose zone soil fungal communities from Angelo Coast Range Reserve, California, USA - CZODoug1_16fungal (Hybrid Assembly) | ecosystem: Environmental > Terrestrial > Soil > Vadose zone...
CAGTACCCGCACTGCACGACCTCGAGGTCCAGCCAGGCCTGCTGCACCTTCTTGCCGGCCGGCGTCTCCCCGATCGCTTCGATGGTGGTGATCTTTTTCCCAGCGACCGCGGCCACCGGGGTGACGCAGGAGCGGATTGGTTGCCCGTCTAGGTGCACCGTGCAGGCCCCGCACAACGCCATCCCGCAGCCGAACTTCGTGCCGGTCAGCCCGACGACATCACGCAGCACCCACAGGACCGGCATGTCAGCCGGCACGTCTACCGTCACGTCGCGTCCGTTGATGTTCAGGGTTGCCATGAATCACTCTCCGTGAGAGAACGGCTACACTTGTGCGAAGCCGCCATCCACAAACAACTCCGCTCCCGTGACGTAACTGCTGTCGTCGGAGGCGAGAAACGCCACCGCCTTCGCGACCTCATTCGGTGTGCCGAGCCTGCCGAGTGGAACCGTGGTGGAAATCATCTTCGAGCGTTGCTGGCCCGTTTCCGAGGAAGCGAGCAGCTCACTCAGCCCGGGGGTGTCGATCGGGCCTGGGCTCACGGCGTTCACGCGGATGCGGCGATCCCTCAAGTCCATCGTCCACGTGCGCGCGAACGAGCGGATGGCGGCCTTCGTGGCACTGTACACGCTGTTCGCTGGAAATCCCTTGCTCCCGACGACGGACGCATTCAGAATGATCGAGGCGCCATCAGGCAAGAGCGGCAGCGCCTTTTGCACCGTGAACAGGACGCCTTTGACGTTGATGTCGAAGATCGAGTCGAAGAACTCTTCAGTGATCTTGCCCAAAGGAGCATACTTCGCCACACCGGCGTTGGCAAACACGACATCGAGCTTGCCCTTCTCACGTTTGATCTGCGCGAACAGGCGATCGAGATCGGCCGGGTTCGACACGTCTCCTTGCACGCCGGTGACATTTCTGCCGAGCGTTTTCACCGCCGCGGTCAACTCGGCCTCGCGCCGCCCCGTGATGTAGACGTAGGCGCCTTCGTTCACGAACTGCTGCGCGGTCGCGAGGCCGATGCCGCTACTGCCACCGGTGATGAGCGCGATTTTCCCGTCGAGCTTGCCCATCAGGCCAGGAACCTCACCAGCTCGGTATTCACCTGGTCGGCGTGGGTCCACAGTACGCCGTGCGGTCCGTCTTTGAGCTCGACGAACTTAACGTCCTTGATCATCTTCGCTTGCCTGCGGGACGTGGCATCTGGCGGCAGAATCCGATCCGCGTCTCCGTGCAAGATGAGCGTCGGTACATCGTTGCGCGAGATGTCCTTGCGGAAGTCCTCGATCCACGCATCGACGCACGCCAGCGTGCCGGTGGCGGATGCGCCCGCGGCCACGTTCCAGTTGTCTTCGACGACGCGCTCGCTCACGAGCTTTCCGCCCAGCACGTCATAGTTGTAAAAGTTGTGCAGGAAGTCGAGCAGGAACGTGGGTCGGTCGGCCTTGATCCCGGCCTTGATGCCGTTGAACACGCCGGCGTCCACGCCCTCCGGATTGTCGGCGGCCTTCACGAGATACGGTCCGAGCGTGCCGATCAGCACCGCTTTGCGCACACGCTTGGTGCCGTACTTACCCATATAGCGCGTGACTTCACCCGTGCCCATCGAAAAGCCCACGAGCGACACGCCGGTGAGATTCAAGGTCGTCAGCACGGCGTTCAGATCGGACGCGAACGTGTCGTAGTTGTAGCCCACGGCCGGCTGGCTCGACCGGCCGAAGCCGCGACGATCGTAGGTGATCACGCGATGGCCCCCGGCCAGCAACGCCGCCGTTTGCTTCTCCCACGACGCGCCGCTCAACGGCCAGCCATGGATGAGCACCACCGGCGAACCCGATCCGTGATCTTCATAGTACAGCTCGATGGGGGTCGAGTTTTCCTGCCCCACCCTGATCTTGCTGCTCGTGGCGGCTTTGCCGGCGCCTTGGAATGGGTCGGACTCAGCAGCCGTAGCAGTCGATGGCAGCGCCGATAGCAACGGTGCGGCAACGCCCGCGGCGGCAAGCTTGAGGGTGTCACGCCGGCTTAGGGGGGTCTTCATCGAGCAGCCTCCAGGTCAGGAGCGTTGGTCGCGGATGCAGGGCCGTTCCTCCTCAAGGGTCTTGGGGCTGTCAGGGTTCCCCCCCCGGCTGCCCCGCTGGGATGGATCAGCGCGCCTGCTCTTCCCACTGGCGCATGGGGATTACGACGAACACCTCGGTTCGCCTCGGGAGGTGGTTGATGTACGGCATGCCGCTGCTGGCGTCACGGGTAAACGCTTGTAGCTCCTCTTGATGTGGAGAGACGACCATGACATGTGGACCGACGTGGAAGTACTTGTCTGGAGCCTCGGTTGGCGCAGCTGGGTGCGGTACCCAGGCACCCACGTACATGTAGGCGATGCCAATCCTGTCGATGTGAGCCGCTCGGCCTGCCAGACCATCCGTGATCCACTGCATGAAGACGCCAGGAAGGCAAACAACGCGCAACAGGTGACTGCTTGTTCAGCAGAGAGTTGGCTTCAGGTACGATGACGACCCGTCAGCAATTGCCGAACGGGCAGCGTAGGCGCTGCCCGAGATTCCTCAGCGGGACATCAAGACCGGCAGGTCGGCCTCGCGCAGGACCGTGCGTGTGACGCCGCCGAATATCAACTCGTTCAGGCGGGCGTGGCCGTAGGCGCCCATGACAAGGAGATCGGCGCCGAACGCGGCGGCGTGCGACAGCAGAACGCGGCCCACGTCCTGGCCGTCGGACGAGAGGCGTCGCACCTCCACTCGCGCGCGGTGACGGGCCAGGTATCGAGCGATGTCCGCTCCCGGCTCCTGCCCGTGACCCGCCTGGCGGCGCTCAGGGTCGATGACCAACACTTCGACCGCCGCGGCCCTCACGAGCAACGGCAGGGCGTCCGCCACGGCCCGGGCGGATGCGCGCCCGGCGTCCCACCCGACCAGGATGCGGCGGGCGCCGGATGCCGTGCTGCGTGGCGGGAGCACGATGACCGGCCGCCCGGAGGTCAGGACGAGGGACTCGACCAGACCGGGAGGCCCGGCGGTCTGGCCCGCTGGGTCCGGGCGGGCAACCACCGCCAGGTCCGCGTAGCGCGCGTGTACACCCACGTCGCTGCTGAAGTACGGCTCCGATCTCCACTCCCACCCGATGGCGTAACGACGGACGATGCCGTCGAACCGCGCGCGGTGATTCGCCTCGGCCTCCTCGACTTGTGCTTGGCGGGCCCCGATCACGTTCGGGATGCCCTCGCCGCGGGCGAACATCTCCGGCGGGGTAACGGCAGGGGCCGGCCGCATGAATACGCCCGTGAGGTGCGCGCCATACTCCAGCGCGAGTGCACCGGCAAACTCGAGGATGCCCGTAGGCTCGGTCTCCCCATCGACGAAGACGATGATCTCCTGTATCGAGTCCGCCATCGGGGCGTCATCGACCGGCGATACCGTGGCGCGGTGTGTGGTGTTCATGGTGATGCTCCTTTTCTCACCATAACGCTCGGATTTGGCCGGGAGTTCATCCAGGTGTGTGCCTACAAACGGCGTTCTTGGACGAGGCGCGTTCGGACCGCCGCAAGGTGCGCCTGCGCGTCGCGCAACGCGGCGGGCGTTGTGTGAGCCGAGGACGAGATCGTACCTGTGCGGGACGGCCGAGCCGAGAACGAATTCCGTGTCGGTCCGCGCCTCGAATTCGACCGCTTTGTTCGACGGCTCGAAAGCCGCCAAGTCGCCGTGCCGCAGTTCGTCCGGAACTGACCTTCAGTGTTGCTCTTCCCGTGAGCATCCCGCCCGCCCTGCGCCAAGAGCCGTAGCGCTCACGGCCGCTCGAGCGCCCGCCGGTCCCACCCGGCGAGGTTGGCCGCGGCGTCGTAGGTGCTGTTCAGGAAGGCCATGAGCGTGTCGACGGGCGACGGCGCCGTTCGGACGGCGTCATACGGCAGGATGAAGATCCCCATCGGCGCATGGTAGTACGCGGCGCTCGGCTGCATTGCGAGGTCTCGCAACCCGGCCGGCTCCGGCGCCGCATAGGCGTAGAACGCCGCCTCTTGCACGGCCCCGCTTCCGGCCCAGAACCCGGCGCTGATCACTTCGTGAGAATAGGCCTCTTGGGTCATTCGATCCGCCCCGGGCCGCTCGGGGGCCCGCCGCCCCGAGAACCGCGTCACCGCAAGATCGAAGCTGCCCCAGAAGAAGTGCACCGGACTGCATTTCCCGAGAAACGGCGCGCGAAACCTGCGGAGCACGTCGTCCGCCTGGACGAGGATGCGCCAGTGCCGATTGGCATACTCCGGATCGTACGACGCGTGTGTGCGATCGTCGGTAAAGCGAATCGGGTTCTCCACCTCGACGGGCATGGGCCAGAGCTTCACCCGGATCGCGAGGGTTTCGAGCGCCTTGAGATAGAGGCGGTAGAACTCCGCCACCGAGCGCGGCCGCAGGGGGATTTCGTGCACGGTGCCGTCGTCCGTCCGGAGGACGAGCTCGTGCTCGATGAAGTCGAACTCCACGTCGAGCGTGCGGGACCCGTACGGCATGGGACCGGTCGCGAGCCCGCGCGCGGTGACGTGCAGCGTCACCTGCCACCAATGGTTCTGCGGAGGCGCGAGAGCGAGTTGGGTCTTCCCCACGATCTGGGTCCACATGTGGAGCGTGGCGTACGTGTCTTTCCATGCCGCGAGCGGCAGGTCTGGCCAGCGATCGGATTCCGCGACGCGGGTCGTCACGGCCCGCCGGCCGCGTCACGAGGTGCGAGTCGCTGACGGATGGCGCCGAGATGGTACGCCGCGTGCGCGATCGCGCCGATCGCCACGCCCAACGCATCCTCGTCCCACACGGCGTGCATCTCCACGGCCACATACAGACTGTCGTACTCGCGTCGCAGTTGTGCCTGCAGGTCAGCCCACCCGGCGTCGTCCACCGTGGTCACCGTCCAACTCCGCCCGCGATCGCGCGACGTCTGCTCGCCGCGCAGTGCCCGCGTCGACAGCACCAGACTCTCGCTCACGTGGTGGATGTGACCCGCGATGGTCGAGTGGCCCGGTCCCCCTCGCTCCGACGCCTGGACGGCGCTCAACCCGTTGATCGTCGCGAACAGGCCGGTCCCGGGGGATGCGTCGGTGAAGTAGGTCCAGGGGCCGGGAGGCCCCTCGAAGGCTTCGACGAGCATCCGGGTCAGCAAACTCACCATCACGACGGGCGGCGTACCGGTCATAGTCCCTCGGCTATAATTCTGAGCACGATGCAAGATACCAAGCGAAGTCAGTTCTGCGCCCCCTGGCGCCCACCGGAATCATGGCCGATTCTCTGGCGGATGCGCGGGTTCCTGTCGGCCGCCGCGGCGATCCTCCTGCTCACAGGCGACCTCGTCGCACAAGCCTCGGGCGCCAAGCAACCCCTGCAGTGGATCCCGGTACCACCGATCCTTCCCCCAGGCGCGCTGATCGCCGTCGTTTCGGGAGACCCCACCGGTCCCGGCCGCTGCACGGTGGAACTCGCGATGCCGGACGGTTACGTGATGCCACCCCACTCTCACCCCAGCGACGAGTTCGTGGAAGTGAGGGCGGGTACGCTCCTCGTGGGGGTCGGGGATCGGATGGATGTCCGGAAGACCCAGCCGGTGGCTATGGGCGACACGGGCACGGCTCCCGCGGGAATGCACCATTACACCATCGCGAAGGGGGAGACGACGGTCCGCGTAACCTTCATGGGCCCTTACACCATCACCTACGTGCACGAGTACCACGTTCCCCGGAGTCCGAGCTTTCCCTACCAGTATTGAGCGAGCAGGGCGCAGCGTTTCTGACTGCTGGCGAGGCCCAGTTCCAATCCGCGCATCACGTTGAGTGCCTGCTCAGGCGTGACCGCCAGCTGCGCCTTCCCCAGGATGGCGTCGCGGACATTCTCGTAGTAGCGCGCGAAGCTCGAGGGGATGGTCGGGATCGTTCGCGTTCCCTCGGGAGTCGTCAACCGGCCGTACATCTCGGGCGGTTCTGCATCCCAGTCCGCCTCGTCGGGCATGCGGCCGGATTTCAGTGCCGCTTCCTGCGGATCGAGTCCGTGCTTGATGAACGAGCCCTTCGTTCCGTGAACCGTAAAGGTCGGCCCGGGTGAGGCCGCCAGCATGGATGCCCGCAACAGCGCCCGCATGTGCGGGTAATGCAGCGTGACGTCGAACGCATCGTCGGCGGTGGCGCCGTCGCGCTCGATGCGGATGTCGGCGGCGATGGCCTGCGGATTTCCGAACAGGACCAACGCCTGATCGAGCAAGTGCGAGCCCAGGTCGAACCAGAGGCCGGACCCGGGCTGCGCCTGCTCGCGCCACGAGCCCGGCCTGAGCTCAGCGCGGAAGCGGTCAAAGTGGGATTCGAACGTCGTCACGCGGCCGAGCACACCTTCCGACAGGAGTGTTCGCAGCGTTACGAAGTCTCCCACGTAACGGCGGTTCTGGTAGGCCGACAGTACGCGTGCCTTCGCGTTGCCCAGCTGGACCAGCTCTTCGGCTTCGGCAACGGTAGTGGTAAACGGCTTATCGATAACGACGTGGCGGCCGGCCAGGAGACATTGCTTTGCGATCGGATGATGCGACTGGTTGGGCGTGGCGATGACGACGAGGTCGACGCCCCGGGTGAGCAGCTCATCGACGCTGCGCACCAATTCGACATCCGCAAAGCGCGGGTCCGGTGAGCCATGACGCTGGACGATAGCCGTGAGGCGGAGACCATCGACCGCACGGATGACGGGTGCGTGGAATGTCTTCCCGGCGAAGCCGAAACCGACGAGGCCGACGTTGAGCATGACACTGATTGTACATGATGCCAGGTCCGGGTGCCCCCCCCAGGCCTCCACCGCATCTCCTGTCGATTCCGCCATAACCGTATTCGTCGTATGTATGAATCCCATCCCAGCGGAGGCGGACCGATGAGACGGCTGATCATGTGGAACATGGTGACTCTGGATGGCTTCTTCGAGGGGCCGAAGCCGTGGGACATCGGCTGGCACGGTCTGGGGTGGGGCGAGGAGCTGGAGCGGCTGTCCATCGAGCAAACCAGCGCCGCCGACGCGCTGCTGTTCGGGAGGGTGACCTATGAGGGCATGGCGGCGCATTGGCCGTCGGCCAAGGGCGCAGTGGCCGCGATCATGAACGCGATTCCCAAGATCGTCTTTTCGAAGACGCTCGAGCGCGCCGATTGGAGCAACACCCGGCTGGTCCGCGAGAGCGCCGAGCGTGAGGTAGCGCGACTGAAGCAGCAGGCCGGGAAGGACCTCTTGCTGTTCGGCAGCGCGAACCTCGCGGACTCGCTCACCCGCAGCGGCTTGATCGATGAATACCGCTTGGGCGTGAACCCGGTGGTGCTGGGCGGAGGCAGTCCGCTGTTCAAGCCCGCCCCGGAGAGCTTGAAGCTGAAGTTGCTCGACGCGCGGGCACTCAAGTCGGGGTGCGTGCTGTTGCGCTACGAGCCGGCGCGCTAAGGAGAGCCGGGTAGAAAGGACCGTCGCGCGCGCCGATAGCCGCGATAGATTCGGAAGGATGACCGCACCTTCTGCGTGGAGCCCGTTGCGGCGCCCCCTGTTCCGGGCCCTGTGGATCGCAGATGTCGCGTCGAACATCGGGACGTGGATGCATGACGCCGCCGCGGCCTGGTTGATGACGCTGCTCGCGCCGTCACCGCTCATGGTGTCGCTGGTGCAGGCCGCGACCACGCTTCCCCTATTCCTCCTCGCGCTTCCCGCCGGCGCGTTGGCCGACGTGCTCGACCGGCGACGGATTCTCCTCGTCGCCCAGGTGTGGATGTTCCTGGTGATCGCGTTGCTGGGTATCCTGACGATCACGGGTGTCGTGCAGCCCTGGATGCTCCTGGCGATCACACTCGCGATCGGCGCGGGCAGCGCGATCGACTTGCCCGCGTGGCAGGCGATCATTCCCGAAACGGTGCCGCGGGAGGAGTTACCGGCGAGCGTGGGGCTCGGCACGGTTGCGATTAACATCGCCCGCGCCGTGGGACCGGCCATCGCCGGCGTGATCATCGTCGTCGGCGGACCGGGGCCGGTGTTTCTCATCAATGCCGTGTCGGTGGTGGCCGTCTTCTTCGTCCTGTGGAGATGGCGGCGCGAATCCCACCGTGCCACGCTCCCCGCCGAGCGATTAGCGTCCGCCATGCGAGCCGGCGTCCGCTATGTCCGGCACGCGCCGGCGCTCCGGACGGTCGTCGTCCGCACGGCAGCCTTCGTCGGGTTCGCCAGCGCGCTGTGGGCACTGCTCCCGCTGGTCGCGAAGACTTCGTTAGGCCGGGGCCCGGTGGCCTATGGAGCCCTCGTCGGAAGCCTCGGCGTGGGAGGGCTGCTCGGCGCCGCGCTGCTGCCGACCTGGCGGAGACGCTGGTCGACGGACGCGATCACGGCGTGGGCGACCGTGGCCTTCACCGTCGGGTCGCTCGCGCTTGCTTGGGTGACCAACTTCGCCATCCTGCTCGGCGCGATGGTGATCGCGGGCGTCGCCTGGTTCACCATCCTGTCGAGCGTGATTCTGGCGGCGCAGCGGGGGGCAGCGGAATGGGTGCGAGGTCGCGCGCTCGCGATCTCCACCCTCACCCTGTTCGGATCGATGGCGCTCGGCGCCGTGTTGTGGGGCGTGGTCGCGAACCGGTTCACCATCACCTGGGCCCTCACGGCGGCGAGCGCCGGCCTCCTGCTCGGGCTCGGCCTGATCCCTCGCTTCCGCCTGGCCACTGCGGAAGGCCTGGATTTGGCCCCGTCGCACGACTGGGAGGATCCAGTGGTAGCGGAAGACGTGGCTGCCGATGCCGGGCCGGTGCTGGTCACCGTGGAATACACGCTCGAGCCGGCGCAGCGCGCGGCGTTTGCCGCCGCGATGCGCCGGCTGCTCCGCCCGATTCGCCGGCGCGACGGGGCCGTGTTCTGGGAGCTGTTTGTCGACTCGGCGAACCCGAATCGCTGTATGGAGTGTTTCTTGGTCGAATCGTGGTCGGAGCATCTGCGGCAACACGATCGGGTGACCAGATCGGATCGCGAAGTCGAGGACGCGATCCGTACGTTCTACACCGGCGGTGAACGCACCACCCACTACGTCGCGCTGGTCCCCGCCATTTCCCCGACCCGTTAGATCAGCTCGATCCGCGACACATCGAAGGCCGGTTTGGGGAACCGCATGTCGAGAGCCTCGAGCGTCTCGACGAGAATGTGCGATACGGCGAAGTTGCGGAACCACTTCCTGTCCGCCGGCACAACGAACCAGGGTGCGGCGGGTGTGCTGCAGCGGGCGAGGGCCTCTTCGTACGCGGCCGTGTACTCGTCCCACTGCTTCCGGTCTTCGAAATCGCTCCGCGACAGCTTCCACTGTTTCGTGGGGTCGCGCAGCCGCTCCGCGAAGCGCTGCCGCTGCTCGTCCTTGCTGATATGCAGGAAGAACTTCACGACCACGACGCCGCTGTCGGTCAGGAGCTGCTCAAACCGGTTGATGTGGTCGTAGCGCCGGGACCAGACGTCCTTCGGGACCAGCTTGCGTACGCGCGCCGCGAGCACGTCCTCGTAGTGCGACCGGTTGAAGATGGCCACCTCCCCCGAGGGCGGCACCGCGCGGTGCACCCGCCACAGGAAGTCATGGTCCGCTTCCTCGGCGGAGGGCGCCTTGAACGACGTCACCCGACAGCCCTGGGGATTGAGGCCTCGCATGACGTGGCGGATCGTTCCGTCCTTGCCTGCACCGTCCATCCCCTGAAGCACCACGAGCAACGCGCGCCGGTGCTCGGCGTACATGAGATACTGCAGCTCGTCGAGGCGCGCGATGGTTTTCTCGGTTTTCTCGACCGCTCCCTCTTTCTGTAGCCCCAACGTCTCGTCAGGATCCCAATCGGCGAGCGTGAGTCGCTTCTCCGGACGGACGATCAGCTTGTCGCGTAGCTCCATGGGGTCACGCTCCAACGACCGAGTCGCGCCGAAGCTACTGCGCCCCCAGTATTACGCCATGCCGGGAACCCTATCTGGCCTGATCGCCGCTTACGGCTACGCCGGTCTCTTCTTCCTCATCGGCCTCGAGAGCCTCGGGCTGCCGCTTCCGGGAGAGACCGCCCTGGTCACCGCGGCCGCGTTAGCCGGGCTGGGGCACCTCTCGATCTACGGGGTCGTCGCGACCGCGGTCGCCGCAGCGGTCCTGGGCGACAACGGCGGGTATTGGATCGGACGGAACGGTGGCATCGCGTTCGTGCGGCGCTATGGGCGCGTCATTCACCTCAACGAATCGCATCTCGAGCGGGCGCGTCGCTTCTTTGAGCGGCACGGGCCCAAGACCGTCTTCATTGGTCGCTTTATCGCGCTGCTGCGCACCTGGGCCGCCGTGCTGGCGGGGGCGGCACGGATGCCGTACCGCACTTTCATGCTCTATAACGCGCTCGGCGCCGTGTGCTGGGCGGTGGTGTTTGGCGCGCTCGGCTATGGGTTCGGTCGCAATCTGCCGCAGCTCGAGCACTACATCGGTCAGGCCAGCCTCGCGGGGGCGCTGCTGGTCGCCCTGGTGGTGGGGCTCGTGTTCGGGTGGCGCTGGCTGGAGACGAGCCACCCGCGCGCCGGGACCTTCGTGGCCACGCGCTTTGCGCGTGGGCAGTACCTGGGGCTCCACCTCACGATCGGGTTGGCAATCAGCCTCGCCGGGCTGTGGCTATTTGCCGCGATCACGGAAGACGTCATCCACCATGACCCCCTCACGCAGTTCGACGTGATGCTGCTCGAGTGGGTGCACACACGTGCCACGCCCACCGGGTACGCAGTCTCCTATGCGATCAGCCTGCTCGGCTCGCCGGTCACGCTGACCATTTTGGGCCTCGGCGTGGGCCTCCTGCTCGCGGCCCGTCGTCAGTGGATCGTGCTCGCCGGCTGGCTCGCGGCCTTCGCCGGCGGCGGCCTGCTGGATGTGGTGCTCAAGCTCGTGATCCACCGCCCACGGCCCCCCTATGCCGGCGCGTTCCTCCACCACTACACGTGGAGCTTTCCGAGCGGCCACGCGATGGGCTCGCTCATCGGCTACGGCATGCTCGCCTACGTGCTCACGCTGCTCTGGATCCACAGCCGCGGCGGGCAAATCGCCGTGGTGCTGGGCGCCGCCCTGCTGGTCGTGGCCGTTGGGTTGAGCCGACTCTACCTCGGACTGCACTATTTCAGCGATGTCGTGGGTGGGTACGCCGCAGGAGTGTTGTGGCTCTCGGCATGCATCTCCGGCGTCGAGGTTGCGCGCCGGAGGGGTGCGGCACCGCCGTCGGCCGGTCGCTCCCGGGGGTTCTAGTCCAGGTGGTGCGAGCCACGCGGTTTCACCCTCTCGCTTATCTTGCGAGGTGGCCACTGGAGGTGAACTGGCATGACCCGCTCGCTGATCGTGCTGCCGGACGACTCTGCCAAGCCGATCCTGGCGGCGATCGAGGGCGCATCGCAGACGCTCCGGGTCAAGATGTTCGTGTTCTCGGACCCGGCGTTGCGCAAGGCAATCATCGCGGCGCAGCGGCGCGGTGTGGCGGTTCGCGTGATGCTCAACCCTGCCCGGCGCAGCGGCGAGCAGGAGAACGAAGCCGCCCGCACGGCGCTCGAACGAGCGGGCATCGCCGTACAGGACGCCAACCCTGCCTTCGCTCTCACGCACGAGAAGTCGATGGTGGTGGACGACGTGACGGCGTTCGTCAATTCGCTCAATTGGACGACGAGGAATCTGACCGAGACGCGTGACTACGCCGTCGTCACGACGCGCGGCCACGACGTGAGCGAGATCATCGAGTGCTTCGAGGCCGACTGGCACCGTCAGGCCTTCACGCCGCGCGACAAGAGCGACCTGGTCTGGTGCCCCGGACCCGGGCGGGATCGCATCTGCCGATTCATCGACGAGGCGAGGCACAAGCTGTTCGTCCAGAACGAGCGCTTCCAGGACACGGTCATCGTCGAGCACCTGGTCCGCGCGGCGCGACGCGGCGTGAAAGTACACGTCATGGCTCGTCCGGCTCATACGCTCAAGCGAGAGAAACTGGTCGAGGGCGTCGGGGGGCTGCGCATCATGGCGGACGTCGGGATCAAGATCCACAAGCTCAAGCATCTGAAACTCCACGGTAAGATGCTCCTCGCCGACGGGGTGGGCGCCATCGTGGGCTCGATCAACTTCGCGGCCGGAAGTCTCGACGGCCGGCGCGAGCTGGCGATCGAGGTGCGCGACGCCGCCGTCGTAGACCGGCTGCACAAAATCGCCGCACACGACTGGGAGCATTCGCATCCGCTGGATCTCTCGGACGCGGGGTTGCTGGCCGATCTCGACCGGGTCGAGGGGGCGGCGGAGCTGCTCGCCATCGAGAACAAGCGGACAGACGCGCACGACTGACCGTTTCAAGTATCGAAGCGCAATCACCATCACCAGCCGGCGCCCATGCATCCTACGATGATCCTGCTCGTTGGAATGGCCACGATCCTCGCAGGGATCGTGCTGCTCCGCCTCAATGCGTTCCTGGCGCTGATCATTGCCGCGATCGTGGTCAGCCTGCTCGCGCCCGGTGAGCCGGCGGTGAAGATCGCCCGCGTGGCCGAGGGCTTCGGGCGAACGGCCGGCACCGTCGGGATCGTCATCGCATTGGCAGCGATCATCGGCAAAGCCATGACGGACAGCGGGGCGGCGGACCGGATCGTCAATGCGTTCCTCGCGCTGCTGGGCGAGAAGCGAGGCGCCACGGCGCTGTGTTCCACTGGCTACGTGCTCTCGATTCCAGTCTTCTTCGACACGGTCTTCTATCTGCTGGTTCCTCTGGCCCGGTCGATGTACGGGCGCACCAACCGCAACTATCTGAAGTACCTCCTGGCGATTGCGGCGGGCGCGGGGGCGACGCACACGCTGGTCCCGCCCACCCCCGGGCCGCTGGCGATCGCCGGCACGTTGGGCGTGGACCTCGGAACCATGGTCCTGGTCGGCATCGTCGTGGCCCTGCCGGCGGCCGGGGCGGGGCTGCTGTTCGCGGGATGGGTCGACCGTCGCATGCCCGTGGTGCCCCGAGCCCCCGCCGGCTCGGCCCTCGGCGCCGGTGCCGCAGAGGCTGCGGTTACGCAGCCACTTCCCGGCCTCGTTCCGTCACTCCTGCCGATCATCCTGCCCGTGCTCCTCATTTCGTCGCACACGGTGGTCGTCTCTATGACGGCGCGACCGGGATCGCACGTCGCGCTGTGGTCGGCTCTGGCGCCGTACACCGCGATCATCGGGAACCCCAATCTGGCGCTGCTCGTGGCCGTGGGAATCGCCATGTGGGTGTACGTGCGGCAGCGCAGGGTCAGCCGTGCCGACCTCGCCGAGATGGTGGAGACGTCCCTGATGAGCGCCGGAGTGATGATCCTGATCATTGCGGCGAGCGGCGCGTTCGGCGTGGCGTTGCAGGCCACAGAGATCGGGTCCGTGATCGAGCGGACCTTCGTGGGGCAGGCGGCCGCGTCGGGAGGGGGCTCCGGCCTGGTCTTTCTATTCCTCGGGTTCGGGGTCGCGAGCCTGATAAAACTCGCCCAAGGCTCGAGCACCGTCGCGATGATCACGACCGCGGCCATGCTGGCGGCGATGCTGCCGGCGAGCGGCCTGCCGTTTCACACGGTCTATGTCGCCACCGCGATTGCCAGCGGGTCGCTCGTCGGGACGTGGATGAACGACAGCGG
>Ga0137409_10005157_pt1 | contig 13658 bp, 10 predicted proteins | sample CZODoug1_16funga_FD_122059 | JGI IMG/M metagenome (GOLD analysis project Ga0137409, IMG submission 122059) | Vadose zone soil fungal communities from Angelo Coast Range Reserve, California, USA - CZODoug1_16fungal (Hybrid Assembly) | ecosystem: Environmental > Terrestrial > Soil > Vadose zone...
CCGCGCTCGCAGGCGTCCGGCATCGGAATGAAGAAGATTCATGCGCAGGAGGAATTGTGGCCGTGGCTGGACCAGCTTGGCGATCAGCAGTCTTTCTATTTGCTGGAGCAATTTGTTCCGGGCGCGGTCTACCACGTGGACAGCGTCGCGTCGGAACGCGGTGTCGTTTTTGCCGCCGCTCACGCGTACGGTACGCCGCCGCTGGATACCTCTCATCACGGAGGTGTTTTCACCACCGGCACGCTTCCCCACGATGCAGAAGAAACCAAAGCGCTCCAGGAGATCAATCGCAACCTGTTGGCGGGTCTCGGGTTCGTGCGCGGCGTGACGCACGCGGAATTCTTGAAGTCGCGCGCGGACGGCAAGTTCTACTTTATAGAAGTCGCTGCGCGCGTGGGCGGCGCGTACATTGCGGATGTGATCGAGGCGGCGAGCGGCATCAACCTCTGGCGCGAATGGGCGAGGCTCGAAGTCGGAGCAGGGAAGCAGCCCTACGAGCTTCCTCCCGTCCGCCGCGACTATGCCGGCGTAATTCTTTCGCTCGCCCGCCAGGAGCATCCTGACACTTCTGCGTATACCGATCCGGAGATCGTCTATCGCGTCACGAAGTATCACCACGCAGGATTTGTTCTGAAGTCGCCCAGTCACGAGCGCATCCAGCAGTTGCTGGATTCCTACGCGCGCCGTTTCCATGAAGAGTTTTTCGCCACGCAGCCCGTTCCGGACAAGCCCACGTCCTAAGAAAAAGGCGAAGCTTTCCGCACTTTACATTTGCTCCGCATTCCTTCAGACTTTGCATGGATTGAGCCTGCCCGGCCCTGCCACGTCCTGTCCCAAAGTCTAGTAACTGTCTGGAACAGCGCTTTCACACATTGTTTGCTGTGCGCCCTTCCGGGGAATACAGTTTGCATTACCCCGGCCGGAAATCTACGTGGGGTGCTGTCCCTTTGGGAGGACCGATGTGGGGCAATAAGAAACCGGATGGACCGCAAGCCGGGCCGCCGGAGCAAAAAAATTTACAAACGAATCAGTCGTCGAAGCCCGCTTCGACGACTTGGGAGGGAACAACCGCAATGAGTACAGATGCCATGCGTCCTTTGGGTGCGACCGCGGACCGCTCGACTGCGCGGCTCGGGTCCAGCCTGCACGTGAAAGGCGAAATCTCCGGCAATGAAGATCTGCTGATCGATGGCACGGTCGAAGGACTGATCCAGCTCGATGAGCGGAAGCTGACCGTCGGGGCCACTGCAAAAGTAACTGCCGACATCATTGCCCGCGAGGTGGTGGTGTACGGCAACGTGAAGGGCAATCTTCGCGCAAAAGACCGTATTGAAATCAAGAAGGACGGTTCGGTGAACGGCGACCTGACCACCGCACGAATCATGATCGAAGACGGCGCCTACTTTAAGGGCTCCATCGAAATCGACAAGAGCTCGGAGAAGGAATCCAGTTCGAACGCGTTTGCCCGGAGTTCTTCGGCAACCGCAGGTGCAGCGACGACGAAGACGATCTAAATTTCCTCGATTCCAAGCAATCTCCTGAAAGCGCTCTCCGACCAGGTCGGGGGGCGCTTTTGTTTTTGAACGTAACGAATAGATATCCAATATTTACCAACTTGATAAATATGAGATGGGGAGTATCGTGGGCCCGGGGATCCATCCTAGGCAAGCGCGCTGGGTGCACTAGTACTTTCCTAGCCGTTTGATGCCGGCATCCTCGCTCGGAAAGTCAGTGGGGTCGTTCGATGGGACGGTTACGTCACGGCGTCCCGATGGTCGTTCTTCTTCTCACGGTGGGGTGTGCCGGTTGCGGAGGTGGCTCTGCGTCCTTCAGCCAACCCCCGCCTCCCCCCGCTGCTGACTTCTCACTCGGCTTTTCCACAACTTCGGTGTCCATCTTGCAGGGCGCTACGAGCCCGGCGATCAACATAACGGTGAACGGTTTGAATGGCTTTACCGGTACCGTTCAGATCACGCTTAGCGCGTTTCCCGCCGGGGTGACTTCGAATCCCGCAAGCCCATTCGCAGTGGCGGCAGGAGCGACCGTCCCAATCCTGATCGGCGCGGCAGCCAATGCAGCGACGGGGAATTTCACGGTTTTCGCGCAGGGGACCAGTGGAGGATTGTCGCATGGCACGAATCTGGCTCTCACGATCCAAAGCGCTGCGGGTTCTACGCTCTCGCGCACGGCCTATGCCAAGACGGATTCGACTTCAGCGGCCGATGATCCCTTCGGCGAGCCGCATCACCGGCATATGGCTTACGATGCGGTGAACAAACATTTGTTCGTCGCGAACCGCGCCATGAATCGCGTCGAGGTCTTTTCCACATTTGACCAATCCCGCGTTGCCCAAATTTCCATTGCCGGCGCCAGTAGCGCAGATCTCTCCCCCGATGGCGCCACAGTCTGGATTGGTACGTCGTTGCAGGAAATCGTTGCCATCGATGCCGGCACGCTGCATCTCAAGGCGCGCTACTTGCCCGCCGGATTTAGCTCTCTGCCCGGGGCAATCTTCAGTCGCCCCGTGGAGGTACTCGCTCTTTCGAATGACAAATTTGTGGTTCGTCTCCGCCAGCTGATCTCTTCCCAAGCCCTGTTGGCGCTTTGGGATCCGGTTGCGAATTCATTGACGAATCTGACGTCCAATGCCCCCGTCATATTTCAGCAAGGCGCCGGCGTACTTGCACGCTCCGGGGATCATTCGAAAGTTCTAGCGGCCGCGAACGACTCCAGCGGTGAATTGGTGGCCTTCGATGCGGTGGGCAACGTCGTCGCCGGTCCGCGAACGCTGGGCGTGGGTCTGATCCAAAAGGCCTCTGCGAATCAGGACGGCACTCGATTTGCCGTCACCTTCGCGTCAAACGGAAGCACTCAGTTTCTAATTCTCGACGCAGCTTTGAATCAGGTTGGTCTTTATTCTCCTTTAAACGTCCATGGTGTTACGTTTTCGCGGGACGGCAAATATCTTTACATCAGCGAGACTTCTTCGAGCGGGTCTATTGTATCGGTTCTCGATGGCCGCACAGCACAACCGGTTGGCCGTGTCTCTGACGCATTGGTTCAGGGCGTATCTTCAGAAATCGAGGACGCTGACGAAACGCAGCTCCTCTTTGGGCTTTCGAATCGCGGCGTCAGCTTCGTCGATGCCGCCATGCCGATGACGCTCTCTTCGCCAGGCCCAATTCTTGCTGCCGCGCCGAGCCTGCAACCCGCGGAGGGCCCCAATTCCGGAGGCACGGCGATTACGCTCACCGGTCTGAACTTTTCTTCCTCCCTCCGGATGAAACTTGGCACTCAACTCGCCTCGAATCTATCTGTACCAGGGCCGACACAAATCCAGGCGAACTCTCCTGCCAGCGTTTCCAAAGGACCCGTCAATGTAACTGCCTTTTTCGACGACGGCTGGCTGGTGCTCGCGCCCGACGCCTTCAGCTATGGCCCGCAAATCTTGCAGATCCTCCCGAACGCAGGCGCGACCGGTGGTGGTGATTCGGTGCAAATCTATGGCTACGGATTCGGCAGCGATGCCACAAAAATCACTGTGAAGATTGGGGCGGCAAACGCAACGGTTACAAAAATTGAGAGCGTCACCGACATCGCGCCATCTCTCGGACTCGACGCCAGCTATCCATTTCCGCTGGAGCGCGCCACGATTCAATCGCCCGCCGGGTCTCCGGGCAAAGCGGACGTGGTCGTCACGAGCCCCGCCGGGTCCACAACCTCCGCGAAATCGTTCCAATATCTGCAGAGTGTTCAATCCTATTCGAAACCAGGATTTTTCCGGTTTGTCCTCTACGATCAAAGGCGCCAGCGAATCTATCTCACCAACATTGATCACGTCGATGCTTTCGACCTGCAATCGAACTCCTTTGCCCTGCAATTCGCTCCGCCCGGCGGCCCTCCGCCAAACGCGGGTCTGCGCGGCCTGGCTTTGACGCCGGATGGCAGCCAACTGATCGTTGCTGATTTCGGCGCGCAAAGTGTCTATCTCATCGATCCCGTGAACGGAACCGGCACGACTGTGCCCGTCGGCGGCGTTCCCGGCTTCACCAACTCCGGTCCCGCACGCGTTGCCGCCACGAGCGCGCAAACAGTTTTCGTCGGCCTAAGCGGCGAGGGTGGCTCCGGCGGCGCGTGCTCCACATGCCTCGCACAGTTGAATCTGGCAGCAAGCCCGCCAACGATTCAGCCGGCTCCTCAGCCGGAGGTCACCAGCCTCACCGGAGCGCCTCTCGTGCGGAGCGATGCTACCGGCGATCATGTTTTTGTTTCGTTTGGTTCGGCTCCGGGCGGACCCCTCGCTGTGTGGGATGCAAGTTTTCCAAATCAATTTGTAACTTCGGCTGCGAATGTCTCCGCTTTTGATCTCAACGCCGCAAGTGACGGAACGACGTTCGCCCTGCAAGCAAACGGTGGAACCGAAATCCGTTCCTCGGATCTCTCGCTTGCCGCCGTCCCAGCTTCCGCAGAGCTCACGCAAATTCCCGGACGAGTGTTCGTGCCTGGTCTTACGTTGCATCCTTCAGGGGCCCTCCTTTACCAGCCATTTCTCACGGGCGCTCCCGGAAGCGCAGGAGTGAAAGGCGGGGTGGACATTCTGGACGCACATTCCGGCGCGCTGCGGCTGCGAATTGTTCTCCCCCAGCAGTTGATGACCGACGTCGATGGACTGCACGGCAGCTTTCTGGCGACCGACGAGAATGGCCAGCGTCTTTTTGCCATCACTTCATCCGACGGCAGCGCGCAACACGCTGCGTTGACCGTTATTCAATTGGCTGGCGTTCCGCTTGGCATCGGCACAATTTCGCCCGCTACTGCTTCCGCGTCCGGTGGGACAACATTAACCATTCGCGGCAGCGGCTTTCAGAGCGCCACCACCGTCTCCATCAACGGGAAGGCCGCCACCATATCCTTCAAGGACATGAACACGCTCACCGTCGTCACTCCAAGCCTTGCTGCAGGTTCCCAGCAGCTCACCATCACGAATCCTGATGGCGAATCCGTTTCGCTCGATGCTGCAATCACAGTGAACTGAGGAATTTCTCCTTTTATCTTTCGAGATTCCTCTAACTTTTTTCTTACGCGGTTCATCCAATGCCAGTGGAGAAGAATTAATATGATGGCGCACGCAAATCTGGCGCTTGTGCCGCCCGTGGAAAGGATTCGAATGGAAACTCGGACACTCGGAAACTCGGACATCAAGATCACGCCCGTGGGGTTTGGGGCATGGGCCATTGGCGGTTCCGGCTGGGAGTTTGCCTGGGGACCCCAGGATGACGCCGACTCCATCGCTGCGATTCATCGCGCACTCGAACTGGGAGTGAATTGGATCGACACCGCCGCTGTTTATGGGCTCGGGCATTCCGAGGAGATCGTTGCTCGCGCACTGAAGGAGTGGAGCGGGCCGCGCCCATATGTCTTCACGAAATGTGTTTTGGCATGGGATGAAGAAGGAAAAATCAACCAAGTCTTCAGCGCCGCTTCCATTCGCCGCGAATGCGAAGCCAGCCTTCGCCGGCTGCAGGCTGAAACAATCGATCTCTACCAGATTCACTGGCCGCCTGCCGACAATGGCCCGGGTCTCGAGGAAGCCTGGCAAACTCTCGTTGCTTTGCAGAAGGGAGGGAAAGTCCGTTGGATCGGCGTCTCCAATTTCAACGTAGAGCAGATCAAGCGCGCCGAGAAAATCGCGCCGATTACTTCTCTTCAGCCGCCCTATTCCTTGATTCGCCGCAGCATCGAGAAAGAGATTCTCCCTCACTCCGAGCAGCGGGGAATCAGCGTGATCGTTTACGCGCCCATGGCTTCGGGGTTACTCACCGGCGCTATGACTCGCGAGCGCGCGGCGGCGTTGCCGGCCGATGATTTCCGCAGCCGCAATCCCGAATTTCGCGAGCCGCGTCTTTCCAAGAATCTCGCGCTAGTCGAGCGTCTTCGGCAGGTTGGAGCGCGCCACGGCCGTATGCCCGGCGAAGTCGCCATCGCCTGGACTCTTCGCCATCCCGTGGTAACCAGCGCCATCGTGGGGGCGCGCAACGCGAAGCAAGCCGAGGGCGTCATGCGCGCCGGCGACTTAAAACTCACCGAGGAAGAAATTGCGGAAATTGAAGGCGCAGCGGCCCTCGCAACGGCACGCTAAATTTTTCATCTGTTTTGGATTTGGGAAACTAACTGCCCTTGGGCCGACCGAAGTGCAGCTGCTCCCCTCTCCGGGGAAGGCGGACAAAAAATGAATCTTGGTCTAAAAAGCAAAACTGCACTTGTTTCCGGCTCAACGGCGGGCATCGGCCTTGCCATTGCCGCCGCGCTGGCTGCTGAAGGCGCGAAGGTCATCATCAATGGCCGCACCAAGGCTCGCGTGGATGCTGCTCTCGATCAGCTTCGCAAGCGCCTGAAGGACGCGGAGTTCCATGGGGTTGCCGCGGATCTCGGCGTAGCCGGCGGCCTGGAGGCGATTGCGGGCCAAATTCCCCGCGTCGATATCCTCGTCAATAATCTCGGCATCTTCGAGGCCAAGGCCTTTTTCCACATTCCCGATGACGATTGGAAGCGCCTGTTTGAAGTCAACGTTCTCAGCGGCGTTCGGCTTACGCGCCACTATCTGCCGGGCATGCTGGAACGGAGCTGGGGCCGCGTCATTTTCATTTCCAGCGAATCCGCGCAGCAGATTCCCGCCGAAATGATTCACTATGGCATGACCAAAACCGCTCAGGTCGCGGTCGCTCGGGGGCTTGCCGAATCCTTTCCCAACTCCGGCGTCACGTTCAATTCCATTCTTGCCGGGCCCACGGCCTCGGAAGGTGCCGTCAACTTTATTGACGACATGGCGAAACAGCAGGGAATCACGAAAGATGAATTTGAGAAACGCTTTTTTGAAAGCGCACGGCCTAGTTCGCTCCTCAAACGCTTCGAAACACCGGAGGAAGTTGCTGCCGTAGTTGCTTTCGTCGCCAGCGCAGAAGCGGCTGCGATCAATGGGTCAGCCGTGCGCGCCGAAGGCGGGGTGATTCGCAGTATTTTCTAAGGAGAGTTCGCGACTAAGCGCGCAGGTAATCCGGCTTCCAATTCTTTACCAACTTCTTGATTGCTTTGCGCTCTGTAAGCTTCTCATCGAGCACTTTGCGCGCGAGCGCCGGCAGCTCCGCGTCGCTTGCAAATCGCAGGGCGACCAATTGTCCCGCCGTGAATTCTGCGATCCGTGGCTGAAGATCCGCGGGCAGCAGCCGCTGGCAGCGCAGCCGCTCCTCCAGGCGTATGATGCGGTCCTGCACTCGTAACGCGAAGAGCCGCGCGTAGAGAAAACCAATCAGCAGCGCGGCGGCAAGCAGCATGGACTCGAATCCGGCCAGCGTGAATTCGCCCGCCTTCCAGCGGTAGATTTCCCAGCCGAAATTGATCGCGGCCACAGGCATGACAAAAAAGTGGAACGCCGGTACAAACTTGCCGTGATTTTCGAAGTTCTGCTCAGCCATTGCTTTTCCTCCATTTCGCGCCTGATTGTAGCAAATCGCGCGTGTCCTCCCTTCGATTTCAGAAAATGGATCCACCGGCTTCTTGGACAATTCGGTCTATTCGACAGTATCCTGATACTTCGATTTGCATTGGTTGCAGAGAGTCACAAAATGGTTAAGGCATCCTGGGGAGGTAAAGTCATCGCGGAGAGCAACGCCACGGTCGTTGTCGAGGGCAATCAGTATTTCCCGCTGGACGCGGTCAAAAAAGAATTCCTGAAACCGAGCAAGCACACGACAATCTGCCCCTGGAAGGGGACCGCTCACTATTACCACGTCGAAGTGGACGGCATGAAAAACGAAAACGCGGCGTGGTTTTATCCTGCGCCCAAGCCCGCTGCAGCGGAAATCAAGGATCGCATCGCATTCTGGAAAGGCGTACGCGTCGAGACCTGAGGGCTCTCGCCATTTCGAAAGCGTTTTATTTCGCGATTTCGTTCTTGAACACGACACCGTTCTGCATCACGAACCGCACGTGCTCCAGCTCTCCCACGTCCTTCAGCGGATCACCCGCCACCGCGATCACTTCAGCATAGGCGCCCTGCGCGATCACGCCGATCTCGCCCTTCATTTCCAGCATCTCCGCCGCGCGTGACGTGGCCGATTGAATCGCGTCCATCGGCGCCATTCCCAGCGTCACCATGCGGCGAAATTCCTGCGCAAGCGGCTCGGTCCACGGGATCCCTCCCATATCCGTTCCATAAACAATTTTCAAGTGCGCCTGCAGCGCCTTTCGAAACGACGTCTCGTGCAACTTCGCTCTTGCGCGGTCACGCTTTCCCTCCGGAGTATTCGCCGGCGCCCAGTCGTTGTAGTACGGCGAGAGCGTCGGGCAATACCACGTTCCTTGCCGTTTCATCTGCGCGATTTGCGCATCCGTTATTTCCAGTCCGTGTTCGATCGAATCGCATCCGCCATCCAGCGCGCGCTGCATACCGATGCCGTTGTACGCGTGGCACGCAACTTTCTTTCCCCAGCCATGCGCTTCGTCCACGATGGCGTTCAGCTCTTCCACGGTCAACGTTGGTTGCGACACCAGGTTTCCTTGCTTATCCACCCACGACCGGTGCGTCATATAGACTTTCAACCAGTCTGCGCCGTGATCGAGCTGCTCGCGCGCCGCCTTTCGCGCCTGCATTGGGCCGTCAATCAGTTGCGCCCCCTTGGGCATGTCTAGTTCCGGCGCGTAGCCCTCCAGGTTGTAGCCGCCGGTTGTTGAAATAGCGCGCGTTGATGCGAAGATTCTCGGTCCTGGAATGGTTCCTTCCTCGATGGCCTGCTTGATTCCGACGTCTCCGTACCCTGCGCCTTCCGTTTCCACGTCGCGCAAAGTTGTGAAACCCTGTTCCAGCGCGCGTTTCGCCGCGTACGTTGCGCGCGCCGCTCGCAATGCAATGCCGGCCTTCAAAATATTTGCGTCGTAACCGCCTTTCGCCGGGTCCTCGCCCCACAAGAAAATGTGCGTGTGCGAATCGATCAGGCCTGGCAGGACGGTGGCTTTTGAAAGATCGATCACCTTGGCGTCGGTGGGGATCGCCGCTGAACCATCCGCCACTTTTTCTATACGGTCACCGCGCACAAAGATGAGCTGGTTTTTTCTCGGCCCATCGCTCGTTCCGTCAATCAACGTCCCCGCGCGAATCACGGTCAACGCCGCAGCGGCCTGCGTTGTGGACTGCGCGCGCGCAACGCTGGCGCTTAGAAACGTTATCGCTAGAAAAAGCGCAAACAAGTGACGCATCGGAGCCTCCTAAATGGCGCTCGGTAGCTTGCAGCATTTCGAACGGTGATTGCAACAATTGGTTCAGGATCACGTACCGAGAAGATTGGGCTGCAGCCGCGAATATCCGTGTTCGTGCGCCCACAGCGTCAGCGGAATTGCCGCCAGGTCATCCACCAGCGGCACCGCGTTTCCATCTTTGGTGAGATCGACGGTTTGCAGATAGAATTTGCACGTCTCGCAGGCCTCGACCCGCACCTGCGGAAATTGCTCCGCGACGTACACCGGCAATTTCTCCTCCGCCTCCTCCCCGCAAGTGGGGCACAAGATTCGCCGGTACTCCCATTCCCGGCAACAAAAGCAACAAAGCAGAAATCGTTTCCCGCCATCTCCTTCCGGCCGTAGCACACCCAGCATCGGCCGCGCCCCGCAGATCGGGCAGACGTGCGGCGTGGTCATTGGCGGCGGCATCACCATGCCTCCCGCAACAAGTTCCGCATAAGGCTGCAGGAAAGCGCGAGGCAGGAACTGAGCAAACGCGCCAATCTGCTGGTCGAACTTCCCGGCATGCTCCCAGTAGGCGTTCCAGCTGGCAATCCAGGAATCGGATGCCAACAGCGACATTTGCCGCGCGGCTTCACGGAGCCCCGGCGGAGCGTGCCGTTCGATCACGGGCAGAAAATCCCCGTAGTGAGGCAAAAGCACAGTCAGGTTGAGCGGAGCGCGGCTCCCGCCAGCAAACACGCGGCTCGATTTCACGCCACCCGAGGCGGCAAAGTTCGCTCGAAGGACTTTTTGAAAGGACGCGATCTCCTTGTAGAAATCGAGGAATTCCGAAGCGAAGGGATGCGTTGCGGACAACCGTTCCGCGCGCCGGATGCGCGCAGCATACTCGGACCCACCGGTTTGTGTTGTGGTCATTTGCGCGGCGAGGAGGAACCGCCTGCGATCTCTTTGTACCAGCCCGGATGGTAGCGTTTGGCAAACGCCTCCGACACATCGCCGCGAATCACGGAGCCAAACGCCCCGCGTTCCGCAAACACGCTCATGTAGATGTGGATCAGGAAGAGCCCGATCGTGAGCAATGCGGCCGCCGGATGAATCAGCACGGCGACATACCGCAAGAAACGGAGGCTCCACGGGATGTATTCGGGGAACCACAGAATGGCGCCAGTAAGAAGCAGCAAGAGGCTGCACCAGAAAAAGCCCCAGAAAAGAAGTTTTTGTCCCGCGTTGTAGCGGCCTGCCGGGGGCATTTGATCGTCTTCATTCCGCATGTAATGCCCAATCGCATTCCACCACGCCTTGTCCACTTCCGTCGTGCGCATCTGCGCCGCCCACATGCTGTACATCTTGATCACCGCGCCGAAAAAGATCAGCCCGGCCCACGGATGCAGCATACGAGAAATCTGCCCGCCGCCCAGGGCGATGGCCAGCCAGAAACACCACGGCGAGTAGAAGGCCAGTCCGGTCAGAAGAAGATAGATGTAGGAAAAAGCCGCGGTCCAGTGCGTCAGGCGCTCGTGAAGCTCATACCGGAGAATGCGGCCGTGAGGAAGCATTTGTCCGGATTGGCTCACGATTTCGCTCCCCCCTCGTTCGTGCCTTCATCGTCGCGGTCCTTGGGGCCGAACCGCAGGTAGTGCACGAAGAGGCCGATCAATCCGCCAACCATCGCGACGTTGCCCAGCCACTTCAGCGGACCTTTCCAGAGTTTGACGGTCCACGGAACGCGAGGATTGGCCGGCAATCCGCCATAGAGTTCCGGTTGGCTGGCGTCATGCAACACGTAGATCACCCCGGTGCCGCCGACTCCTTGCGGGTCATACACGCCGGCCTTCGGAAAGTTTGAGTGTTCCTGCAGCTGCTTCGCGCGCTTCCCCGCCAGGTCCAGCATGTCTTCCTTGGTGCCGAAGTGCAGGCATCCCGTCGGACAGGACTTGATGCACGCCGGTTCGAGCCCCTCGCTCACGCGATCCGAACACAGCGTGCACTTGAACACGCGATTGGTCTTCGGGTTCATCTTCGGGATATCGAAGGGACATCCCGTGATGCAGTATCCGCAGCCGATGCAGTTCGCTTGCTGAAAATCCACGATGCCGTTCGTGTACTGGACGATGGCTCCATCCGCGGGACACGCCGCCAGGCATCCCGGCTCCGCGCAATGCATGCACTGGTTCTTGCGCATCAGCCACATCAGCGTGCCGTCGTCTTCGCGCACGTGCTCGTTGAATAGGATCAAGTTCCAGTAATTCCACCGCGTCTCCGGCATCGTTTGATAGCTATTGTCAAAAACCGTCTCGCCGAAGGGCAGGTCGTTCCACTCCATGCACGCCACTTCGCAAGCCTTGCACCCGATGCACGTCGTGGTGTCAATGAGTTTGCAGGCTGTAAATTCGCGCTGGGCGTCTTCTCCGGGTACGCTTCCGGCGTGTCCGGACATTTTCTGGATGCGTAGTGTGGCTTGGCTCATCGAGTTCCTACGCTTTCTCCAGCTTCACGAGAAAGCCCTTGAATTCCGGTGTGTACGCGTTGGGATCAAATACTGTCGGCGTCAGCAGATTCACCAGCGTCCTCGCGTCCTTGCCTTCGTCCTCGGCGATACCCCGATAACCTTGATGAATGGGAATGCCGATCTGGTAGACCTTCTTTCCGTCGATCGTCATCGCCTTAATCCGTTTTGTGACCATTGCTTTCGCGATGTACTCCCCGCGGATGCTGGAGACTTTCACTTTTTCCCCGCCCATGATCCCCATTTCTTGCGCCATCTCCGCGGAAATCTCCACAAATGGCTCCGGCACCAGCTGTACGTTCATCGGATTGTTCTTGGTCCAGTAGTGGTACAGCTCGGTCAGACGATAGGTCGTGCAGACGACGGTATAGCCATCTTTCGGAGTTGCGTATTTGTCATCCGGGGTCTTGAAGCGCTTCACCACGGGATTGTGCGTCTGCGCAGGATGCAGAGGATTGTCAATCGGGCTCTCGATCGGTTCGTAGTGCTCGGGGAATGGCCCATCTGCAAAAGCCGCTAGCGGTGCAAATATTCGCCCGATGCCTTCCGGATTCATGATGAACGGCCCCATGTGATCTTTGGGCTTGGAATCGATCTTGAAGTCCACTACGTCGTGGCCCACCCATTTTTGCTGGCCTTCGTTCCACCAGACTTGCCTCCGCGTTGGGTCCCAGGGCTTGCCGTCGGCGTCGCACGACGCGCGGTTATACAGCACACGGCGATTCGCCGGCCAGGACCAGCCCCATCCCGGATGCACACCCATGTTCGAGGGATCCGAGGGATCGCGCCGCGCCGTCTGGTTACCCGCTTCGGTGAACGACCCGGAGTAAATCCAGTTGCCGCAGGACGTCGTGCCATCGTCCTTCAGCCAGGCGAAGCCGGGGAGCTGTTGGCCCGCTTTGATTTGCTGCTTCGTCGCTGGATCCTCAAGATCCGTCAGGGCCTTGCCGTTGATTTCCTTCAACACCTCGGCTAGGGACGGACTCGATGGGACGGTGTAGTTCCAAGTCAGGTTCAAGACGGGATCGGGGAGCTTGCCGCCCTCCTTCTTGTACAGCTCGCGGACCTTCAAGAAAATTTGCGCCACAATCGCCTGGTCCAGCCGGCAATCTCCGGGCATCGGCAAAGCCGTATTCTTCCAAATCAGCCACCGCGCAGAATTGGTGAACGTTCCATCCTTTTCGGCGAAACCCGCGCAAGGCAAGCGGTATACCGTCGTTTGAATCTGTTTCATCTCTTCCTGCGTGATGCCCGGCGATTTCCAGAATTCGCTGGTTTCGTCGGGATAAATCTCGCCGACCACCAGCCAATCCGCTTTTTTCAGTGCGTCAATATTTTTCTTGGAGTCGGGACCGATGGCCACGCCGTTCATCCCAAAGGCCAGCATGCCCTTGACGATGCCGTGGTACATGTCGTCCCAGAGCTGCACCCACGAGTAGTTGCGATCCACTTTCGGCAGATAATCGAACGCCCAGCCATTTTGCTTTGTGGCCGCGTCGCCATAAAGGGCCTTCAGAAAACTGACCGCGAATTTCGGCGTGTTACTCCAATAGTTAAACGAATCCCAAGGCGCGGGCTTCGAGGATGTGGGGGTAATGCGCTTCATCCAGACGTCGAAAGAAGTATCCGCGGGAGTTGGCACCTTCAAGTAACCGGGCAAATTGTCGAAGATGCCCGCCATGTCCGTGGCGCCCTGAATGTTCGAATGCCCGCGCAACGCGTTGACCCCGCCTCCCGCCCGTCCCACGTTTCCGAGCAGAAGTTGCAGCATCGCCGCCGTTCGAATGATCTGCGTGCCAAACGTATGCTGCGTCCATCCGACGGCGTAAATAATCGTCCCCGCCTTCTTCATGTCGCCGTCTTTGCGAATCGAGGTATAGAGCTCGGCGGCCTTGAGGAATTGTTCCTTGGGAAT
>Ga0137409_10005158_pt1 | contig 13658 bp, 15 predicted proteins | sample CZODoug1_16funga_FD_122059 | JGI IMG/M metagenome (GOLD analysis project Ga0137409, IMG submission 122059) | Vadose zone soil fungal communities from Angelo Coast Range Reserve, California, USA - CZODoug1_16fungal (Hybrid Assembly) | ecosystem: Environmental > Terrestrial > Soil > Vadose zone...
TTGATCTGCTCGCTGCTTTAAGTTAAAACAGGACCTTAATACTTCAGCCCCGCCTCAATCCGAACAGTAAAGTGGTTTTCTTCGGGAGGAATTTCACACGAGTAGAGGTGGCTATAGGCACAGTACGGGTTGTAGGCCCTGTTGAAATCGAGCAGGAGCACGGTTCCATTCGGAATGCGCAGATCGATATATCGTCCGCCACCATACGTTGTTTCGCCATTCGTGTTATCGGTAAACGGGAAAAAAAGTTCATCGCTACCCGAACTAGCAGCTGATTTGGCTTGATAGACCGGCATGCGAAAGGAATGGCCACCAAACGAAAAACGCAGGTAGCCGTACCGGCGGTAGAGAGCTGAACGTCCGTGTGACGTCTTCATCGGTAGAAACCCTGCAGCTGCGGTAGTATCGAGGTTTGCAAGTACACGGAAAGTAGAATCGTAGGGAAAGAAGGGAAGGCTTTTCAGCGCGCTTAACAGAGCACGCTCTTCAGGAGCTGCGCGATCTCCGCCCGCGCTTCGCTCTCCGCGAGCCGTGCGCACGCAAACCACCAGAACGTCACCCCCAGCGTCGACACGATCGTGATGATGAGGATCACCGCGAGCGCGCGCGGGTTGGTGGCAAACAGCCCCAGTCCCGGCGCCTTCTGCCCGACCAGGCTGTTGCCGAACACGATGCCGACCTCGTAGCCGAGCAGCGCAGAGACGATCACCCACGGAACGAACCACCGGAACGAGGGCAGCAGCGCGCGCACGCCGCGCCGCTGCTGCGCGCGCCGGCGCACGCGCCGCAGGATCGTCAGGCGGCCGACCTCGATGAAGAACCAGCAGGAAAACCCGACACAGATCGAATAGATCCAGTTGGTGGCAAACGAGTCGTTATGAATCGCGGTGAGCAGCAGCGCGACGATGGTCGATACCAGCACCACCAGCGCAGCCCGGGTTGCCGCCGGCCGCGCGAGGCGCAGCGCGGTATCCAGGCGCTTGTCGAGCGACCGGGTCGCGGTCGCGCCGGTCAAGCCTGGCGGGGTGGATTCAGCGGGAAGTGGAAGTTCCATGGATGCAACGATTGTGCCCCACGCAGCGCGTGGGGCTTTGGATTGATCGGGATTATCGGACCCGACCTCAGGCCGGTAGCAGGCGCAGGGTCGGCCCACCGCTGGCGAAAATCGTGCGTGCTCGCATCGCAAAAACTCCCGAGAGCAGGCCGTAACCAAGGCCGCCGATGATCGCGACCGCCGCCAGGCTGCGCCACTGCGGGTGCAGGATCAGCGTGACCGTTGCGACGTACCGGACCGCAAACACCGCGAGCATCGCAACCAGCGGCAGCAAACTTCCGCCAACCGCGAACGCGTTGCGCTCGGCCAGGAAGTCGACCTTGCGCGGCCACTGCACCCAACGTGCCGCCCACAGCATTGCGCTCATGCCAAGCGCCCAGGCGGCCAGCACCTGCCATTGCACGCCGAAGGTCGATGCCGCAGTCCAGAGCGAATAGGCACCCAGTCCGAGCGGCAGCACGAGTACGCGCGCTCGGCCGATCACCTGGTCGCGCGCCTGCAGGCTGCCGAAAACGATCAGCGCAGCAAGGATCGCCCACACATACGCGGGCGTGTGTTTCAGGACTTCGATAATGACGATGGAAAGTGTGGCGCCGTGCATGATGTTCTCCTTGGTCCGGGGCGGCAGCAAATCGATCAGGTGGCGCGATGCTGGGGCTGGTCCGGCGTACCCGCGAGCCCCGTTCGACCCGGTGCTGCCTGGCGTCGCGAAGTGCCAGCGCCGGGTCGTGAAATGCGGTTGAAAAGGTGACCGAGCCGCCCTGACCTCGGTGCCCCGCTATCCTTGGCGCGAACACAACAAGACCTGCCGCCGCGTCACGGCGGACCCTGACGTGAATTTCTCGGCCCCCGGCCTGCGGCGCGGATACATCGCCGCCCAGCCACTTGCGCTGGGCGTTTTCATCTACGGCGTGACGTTCGGCCTGCTCGCGGTCAACGCGGGTCTCTCGATTCTCGAAGCGATGCTGATGAGCGCCACCGTCTATTCGGGCTCGGCGCAGACCGCCACCGTGAGCGGATTGGCGGCCGGCGCCGGCATCGGTGCAAGCGTGGCCACCATCCTGATGCTCAACGCGCGGTATCTGCTCTACGGCGCGGCACTGCGCCCCTGGCTCGGTCAGGCATCGGCCGCGCAGGCGTACTCGAGCCTGTATCTGCTCGGCGACAGCAACTGGGTGCTGGCGATGAAGGCGCATGCCAACGGCGAGGCCGATGCCGGTTTCATCTTCGGCTCGGGGATCGCGATGTTCATCCCCTGGGTCGGCGGCACCCTGCTCGGTTCGCTTGCCAACGAGTGGGTCGCTGACCCGAAGGTGCTTGGACTGGACTTCCTGCTGGTGGCGTTTTGTACCGCGATGGGCATGGGGCTGGTGAAATCGCGGCACGATTTCCAGCCCGTCGGTGTCGCGGTTGTCATTGCGCTGATCGTCGATCGTTTTGCGCCGGGCGGATGGACCATCGTCGCTGCCGGCCTTGCCGGCGCGCTCAGCGCGTTCGCCCGCAAGGAAGACCCGACATGAGCTTGCGCCTCGAGCTGCTGCCGCTGCTGCTTGCAGTGACGCTGGCGTCGTTCGCCTGCCGCGCCGGTGGTTTCTGCTTGATGCGTTTCGTCAATGTGACCCCGCGCATCCAGGCGGCGTTGAAGGCGGCCCCGCTTGCGGTGATGGTCGGCATCATCGTGCCGGCAGCGGTACGCGGTGGTCTGGCGGAGTGGCTGGGTCTTGCCGTTGCCGCGATCGTCATGCGCCTTGCGCGCCGTGACCTGGTGGCCGCGCTATCAGGCGTGGCGACGGTCGCGCTGAGCCGGTTGATGCTGGCCTGACGGGAAGAAAGCAGAAGAACTGATCCGGGCCTCCGCACGCTGCGGCGGCCCGGACTCGGTTTCAGCGCAGGGCGAGAAGAACCCGCCCCTTGCGCGCGTCAAACACATTTCAACTTACCGGACGTCGGCGTGCATGCCCGCCACGTTGCTGGTCGTGGCTCCGCCCGGATAGGCTTCGCCAAAACGTTGGCCGCTGCGGTCCATCGCCAGGTATTCGGCGCGGACTTCTTCACGCGTACGGACACTTGCCATGTTGGTGACAGCCGCGGGATAGGCTTCGCCGAAGCGCTGGCCGGTGCGGTCGGCCGACAGGTAGTCGGCGCGGACTTGCGCGACGCTCATGGTCGACGGTTGGTCGACGAACTTGATGACGTCGGGCGTTTCAGCTTGCGCGGCGAGCGGGGCGACGGCGGCGATCAGGAGGGCGATCAGGCTTTGCTTGACTTGCATTTCAGACTCCAGGTTGTGGGTGAGGTTCTCGTTCATGTCGAACGCATTCGATCTACGGCCGGGATCCGGGCCCGGATGCGGCACTGGTGAAAATTCACCTGGAGCCCGGAATCGATCGCATTTGCGTGTCGATGGAGCGGATCCTGAGGCGCGGCGCCGATCGAAGACAGCGTCTGCAGACACAATGCGGTTCGATGTCGCAAAGCGTCGGTGTGGTGGCGCGAAATGCGGACGCACGCGCGTTTGCGTGAACTTGCAGCCGCCGATCGGGCTCAGTGATTACCCGAATCAAGAACTCTGATCGGCAATCTGTGCGTGGTTTCCCGGCTTCTTAGCGGGCGACTTCTCAGTGGCCGCGGCGGGCGAGCGCGACCAGCAACTCGTCCATGTTGTCGATCGCCGGAAGGCACGATGTGCCGACGCAGACGTACGCTGCAACATGGTCGCTCGGCGGATGGGCAAGGCCCGGCGGCAGTCCTTCGACTTCGTTTGCGACCGCCAGCACAAGCGTGTGCGGATCGAACCGCTGCGCCAGCGTTCGCTGCCACGCGGGCAGGTCGGCGAGCGGGCCGCGCAACACCACCACGCGGGCCGGCACGAGGAACTCTTCCAATGCGCCCAGCAACGAAGGCACTGCATGCGGAACCTGACGCAAATGAGCATCGAACAGATTCAGCGTTCGCTCCGCGGCCGCGCCGTAGCGCGGATCCCCGGTGATGTGCGTGAGCCGTTGCAGAGCGAACGCAGCGACGCCGTTGCCGCCTGGCGTGGCGTTGTCCTCCACCGGTTTGGCGCGGTGAAAAAGCGCCTCGTGATCGTGGCTGGTGAAGTAAAACCCGCCCTCTTGCGTGTCTTCGAAGGACTCGAGCAGCAGGCGCGCGAGTGCGCAGGCGAAGTCGAGGTCGGTGCGGCGGAACTGCGCCTGCATCAACTCCAGCAAGCCATCGAGCAGGAACGCAACGTCGTCCAGATATCCACGATGGCGCGCGGTTCCGGCCTGGAACGTGGCGAAGAGACGTCCAGAGACCCACAGTTGCTCGCGCAGAAAGTCCGCGGTTTTTTGCGCGCTCGCGAGCCAGTCGGAACGGTCGAACGAGCGCGCGGCACGCGCCAGGCCACGCACCATCAACGCGTTCCAGGACGTGAGGATCTTGTCGTCGAGCCCGGGACGCGGCCGCGCCGCCCGCGCTTGCAACAACTTCGCGCGTGCGGCTTGCAGCAACGCGTTGGTTTCCTCGAGCGTGCGTCCGGCCGCCGCAGCGACCGCGTCCAGCGGTTTCGCCACACGCAGGTGCCAGTGCCCCTCGAAGTTCGGCGCGCGGTCGAGACCGTAGTGCGCGCCCGCGACGGCGAACTCGTCGGCGGTGAGCAGTGACTGAACCGCGGCGCGCGACCAGATATAGAACAATCCTTCCGCGCCCTCGGAGTCCGCATCGAGTGCGCTGAAGAATCCGCCCGACGGCGCACGCATTTCGCGTTCGGCCCACGCGATCGTCTCTTCGACCACCCGCGCGAAACGCCGGTCACCGGTTTGCAGGTAAGCGTCCGAATACAGCGCCAGCAACGCGCCGTTGTCGTACAACATCTTCTCGAAGTGCGGGATGCTCCAGTGCGCATCGACCGAATAACGGTAGAAACCGCCGCCGAGGTGATCGTAGATGCCGCCGTCGGCCATCTTGCGCAGCGTGAGCAACACCGGGTCCGGCACGTGCGCAAGACCGAACGCGAGACGCTGTGGCTGCGGGAACTTGGGTCCGGTTCCGGCACCGCCGAATCCGCCTTCGACCGGGTCGATGTGCGCGGCCAGCGTCGCCGCGGCGGCTTCGATCGGCTGCCGGTCCCACGCGCGCGCACCGGTCGGTGCGCCCGGTTCGCCGCGTTCGAGTGCCTCGCGCAGTTGCTCGGCCAGCCGTTCGATTTGCTGCGGCTGCGTTCGATAGAGTTGCTCCGCGCGTTCCAGCAGGTCGCGAAACGCCGGCAGTCCGTGGCGCGGCGCCGGTGGAAGGTACGTGCCGGAAAAAAACGGCATCAGGCCGGGCGTCAGCAGCACCGTGAGTGGCCAGCCGCCGCCGCGTTCGCTCAGCAATCGATGGGTGGCCTGGTACACATGATCGAGGTCGGGCCGCTCTTCGCGATCGACCTTGATATTGACGTACAGCCGGTTCATCAGCGCGGCAGTCGTGGCGTCCTCGAACGACTCGTGCGCCATCACATGGCACCAGTGGCAGGCCGAATAACCGATCGAAAGCAGGATCGGCTTGTCTTCGTCGCGTGCCCGCGCGAGGGCTTCCGGTCCCCACGGAAACCAGTCGACCGGGTTGTGCGCGTGCTGGCGCAGGTATGGACTGGTTTCCTGCGCAAGTCGGTTCGAACTCATCACTGCGAGCGTACGCTTGGTGGCGTTGTGCTCGGCAAAGCAAAACCTACCGACCGCATGCATTCCCGCCTTCTGCGCCTGGTCGTTCTCATCGGTGGCGTGTTTGCACTCGCGTGCGCCGCAAGCGCTGCTTCGCTGGAGGTTGTCAATGACGTCCGCCACGCATGCGGGAGCAAGGACACCGCGCCGCTTGCGCGCGCAACACCGCTCGACGCCGCGGCGCGGCAGGTTGCCGATGGCCAGAGCCTGCGCGCAGCCGTCGAAGCAAGTGGTTATCGTGCGGTCAACGTGGTGCTTCTCTACATCGAGGGAGCACGCGACGACAATGACCTTGCGCGCCGCGTTGCGCAGCAGTGCGCGGAGATTGGCGACCCCGCGTTGCGCGACGCCGGCTTTTATCAGCGCGGGCGTTCGCTGTGGTTCGTGCTTGCCCAGCCGTTTCTGGTGCCGCAGCTCGACCCTGCGGTGATCGGTCCGCGGGTGCTCGATCTGGTCAACCGCGCGCGAGCGCAACCACGACGGTGCGGCAGCGAGGATTTTCGTGCCGCGCCGGCATTGCGCTGGTCGACGGTGCTCGAACGAGCTGCCAGTTCCCAAGCGCGCGACATGGCCGAACGCGCAACGATGACCCACGTTGGTCGCGACGGCAGCATGCCGCAGCAACGGGTGACACGCGCCGGTTACAACTGGTCGGCGGCCGGAGAAAACGTCGCCGCCGGACAGCGCGATGCCGAAAGTGTCGTCAGGAGCTGGCTATCCAGCCCCGGCCATTGCGCCAACCTGATGAGTGGCCTCTACACCGAAACGGCGGTCGCGTTTGCGACCAACCCGGCCGGCGCGGCCGGGATTTACTGGGCGCAGGTTTTTGCGGCACCACTTGTCGACGCACGAGGCAGCCGATCGTCCGGTTTCGGTCTGCGTTAGCGACGGCCAGGACCGGTGGTTTGAGAAATCAGCGCGCGTCTCCATCTGCGCGTCTCGATCTCCCAGTCTCCAGCTCTTTCGACCGGGCTGCCCGATCGGGTGATGCGCAGCGGCGCGGCGCGCGGCACGCTGACGGTGAACCTCTTTTTGGAGTCGATGATGGAAGCAGCACAAGGCAGCGGCAACCCGTTACAAGCGTGGTCCGAGCAGATCGCCGGGCTGGTCGAGACGATCGGCCGCCACGTGGTCGCCGTGCATGTAGGGCGGCATGAGACGGTGAGCGGTGTGCTCTGGCGCGCCGGCACCGTGGTCACGGTGGCGCATGCGTTGCCGCGCGCCACCGATATCTCGGTAACTCTGCCCGACGGGGTAACCACCAAGGGACAACTCGCGGGCGCGGACGGCAGCACCGATCTGGCGGTGTTGCGCATCGAGGACAGCTCGATCGAGCCGGGGCCTTTCGTCGATGACACCACCGTTCGCACCGGCAACTGGGTGCTGGCGATCGCACGCGGCGGTCACGGCGACCTCGCCGTCGACCATGGCCTGGTCGGGCGCGCCGGTCCGGCGTGGCAGACCTGGCGCGGCGGGCGCATCGACCGGTTGATCCGCCTCGACGGTGGCCTGGGCGCGGGTTTCTCGGGCGCCGCGGTCGCCGATGCGCGCGGGCGCGTGATCGGCATCGGCACGGCAGCGTTGGCACGTGGTTACGGCGTCGTCATTCCAACCGCGACCATCGACCGCATCGCCGAAGTGCTGCTGGCCAAGGGCCGGGTCGCGCGTGGTTACCTCGGTATCGGCACGCAGCCGGTTGCACTGGCATCGCCGCCGCTCGCCGCGCTCGCCGAAAAGCTGCAACTCGATCCGGCGCGGGGACTGCTGATCAGTTCGATCGCCGAGGGCGGGCCGGCGGAAAAGGCCGGCTGGCTGATCGGCGACATCCTGCTCGAACTGGACCAGCAGAAGGTGAGCGACCTGGACACCCTGCAAGCGGCGCTGGCCGGTGACCGGGTCGGCAAGCAATTGCGTGCGGCGGTCGCGCGTGGCGGGGTTCTCGTCGAGAGTGCGGTGACGGTCGGTGAACGCCCGCGCCGCCACTGCTGACATGCGTCCGCGGCGAATCGCCGTTGTTGCCGGCGCACCGCTGGTGCAAGCGGGGCTCACGCGCATCGTCGAAGCGTCCTCGCACTTCGAGCTGGTGGCGGTGGCGCGCTCGCTGCAGGCGCTGCGTGCGTCGCTGGTCGAGCAGTCCACGCTGCAGGTCGATGCAGCGATCTTCGACTGGAGCAGCGCCGATGACTCGGCATCGATCACCGCCGCGCTCGACGCCGGCCTGCGCCTGGTCGTACTGAGCGACGCGGAGCCCACGCAGCTCGCGGCGCTCGCCGCCGCCGGTGCCGCGTGCCTGCCCGCGGTCGCCAATGACCGGGAGATCACCGCCGCGATCGAAGCGGTCGCCGCCGGCCTGGTAGCCATGCGCAGTGATCTTTTCAATGAGATGCTGCGCAAGGCCGCCGAAGGTGGCGCCGCGGGTTTGACCGGAACCAGTGCGCCGCGCCGGCCGGTCGAGCTGGTCGAGCCGCTCACGCCACGCGAGCTGCAGGTCTTGCGGCTGCTCGCCGGTGGTTTCGCCAACAAGCACATCGCACACGACCTGGGCATCTCGGAGCACACCGCGAAGTTCCATGTCGGCCGCATCCTCGGCAAACTCGACGCGGCGACGCGCGCCGAAGCGGTGGCGATCGGCTTGCGTGATCGGTTGATCGACGTGGAAGAGAAGGAAAAGCAAACGGCCTAGACGCGGATTGACGCGGATAGTGCGAAGCAAACGTTTTTGTCTTGTCCGCCTTGATCCGCGTCAATCCGCGTCAAGTTTTTGCCCGTCCGCGCGCAGCCTGGCGAAACCTCCGTGGCGACACACCCGCCGCGCGATGGAAGGAACGTACGAAGTTGGAAAGATCACCGAAGCCGGATTCGAAGGCAATGTCGGTGATCGAACGCTCCTCGGCAGCCAGCAGCCGCGCCGCGCGGCGCAGGCGGGCACGCACGAGGTACTGATGCGGCGTCACGCCGATCACCCGCTCGAACAGGCGCAGGAAATGGAACTCGCTCAAGCCCGCCTGGCGGGCCGAGCGCGCGAGATCGATCGGCTCGTGCGCGCGTTCTTCCAGCCATAACGCCGCTTCCACCGCGCGCCGCCGATCACGCGGCGCTGGTGTTGGTCGCCGCTGCTCGTGGCCCGTTACCAGCTCGACGAACCGCGCTGCGAACCGCAGCCCGGCTTCATCGACACCGACGTCGCTGCGTCCTTCAAAAGCAGCTTGCGCCATTTCGCCGAGCACCATCAACTCCGGCAGCGGCGGCAACCCGCGCGATCGCCATACGCCCTCACCCGCTCCGATCGCCTCAGCGAGTTCGGCCGCGAGACGGAATGACAGGCACTCGTCGCCGCAGACGTGTTCGTGCGTGCACAGGTATTCGTCACCGGCACGCCCGACCAGGGTCGAACCCGCCACCAGGTCGAACAATGTGCGGCCGGTGCAATAGCCGAAGCTGCCCTTGCGCACGAACGATACCGAGTGACAGTCGTGGTATTCGACGTACGGCGGGTCGTGCAACTGCACGGTGCATCGATATTCGATCACCGCGAGCGAAGCGTGGGCGCCGACCGGCGTTGTCATGCGGGCGAGAATACGCTGTCAGGTCGCGCCAACGTGCACCCGCGGTGCCGTAGCCAGGGTCGCGGCGCCCTGCGACGTCGTGCACTCTCACAGCGCGGTAACAAACGGTGTCGGGTCGGTGCCGAGAATGGTGCTGTTGACCCGCGTCGCAAGCAATCGCGCCGCACTCGGCCCGCTCTGCCTGCGCGGCTGATCCACACATGTTCCGGGACGCCCTCGATACACAGGTTTCACGCAGCTGAGGCGCCGAGTCAGATTCAGGTTGGCGTAAGAAACCAGAAAGGCGGCCGCAAAACACGCCGGTCAAGCTGTGGCCATCGCAACTCGAAGCGCAGTTGACCGCGGCGAAGTCCAGGAGCTCAGTTGATGCAGTTCAACCAGAAACCAGGGCCGCTGGTGCGGCAGGCAGAGTGAAGCAAGCAGGATAAGCCGGCGCGGCGGTGGACGTTGACGTTCAATCTTCGGACCTCCTCCCCCACCCGTGGATGTCACGCCCCCGCCGCGCGCAGGCTCCGTCGTTGTTTGGGAAAGGTTGTCGCAGGGAAGGCGCTTGAAAACGCCTCCGATAAGAGAAACGGTGGTGGTCGCTGGTCATACGCGCCGTCCGAGTGGCGTCACGCACGGCGCGAGGCCACGCCACCACCGCCCGGTGCGGCAAACTGCAGGGTGAGTCTTAAATGCTGGTGCAGCAGAAAGCTTTGAATGGCACAGGCAAGACCTTGATCCACGTCTTTCCGACGACCGCCCGCAGCCAGCAGCGCGTGCTCGCATTGCTGCGCCGGTTGACGGCTGCCGTTTTCGCGCTACAACGCGGTTTTGTCGGCGCTGCGCTGGCGCACAGCGTGGACGGCGAGCGCATCGTGATGCAAACCGAGTGGGGCAACCTGGCCGACTTTCGCCGCGCGTTGCGCACGCCGACCGGGCTTGCATACTGGCAGCGTGTGCGTGGACTGATCGCACATCGCGGCGACCGCTTGGTTGATGTGCTCGTTTACGACGAGTTGGTGAGCTTCTATTCTCTTGGAGCGGTAACGGCGCACAACACGCCGCCCGTGCGCGATGCTTCAATCGCTGGCAACCTCTACTGACTCGATGCACATCCTTCTCGTCGAAGACGACCCGCAGGTCGCAGAGACTACCCAGCGTGCGTTGCGCTCGCAGGGGTGGACGGTCGATCACTCCGCGCGCGGCGAGCCGGTCGCGCGCTCGGTGAAGCAGGACCCCTACGATCTAGTGATCCTCGACGTCGGATTGAGCGGCATGGACGGATTCGAGGTGCTGCGGCGCGTGCGCCAGCAGGGTTCCACCGTACCGGTGCTGATGCTCACCGCGCGCGACGCGGTGGAAGATCGGGTGCGCGGCCTGCAGGACGGCGCGGACGACTACCTCGTGAAGCCGTTTGCGCTGGCCGAACTGATCGCCCGCGCATTGGCGCTGACACGGCGTGCCCGCGCCCGCACCGATAACGTACTCACGCTCGGCAAGCTGCGCATGGACCTCGAGGCAAAACGGGCATTCATTGATGCCGCCGCGCTCGAACTCTCGGCACGCGAATGGTCGGTGCTGGAATGCCTGTTGCAGCGCATCGGCAAGGTGGTTTCGAAGGACCAGATCACGCAAGCGGTCGCCGGCTGGAGCGAAGCGCTTTCGGAAAACGCGATCGAGGTCTATGTATCCCGGCTACGCGGCAAAATCGAGACTGCCGATCTGCGCATTCGCACTGTGCGCGGCTTCGGCTACATGCTCGAAGAGGCCGCGCATGACACCTGACCCACCCACTACCGGCCAACGCACCGGAAGCGTCAAGCGCACGCTGTTCGCGTGGCTGCTGCTGCCGCTGGTCGTCATCGTCCCGGCGGGCGCAGCGCTGCAGTACTGGTTCAGCGCACGACCCGCGATCGCGGCGTTCGACCACGCGCTCGGCGACACTGCGCTGGCGCTCGCCAATCTTGTACGAGTCGATGAGGGACGCGTCGCGTTTACGCTGACCGACGAGACGGAACGATCCCTGCGCACCGACCAGACCGACGTCATCTACTACGCGGTGGTCGATCCGTCCGGCCGACTGCTGGCCGGCGACCGCGAATTGATGGACGTCGGCTACGCGCGTGCGCCGGGCGAACTGGCCTACGCCGACGCGCACATCGACACCAAGCCGGTGCGGGTCGCCGTGCGTGGTGTCGCCTGCGGCGCCGGCGCCTGCCAGGTCCGCGTGGCGGAGACCATGCTCAAGCGCGAACGCATGCTGGCTGGTGCCGCCAAGGGCGCGGCGGCGACCATGCTGCTGCTGGTGATCACGCTCGGGGTGGCGATTGCGGTCGGTGTCACGCGTTCGCTACGGCCGCTGGGGGAAGTCGGTAGCGAGATCGCGCAGCGTTCCCTGGAGGACCTGCGCCCGCTCGAGGTCACCGCACCGAGCGAAATTGCGCCGCTGGTGGCGGCGCTCGACCGGCTGTTCGAACGTTTGCGCCGGGCGACGCAGGCGCACCAGGCGTTCATTGCCGACGCCGCACACCAGTTGCGTACCCCGCTCACGTCGCTCAAGACCGAGATCGAACTTGCGCTGCTGGAACCGCACGTGCCCGACGTTGATGCGACGTTGCGTCGCCTGCATGCGCAGGCAACGCGGGGCGCGCGACTGGCCGGGCAGCTGCTGGCGATGGCACGCAGCGATCCCGACGCCCAGACGGCGGAACCGGAGCCGCTCGAACTGAAGGAAGTGGCAAGCGCGGCCGCCGACGAATGGGTCCCGCACGCGGTGGCGGCCGGAGTGGACCTGGGTTTTGCGCTGGCTCCCGCCGCGGTGCGCGGGCGACGTTTCCTGCTGCGCGAGATGCTCGGCAACCTGGTCCACAACGCGCTCGAGTACTCCGGGCGCGGCAGCGAAGTCACGGTGCGCTCGTATACCGAGGACGGCATATCGGTGCTCGAAGTCGAAGACAACGGCCCGGGCATCGCGATCGACGACCGCGACCGCGTATTCGAGCGCTTTTACCGCGCCAGCCCGGCTGGGGGCCACGGCAGCGGCCTCGGCCTGGCCATCGTGCGTGAAATCGCCGACGGCCACGGCGCCAAGGTCGACCTGCTCGATCCGCCGCACGGCAGCGGCCTGCTGGTGCGAGTGCGATTTCCGAGCATGACTGCGTGAAAGACCAGCCGCCGATTACGCGGATAGAACGGCCTCGTCTGCTTTATCCGCGTTGATCCGCGTAATCCGCGTCTAGGCTTACATAAGTGCCTGAAAGGCTGGCCGCGGATTACGCGGATTGACGCGGATAAAAAAAGTTTGGTTTGGCTTTATCCGCGTCAAGGCTTTTCAGTTTGCTTGCGCGATCTCAGCACGCTCGATCGGCAGGCCCGCGGCGGACCAGTCCTGCTTGCCACCGGCATAAACCGCAACGTTGGTGTAGCCGACCTGCTGCAGCACGCGCGCGGCGACGTGCGAGTTCTGGCACGTATCGCTCGCGCAGTAGACGACGATCTCAGCCTGCTGGTCCGGCAGGACGGTGGCAGCCAACTGGCGCACCTGGTCGTGCGGCAGATGGCGCGCCCCGGGCAGGTGCCAGTCGTCGTAGTACTTGCGCGGCAGCGCTTCGACCAGGATCGGTCGTGGCTGGGCGGCGAGGCGGGTGTTCAGTTGCAGGCGGTCGATGATCTTCAGCATGGGTGGGCTCCGTTCGGGGTCAGACTGCGTGGCAATTGGTTGCAAACCGTATCATTGATTTTGCAACTACATTGCAGCACCAACTCATTGCGAATGCAACTACTTTCTGCGACACTGCCGGTTGCAAACGCAATGCGGGCATGGGCAAAGAGCGCGAAACCGATGCAAAGGCGCACGCGTGGGCGGTGCTGCTCACCGCGCATGCGCGCCTGGTCGAACGGATCGAGGCGGCGCTGGCGGCCGCGCAGCTGCCCCCGCTCGGCTGGTACGACGTGCTGTGGGCGCTGGAAAGCGCGCAAGGCAGGCAACTGCGCATGCACGAACTGGCCGAACACGTCGTGCTGTCGCGCTCGAATCTCACCCGCCTGGCGGATCGGCTGCAGGACGCCGGGCTGATCGAGCGCGCAGCAGCATCCGAGGACCGGCGTGGCGCCTATTGCGTGATCACCGCGGCCGGACGGGCGTTGCGCAAGCGCATGTGGCCCGCGTACGAGGCGGCCGTCGAGCGCTATTTCGGCGCGCATATCTCGGATCGCGAGGCGGCGCAGATCGGCGATGCCCTGGGGCGGATCGCGCGGGCGGTCCGCACCATGCCGCAGGCATCCGGCGAAAGCGCCCGCGCGACGCCGCGCGCCCGCAAAGCCGCTGCGGGCGCCGCATCGCGCTAGGCGCTGGGGCTGAATCCG
>Ga0137409_10005159_pt1 | contig 13657 bp, 22 predicted proteins | sample CZODoug1_16funga_FD_122059 | JGI IMG/M metagenome (GOLD analysis project Ga0137409, IMG submission 122059) | Vadose zone soil fungal communities from Angelo Coast Range Reserve, California, USA - CZODoug1_16fungal (Hybrid Assembly) | ecosystem: Environmental > Terrestrial > Soil > Vadose zone...
CTTGGCGCTCGGCCGTCCATGATTCGCTCGGCCCTCGACCCTCGAACTTTCAAGCGGCCGATAATGACAAAAGATCGGGCAAAAGAGAAGCCAATTTCAGGGAAAGCCTAGATGAAATGAAGCTTTGATTCTTTCGATCCTGGATTGAAAAACTGACACAGGAGGGGTGTGTGTATCCCTAGGTTGGCCGGATCACCTCAACCCACCACCCCACGCCCCCCACAAACGCCCCAGGACGCGCTGGAACCACCCTGGACGATACTAACCACTGGGGGGGCCACCCCTCAAAACGCCGCCCATCAGCAAAAACGACCCCACCCCCCCCTGTATCACGCCCCGCCCCCGAAAACCAAAGTCCCGAGCCGCCCTCGAAACCCAGCCCTCACCGGAGGAGGAAAGAGCCAGAATCCAGCGGCCCAGGACGCCACCCATCATACGACAGGAGGGGGAGGGAATAGCTTAGGATCAGCCGCCAGCGTCGCCACCAGTATCTGGACCGCCGCCGGATCATAACCCAGTTTCCCCGCCAGCGTCTGGTAATCCGGAAGCCCCTGCACCGAAGCCCGGATGGCCGCGACTTCCTGCCCCAAGCTGAGCTGCTTGGCTACGGCCTTCTTTCCAGCGTCAGCAGCGAGCGCAGCCGCGGCCTTTCGCTGGTCAAGCCGCAACTGCATCACGCCTTCCAACTGCGCAACCTGCGACGCAGGAACGCCAGCACCACTCAAAATAGTTCCGAACGCCGACAGCGGCAACCGCTCAGCCAGTACGTCCCCTTCCAATGACGACAAGGAAAGCCCCGCGGCCGTCAGCAACGCCGACACACTCTTCACCGTCGCCGCTGGAGGCGTGACATTCTTAATCGACGCAGCCAACACCAGCGAAAGCGTCTGGATGGCATCAGCCGAAACGCCCGCGCGCGCCAGCGCGTCCGTGTACGCTCCCATTGGTAGAACCTTCGCCTTAACCGCCCTTTCGATGTCGGGCAGCGTCAGCCCGCGCGGAGAGAGCAACCCATCAGCCTGGCCGCGAAGCGCCGCGGTGTGCGCGTCCTGATCGATCTGCAACTGTAACAGCGATTGAAGCGCCGTCTGCGCGTCCGCATCGTAGCCAGCCTTAGCCAGTGCAAGCGTGTAGTCTGACATCGGAGAAACCCCGCGCCTCACCGCTCGTTCCAACTGCGCCAGCCCCAGGCCGCGCGCCGCTGGAGTCCCCGCGCCTCCCGCCTTCAAAGCCCTTGCCGCCGCGTCAGCAGCGATCTTAGCTTGCAACTCCGCCACGATCAACGATAGGTCAGGATCAGCCCATCCGTGCGAAGTCAGCCACGCTCGGAACTGGTCGACGGACACAAGACCCTGACGCGCAGCCAGCTCCTCTTGAGCCAGGTTAACGCCCTTGACCTTCGCCGCGGCCTTCGCAGCAGCAGCCGCGTCCGCTTTCACTTTGGCAGCAGCAAGTTCCTCCGTCAGCACCTCAACCAGAATAGAAACATCTTCAGGTGTCAGCCCGACGTGTGCTAACCGGCTTTCGTATTCGCCCATCGACAGCGCCCCGGCCTTGACGGCTTTTTCCAACTGTGCAACGGAAAGCCCCTTCGCCTTAGCCGTCGCCGCGGCCCCGGCCCCAGCTCCCGCTTTCGCCGCGGCCGCGGACAGGCGATTCGACAGATGAGCAACGAACGCAGCCACGTTGCCAGGCGAAAGCCCCTTCCCCACCAGGAACGTCTGATACTCGCTCACCGTCTTGATGCCATCCATTACCAGCGTTTCGTAGCGCGCGATGCTGACGCCGTGCACTTCCACTTCCGCAAGCGCCCGCGCGGCCGCGGCCTTAGCCTTCTCGATGCGCGCCTTTTCTGCATCCGCCTTCGCCTTCGCCTGGTCTTGACGACGGTTCACCGCGTCCGCTGCATCCGCCACCTTGTGGAGCAACAGCAGCTCCAAATCGTCCACGTCATTCGCCGCGTAGCGATGCGACGCCGCCAGGTCTCGAAACTGGCTGATAGTCCAGATGCCCGCCTCCACCATCTGCACGCCCTGCTGAAGCGATAGCTTCGTCTGCGGATGGTCCTTTTCGAACTGAGCGAGCGCAACCAGGTTGCGCTTCTGCCCAAAGGAAAGCGCGTCACTGTTGATGTAGCCGTTCAGGGCTTCGACTGTCAGATGCCCCTGGCGAAACTGTCCCACCGCGTAGCGCGCCAGCTCCAACGCCGCCGCGTTGTTTTGCTTGGCAATCTCAATATTGAACTTCGTGAGAGCGGTGTCGCTATCGTAGCCCTGCGCCTTCATCGCGTCTTCAAAAGACTGATCGCCCATCAGCCCGAAGTTCGTAGCCTCGATCAGCTCAGCCGGTGACAGGTGCGCGCGGTTGTAATTCAACAGCGCCTCCACCCGCTCCGGAGTGTAGCCCTTGTAGCCCATCTCGGTGTCGAGCTGCCCGCGAGTGATAAGCCCGCGCAGGAACTGCCGAATATCCACTTCAGCGCTCAAGCCCGTAGGCCGCATGTTCTGGTTGATGAGCTTCGTAAACGGATCCACCACGAACGCCTTAACCGCGGGCTGGAAGGCACGGCGCGACATGCGCCCCAGTCCAAGCGATTGCTCCACCGCTTCGCGCAGCTCCCCCACCGCGTGTATCTGCCCCAAACTGATAAGCTCCATCAGCAGCCCTTGCGCCCACCCGTCAATGGTCATGTGCAGAATCACGGAGAGCATTTTCTCCGCTGGTTCCGAGGTTGGCCCTGATGCTTCGTGCGTCCCACCGCTGAAGCTGCCGCCCATGCTGGTCATGATCGCCTCGATCATGTTGCGGGCCACCGGCAGCCGCGCGCCGTGGTCTCCCAGGTTCTTGAACGTCGCGCTAGCGACGTCCACCCCGAAGAGTCCACTAACCACCTGCGCCGCGATTTCATCGCTTCCGAACTCTGCGCTACGAAACACCCGGAAGAAGATGCGCAGCAGCCACGCCGCCACAATTTCCACCAGGCCCAGCAGCGAGCCAATGATTTTACCAACGATGGTTGGAATCCAATCTTTGATAAGGTCCAGCAGCCACTGGTAGATTTTGCTTTCCTTGTCGCCTTCCCGCTTCTGTTGCTGGATCAGCTTGAAATCGGCACGCGGAATATCTGGCGTAGGAATCTCGAACGTAGGCGCGGGAACTTCCGGCAACTGTGGCGTGAAGCCTTCAGGCGTCATACCATCACACTACGCGCAGCGTCGCGCGCCGTCTCCTGATCTTTAGCGTATTCACCCGCCCCGGTGAACAGTGCTTCCAGCATCTTCGCTTTCACCGTCCCGATGTCGTCAGGCTGTGGCTCTGCGTTCCCCTGAACAGCGGCCGTATCGTTCAACTGCCCACTTTGCGCAACGTACCAGAGGTTCACCCAATCCGCGGCCCACGCGTACATGCTGTTCAGCAGCAGCGCCCGCTGTATGACGCCCGTGCGCGTCAGAATCACATTGACGTAGCCGCCCAACGCTCCCAGCCAGCGCCGCACGGCCAGGTAAGGACGAATGATATCGCCCTCGATCTTGACCAGCTCGTCATCGAGCTTCGCCGCCCACTTAATGTGAAACGCTCGCAGGATCGCCAGGTACTTCCGGATTTTCTGGATGTAATCCAGCAGTGGACGCACGTACTTTGCGTACAGCTCGTCCAGCCGCTTCTGAATCTTGTTCATCCACTCCAGCAGCCGCGGCAGAACTTCCGTCACCAGGCGCGCTATGGCGTGCGCAATCTTCCGCAGCAGTGACCAGAGCTTGTCGAGAAAGCCCACCCAAAAGTCGTGGAAGGCTTGCAGCAGCGTTCCCAGCGCGAAAGCCGTATGCCACTCGAAGCGCTTCAGCAGGTCCACGGCCTTGCTCATCTGGTCGCGGAGCTGGTGAACCTGCGCTTCCACCTGGCCAACGCCGCCGCCGCCGAAGATACCCCCGAACAGCGCGCCTAGGATTTCGGAAATAATCGAGATACCGAAACCCACCGGCCCCGCGGCCCATCCGCCGATACCGCCGAGTCCACCAGGTCCAGCAAGGAAAGGCATAGCGCGCGCTCCTACATCGCGGAGTCGAGCTGCTGCAACGCCCGTGCGAATTCCGCTAGCTTCGTGTTGGCTGCAACTGGATCGAACGGCGAAGCCGCGAAGCGTTCGTTAAAGGGACCGTGCGTCCCAACGTTGAACTGCACGATCACTTCCCGCCGCTGCTTTCCGGTATCGTCAGCTCCCAGCGCTTCCGTGATTTTCACGATCTTAACTTTGCCCACGTCCATGTGCACCTCACTCTGTGACGGCGAAGCTCAGCGACCCCGGCCAGTCTTCGTCGCCGACTTTGTAGCGTTCGACCCACGCACCAATATAGAACGGGTCCATGTCGCCTTCCAACACGAAGAGTCCGGTGTCGTCAGTCTGCCCCAGCACCACCGGCGTAAGCGGATCGCCCTGGTACGTTCCCCAGATGGTCACATCGAGGTTCGGCAAGCCGCCCACGGTTAACGTCCAGTGATCCGTGCTTCTGAAGTTCGGGTCACCTGGCCGCGTGTTGTTTTCCAGCTTCACCGTGATGGTGGTAGGCACCGCGGGGGGAGCGTTCACCTGGCCGATGTTCAGAGCCGTGCGCACGTCCGGTAAATCGGCCGGCGCGACTTGTGACGGATCAGCCGGATTAACCGCCACTGTCCAGTAAAGCGTAGGACCAGCCAGAAGCACGCCTTCCGGTGTTCGGGAATAAAACGTAGCGCCCCAGCTCCCCACCTGGTCAATCAACCAGGTTCCCTGCGCGGAAAGAAATCCGTACTGATCGGTTTTCCCGACGTTGATGGAATCTTGCGGCTTGTCTTCCACCCATGGAAAAATCAGAACGTCGATGCCCGCGTAGATGCCCCCGCCCTCAGGCAACGGAGGAATGTGAGCATCCACCTGGTAGCGCTCGCCCACGAAGAAATCGGTAGCGCCAGGTCGATCCACGTTGGACAGCGTGAGCTGCATGGGATTCGCCACAATTTGCGGAGGCGGTTGGTCCCCCGGATTGAACGCAGCCGGAACCGGCTGAAAGCCTTCGGCGGGGATTACTTCGTAAGCGGTGACAATGCTTTCATCCACGAGCTGCTTGTAGGGCTCGATGCGCGCAGCTTCCCCCTCAAGATCGTAGTTGCGGATTTGTGTAGTGACCGCCTCGGAGTAGTCCAGCAGTTCCTGCGCAGCGTCATCTGGAGCCGGATCGGGAAACACCGCGTCAGGTGCGAGCGTTGCGTCCATGTCCTGCTCGATGGTGGGAAGCCCGCCCAGCTCAGCATCGACCAGCGCAGCAAAGCCAGGGTCAGGCGGATCACCTGGCGCGGTGAATGGTTCAAGGACAGGAAACGGCCCAGGCTGAAGCTCCACAGCTCACCACGTCATCCGGAAAGCAGGGTTGCTTCGATATAAGCGTTTCGCATCGCCCCGTTGACCGTTTCACACTGAACCTGGACGGTGTAAGAAACATCGCGGCCATCCGGAATATCGTCAGTGCAGGCGAACGGTATGGCTATCGTGTTGCCCGCGGCCTCAGGCTGTACCGCCATTCCCAGAATCTGCAGCGCTTCCGCGTTGACGTTTCGGATCACGAAGACGTCCACGAAGGTCTCAAGCGCGCCGGGTTTCAGACTCACGAAGCCCGATACTTTCGCTTTGGCGGTTTCAAATGGAACAGGGAGCGGGTTAGTAGTCAAAACACTAACTGTCACCCCTAGAGGCAACGCTGTGAAAGCATTCTGAGCTTGCGCGTCGGACGAATACTGTTGTGCCATTCTTCACCCTCCTAACCGCGGATCACGCGGTGATGAACTCTTCCACCAGGTACACGGCCGCACTGTACTGATCGCCGGGATCAATAGCCTGCGTCCTCGTGCGAATCCGCCAGCCTGGCAGCAAGCGGGACTCGAACACCCACGGCACCGAATACACGCCCGTCAAGTTCAGCCCGCTGAACCCTGGCGCAAAGGAATACACGCGGGTCAAGCTGATCGCCTGCGCGACACCCGCCGTCGATTCCGCTGGGATCGCACCCGCCCCATCGTCCACCGTCAAGCCCACGATCCGCGCGGCAATCACCGCGGCCGTAGCCAGCGAGAGCCGCGCCGAGCGTAAAATCCATTGCCGCCCCGCGGGCACCGTGTCCGAAATCTCCGCGCCCGCGGCAGGCACGGCCCCTGTAACGATTCGCATCAGCCCGCGGCCGTCGAGACTGCTTTGCACCGGCGATTCCGGATAGCCGATGCTGCGGAGCTGGTCAGGATACCCCGCCAACAGCACAGCGCCGCGCGTCACGTCGGCCGAGCCCAGCCCGCGGATAATCTCCAGCGTCACGAACACCTGGCCGCGTGGCGCGTCCGGAGAGCTTACAGAAGCGGACAGCAGAAACCCTTCGAGGTTGTTGAGCGTGAGCACGCCAGGAGTAGTTCCCGCGGTCTGCGCGTTCACAGTTTCGAACCGCGGATCGACGTTGCCCTCCGGCGTCAGCACGCGCACGGAAAGGCGGACAGTGCTAGCCGCGGTTGGCGACCAGAACGAAAGCCGCAAGATATCATCCCGCGTGACGTACTCATCACCAGGCGGCTGCACGTGGTGTCGCTTGAAGTACACCCGCTTGTTGTAGTCCGGCCGTGCCGCGTTCTCAGCCTCCAGCGTGTTGTAGTCGCTGTTCATGCTTTCTCCGCTAGCTTAGCACCCATTCCTCGACCAGCATAAGGCCATCTGAGAAGATGGGCGGTCCAACCGAAAAAGCCCAGCTCAACAGGATGCTACCTCCTGGCATGAGAAACGCAGATTCACCCACGGCGCCGCCGATATTTCCGCCTGCGATTTGCTGCGCGGCAGTTGAGTACGTCGTGAACGAATTTACAATGGTGAGCCCGGCTGGCGTCGCGGAGAGGGTTCCGTAAGCTGCGTAGACCGTTCCGGTCGGGTCTCGAAACCGGATGAACACGAAGGTATTAGCGGCCGCGGTAACCGTTGTCGTGAGCGAGATGAGCCGCCAGAGAACGTTGCCGGCTACATGAATCTCCACGGGTCCGGTTGCTCCGGTGAATCGAACCAGGCGAAGGCTTCCCCGCTTATCGAGGATCGAACCGCCGCCCGGTCCATGCAGCCCGGTGAATGGCGCGTACGGCACGCGCTACTTCAGCGCGCGCATCGGCGAGCCGCTGCCGAGTCCGCCCGCCAGCTCCACCAGCACCGCTGTCACGTTGACCGCCGCGCCCGCCTGGTTCGCCATCACGTCCACAATCGTGGAGGCTTTGTTCGCCGCGTTGAAGACAGGAATAAGCGGAAGATTCAAGTGCTGCGAAAGGTGATAGAACCAGCGCCCGGTGATCCACCGCGCCGACAACAGACCAGGCCCGCCGACGCGCAAGTTAGCGAAGTCGGGAGAGCGGAAGCCCACAACGGAAGTCAGCACGTCAACGTACCAGCCCAGCAGAGCGTAATCCGTGTTGGCCTTGAAGTTGTCGAACGTGCTGTTGATGGCCACCGCGCCGCTATAGCCGCCCGCCCCGCCAGGCGCAACAGGGACTTCAGTAGTCCACTCGTGCACCCATCGCTGTTGCAGCTCCGTGATGCCGATCAGGTGCGAAGCGGACCCCGGCAGGTCAGAGTAGTAATTCAGAAACCAGGCTTGCTCCAACTGACCGCCCACCGCTGAGCCGGAAAGCTGCAACGTCAGGTTGTCTTGCGGCCAGAGCATTTCGTAGGTTCCTGGAACCATCAGCGGTTGGTTGCTGCCAGCCGGGATGCGGTTGCGGATGCCCTGCACGTTGTCGTGCAACTTGGGAGAGCGGATCGTCATGATACCGGCCGCGTTGTTATTCGCGCCGAAGGCCAGCATAGCGATCATGGAGGAGAGATCGGCATTGCGCACAGTCGCCGAGTCCCCCGAGTTCATTGTGAGCGTGGTGAGCGTCGCGCCTGGCGCCGTCACCTGGCCAGCGATTACTTCAAGGGCTTTGCCCCACGGCTGGCAGTCGAAGCTGAGCGGGGAGTGAAACCGGAGCATGTTCTAGTATTCCCTTTCCTACTGAGCCATCTTCGCAGCGCGCAACGCTGCTGCCAGCACCGAGACGCGCTGGATGTTGCCCGGATCGCCCTTAGGCCGCCGCGGGGGAAGATTCGTGTTCGCGATGACCGTTAGGTAGGGTTGCGTTCCAGCGCTCCACGCTGGCCCCGCGCTCTGGACTCCAGACGGATACCGCTGCGCGCCCTTGCCCGACGCATTGGTGGAGTACTTAGCAGGCCCCGCCTTGACGACACCCTTCTGAAAGCGGTTGTTTGCCACCGCTCCCTGGATGGCTTCGGCCCAGGTATCTTGGGCTGCGGCGGTTTGCGACGCCCATAGCGGCCCCGCTGCTGCCACCCCATCCTGATAGTCTTTTCCGGCTGCGCCTGCCCGTTGGACGAACTTAAGAGCGGACGCGCCTGCATCTTTAACCTTGATCGCCATGATTCTCCTTTGCTAGTATCGTACTAACCATTCGAGCGATTCTCCCGCTCTTAGACCCACGGCCTCCGAATCAGAACGGAGCACCGTGAATTGAATAAATCGGGAGAACTGTCTCATGGCATCAACTATCAAACAGAATCTAGCACATACGCGCCCTCCTGTGGTGAGGTCGCTTACCGCCTTCGCTCTTGAACTCGGATCACCGAACGGCACAGATCCAATTCCGTCCTCAAATTACATGGTGTTCCTGGACAATAGCCATCCGCCTTTGCAGCGCTTCGTCGCTTGCGTCCGATGGAAAACCATCAAATACCGGGAGCAACCAGACGGGGGAGATGGACGCTCGGCGTGGGCGGTTGACGACGAAGGGAAAACGCTGACCCTGGCCGCTATTGGCCGGATCTTGCACATGGAGCTACCGCAGGTGAGCAAGGCGTGTAAGGAAGCGGAAGCCCTAGGCGTTGTGCGCCGCGAGGGTAAGAAAATCTTTCTGGTGGGCGATTGCCCAGCGCCGGACATGGGGAAGGTTAGGCGAAACGTTAACTGTACAGATAACCTGCCGCCTTCCCTGGTCCGTGAAATCGAAGGCTGGCCAGCCGAACGCAAGACCGATTTTTACAGCAAGTGGGAGCTTGCCGTAAACCACGTCAACAACATCCACGCGAACCGCGTCGCCGAGGACCGCGCGGAAGCCATCCAACTGTACGATAGCATACTCGGCCACTTCGGTCTAGAGAGAAATCACCTTCCACCGCGCCGCACAGTGAAGCCCATCGAGATACCGCAACAGCTCCGGCTGTTCCTTCCCCGCGCAGCCGCGCCGGGAGGTTATTTGTACAAACAACCAGATCGTACAGACCACAAATCGCCAGTTCGTACAAACCCCTCCATCCTTATGGAAGAGAGGACTGAAAGAGTAAGTACTAACGCGTCGTCGTCGTCGGTAGCAGTACAGCAGCTCGCAGCAGCGCTCCGGATCGACGACGACGCGGCAACCGAGTTGTGGCTGGAATGCTCCGAACTCGACGCCACGCTCACCGTAGCGGAGCTGGTGGCCATGGGGCAGCAGAAGCTAAGGCAGACCGTCCGGACGGTGCGCAACCCTACAGGCTTGCTCCTGAACGCGCTGCCAAAGATGGTCAAGGCCCACCAGCGAGAGAAGGCACGCCAAGCGCTGAAGCCCCACAGCGAGCCCTACCAGCACGTCATAACCGAAGAGGATCGGCGGAATTTAGAGTACGAAGCCGCCAGCGAGACCGCAGGCGAAGGTCAGCGCGCATGGGCTCGGGAAGAGCTGGCCAAGCTAGACCGTGCGCGGAACGTTGGGGAATAGCTCGACGTGGACGCCGTGCGCGATTAGCAGCTCTTTTGCGTCAGGTGTCGCATCCCGCGCGATGGCCACCAGGTGCACCGTTTTCACTTCCGGATGCTCCAAGTGAAACAGTAGCTGATAGCCCAGCAACTGCCCCAGCGCCGCCAGATACAACCGCGGTTTCACTTCCACGATGGTAGCTTCGTCGCCGTGCCACGCGATTAGATCCGCGCGTTTCTTCGAGCTGGCTTCCGCCTGGCGCCGCGTGGCTTCATCCGTGCCGTCCGGAATCTCCACCGAGTTCCCGAGCTGGTGGTTGAAGTCGATGCGGTCGAGTTCCTGCCAGTGTTGCAACAGCCAGGCCCGCGCGATGTTGGACTCGTCCGCCGTCATCTGCGGATACTTCCGCGTGGCGATCACCGGCAATGCTTCGCTCTGCGTCATGGGCTAAGGCTTGAGGTTTTCCACCACGCGAGCGACGCCGCCACTCAACAGAAACGCCAGCAGCCCGAATGCGAAACTGATCCGGCCGATTTCCGCGACCTTCGGATTTGCAGCTAGCGCGTACATCAGAACGCCCACCAGTGCGACCAGCAGAGAAAAGTAAATCGTCATGGTTTCACCTCGGGTCTATTGTTCCACCTTTTCCGCCAGCCGGTTCAGCTCGGCGATTTCCGCATCTGTTTTGCCCAGAGCGAGAATGCGCTCTTGCAACTCCCATTCAGCATCGTGCTCGAAGTGCGCGGTGTTCGTGCCGTGCCAGCGGGCAATGATCGTCACCGCGTGACGGGTCAGGCGCATCATGGGCTACCGTTCCAGCGTGGCCACGTCGTCCGCGTCCTTCAGCGTGGCAGCGCAGCCCACCTTCATGCACCAGCACGCGAACAGATACCGGCGTTGCTTCGGCGTCACGGGCAGGAATCGAAGGCGCAGCTTGACCTTCTCTTTCTGATCCGCGTGCATCAGCTCGTCGCCTACGATGGCTTTGACGTCAATTGACACTATCAGCCGCCCATACGTGCGTCTTGAGCGTGAGCGATAGCTTCCGCCGCTGTTTTGAAACGGTGCCCGGTGTCGTGGCGGTCATGAACGAGCATCCACTTTCGCCCAATGCGTCTAATTTGAAGACCATCCCGCGCACACGCGTATGAAGTCACGCGTAAGAACAGCTTGCCATGCCAATAGCTCGACTCCCGCATAACGGTCCAGCCGCTAGGTAGGGGGTTCGAGGTCTTCAAGAGGCACCGCCAGGTGCGGGGGGAGTTCCACCAGGTCCGACGCGTCCCGCTCCACCGTTAGCCCGCTGTCCAGCTTCAGCGTTATCCGCTGGTGGAACGTTGCGCGGGGCAGGGGGAATAAGGCGGTGTTCGATTCGTCCATGGAGTACGACCCCTTCCTCACCAGAGATTGTATCGAACACCCGCGCGCCAGGCAGGATCGTGCAGCCGCGGCCGCAAGTAGCGCTGAGCCTGGCCGCGCGCCGTCCCGCTTCGATAGCGGCATCCGCGCGGCTGTGAGCTGCTGGCGTCATGGCTCACTCCTGGCCGCAAAGGCGTCCCCGAGCCTGATCCAAAACCGGAACGTGCCCAGCAGCGGGTTAGCCTGTAAGCGATCATTGCCCATTCGGCCCCCCCTGGAACTGACGAACCAGCGGGTCAAGGATTTTCTTCTTGCAGAAGCGGTGGACGTACACCAGCTCCATCGAGTAAGGCTCCTCGTCACCATCGCAGCAGCAGCACACCATCCGAAAAACTTCCTGCGGCTGCGCGGCCACCCCGGCCAGCGGGGCTGGCGTAAGGTCTACCGCTTCGCCTGGTTCCACCTGGTTGGCTTGAATCCGCCAGTCGCGCACCATCCGCACAGACGCGCCGCCTTGCATGGCCGCGTCGAGGTAGGCCAGTCTGTGGCCGCGGTCCTTGACCTTGTTCAGCTCGTTTGCAACCCCGATGGAGATAGCCCGGTCCGAAAGAGCTTGCAGAATATTCCCGTCGCCGAGCAGCAGCAGCAACCGGCCCTCGACGTAAGAGCGTTCCTTTTTCACCATGGCGCAAAGGCGGTCTACGTCGCCACCGCATCGCGTTTCCAGCAAGCGGCCGTAGTACTTCGCCTGGTCGGCCGGATTCAATTCCTCGCGGCCCATGTTCTCGTGTTCCTTGATGGCTTCGCCGTCAACGCAGCCAGCCGGGTACACGTTGCAAGGTACTCTGAGCAAACCAGCAGCGCGCGCCGCAATCAGTCTGCGGTGTCCAGCGTGCACGCGCACCTTGGAACCTTCCTCCTCACCGATTAGTGGCTCTATCAGGCCCACAACCTGGATGGAGGAAGTCAGCTCGTGTAGCGCGTCTTCGTCCATCACGTCGCGGGCTGGCTCTAGGGGTTCCAGCAGGTCGCCGATTTCAACTTCGCGGTGTACGTAGGTGAGCGGTGACTTTCGTAAGTTCGTTCGCGCCGCGGTTGCTGGTTGTACGCCGGGTTCGGATTGCACGGTTTTCGATGCTCCTTAACACCACGTTGTTTTTGTGGATTGCGATGGCGAGCGTATCGCCCTTGAGCCAGCCGAGTTCCCGCCGTATGGGCGCCGGGATCGTCGCGGCGAAGCTCTTGCCTACCTGCATCAGGGTGACAGTCTGCACTTACACCTCCCTACCAATGGATCAGCCAGCGGAGAAGCTTCACGAACGCCCACCCGCTGAAGATGAAGATGACGAGCATGAAAACCAGGCCAATGACCGCATCGTGATAATCGCCGTCACGCGCTTCTTTGCGGCCGCGTTCGACGCCGCGGGAAAAGCTGTCCGCTACGGTGTGTTGCTGAATCTTCGGCATGGCTGCTGCACCTCCTCACAGAATGATTATAACCGTTAGTGCAAGAGGTTGCTATGCTGAAGTCGGAGGAACTATGTTGCCGATGCCGAAATTCGTATTACCGACCATGCAGGCTTGCGTCGATGCCGGGTTGAATGCCTTCGCGTTGCAGTTGGTGGCCGAATCGTACAGCGATGGTCCAACTAAGTTCGCGGATGCTCCTGTGCTCGTCAGGATGGAGGATCACAAACACCGCGAAGTGTGGATTATGCTCTGGAAGGAACAGCCGCGGCCGGAGGATTTCTCCCCTGCACCGCCCGCCGCGCAGCTCGAGCCGCCGCCCGCTTCGTTACCTGGCTGAGCGTCTGCCAGGGAAGATCCACTGCGCACAGGTGGCACCCTGGCGCGTGCAGTGCTGCGCTCTTTTCGGAGTAGCGAGCTATCTTCCACTGGTGGTGTGCGGCTGAAAGTACAAACGTCCGTTGCGAATTGGCGGGATCACCCTTTGGTTGACGCTCGGGAAGGACTACGTGGTACACCAGCTCCTGACAAAAGGCCACTTTCAACAGCCTGGCTTTCGTCCGTGGTGTCATCAGCCAATATTGCGGCCGCGCGGTCTGGAAAGTCAAGCTAGTGGCGCTTGCGTCGGCCAGGTGGCTTGGGGCGATCGTGTACCGCCTTCTTCGGCGATGGCGGCCGCGATCGCAGCTCCGGAGCGGGGATGCGCCCGGCCAGGAGCTGCGGGAGCAAGTGGCCGTGCTCCAGCTCGATGGTTACGCGCTTCACGCAGTTCCAGCACAGCTCGAAGCTCCACGTGTCCCCAGTCAGCAGCCAGGCCGCATTCTCAGGGCAAGGGGCAGCGTCGCGGAGGACGCCTTTACAAGCTATCGGACCATCCGGCGTGGGCAGAGCTGTAATCTTCGTTTGCATGGCTAACAGTTTACGCCCTCCGGCCGCGGGGGATAGGGACACCCCCCGCCGTCCCCAGCTGCGCGAGATGGTTGTTTGTTAAACAGAATGACAAACAGGATTGGGCGCCAGGTGAGAGTGTGAATTTTACCGGGGCGCCTTG
>Ga0137409_10005160_pt1 | contig 13655 bp, 16 predicted proteins | sample CZODoug1_16funga_FD_122059 | JGI IMG/M metagenome (GOLD analysis project Ga0137409, IMG submission 122059) | Vadose zone soil fungal communities from Angelo Coast Range Reserve, California, USA - CZODoug1_16fungal (Hybrid Assembly) | ecosystem: Environmental > Terrestrial > Soil > Vadose zone...
TGATCACTTGAGTTGCATGATGCCCAAGCAGTTCTTTGCGGGATCGATGAACCAGGCCATCCGCGCAAATCCGATGTCGGCGATTCCGTCGACCGTCTTGAGGCCGGGTAGGTCGTAGTCCTCGATCCTGACCCCGCGCCCGCGCAGAGCATCGAGCTCCGCATCCAGATCCTTGACGCGCCATGACGCCTGCGTCTGCTCATCGGCCGTCCCGACAGTGCTCTTGGTAATTGCGAGCTGAGTGCTCCCACATCTGAACGTCACAGCGTTCGGGTTGTCGCTGAGAAGTTCGAGCCCAATCTTGTCCCGGTAGAAATCCCGGGTCGCCTCGAGGTCAGTTGCCAAGAGAACCACTTCGAGTGGATAGTCGCCCAACATCTGCGAATCATCTCCCTAATCACGATGGACCGGCTTCGGATCCACTAGTCGAGGCCATCGTAGCTCCCATGTCGACTTCTGCCAGGTCGCGCGTGGCCGCGTAGCTTGTCGGCCTGGTTGAGGCGCTGCGGCTAGCGAGACTGATGGATCGACCGGTCACGCTTACCCGGTTCGCGTTACGGAAACTACGGCCCACCAAATCGCCGCTACGTATCGAACCGCCAGCGCGTCGCTCCGTGCGGTTCTCTGGTCGCGACTCCCACCGCAGCATTCGGAGCGACCTCGTAGAGATCCCAAGGCCCGCGTCCCGCGCTTGGCGCGCTGTACTCCGCGGTGATGGCTCCGCCGCTCGCACTCGCCGGCCATCCCAGCGAGGCGTAGAGGTTCGCCACGCGCTCCAAGATCGCCGGGTCGGTCACCTTGCGGGCAGTGCCCTCGACCACGACATCGATGTCGTCCAGCGAGACCGACACCGCGCAGCGCGGATTTGTGGCGAGGTTTCGGCTTTTCCGCAATCGGGGCCCGCTGACGAAATAGAACTTGTCTTCCATCCAGATCGCGCCGACCGCCGCGAGGTGAGGCCGACCGTCAGGATCCGTTGTAGCCAGCCAACATGTCCGCCCCCGCCCTTCCTCGTGGGCCTGCGCCTCGAGCTGCTTCAAGGCCCGTGACCACGGAATCGGCGCGTGTCCGTAGATGTCCAGATTCTGCTCGTCCATTTCCAACCTCCTGAACCCTAAGACGACCAGCCGCCCCGGAACTCATCGGTTCGCGCTTTCCGGATCCAGTGCGACCGGCCCCAGTTACCGTGGAGCTAGGTGCTCATCGGGCCCACCGCGGCCCACCACCACACCGGGATTTCCGCCATGTGGGCCGAAATGGTCGTATCCAAGCGTCCGAATACTGCCCATTAATGCCCACTTGGCCGTCGTGACCGCGCGACTCAATCACGTCTGATCCATAACGATCGATCCAAGGACACGTTTAGCGTGCCATGGGGTCGCTTACGGGGTGAAGGAGTCGGCCTATGCGAGAACTGTGAATGCGTAAAGGGGGTTAAACCGCGATTCGTCTCTAAAGGAGAGTTCATGTTAGATCCCAAGCGTTTGGTAACGCTGCTCAGCTCAGTCCTGACACTCGGCGTTGGAGCGGTGTTGGTGCTGTCAGCAACGGCATCTGGTTCGACTGCCTTGCGGACCGTCGCAAACAACCTGGCTGTCTCCGCACACGCAGCAACTGGTGATGCCATCTCACTCACGATCGACCCCAGAGCTCCGCTGACCGCCAAACTGGCGGCTAGCGTTTCTGTCAGCTACACGTGCCAACCGGCCTTTGATCCGACCACGGGGAATCCGATCTACTTCATGTCGTCGTTTCTGTACGTGCAATTGCAGCAGCGGCAAGGAAAGACAATCGCCCGTGGCTCGGGGTTCATTAACGGGAACGCGGTCTGCGACAACTTCACGGTGAATCAAGCAACAGTTGTCGTCGTGCCGGACTTCTTTCCCGGCCTTCCATTCAAGAATGGAGTGGCGCTTGCGTCCGTCAACGCGAATGCGTGCGTGACGCAGTCTGTATCGTCGCCTCCGTTCAACCCGTGTGAATTCGGCAGCGCGGGCCCAACGGCCATTTCGATCAAGTAGGCCGAACCAACAGCGAGAGCCCGCGGCGAACGCGCTGTGGGCTCTTGTCCCAATGAACAATGGCGCGAAGTAATTGGAGCGTGAGCGTCACCCTCGAGCGAGCGCAGTTATGGCTCGTGCGCACCGGTGCGTTCGCACTTCCGCTCGTCGTCCTGGGGTCGACGAACGACCCTGTCATTTTGCCCAAGCTCCTCGCCGCCCGGGCTTTGATTGTGCTGCTGGCGGCTCTCCTGATAATCCGCTGGGCGCGAGCCGAGCTCGAAATCCGAAGGACGCCCCTTGACCTCCCGATCCTGGCCTACGTTGCCTCAGCGGGCGTGTCGACGATGTTCGCCGCAAATGCGAACCTTGCCTTTTTCGGCGCCTACGGCCGGATGGAGGGGTTCCTCACCATCGCGACCTACGGCGCTCTGTTCTGGCTGACAGCCCAGTCCCTATCAAGCGCGGTCGAAGCGCGCAGCGTGATCAAGGCCTTTCTCGCAGGCGCGTTCGCGGTCTCGGTGATCGCGGTCGTGCAATCGGTCGGAACCACATTGACCTCCGCCCCGTCGGGAGAGTCCGCTTTCGGATTTGGCGGCGTGGCTCGCGCGGCCGGCACCTTCGGCAACGCGAACGCGCTGGCCGCCTACCTTGCCCTGGCCCTTCCGTTAGGGGTCAACGAGTATCTGCGTGCCGGCACATCGTCGGATCGTCTCCTGGCCGCCAACCTGATCGCCGTGATGACGATCGCTCTCGTCTTGACCTTCGGGCGCGGAGGCTGGGTCGGTGCGATGGTCGGCGTGGTAGTCGTGATGGCAATTGAGCGGCGGTCTCTGCGGCGCTTCGCCGTCGCAGCGGGCGCCGCCGCAGGCGTGGTCGCGGTGATCGCTTTGGCGGGGACTCTTCTGGGTGCCGGCGGGCCTCCGATCCTTCAATCGACCTCGGCCCGGCTCGTGTCACTCGTGGATCCGACGGCGGGAACCGGAGCTACCAGGCTTCACATCTGGAACGACACGCTGGAACTGATCGCCTCGCGGCCCATCGCTGGCTATGGGCCGGACAACTTTGGGCTGGTGTTTCCACGGTTTCAAACTGGACCGTGGGCCGGATCGCAGATCATCGACGAGTCACATTCCGAACTCTTGCAGGTTGCTGCGACCCAGGGGCTCATCGGGATCGCGGCGTTCGGCTGGTTGTGCATCGCCTTTTTACGAATGTGGTGGACGGGACGTCAGCAGATCCTGGCCGGTGGAGTGCTCGGGGCATGTGCCGGTTACTTGATCACCAACCTGGTCAACTTCTCCGTCGTGCCGGCGGCCCTGCCCTTCTGGCTGCTCCTCGGCGCCGCCACCATCTTGTTGCGGCCGGATGCAGCGTTGACTGCGCCCATGCCGACGCGCCACCGAGCCCGAATACTGTCGTCTGCTGTCGGCCTCCTTGCACTGGCCTTGATGTCAGTGCCAGCCCTCGCCTTGCCCTATGTCGGTGACGACCGTGCTCGCCAGGCGCTGTCCACGTTCGCGGCCGGCGATCGGGGACGAGCCACTACGCTGATCGCAGAGGCAAGGGCGGTGCAACCACAACAGGTTCTGTACGCTGCCGTGGCCGGCAATCTCGCGACCGCCGGCGGCGATTGGGCCGCCGCCCGTGAAGCGTACCTGCGGGCGGCGCAGCTCGGATCATTCGATCCGTCGGTGTTTCGCCAGCTCGCTGTTGCTGATCAGCACCTGGGGTTAGAGGTCGAAGCTGTCGCGGCTGCCCGGCGGAGCGTCGAACTGGGCAGGTTCGATCCACGGAATCGCGCCTTGCTCGATGAGCTGACGGCAGCACGATCTTGAAGACCACCACATAACATCGGCTGCAGCGCTAGGACGGCCGCCGCCAGCCAAACTGCTCGATCGAGCCGCCGTTTGCGTCACAACGCGGAGTATGTTTGGCTCGTATCTGTCACGACGGGGGAGAAAAACATGGCAGACGAGTTCCAGCGTTATCTCGATCGAAGGCTGGCTGACAGGCTGGACCGCCGGGATTTCCTCCAGCTAGGCCTGACCGTCGCCGGCGCCGCCGCCTTCGTCGCCTGCGGCGGAACCACATCGGGTGGACCCAGTGGACCGACCGGACCGGAGTTCAAGCTCGGCGTCGTCCTGCCCTACTCGGGTGTCTACGCCGAGCTCGGCAACAGCATCACCAACGGGATGCGCATGTATTTCGACTCGGTGGGCAACCAGGCGGGCAACCGCAAGATCACCATAATCACGGCCGACGAGCAGGTCAACCTTGCCGACGCCGTCGCGGCGACCAAGAAGGTGGTCGAGCAGGACGGAGTCGACATGGTCGCGGGCTACGTTTCCAGCCCCAATGCCGCCGGCAACCGGAACTATCTCGACGGCCTGAAGATGCCAACCCTGATCGCCAACGCAGGCGTCAACTCACTTTCCCGCGCCGCTAGGTCGCCGTTCATCTACCGCACTTCGTTCAGCAACTGGCAGCCGGCACACCCGGTCGGCACTTACGTGGCTGAGAAGCTGGGCAAGAAGCGGATCCAGCTCGTGTACGCGAAGTACGGGGCGGGGCTCGAATCGGTGGCGTCCTTCAAGGAGACCTTCACGGCCAGCGGCGGCACGATCGTCGGCCCGGACGTGGCAACCCCATTCCCGAACAACGGCGACCAGACCCCATTTGTCCAGGCCATCCAGACCGACAAGATCGACGGCATCTACTCCTTTATGTCAGGCACCGATGCGGTGACCTTCCTGAAGAAGGCAGCGGAGCTGGGGACGCTGAGTAAATTGGGCGTCGTCTCAGGCGCCGGCTTCTTCGTGGAGCAGGACGTCCTGGCAGCGATCACCGACGCCGCGCCCAACGGCGCGATCACCGGCCTTCACTGGGCGCTGACGCTGACCAACAAGGAGAACCAGGACTTCATCTCCAAATACTCGAAGAAGTTCAGCGGCCGGCAGGCGGACGTTTTCGCCGTCCAGGGCTTCGACACCGCGCGAGTCATCGTCGATGCGCTCAACGCCGTGAAGGGAAATACAGACAACAAAGAGGGTTTCATGGCTGCGATCGCCAACGTGAGCTTCAAGAGCCCTCGCGGAGACTTCAAATTTGACGCCAACACCAACAACGTGATCCAGACCATCTACATCCGGAAGACCGTCAAAGATCCCAAGCTGGGCTGGACCAACCAGGTGATCGACCAGTACCCAGGAGTGGCCGACCCGGGCAAGTAACCTTCAGCTCACCATCGCCAACACACTTCAGCTAATCGTCAGCGGGCTGGCTTTCGGCGGCCTGGTGTTCCTGCTGGCCGCCGGCTTGTCGATCATCTTCGGCTTGATGAACGTGCTCAACCTCGCGCACGGGTCCTTCTATATGGTCGGCGCGTACATCGCGTATTCGGTCGTGGGGGCCACCAACAACTTCTGGCTCGCGCTGGTGGTGGCTCCGCTTCTTCTTGCCGTCATCGGCGCGGCGCTCGAGCTCGTGTTCTTCCGGCGCCTGTACGGCCGCGGGCACCTCCCGCAGGTGCTGCTGACCTTTGGCTTCACGCTGGTGTTCGTCGACCTGATCCGCTCCCAATTCGGGCCGACGACGCGCTCCATCCCACCGCCTCATGGCCTCGGGGGCGCGGTCGAGCTGCTGGGCGCGACGTTCAGCGCGTACAGCCTTTTCGTCCTGGCCGTGGCGATCGTCGTGGCTGTCCTGCTTCTCGCCGGCTGGCGGTCCTTGCGTGTGGGGGCGGTGCTGCGGGCGGGCGTCGAGGACAAGGAGATGGCCGGCCTGCTGGGCATCAATCTCCCGAGGGTCTTCACCCTTACGTTTGCGTTTGGCGCGGGGCTCGCTGGGCTCGCCGGCGTGATCGCCGCTCCTGAGTTCGCCATCTATCCGGGGATGGACGCCAACGTCCTGATCCTCGCGCTGGTGGTCGTGGTCCTCGGCGGCCTGGGCTCGATCGAGGGCGCCGTCCTGGGCTCGGCCTTGATCGGGCTTGGGTACGTGATCGGTACGAGCCTGTTTCCTCAGTTTGCGATCGGCCTGATCTTCGCGCTGATGGCCGCGGTGCTTGTGGTTCGGCCCTCAGGGCTGCTTGGGCGCCGGATTTGATTCCGGATCGCTTTCGAATCCCCTGGAGAGCGGGAATCCTGGCCATCCTGGCCCTGACCCTGGCGTCGGTGCCCATGTGGGCGCCTCGTTTCTGGATCTACATCGCCACGCAGGCGTTGATCTTCGCGATCTTCGCGATGTCGCTCGACTTTCTTCTCGGGTATGCGGGCCTTCCATCGTTTGGACACGCCGCTTTTTATGGCGTGGGCGCCTACGCTTGCGCGCTGCTCGCTCTGCGCCAGGTGGATGGCCTGTTGCCACTCCTCGTGGTGGGTGCCGGCGCCGCCGCGCTCATTGCGGTTCCGATCGGTGCCCTGTCGCTGCGCACCACCGGCATCTACTTCTTGATGCTGACCCTGGCCTTTGCCCAGATGCTGTGGGGCCTGGCGGTGAACTGGACCTCCTTGACGCGCGGCACAGACGGTCTGATAGGCATTCCGCGGCCGACGCTCGCCGGTCTCGAGGCGTTGAACGTCTCCCTCTACCAGCGCGGGCCATTTTTCTTTCTGTGCCTTGTCGTTGCGATCCTGAGCTTCCTGCTCCTCGAGATGCTCACCCGCTCGCCATTCGGAAAGACCCTCGAAGGCATCCGGGACAACGAGCGGCGGATGCGCGCCCTTGGCTATCCCAGCTTCCGCTATAGATTTGCGGCGTTCATCGTTGCAAGCGCAATCGCCGGGATTGCTGGCTCCTTGGCCGCGATGTCGAACGGCTACGCCACTCCCGACCTTCTCTACTGGACGGTCTCTGGCCTGGCGTTGGTGGCTGTGGTGGTCGGCGGCGCGCGCTCACTCGTCGGTCCGGTGCTGGGCGCCTTTGCAGTCCTCTTCGCTCAGCTGGGCCTGTCCACCTACGTCGATCGATGGGAGCTGATCCTGGGCGCACTGTTCGTAGCTTTTGTTCTCTTCGTGCCGCGCGGCCTGGTCGGCCTCGTCAGCAGGAGTGCTTGACGGAAATGCGACTTTCCGTGGCGGGCCTGACGGTGCGCTTCGGCGCTGTGGGCGCCCTCAACCGGGTCGACCTCGATGTCGCTGCCGGCGAACGCCGAGCGGTCATCGGGCCCAACGGCGCCGGCAAGACGACGCTTCTCGACGTGATTGCCGGAGAGCTGCAGCCAACCGAAGGCTCAGTGCATCTGGAGGGGCGTGATGCCACGCGCCTGGCTCCGTGGCGGCGCGCTCGACTCGGCCTCGGGCGGACCTTCCAGCGTTCGACTCTCTTCGACCAGCTGACGGTCGCTGAAAACGTGACCCTGGCGGTGAGAGGTCGACTCAGCGGTGGCTGGCGCTTCTGGCCTGCGCGCGAGCGGGCTGTCAACGCAGAGGTGGCGCGCCGGCTTGAAGAGGGCGGCATTGCGCACCTCGCCCGCCGGCGCGCCGCCAGCCTGGGCCATGGCGAACGGCGCATCCTCGAGATCGAGGTGGCGCTGGCGGCCGGCCCTAGAGCGCTGCTGATCGACGAGCCGATGGCGGGCCTCTCCGGAGCGGAGCGGCACAAGACGCTGGAGCGCCTCCAGGCCCTGCCAGGAGAAGTCACAGTGGTGATCGTCGAGCACGATCTCGACGCTGTGTTTGCGCTGGCCAAACGCATCTCGGTGCTCGATCACGGCGTCAAGATCGCCGACGGGACTGCGGCCGAGGTCCGCGCCAATCCCCTTGTGCAAGAGGTCTACCTTGGCGCGATCTGAGGCTCCGACCCTGGACAGGCTTGCCGTCGCGCACCTGACCGCCGGTTATGGCGCCGGCGTCGCCGTCCGCGATGTGACCCTTCGCGTCGCTCCCGGCGAGGCGGTTGCCCTGCTCGGCCGCAACGGAGCCGGCAAGTCGACGACGCTGATGGCGATTGCCGGCGCGCTGCGTGCGAGCTCGGGTTCGGTGGCGATCGACGGCCGGGCGGTCGCGGCCATGCCGTCCTATCGGGTCGCCCGCTGCGGGCTGTCACTGGTGCCGCAGGGACGGCGGATTTTCTCCACGCTGAGCGTGCGAGAGAACCTGACGTTGGGGTCGCGGAGCGGCAACCTCGCCGAGATTTATGCGCTGTTTCCGGTTCTGGGCGAACGGGCTGCGGTGGCCGGCAGCGCTCTGTCGGGCGGTGAGCAGCAGATGCTGGCCATTGGCCGCGCCTTGATGACTCGCCCACGCCTCCTGGTGTTGGATGAGCCGTCGGAAGGCTTGGCGCCGCAAGTCGTCCGCGCTCTCGGCGACCTCATCGCACGGTTGCGCCGCGAGATGGGACTGTCAATCCTGATCGCCGAGCAGAACCTGGCGCTGGCGTTCGAGATCGCCGATCGCATCTATGTCATGGAGAGGGGGGAAGTAGTGCACGAGGCCGCCGCGGCAGCGTTTCGGAATGACCACGCATTGCAGAAGCGCTACCTTGGGGTGTAGACGTGGCTGAGGTTTTGCTCTTTCATCACGCGCAGGGACTGACCCCTGGAGTCCTCTCGTTTGCTGATCGAATCCGCAGTGCCGGACATGTCGTGCACACCCCGGATCTTTACGACGGCAAGACCTTCACTGAGCTCGCAGACGGCATCGGTTACGCCAAGCAGGTCGGCTTCGGCACGATCGACGAGCGCGGCCGGCTCGCCGCTGACACCTTGCCGAACGAAATCGTCTATGCCGGCTTCTCGCTCGGGGTGATGATGGCGCAGATGCTGGCCCAGACAAGGCCTGGCGCGAAGGGAGCCTTGCTGTTCTACTCGTGCGCCCCGACCTCGGAGTTCGGCGGTCCGTGGCCGCAGGGCGTCCCGCTCCAGATCCACATGATGGACGGCGACGAGTGGGTCTTGCCGCCGAACCAGGACCTCGAGGCTGCCCGCGAGCTCGACGCGACGGTGGAGGGCGCCCAGCTGTTCCTGTATCCGGGCGATCAACACCTTTTCGCTGACGACAGCCTCCCCGGGTTCGACAAAGAGGCGGCGGCGCTGCTCATGGAACGCGTGCTGAGCTTTCTCGACAAGATCGAGTAGGTCGCGCTATGTCGCCGGCAGCTCTTGCATCAGGTCCAGCGCCTCGGCGTAGCCCCATGCGACACGGTCGTTGGGCCCGGGAGTTCCCGTAGCTATGAAAAGTGGTCGTCGTTGGCTTCGGCTGGCCACAGTTGTCCTGGCGATCGCTCAATGCGGTTGGTGGACCTTGGGTGGCTGGGCGATGTGGTCCTTCCGCGGTTTCATGCTCGAGCCATCGTCTCCGCAGATTGCTGACAACGCGCGCTTTGCTGTGGCCTTGTTTGCGGTTGCAGCCATCAACATCGTCGCGTTAATCGGTTTTTTCGTTCGGCCACGGAGCTGGGGCGAATTGGTGCTCGCTGCAGTGCTGCTGGGAAATATTGCTTTCTCCGCATGGGCCTCTGTCTCCCGGGACAACGCCTATTGGCTGCTGCTTGGCGGCGCACCTGCTGGAGTTACCCTGGTCCTGCTGCTCCTGTTACGGTCAACCGCGAGCGAGACTTCGGCATGAAGGGATCGACGACTTCGCGGTTCCGAGGGAAAGTTCGTTACTTCCGGCCGGAGCTCAAAGGGGGACTCGCTATCGTCGACATCCCCAAAGCTGTCGCGGCTGAGCTCGGCGGTCTTAAGCAGATGCGGGTTCGTGGAAAGCTCAACGGCCTGGAGTTCAACTCCAACACCATGCCGGCCGGAGGCGGCGTCCTCGCACTCAGCCTGAGTCGAAAGCTGCTCAGCTCCGTTGGATTGAAGGTCGGCGACGAGGTTGACGTCGAGCTGCAGCGAGCTTGATCCGCTTTTCGAACCAGTGGTGTGCGTAGGGTTCGCTGTTAAACGGAGCGACCTCGACATAGCCTGCTGATCGATACAGGCTGATTGCTTCGACGAGGGACTTGTTCGTTTCGAGGCGGACGACCTTGGCCCCGTGAACGGCGGCGCGGTCCTCGAGCTCGCCCAGGATTCGACGGCCGACTCCTAGGCCTCGCGCAGACTCGGCCACCCACATGCGCTTGATTTCTGCCGGCTTGCGTTTGTGGAACCTGAGCGCCCCGCAACCGATGGGTTCCTCCCGAAGCGTGGCGACCAGGAAGAGGCCGGCTGGAGGGCGCACCTCCCTTTCATCGGCAGGGATGCTGAGCGCGGGATCGAAGCCCGTGTCGAATCGGCGGTCGAGCTCGGCGAAATATTCGTGGAGGTAATGCTGCGCATGTGGGTGGGCCGGATCGATCGGGGCGACCTCGACCATGGCGGCGATCAGGAGCCGCTCCACGTCGGCCATCGCCGCGACCAACTGAGCACGCCGGCTCGCGCTGAGAGGCGCGAGCAGCGATGACGCCAGCTCATCGCTCCGGCGGTCGAGCACCGCACGCTCGGATGTTCCGCGCCGAGTAAGCCGGGCGATTCGTACCCGCCTGTCGGACTCACTCGGGCCGAGCGTGACCAGCCCCGACGCTTCCAGGGATCGCAGCAGCCGGCTGAGATACCCCGAATCGAGCTGAAGTTGAGCGCGCAGGGAACGCACGTCGCGCCCTTCGGCGCCGATCTCCCAGAGCAATCTTGACTCGCCGAGCGAGCGGTCTCGGGCGAGGAACCGATCGTTGAGCGCCCCGACGCGCTGGGTGACGATCCGGTTGAAGCGTCGCACCTGCGCGATCATCGCCAGGTCCATTCTCTGACTATAGTCAGAGAGTCGCTATTTGGCTGGCGTGCCAGTCAATCAGGAACCCTTCGCCTGGAGCCGGACCAGAGCTCGCTCAGCTTTCCGCTGGCGGCATAGCGGACGGACCGACCGCCACCCTCCTGGTCCAGCCAACCATCGCGACGGAGGCGCTGCAGGTCCTGCACCGCAGTGGGGCTGGCCACGTCTGCCTCGCGTCGATAATCGGCGTTCGTGATCGGCATCCCCAACAAAGCCTGGTCGAGTGCGATCACGAAACGATTGGGATAGCCGTTCTCACGCGTGACGCCCTCGCAGAAATCGTGGCGCGCGTAAGCGATCTCCAACCAGCGCCGCCGCTCGGTGGCCTCGAACACATGCGCTTCGATGCAGAACTCCACCCACGCCGAAGCATCACGATTTGGCTCGAATGCCGGGCCCTGAACCTCTTCCAGGATCGAGTAGTACTCGCGCGTGTGCCGGCCCAAGTACGGCTCGATGGAAACCAGCTCGGGACCGAGGAGTCCTTCTTTGGCCAGGACGAGGGATTGGATTACGCGCGCGACTCGTCCGTTGCCGTCCCGGAAGGGGTGGATCGACACCAGGTTGAGATGCGCCATGGCTCCTCGAACCACTGGATGACGCGCCAGGTCGCCGGAACCCAACCAGGCCGCCATTTCTTTGAGGAGCGCGGGGACCTCGGCTGACGCAGGCGGCCGGTAGGGGTCGCGTCCGAATCCCCGGGTCACGATCACGGATCCGTCCCGCAGCCGTCCCGGTCCAGCCTCCGGTTGAGGGTGGCAGACGAGAAAATGCAGCTCGAGGATCGTTGCGCTCGACCATTCGAAGCGCCGGTCCTCGGCCAGCACGCCGACCCGGTCCATCGCCTGCGCATACGCGCCGATGACCCTTTGCGTCTCCTCGGAGGTGCTGGACGGATGCCGTCCGGCCAGGATTTCGACCGTGTCCTCGACACTGGCGCCGTAGCCCTCGATCGAGGTCGACCCAACTGTCGCCTCGGCTGCGGCCAGCCGGCGCAGTGCACCGGTCCAGGGCTGCGAGGAGGCCCCGAGATGCTCCGCCAGGTAGCGGCGCACCTCGTCGAGCTTCTCCAGGCGCCGGAGGAGCGCGGGCGACTTGGGCGGCGTCGCGTAGATCGTCACAGGAGGAGTATAGGCGAATAAACGAATATTCGCTTATTCCCTTGAGTGTTGTGGATTGAGTGGGAACCTTACGTAGCCATGGGGCCCTATATGGGGTAACGACGATGGGCGACCCGGAAGGCCGGCTGCTCGAACTCGCGAGGTCAGGCGACCGGAGCGCGTTCGACGCGCTGGTGGGTCCGCTCGTGGAGCCGGGATACCGCCTTGCTTACGGCCTTCTTCAGCAGAGGGAAGCTGCTGAAGACGCTTTGCAAGAGGCGGCGTTCAAGGCCTGGAGCAAGCTGGGCAACGTGCGCCCGGGGTCCAGCATCAGGCCCTGGTTCTTTGCCATCGTCGCCAACCAGTGCCGCAGCGCTCGCCGCGGGCGGTGGTGGTGGGTGGTCAAGCTGGCGAGCCCCGAGCTGCAGGGGAATTGGCCTGAGGACCAGATAGTCAGAGGCGCCGATCTTCGTCGCGCCCTGCGTCTGCTGCCGACCGAGCGCCTGGAAGCTCTTGTCCTTTACTACTACCTCGACCTTCCACTCGAGGAGGTGGCCGCGATCACCCGGGTTCCAATCGGCACCGTCAAGTCGCGGATTCACCGAGCCCTGGAGCAGCTGCGGCCACTCTTAGATGCACCCCTGGAGGCATTCGTATGATCCACGACCGAATTCGCCACCGTCTGGCTTCAGCGCTCGACGTCGAGCCGATGGATCCAGCGCTTCGAGCCAGGATCGTCGCCTCGATGCCGATCTACCGGCCGCGAGCGCAGAGTTCCGCGGCGAGCTGGGTGCCCCAAGTCATCGCGGCGGCGCTGGTGGTGGCGGTGGTGGCGGGCCTGGTCTTCATCGGCAGGGCGCAGCGCCAACAGACCGCGTCAGTGCCCTTCGCGTGTCGCCTACCGGTGACCAACGCCAACCGCACGGCCAGCGGTTTCCTGAGCCTTCCCGATGGAAAGTACACACCAGCCAATGGATACGGGATTACATACGATGCTGCGCTAGGCATCTGGCTGCCGGTGCCTTCAAGTTGGGTTGCCCCCAACGGACGCGCTTTCGCCTATGTGAATAGATTGGATGCCACCGGTGGCATCGTCGATACCGCGATGCTTCACATCGTTGACGCAGTGACGCGGTCGGACACTGTGTGGCTGCTGCCCCAGAGCGGCGCAATCATCCGATGGAATGTCGATGGCATCTACTTCAACGCAGAAAGCAACGCGGAGACCTTGCTGATCAACCCCGCGACGGGCGAGAGCCACCCAATTGGAATCAAAACCCGCGGACAGGGGACATGGTGGACCGAAGTCCAGAATGGCTACGCCTGGGGATTGACATTTCCCGGCGGCTATGACTCGTTGAACAGTGCCCCATTCCAGTTGATGCGGCTCGACCTCTCAACCGGCGAGGCCTCGCCGTGGTACACATCGCAGACGGAACTCCGGCTTTTGGGCCTTGATCTGGAAGGTAGGGCGATCCTGATCGAGGGCTCGGGCAGCTCAGACGGAAGCGGTCGGCCAATCGCGGTCCTCGCGCAGAACAAAGCGGTGCATCTCGGCACGGCGGACCAGATATTCAGCTGGGATCAAATCGCAATCGCAGACTCTCACGGCTACTGGTTCTCCGGTGCGATGGGCGGCATATGGCTGTACACGCCGGCAGGCGGCTTGCGTCGCGTCAAATCCGAATCTCCGGCCGACATGGTGGCAGGCCCATGCATTTGAAGCGATTGGCGGGAATGTGCTTGCTGTTGTTTGCAGCTGCCGCGTGCGGCGAGACCGGCACTCACGCAAGCCCGTCGGC
>Ga0137409_10005161_pt1 | contig 13655 bp, 9 predicted proteins | sample CZODoug1_16funga_FD_122059 | JGI IMG/M metagenome (GOLD analysis project Ga0137409, IMG submission 122059) | Vadose zone soil fungal communities from Angelo Coast Range Reserve, California, USA - CZODoug1_16fungal (Hybrid Assembly) | ecosystem: Environmental > Terrestrial > Soil > Vadose zone...
ACTGAACTGAGCCCGCAGACGGGGCAATCAGTTGCTTTGGCCATTTTCAACCCTCGGAAGATATTCTGAGTTGGAAAGACGTCGTATCTGTCGTTACCTGCTGTTCAGGTATCCATTCTTCTACAAATGGTCGGTCAGTTTCTCGATCAGCGATGTCAGCGCGCGCCAGGTATGATTGCCTACCCCAAGCCCGGCCAAGCCATCCAACGACTAAAAGTGATTTGACCGCGAGTCGAACGGCGCCTATCTCCACAGCGAGCCGCCGCAGTGCTTGAACACCGTGACGGCTCTGACCACCAAACTCTTGTCGGAGAGTCCAATGGCTGAAATAAACCTTATACCTACGCTGGTGGCGGCACCACCGGGCATCAGCATCAGTGAGCTGTCGCGCCGCTCGGGACTGAGCCGGCCGACCGTGCGCCAGCGTCTGAAAGATGGCTGGAAGCCGGAAGATTTGATTCCGGTTGAGCCAATCGAAATTCCTCAATGTCTCCACGGGGTCTCCACCCCTTCCACCCCTCGCGTCCGCCCCTGGCAGACACTGGATTTCAGGTCTCGCCAGTGGCGCCATCGGGCTCGGCCTTGCCGGTGTCGGGCTCGCCAACAATGCTGTCTACAATGCTGGTTTCGGTCACTCGACTTTCGACAGCATGCAGCTTGCCGCGAGCGGATTCTTCATCGACGGTGCCGCTGTGATCTTGTTCTCGGTCGCGGCGCTGCTGTGGATGGATAGGTACCGACTGTTTGCGTTGCTGGCGTTCGCGCTGTGGCTCGGCGCTGCAGCGTGGTCGATGATCTCGTCGGCCGGCTTCACCAGCACGCTGATCGGCGACGCTATGGCCGCTCGAGGTGCAGTGATAGAACAGGCGACCGATCTTCGCACGCAACGAGCGGACGCGATTGCTGTTGCCAAGGCGGCAGTGGCGGGCGCCATCACGGCCCGCGATCAGGAGTGCGGCAAGGTCGGGCCGAACTGCAGGCAGCGTGTTACCGAACTCAATCAGCGGCAGGCCGAGCCGACCGTTGCCGTTGCTGCTCCTGCCGTGGCGGCGCCATCGGTCGGCACTGCCGATCCCGGCGCGCACATGCTGGCCAGCATGATCGGGGTAAGCGAGCGTACGATCCAGCAGGCGCGCATCGCCGGGCTTACGGTTGCGCCGGTCACCGCCGGGTTGTTCCTGACATTCAGCGTGCTGTTGCTCGGCCGGCCGGTGCGGCACAGCCGGTAAGGCACCGCACATCGCTGATCTGGAGGCCCGCCGGCCAGCCCCCGGCGGGCTTTGCCGTTCTGGCCAGTGCGTTTCGTCGATATCGCTTGGCCCGTACTTTCCCCGGTATGCAACAGCCCGCCACCAGATTCGAACTGCTCCTTCCGCGCCCGTGGCGCCGGGAGCTCGACAAGCTCGCCGCCGAATCCGGACTGTCGGTCTCGGACCTCACTCGGCTCGCCGTTCGCTTCCTGCTCGATCACAAGGGCCGCCTCGTGAAAATCGTCAATGACAAGAAAGGCGCCGCGAAATGATGGACGCCGCCACCAGCGAGCCGGGGCGTGCCAGGCCGAAGCGGTACAACCGGCGCCGCAAATATTCATCCGAGCCGATCGCAGTCGTTCCTCCCGAGGAGGACCTTGGTCCGTGCATGCTGGCATGTACACCGAAGCAACGCAGGTTCGTCTTGGAATTGCGCAACGGCCCGTGCGGCTACGGCAGCGAGATCAGGGCCGCGCGGGCTGCTGGCTACGGCACGGCGACGAGCTCCGATGTCTCAATGCGGAACCTGGCCACCCAAGCCTTGCATCACGTCAAGGTCCAGGCCGCTCTGCGCGAGGTCGGCCACCGCATCATTCGGGCCGCAAGTTTTCAGTCGATCCGGAACACGATCGAGATCGCGAATGATCGCAAACACCGGGATTGTCTGCGTGCCAATCTCGCATTGATGGACCGCGGCTTCCCACTTGAGACGCACCACACCGTCACCGTCGAGCGGACCGATGTGACGCTGATTGTAACCGAGCAGGTGGTCGAGCGGATCAAGATGCTTGCGCGCGCGGCCGGTCTCGATCCTGCGTGGCAGGCCAAGCAGATCGAGGCGACCGCAAATCCGGTGGAAAGCTCATGACCGACTTTGAACAACTGCCAGCCGCCTACCGGACCGAATTACTGTTCGTAGCCGTCACCAAGCGCTGGCTGCTGGGCGAGCTCCCGGCCAGCGATCGGCTGCACATGCTCGAGCGGCTCGAGTGGCTAGCGTCTCGCACCGGGCCGATCACGCCGGCCGTGGTGGCAGCCATCCAGCCGGCGGACGACACCACCATGGCGATCGTCACCGAGGCGGTGCGGCTCAGCCTTGGCGCTGACGACAATGGCGCCGCGATGTTCCAGGTGCTCGATCGTCCAGATGTGTTTCGGCTGTGCTGGGGGCATGCCGGGGCGGCCTGACGAAAATCCGGTGTGACCGATGCAAACACCTATCCCGAACGATCGGTGCTATTACGAGCTTCTCGCTGTCCCAGAGCGATTTCAACGCCGCGCTTCAATCGATTCTGAACATCCTGGACACCGTCAACGTAGTCGTCAGATACTAGCGTTCCTTCGGCGCGCGCTAAGGCCATTTGCCCGATGGAATCGAGATGGCGCGCCAATCGCTCAGGCGCGTGATGTGTGCTGATCACGGCTTGGGCAAATCCCATCAATGCGTGGACTTGCCCGGCAAGGAAATCCAACCTCTCCGCATCCGTCATTTTTTCCCACCCTGTTGCAATCTTCCCAGAGGCTTCCCGGTGGCGATTTTGGGAAGATTTAATCCGGTGAATTTCTTCTAAGTTGTTGATTTAATTGGCGTCCACGGCAGGACTCGAACCTGCGACCTGCGGATTAGAAATCCGCTGCTCTTCCGGCTGAGCTACGTGGACCTTGTGCCGGGCGTACTTTGCCGGGCCTGCACCCTTGGGTCGCCCTTTTCGGTCGTCCTGCTCGCGATGCAGGCGGCAAGGGGGCGACTCTGGCGGAACGCCACTTATCAGCATATGGGCCGCGTGGCCATGTCGCAAGCCGCGACCCTTGAGCTCCCCACTGCGCCGAAGGGCTCACGGCCACATCAGGCGCTTCGCGCGCACCGCCGTGTCGCCGAAATCGGAGAACACGCCATCGACGCCCAGCCTGAAGAACTGGAGATACTCCTTGACCGGGTCGAGGCCGTAGTCGGGCGCCAGGAACTCGGGCTCGTCGCGGAACGTATAAGGGTGCACGACCAGCCCGGCCTTGTGCGCGTCGGCGACGAGGCTCGTGGGCGGCAGCAGCGCCTTGTCCGCGCCCTGCGGCACGATGCTGCGCTTGAACGGGCCGATGCCGCTGGCGTAGGTCGCGATAGCGGCGAGGCCTTCAGGCGTCATGAGGTCACCATAGCTGCGGCGGTCGCCCGCGACGACGAAATCGTACGGCTTGAGCTTGGCGTCCTCCATGAGCTGCACCAGCCGCATCTTGGTGAGCTTGCTCAGGTCCTTGAGGTTCTGCACCTCGAATGACTGAATGAAGACCGGCGCATTGGCGTCGGTGTAGCCGTTGTCCGTCAAGGTCTTGATCAGCGGCGGCTCGAGCGCGAGCCCGATCGAGCGGAAATAGCTCGGGTGCTTGGTCTCGGGATAGATCCCGATCGTGCGCCCGGTTTCGAGGCTCCGGCGCTTGGCGAGCTCGATCACCTCCTGCAGCGTCGGGATCTGGTAGATGCCGTTCCAGCCCTGGTTGCGGAAGGCGAGCCGCTCCTTGGCGCGCAGCGTCTTGATCTCTGCGAGTGTGAAGTCCTCGGTGAAATAGCCTTCGATCGGCTTGCCATCGATCGTCTTCCGGGTGCGCCGGCCGGGAAACTTCTGCGCCACGTCGGTCGTACCCGAAATGTCATTCTCATGGCGCGCGATCAACACGCCGTCCTTGGTCGACACCAGATCGGGCTCGATGAAATCGACACCATAATCGATCGCGAGGCTGTAGGACGCGAGCGTGTGCTCGGGCCGGTGGCCAGCCGCGCCGCGATGGCCGATCACCAGCGGCGCGCCGCCGCTCAAGGTTGGCGTGAGGGGAGGCATGGTCTGGGCGGCGGCAGCGAACGCAACAATCAACGTGCCGTAGAGGATGGCAGCGGGCACCCGTTGCAGAAGATTCACCATGATCGCTTTCCTCGCTGGTCGCTCCGCTCGGCCCATCATCGCACCAAGTCGTCATGTGCGCATTTGAAGAGACGTGCGAGCATGTGACGAGAAATGGCGACATTTGATGAGAAATGGGAGCATTTGAAAGATCAAGCGCGACGCCCTTGTGACGCGCCGCTATGGCGGCCGGGCGGCATCATCGGCCAAACGCACCGGCCAATGGGCAGCGCAAAGAAGTGACGTGATTTCAATATGTTATATCTTTGCGAAGGCGCGTGGACCAGGCCAGCATTTCGGCTTGTGGGCAGGTCCGCCAAGCGAACTTGGGGGCTGATGCATTGCCTCCCGGAAGTCATTACCTCGACACGATTGCAGGTTCAGCATGGGCGATTATCCCGCGTGGCGGTCGGGCCGGCGGGGAGGGAGGTCCAATCATGATTGCGTCTGTCCGCGCCGGCATCGTTGCCGCGCTCGTTGTCCTATTGTCGCTGTCGCTTACCGTTGCGGCGTCCGCCCAGAAGGCGTTCCTGCGCGACGACCTGGCGGACGCGGCGATCAAGCTCGAAGCGCAGATCAGATCGGAAGCCGGTGCGGTGACGAAACCGGTCGCGCAGCTTCGCCGCGAGGCCGACGCCGCGTTTGGACGCAATGATTTCCGCACCGGGCTGCAGCTGCTCGGCCAGATCGCGACCGTCGCGCCCGAAGATGGCGGCAACTGGCTGCGGCTCGCCAAGACGGTGCTGCAGATCAGGCCCGGCAATGATCGCGAGCGTGTCACGCTGCTCGAGCGCGCGGCGACCGCCGCCTATATCGGTTATCTGCGCACGCGCGTGCCGGCCGAGGAGGCGGAAGCGCTGCTGGTGATCTCGCGCAGCTATGCCGACCGCCAGCTCTGGCGCCCGGCGCTTGATGCGATGCGCATTTCGCTCGACCTGCGCGAGGTTGCGGACGTGCGCCTGCAATATGAGCGCATGCGCGAGGACCACGGCTTCCGGTTGCTTGACTACGCCATCGATGCGGACGCGGCTTCGCCGCGCGCCTGCTTCCAGTTCTCCGAAGATTTGCCCGGGCGGCGCACTGATCTGTCGCCGTTTGTCGCGGTCGCCGGCCAGGATCGGCCGGCGCTCTCGGTCGACAAGCGGCAGATCTGCGTGGAAGGCCTCAAGCATGGCGAGCGCTACAGCATCACGCTGCGCGCCGGCATCCCCTCGACGGTGAACGAGACGCTGTCGAAGAGCGCCGAGTTCAATGTCTATGTGCGTGACCGCAAGCCGTCGGTGCGCTTCACCAGCCGCGCCTATGTGCTGCCGCGCACCGGCCAGCGCGGCATCCCGGTGGTCAGCGTCAACACCAAGGCGGTCGCGATCGAGGTCTATCGCATCGGCGACCGTAGCCTGCTCAACACCGTGATCAGCAGCGACTTCCAGCGCGCGCTCGATCGCATCGATATCGGGCGCCTCACGGAGGAGCGCGGCTCGCAGGTGTGGAAGGGCGAGCTCTCTGTCGAGCAGTCGCTCAATGCCGACGTGACCACCGCCTTTCCGGTCGGCGAGGCGATCGGCAATGCGGCGCCTGGTGTCTATGTGATGGTGGCGAATGCGGCGGGTTCGGTCGGCAATGAATACGACCAGATGGCGACCCAGTGGTTCATCATCTCCGACCTCGGGCTCACCGCCTTCTCCGGCAACGACGGCGTGCATGCCTTTGTGAATTCCCTGGAGTCGACGCAGCCGCGCGGCGCGGTCGAGGTGCGTCTGCTGGCGCGCAACAACGAGGTGCTCTCCACCAAGCGCACTGACGATGCCGGCCACGTCGCGTTCGAGGTCAATCTGACGCGCGGCGAGGGCTCGCTGGCGCCGGCGCTGATCATCGCCGCCGACGCGCGCGGCGATTACGCATTCCTGAGTCTCAAGACGCCGGCGTTCGATCTGACCGACCGCGGCGTCGCCGGCCGCGTGGTGCCGGCCGGGCTCGATGCATTCGTCTATGCCGAGCGCGGCGTCTACCGCTCCGGCGAAACGGTCCATCTCACGGCGCTGCTGCGCGACCCGCAGGGTGTGGCGGCGGCGGGTACGCCGCTCACGCTGGTGGTCGAGCGCCCCGATGGCGTCGAATATCGGCGCACGGTCGTGGTCGACCAGGGCCTCGGTGGCCGCTCGCTCGATGTGCCGCTGGTAGCGTCGTCGCCGACCGGCACCTGGCGCGCACGCGCCTTCACCGATCCCAAGCGTCCAGCGGTCGGCGAAACGACCTTCATGGTCGAGGACTATGTGCCGGATCGGCTCGAGTTCAATCTTGCCACCTCCGCCAAGAGCGTGTCGACGGCGGCTCCGGCCGAGATCACGCTCGACGGCCGCTATCTCTATGGTACGCCAGCTTCAGGCCTCGATCTCGAAGGCGAGGTCGTGATCGGGCCGGCCAGCGAGCGCGCGGGCTTTCCGCGCTACGCCTTCGGCCTCGGCGACGAGAAGATCGAGAAGACGCGACAGCCGCTCGAAAGCCTGCCGACGATGGACAACGCCGGCAAGGCCAAGTTCAATCTCACGATCGAGAAGCAGCCGGAAGCGAGCCGGCCAATGGAAGCGCAGCTCACCGTGCGCATGGCGGAAGCCGGCGGCCGCGCCGTCGAGCGCAAGCTCGTCGTTCCGGTAATGCCGTCAGGTCCGATGATTGGCGTCAAGCCCTTGTTCTCCGGCCGCTCGCTCGGTGAGGGCGAGAACGCGACCTTTGACGTGATCGTCGCGGCGCCTGACGGCACCGCGCTCGCGCGCAACGGGCTGCGCTACGAGTTGCTCAAGGTTGAGACCCGCTATCAATGGTACCGGCGCGACAGCAATTGGGACTTCGAGCCGATCAAGACCACCCGCCGCGTCGCTGACGGCACCATCAACGTGGCGGCTGATACGCCGGCGCGCATCTCGGTGCCGGTGCAGTGGGGCCGTTATCGCCTCGAAGTGACCGGCAGCGACGGCACGCTCACGTCCGTCGCCTTCGATGCTGGCTTCTATGCGGAAGCGAGCGCTGATACGCCGGACCTGCTCGAGATCGCGCTCGACAAGCCCGAATATGCGACCGGCGACACCATGACGGTGGCGGTGACCGCGCGCACCGCCGGCAAGGTGACGCTCGACATCGTCGGCGACCGGCTGATCGCCAGCCGAAGCCAGGATGTGCAGGCCGGCACCGCCCGGCTCACCGTTCCGGTCGGCAACAACTGGGGCACCGGCGCTTATGTGGTGGCGACGCTACGCCGTCCGCTTGATACGCGCGCCGAGCGCATGCCCGGCCGCGCCATCGGCGTGCAGTGGTTCGGGGTCGGCCGGCAGGCGCGTACGCTTGCGGTCGACATGACGCTGCCGCAGCTGCAGCGCCCGAGCTCGACGCTGCGCGTGCCAATCAAGATCGGCGGGCTTGCTGCCGGCGAGGAAGCGCGCGTCGTCGTTGCCGCCGTTGACGTCGGCATCCTCAACCTGACGAACTACAAGCCGCCGGCGCCGGATGACTACTATCTGGGCCAGCGCCGGCTGACTGCCGACATCCGCGACCTCTACGGCCAACTCATCGACGGCATGCAGGGCACGCGTGGCCAGATCAAGTCTGGCGGCGACACCGCGGCGGGCGAGCTGCAAGGCAGCCCGCCGGCGCAGAAGCCCCTCGCGCTCTATTCCGGCCTGGTGTCGGTCCGTGCTGACGGTACCGCGGACGTGACCTTCGACATCCCGGACTTCGCCGGCACCGCGCGCGTGATGGCGGTGGCCTGGTCCAAGGATAAAGTCGGCCGCGCCGTAAGCGACGTCGTGATCCGCGATTCTGTCGTACTCACGGCGACGCTGCCGCGCTTCCTGCTCAATGGCGATCGCGCCTCCATGCACCTCGACCTCGACAACGTCGACGGTGGTGCGGGCGAGTATCGCATCGCCGTGCGCAGCGAGGGCATCAACGTCGTCGGCAATGCGGCGCCGCAGACGCTGCAGCTCAACGCCAAGCAGCGTAGCGCCGTGACCGTGCCGCTCACCGCGGCTGGCTCCGGCGTCGCCAATGTGACGGTGCAGGTGAGTGGGCCGTCAGGCTTTACGCTCGAGCGGAGCTACGCGCTCGGCGTCAAGCCCGCCACGCAAGTGATCGCGCGCCGCACGGTGCGGCCGCTGGCGCGCGGTGAGCGCCTCACGCTGTCGAACGACCTGTTCGCCGATCTCGTGCCGGGAACCGGCAATGCGGCGCTCTCGGTCGGGCTCTCGACCGCGCTCGACGCGGCGGCGTTGCTCTCAGCGCTTGACCGCTATCCGTTCGGCTGCTCGGAGCAGATCACCAGCCGGGCGATGCCGTTGCTCTACGTCAACGAGATCGCGAGCGAGTCTCACCTCTCGCTCGACACCGCGATCGACCAGCGCATCCGCGAAGCGATTGATCGGCTGCTGGCGCGCCAGGGCTCGAACGGCTCGTTCGGCCTGTGGTCATCGGGCGGCGACGACGTCTGGCTCGATGCCTATGTGAGCGATTTCCTCACGCGGGCCCGCGAGCGCGGCTTCGTGGTGCCCGATGGCGCCTTCAAGCTCGCGCTCGACCGGCTCAAGAACTACACCGGCAATGCCGAGGAGCCGGCCAAGAACGGCGGGCGTGCGCTCGCCTACGCGCTCTATGTGCTGGCGCGCAACGGTGCGGCCCCGCTTGGTGACCTGCGCTACTACGCCGACACCAAGCTTGACGACTTCGCGACCACCATCGCGAAGGCACAGCTTGCCGCTGCACTGGGTATGCTGGGTGATCGCGCGCGAGCCGAGCGCGTGTTCACCGCGGCGCTGACCTCGCTCGCGGGCGAGCCCGTGCTCGAATATGGCCGCATCGACTATGGCTCGAACCTGCGCGATGCGGCCGCGCTGGTGACGCTTGCGTCGGAAGGCGGCGCGCAACGCCCGATGATCGTGAACGCGGTCGAGCGGGTGGAAGTGGCGCGCAACCTCACGCCCTACATCTCGACCCAGGAGCAGGCGTGGCTGGTGCTGGCGTCGCGTGCGCTCGCCAAGGAAGCGACTGGAATCTCGCTCACGGTTGCGGGTGGGTCCGGCATTGAGATGGTGCAGGGCACGCTCAACCGCAGCTATAAGCAGTCGACGCTCGGCGCTGGCGCCGTGACGGTGACCAATGCGGGCGACTCGACGGTGCGGGCTGTGCTCACGGTGACTGGGGCCCCCACTGTGCCGGAGCCCGCCGCCGAGCGCGGCTTCAAGATCGAGCGGCTCTACTACACGCTCGACGGCAAGCCGGTTGACGCATCGCGCGCGCGCCAGAACGACCGCTTCGCGGTCGTGCTCAAGATCACCGAGCCGCTACCGCAGTTCGGCCGTGTGATCGTGGTTGATCATCTGCCGGCGGGCTTCGAGATCGACAACCCGCGGCTGGTGTCGTCAGGCGAGACCGGCACGCTCGGTTGGATCCAGAACGCGGTCGAGCCGGCGAACGCCGAGTTCCGCGACGACCGCTTCGCTGCTGCGTTCAATCGCAAGGGTGCCGACGGTCCGTTGTTCACGGTGGCTTATGTGGTGCGCGCGGTCTCGCCTGGCCGCTATGTGCACCCGCAGGCCTATGTGGAGGACATGTACCGGCCCCATCGCTTCGGCCGCACCGGAACCGGCACGGTCGAGGTGACGGCAGCGCGATGAAGTGAATAATCATGGCGGAGCAGAGTCACGAGTCCTCCAACGGTGCAATTGGAGCGACTACGGTTGCGGCAAACTCGGCCTGCTCCCTCCCCCGCGTGCGGGGGAGGGGTGGGGAGGGGGCTGATCAGGAGGGGTATTGCTTGGATGCCCCCTCCCTGTCCCTCCCCCGCAAGCGGGGGAGGGGACGCCGTGGCACGGCTCGTCGCAAAATCACTCTCGCGCTTGCTGCATCGTCACTCCTCGCCTGCATCGCCTTCGCCACCTTCTGGATCCTCTCCCTCGGCCCTGCGCCGCGCGGGGAGGGGCTTGCCTATTCCACCACGGTGCTCGACCGCGACGGGCGGCTGCTGCGCCCCTACACCACGCCGGAAGGACGCTGGCGATTGCCGGCAACGCGCGCCGATGTCGATCCGCGCTTCTTCGATATCCTGTTTGCCTATGAGGACAAGCGCTACGCGCAGCACCATGGCGTCGATGTGCTGGCGCTGGGCCGTGCGCTCTCGCAGCTCGTGCTCAACGGCCGCATCGTCTCGGGCGCCTCCACCATCAGCATGCAGGTGGGGCGGCTGCTCGAGCCGCGCAGCGAGCGCTCATTCGCGGCCAAGCTGCGCCAGATCGTGCGTGCCATCGAGCTTGAGCGCGCGCTCGGCAAGGACGAGATCCTCGCGCTTTATCTCAGCCTCGCACCCTATGGCGGCAATCTCGAAGGCATCCGTGCCGCCTCGCTCTCCTATTTCGGCAAGGAGCCGCGCCGGCTGAGCCTTGCTGAATCCGCTCTGCTGGTCGCTCTGCCGCAAGCGCCCGAGCTGCGCCGTCCCGATCGGTCGGTCGAGGTCGCGCGCAACGCCCGCGCCCGCGTGCTCGATCGCATCGCCGCCGCTGGCATCGTGCCGCTCGATGAGATCGAGCGCGCTCGTCGCGAGCCGGTGCCGGCCGGACGCAAGCTGATGCCGATGCTGGCACCGCATGCGGCCGACGCCATGATCGCGGCGGCGCCCGAGCGCAGCATTCATCGGCTCACCCTCGATGCCACGCTGCAGAAGAGTCTCGAGGATCTTGCGCGTGATCGCGCCCGCGCGCTTGGGCCGATGATCTCGATCGCAATCGTCGCAGTCGATCATGCGAGCGGTGAGATCCTCGCGCGCGTCGCCTCGGCCGACTATTTCGATATGACGCGCGCCGGCCAGGTCGACATGACGGTGGCGCTGCGCTCGCCCGGCTCGACGCTCAAGCCGTTCATCTACGGTCTCGGCATCGAGGACGGGCTCATTCATCCCGAGACGCTGATCGAGGACCGGCCGGTGCGCTATGGCAGCTATGCACCGGAGAACTTCGACCTGAGCTTTCAGGGCACGGTCACAGTGCGCAAGGCGTTGCAGCTGTCATTGAACGTGCCGGCGGTCGCGGTGCTGGACAAGGTCGGCGCCAGCCGCTTCACCGCGCGGCTCGAGCAGGCCGGGGGCGCGCTGGTGCTGCCGAAGGGCGAGGTGCCGGGCCTTGCGATGGGGCTGGGCGGCGTCGGTGTGCGGCTCGTCGATCTCGTGGCGCTCTACGCTGGCATTGCGCGGCTCGGCACCACCATCACGCTGAGCGAGCACTTCGCCAACGAGCTGCCGATCGAGCCGCCGCGGCGGCTGCTTGATCCGGCTGCCGCCTGGCAGGTCGCCAATGTGCTCATCGGCACGCCGCCGCCCGAGAATGCCGCCGGCGGCCGCATCGCGTTCAAGACTGGCACGTCTTATGGCTATCGCGATGCCTGGGCGGTTGGCTTCGATGGCAAACGCACCATTGGCGTGTGGGTCGGGCGGCCGGATGGCGCGCCGGTGCCGGGCCTCTATGGGCGCGCCGCCGCGGCGCCGATTCTGTTCGATGCGTTTGCGCGCACCGGCAAGCTGCCGCAAACCCTGCCGCCGGCGCCGAAGGGAACGCTGATCGCCAGCAACGCCAAGTTGCCGCCGCCACTGCAGCGCTTCCGCGGCAGCAGCGAGAACAGCGCCGCCTTGCGCATCATGTTCCCGCCGAATGGTGCGCGCCTCGAGCTCGCCAGCGGCGAGGACGGCAAGCCCGAGCCGATCGCGCTCAAGATCGCCGGTGGAACCGGGGCGTTGACCGTGCTCGTCAACGGCATGCCGCTGCCGGAAAATCAGGCGGGCCGCCGCCGAACGCTGCTTTTTGCGCCAGAAGGGCCCGGTTTTGTGCGGCTGACCGTCATTGACGGCGCGGGAGCGACCGACAGCGTGATGGTGCGGCTGCAGTAGCGGCGTTGGTGCGTGATTTTCTGTGGATAGCGCTTCTTGACAGTATTAATTTATGTAGCTACATAAATTATGACGACGTGGTCCGAGGCGAAGCGGCGCAGCAATATCGCAAAGCATGGCGTCGATCTCGCACTCGCGGAGCGCTTCGACTTTGTGACAGCCATCATTGTTGAGGACGACAGCGAAGCCTACGGAGAGCAGCGCGAAGTTGCGATCGGGTGGATCGATGACACGCTTTGCGTCTATGTCTACACCCTGAGGGGAGATGAGGATCACGCGATCAGTCTCCGGAAGGCCAACCCAAGAGAGTGGCGCTGGTATGCCGAAGCGAATTGAGCCATTGACTGCGCGCGAGCTGAAGGAAGTGGCACGGCTGCGGGCCAAGGCGCGGAAACGGGCGCGAAGCCTTAAGGGCGATCCTGTTGTGAGGGCCGACGACCCGGACAATCCGCCTCTGACGGATGCACAGCTCCGGCGCATGCGTCCCGCATATCGGGTCCGTCCCGAGTTGGTTGCGGCGCAGCTGCGCCGCGGTCCCGGGCGCCCAAAATTGGAGCAGCCGAAACAGCAGGTCACGTTGCGGATCGACCGCGACATTCTGGACAAGTTTCGCGCAACGGGTGAGGGTTGGCAGAGCCGGATCAACCAGGTCCTGCGGAAAGCGAAGGTATGATGAGCGTAGTTTTGCGGTGGTTCCAGCCGCGCGTTGTCCTTTCCCCGCCCTCCCGAATTCTCTATTGTCCGGCACATCCTTAGCCGGGGATGCCTAGGCGGGATGCCTAGGCGGGACTTGAGGAGACGATGGCGGTTACCACCAGCGGAGAGCGCAAAGACTTGACGCAAAGCCTGGCTGCGGTCGCGGACTTCGCAACCCAGACCCATGCGCGCGCGCTCCTGGTGCTGCTTCTCGTCACCTTCATCAGTGTTCTGCCGGGCTTCTTCTCGATCCCGCCGACCGATCGCGATGAATCGCGCTTCGCGCAGGCCACCAAGCAAATGATCGAGAGCGGCGACTATGTGGACATTCGGTACCAGGACGAGGTCCGCTACAAGAAGCCGGTCGGCATCTATTGGCTGCAAGCCGGCGCCGTGAAGGCCGGGCAGGCGCTCGGGGTTCCACAGGCGCTCAGCACCATCTGGCTCTACCGTATCCCGTCGCTGATCGGTGCCGTGGCGGCCGTCATGCTGACCTATTGGGCGGCGCTTGCTTTTGTGTCGCGGCGCGCCGCTGTACTGGCGGGCCTGATGATGGCGTCCTGCCTGTTGCTCAGCGTCGAGGGCCGGATTGCCAAGACCGATGCCGCGCTGCTCGCCACCATCGTGGCGGCGATGGGGGCGATGGGTCGCCTCTATCTGCCCGAGCAGCGTCAACATGTGGATGCGCGCGCGTCCTGGATTCTGCCAGCGATCTTCTGGACCGCGATGGCAGCTGGCGTGCTGCTCAAGGGGCCGGTGATCGTCCTGTTCACCGGGCTCGCGGCGCTCACGCTCGCAATCGTCGATCGCTCGGCGCGGTGGCTGTTGTCGCTGCGGCCGCTCGTCGGTCTCGTCTGGCTCGCGCTCCTGGTGCTGCCGTGGTTCCTCCTCATCATC
>Ga0137409_10005163_pt1 | contig 13649 bp, 12 predicted proteins | sample CZODoug1_16funga_FD_122059 | JGI IMG/M metagenome (GOLD analysis project Ga0137409, IMG submission 122059) | Vadose zone soil fungal communities from Angelo Coast Range Reserve, California, USA - CZODoug1_16fungal (Hybrid Assembly) | ecosystem: Environmental > Terrestrial > Soil > Vadose zone...
TGATGCAAGCCAAAAACTTCCCTCAGACCGCAAGCGAAGGAGTGCAGCACGAGAGCGCGGTGGGAGTAGACGACGCCCTTCGAACAGCCGGTCGTCCCGGAAGTAAAACACATCGCAGCGCCGTCGTTTTCGTCGAGGGGCGGGTACTGAAAATCGTCGCCGGCCTCGGCCAGCAATTTTTCATAGTTCAAGAAACCTTCCGGGACGCTGCCGCAACCGTACGGCACGACGATGACTTTTTCGAAAGGGGCAGCGTCGCGAAACTTTTCGTAAACCGGGAGGAGGACGTCGTCAATGATGAGGAAGCGATCGCGGGCGTGATTCGCGATAGTGGCAATTTCGTCGGGATGAAGCCGCAGGTTCAGCGTATGCAAAATGCCGCCTGCGCAGGGGACACCAAAAAAGGCTTCGAGGTGGCCGCCGTGGTTCCACATCATGGAGGCGACGCGGTCACCGGGCTGCAGGCCGAGTTTCGTGAGAGCGGCAGAGAGGCGGCGCGACCGCCGATAGAATTCGCCATAGCACGTGCGAACGATGGATTTGTCCGGCTTGCGGGAGACGATTTCGACGCGCGGAAAGATCTTCCCGGCCCGCTCCAGGATGGTGGGCAGCGTCAGCGGAAAATCCATCATGGTGCCGCGCATAGGGCCTCTCGGGCGAGAATCAAATTGAGCGAATCCTACCATTATTCGGAAGGGATTAGGAAAAGGGCGCGGAGTTCGCGCGGCGGCAAATCGGCGGCGACTGGAGGACAATTTCAGGTTGCAAAAGGGGTCAATTTCCGCGACCATGCAACAGACCGCTGAAGTGCCGTTCTCGCGCCCGCGGTGGCTCGGCGTCTCCGACTGCCCGTGAACGATTGCTGTATCTTCAGCGCGCTCCGCGACTCGAAAGTGGGTTCCGGACAGAAGGAGTGGGCAGGTGAAGAAGCTCTATATCGGGAATCTTCCGTTTTCCGCGACGGAAGAGCAGCTCAACGAGTGGTTCTCGCAGGTTGGTGTCACACCCTCGGGCGTCAATCTTATCCGCGATCGTTTCACGGGCCAGTCACGCGGTTTTGCCTTCGTCGAAGTTACGAACGATGAAGACGCGGACCGCGCGATCAATTCCCTGAATGGACAGAATTTTGGCGGGCGAAACCTCGTTGTGAATGAAGCGCGTCCCCAGGCGGAGCGCGGCGGCGGCGGTGGTGGCGGACGCGGCGGGTACGGCGGCGGACGCGGGGGCGGTGGCGGCGGTGGACGCGGCGGCGGTGGTGGCGGGCGCGGCGGAGATCGTGGCGACCGCGGGAACCGTTGGTAAGCAGGCTTTCCGGATTTGAGCACGCAGCGCCCCTGCTGATCCGGGGCGCCTCACTCCTCTCAATAAGTTCATAGCGGCAGCTCTGCGTCCGACTGGATTCGCTGAGCTTCTCACCTTCGCTCAGCTGGGCCGTCCAATCCGGTTGTAGAGCGATAACGGCGGCGATGGATGTGTCACCGGGATGATTTGATTCGGGCCAATCCCTGCAATCGCGCGTAGTATCCCCGCGATTTATTGGCGGATCGAAATGCCAGGTTCAGAGGGCGCTCCCCCGCCTCGCCCTCTGAAGCCTGTCTCGCGAAACAATTCGCCCCGTAACGTGTTTGAAACAATAAGCAAGGAAAATTCCTTGCCGCTTGAATTGTGAAGTATATGAATAGCGCGGAGATTGGCGGGGCTGATTTCCTCAGGAGCAATGCCCGGCGGAAAACCCGGTGAACCTTCTGGGCGGGCCGTGCATCCAAAAGGTTGAGTGAGACGTATTGCGGAATAGCATGACGACTTGGCACAAACGCGATTGGCAGCAATTTTACGAACTGGCGCGCCGCCCTTGGCAGCGTCACCGGCCGCCGCGGCCTGTCTACCCGACGGGTTTGAATCGCGTGCTGCCAGCGCAGGGTTTCAGCTTGTCTGAATTGGACGACGCCGGCGTGGATCTGGATCTGGCCGAACGCCTCGGCCTGCCTGTGGACGCCGGACGCATCGGCGTTTATGGCCCCAACGTTACCGTTCTGCGCGATTTCATCCGCTCCTCCCGCCAGCCGCTGTAATCCAGGATTCTCCACTTTATGTGTCCTTAGGTTTTCGTTCAGGCGCAAGGATTGTCTCCGCCGCTCACACTGGCCGGCAGTAGAATGCTTTTCGCTCGCCCCCCATTCAAATGAGGCTGACGTGAAACCATTCCTGTTGGGCACGATCTTCGCCGTTTTTTTCGCAACGAATTCAGGCTCCGAGTATTCGATCCAGGCCATTCGGTATGCCATCTTGCCGGGCTTTCCCGTCGCGGCATTGGTGATGGGAGCCCCCAAAGACGAGAAGGTCGATATCGCCATGGTGATCTGGCTGATTCGCGGCGGCGGCCGGACGATTTTATTTGACACCGGTTTTCACCGGGGAAAATGGTTCAAGAATTTCCCCATGACGGATTACATGAGGCCGGATGACGCGGTGAAACTGGCGGGCGTGAAACCCGAGGACGTGACGGACATTGTCATCAGTCATGCGCATTGGGATCACATGGGCGGAATCGATCTCTTTCCGAAAGCCAATGTTTGGATTCAGAAGGACGAATATCGCTACTACACCGGAGAAGCCTGGCAGCCGGGAGGGGATCATGGCGGGATTGATCCCGAAGACTTGAAGCAGTTATTGCAGCTGAATACGGAAGGCCGGTTACGCCTGGTAAATGGGGACAATGTCGAAATTCTGCCTGGGATTCGAGTGTTCACCGGCGCTCGACATACTTATGCGTCGCAGTATATGCGGATCGAGGGGACTCCGGCCTTCGTGCTGGCCTCTGACAATTGCTATCTGTACCGCAACCTCTCCACACACGCGGCGAGCGCTACGTTCAGCGAGGCTGACCATGCCGCGAACGTCGCCGCCCAATCACGCATGATTGAGCTCGCCGGCTCGCCAGACCGTGTCGTGCCCGGGCACGACACGCTGCAGTTCCAGAAGTTTCCTGCAGAGGGACGCATTGCCAAAATCAAGTAAGAGCCCTTCCTCTTTCCAACCCCAACCGTCTAACAACGCATAGGTTGAAGAAAGGATTCTCACAAACATGAACACATTAGTGGCAACAGCAGTTCTAGTTGTCAGTCTGGTCGGTGGGATAGCGCAGGAAAAGCCTGCAACCCAGGAAAAACCCCAGTCTCACGACATGGCTTCTTGTCCCGTGCATGAACAGCACAAGGCGGCGCAGGACGCGCACCAGCAGGGCGTGATCGAGCGTGGCGACCATGTTATGGGCTTCCCTCACGACAAGGCCACGCACCATTTCCTTCTGTACCAGGAAGGCGGTGCGATTGACGTGCAGGCTAACAAGCTGGAAGATGCCGCCACACGAGACGCCATTCGCTCGCATTTCAGCCATATCGTGAAGATGTTTGAGGAAGGGGATTTTTCTGCGCCGATGCTCATCCACTCGCAGAATCCTCCGGGAACGGAAACCATGAAACAGTTGCGAGAGCAGATTCAGTACAAGCTGGAAAACACTGCGAGCGGCGCCCGCATCCGCATCACGACGAAGAACGCAGAGGCCTTGCAAGCCGTGCATACTTTCCTACGTTTTCAGATCAAGGATCATCAAACGGGTGATTCGATGGTAGTCATAACAGCCCCATAAAGTGCTATTTGTGAGTTGCGGACGAAGCGCGTAAAATAGGGGTTTCGCGCGGACTCCATGGCCTCACCTTTCAACATCATCTCGAACTCGCCGGCGCCCCCGGTCTTCGCGCCGGATACTCATCCGCGGCCGGATTGGCTGCGCGTGAAGTTTTTCGGCGGAGAGCGCTATCAGAACCTGAAGCGCATCATGCGGACGCTGGACCTGCACACCGTGTGCGAGAGCGCGCGTTGCCCGAACATGGGCGAGTGCTGGGAGCATGGTACGGCGACCTTTATGATCCTCGGGGATATTTGCACGCGCGCCTGCGGATTTTGCGCCGTGCCTTCGGGCAAGCCGGTTGGCCCGCCGGACGAGGATGAGCCGTTTCGCGTGGCCGAAGCCGTCGCAAAGATGGGGTTGCGTTACGCGGTCGTAACCTCCGTGAACCGCGACGATCAGCCCGACGGCGGCGCGCACATTTTTGCTCGCACCATCGAAGAGATTCGCCGCCGCGTCCCCGGCTGCAAGGTGGAAGTCCTGATTCCTGATTTTCGCGGGGATTGGGACGCCCTGGACGTCGTGCTTGCCGTGCGGCCGGATATCCTCAACCACAACACCGAAACGGTGCCGCGCCTCTATCGTCAGGTGCGCAAAGGCGCTGTGTACGAGCGGTCACTGGAGCTGCTTCGCCGTTCGAAAGAAGCGCATCCCGACGTACCAACCAAGACGGGCCTGATGCTGGGCCTCGGCGAAGGAAAAGACGAAGTGCTTGCCACTTTGCACGACCTTGCCGCTCAGGGTACGGACATCCTCACTCTCGGACAATATCTCCAGCCCACGCGAGAACATCTCCCGATCGTGCGCTACGTCCACCCCGACGAATTTGCTGAGTTCAAGATCTTGGGCGAAGCCATGGGCTTCAAGCACGTCGAAGCCGGCCCCTTGGTCCGCTCTTCCTACCACGCTTTCGACCAGGCTGAGTCTGCCATTCGTTAGCACAAACCTTCAGCCAGCGTGGCATCGATCCAGCACACAATAGAGACGAAAATCTGCGGCGGTGCAGTCGCAAAGATTCGTTTAAGGTGTGCTCCGGGGTCTAATCGAAAAGATAGCTTGCAGCAGCTATTGCTTCATGCGAGGCCCGAGCAGAACGAGCCCGATGCCTGCGGCGAGCAAAACAATGGAGACGGCGGCAGGGACTTGGACGGTTTTCTCTTCATTGACGGTGGCTTGGATGGGGCCGATTTTCGCAACTTCTTCTTGCTGGTGGTACGTGAAAACTGGGTGCACAAGTCCCACTACACCCAAGACCAGAAGGATGACGCCAAGAATGATGACGAAGCGCTTCATGGATGTAAACCTATCACAAACCTTGATTTCCGAGCGAGGAAAGCAAGCAGACACACCCCTGCACCGGTCTGGCGCAGGGATCTGGAATTTGAGGGACTTGGAGCTTACGACCGGCTTGCTGCAGCGGCTGCAGCAGCTTTCTTGGCGGCTTTGGCTGCGGTCGAGGCTTTGCGCCGCCGCTTGGTCTTTGGCGGTGTGGCCGGTGCTTCGCCGATCAGCTCGGCCGTCATGATGCTGGTGACGAAGAGCTTGGCGCCGTGATCGTCAAAATCCACTGCGGTGCGTTCCTGGTCGGAAGCCGTCACGATTCCCAGGCCGTACACTTCGTGCTTGATGGTCTGACCTTCTTGCATCACTTGCACAACGTCCTCCTTGGCCACTCTCGCTGTAAATCTCGATTCGAAACTTGACTTGCGGAAGCCCCGGTCGCTGCTGGGGCCCCCAATCACAGGCTAGAGGCTGGTAACGTTCTCCGCCTGAAGGCCTTTGGGACCTTTCGTCACTTCAAATTCCACCGCTTGGCCTTCGTTCAGGGACTTGTAACCGTCCATCTGGATCGCGGAGAAGTGTACGAAAACATCTTCTCCTGTCTGGCGCTGGATGAATCCGTAGCCCTTTGAAGCATTAAACCACTTCACTGTTCCTTGTTCCTTCACTTCCACTACCTCGATATTGGAATTGCTTTGCTTCTCCTGGTCCGTTTCTTGGTGATGGCGGTGCGGCTTGTTACCGGCAATCGCGGAACGATTGCCGCCCACTTCTCCAAGCGCCGTAACTTCCCCCAGCCCGCAAAAAAAGGCCGCAAAGAGCGTCCTTGCAGCCTCCTCAAACGAGTCAAAAGGCCATACAAGAGCAACAAAGACTATAAGTATAATACTATAAAATGAAGGGTTTGTCCACTAGAGGACACGCTCTTGTAGGAAGGCGATTATTCCCGTAAGCTATTGTATTTATTAAACTTAAGTCGATAGGTAGGCGAGACTGGCCCAGGGAATCGTCGAAAATTGCCTACTCCAAGGACTCCGGTTCCAGGCTCAAATCGGCCTCCCCGGATTCCTTCTTTTCCCAGTATTTGTGAACCCAGGCTTCCCAGCTCTTCCCGGCAGCCGTGTCCCGCCCCGAAAAGGCAATTGCCGCAATATCGGCATAGGCGATCTTCAACCTCTGCCCCGAATCTTTGGGCAGCACGCGCACAAAACTCGTCGCAAGCGTTGCGCCGCTCACGCGGTCAAAAATATAACCTTCGATTTTTGAATTGTCTTTGAGGGTCAGTGTAACATCGCCACGATAGTCGAAAGCCTTCTCGAGTGCGATCCGCAGTTCTTCTTCCGTCGCGAGTTCCGGCACCCAGCCCTGCACGCTTTCGTGGACAGTTCCGGGAGCAACTTCGAGCTTGTCGGGGTCGAGCGGCGATCCTTCCGTGTGGCTCGGGCGGTCCGCATGGCGCGGACCGGTCATGCGCGGGTCTCTTCGAGCTGGTTCTTGCCGGCGTCGATTTGCACCAGCGGATTGTAGGAATGCACCGGCTTGACCGGCTCGTTGAGCATCGCCAACGCATCGGGATCTTCGTACTTGGTGGACAAAGCTGCTTTCGCCGTGGACCAAAGCCCGCGGAGGCCGCTAAAGGTGTGATCCACGGCCGAAGCTTCATAACCGCTGTGCACCATGCAGTTGGCGCACTTGGGATTGCCGGATTCCGTGCCGTAATTCTCCCACTCGGTGGAATCGAGCATTTCCTGAAACGTGTCGGCGTAGCCGTCCTGCAGCAGGTAGCAAGGTTTTTGCCAGCCGAAGACGTTGTAGGTCGGCATGCCCCAGGGCGTGCAGGCATAGGTCTTCTTGCCCATCAAGAACTCGAGAAACAGCGGCGATTGATTGAATTGCCAGCTCTTCTTGCGATTCGAGAGGATCGCGCGGAACAGCCGCCGCGTGCGGGCCCGCCCGAGGAAGTGCTTCTGGTCCGGCGCTTTATCGTAGGAATAGCCGGGCGAGAGCATCATGCCCTCGACGCCCAGCTCCATCATTTCATCGAAAAACGCGCGAACACTCTTGGGGTCGGCGCCATCAAAAAGCGTCGTGTTGGTGGTAACACGGAAGCCGCGTTTGAGCGCTTCCTTAATGCCATCGAGCGCCAGCTCATAGCCGCCCACCCGGCAAACCGAGAAATCGTGGTGTTCTTTCTGCCCGTCCACGTGCACCGAGAACGTCAAGTACTTGCTGGGCTTGAAAAGATGCAACTTTTCTTTCAGGAGCAGCGCGTTGGTGCAGAGATAAATGTACTTTTTCCGCGCAACCAGCCCCTCGACGATTTTGTCGATCTGCGAGTGCATCAGCGGTTCGCCGCCGGGGATCGAAACCATCGGCGTTCCGCATTCATCCACGGCTTTGAAGCATTCTTCCGGCGTCAATTCCGTTTTCAAAATGTGCGCCGGATACTGGATCTTGCCGCAACCGGCGCAGGCCAGATTGCAGCGAAAGAGCGGCTCCAGCATCAGCACGAACGGATAGCGCTTGCGCCCCGCGAGCTTCTGTTTCAGGACGTACGTTGCAACCGTCCACGCTTGTGAAATGGGTACTGGCATCGTCTCCGCTTCAATCCAAAAGGAACGGGAATACTTTCAGAACCCCCCAGCCCTTTCTATTGTAACCGACATTGTACCGCTTCGCTGAGAGTCCTTTAATCAGATGCCAGGGCCTGTTCTTCGGTGGCACGGGACGTGCCCTTCAGTAGCACAGGCTTTAGCCTGTGTGAGCGCAGAAGCCTGTTCGGACCAGAGCCTGCCCTACCGCGAGGGGCGTAGAATCGAGCTATCTAAAGGCCTCTAGGAACCACGACAACCATGCCAAGAAAGAATCTACTAAGCCTCTTCGCCGACTTCGCGCGCTTCGCTGGCGATGTGGCTGTCGTCGAAAAGCGCGGTTACCGTCGGGAAAAGCTGACGTATGCAGAGCTTTATTCGCACGTTTTATTCTGGAGTTACGCTCTTGCTGGGCGCGGAATTTCGCCCGGGGACCGCGTCCTCCTCTGGGGCCCCAACTCCGCAGGGTGGATTGCGTGCTTTTGGGGAATTTTATTGCGCGGCGCCATCGTGGTGCCGATGGATTCTGGAGCATCACCCGATTTCGTTCAGCGCGTCATCAGGGACGCGGGGGTAAAGCTCATTTTGCGCGGCCGCCAGCAGACGGAGCTCTCCGAGGCACCACCTTCGAAGGTCATCACCGATTTCAGAGACGCCATTCCCATTGCTTCGAAAGTTTCGGAACCTGAGCGGGACCCAGGTGACGCATCCACTCGAAGCACAATCGCCGAGATTCTCTACACTTCCGGCACGACGGGCGAGCCGCGTGGCGTCGTGCTGACGCATGGCAATTTCCTGGCAAATCTGGAGCCGCTTGAGCGCGGCATCGATCCCTACCGCAAGCACGAGCGCTGGCTTCATCCTTTACGTTTTGTTTCTCTCGTTCCACTGAGCCATGTTTTTGGCCAGTTCATGACGCTGTTGGTTCCACCGCTGCTAGGCGCCACAGTTGTTTTCGAACCGTCCGCGAATCCAGTGGAAATCATTCGAACCGTAAAACGTGAACGCGCCACCGCGCTGATCGCCGTTCCACGCATGCTCGATGCGTTGCGCGCGGGAATCGATGGCGAAATGGAAGTCCGTGGGCGGGCGCCATGGTTCCAACGCACGTTCGAAGGCGCGAAGGGCAGGAAATTCCTACGGCGCGCCTGGATGTTTCGCCGCATTCATCGCCGCTTCGGCTGGAAATTCTGGGCGTTCATCTCCGGCGGTGCGGCGCTTTCGAATGACACCGAGAATTTCTTAAAACGTATGGGTTACGCCGTCGTTCAGGGCTACGGGATGACCGAAACCGCGTCGCTGATCAGCCTCAATCATCCGTTCCGCGCAACGGAAGGCTCGGTTGGAAAAATCCTTCCCGGCCGCGAATTCAAACTCGCCGAGGACGGCGAAATCCTGGTCCGCGGCGAGAACGTTTCCGCTGCCTACTGGGAAAGAGGTGCGCCGAAGCAGGCCTCGAGCGAAAATGACGGCTGGCTCCGCACCGGAGACCTTGGTGAACTCGACGCCGCGGGTAATCTTCGCTTCCGCGGGCGCAAGAAAAGCGTGATCGTCACGCCTGCCGGGCTCAATATTTATCCGGAAGATCTGGAGAGCGCGGTCAAGAAACAGCCGGCGATTCGGGATTGCGTAGTCGTTCCACTGGATCGCGGCGGGAACGCCGAGCCTTGCGCAGTCCTGCTTCTTAATGCCGCGCATTCGAATGGTGACGCGGCGGCACGAGCCGCCATCGCATCCGCGAACGCTGGTCTTGCCGAATATCAGCGCATGCGCACCTGGATCCTTTGGCCGGAGCCGGATTTCCCGCGCACGCCTACAGGCAAGCCGCGGCTCTCGGTGATTGCCAGCCGCGCAGTCCAAATTCTAACTGGTGGGCCGCCAGACAATGCCGCCAACGAAGCGCCGAATCCGTTGCGCGACGTACTCTCAAGATTCACGCAATCCGTTGCTCCTGCGAATCATCTCGAGAAGGAACTGAATCTCTCTTCCCTCGACCGCGTGGAACTGATGAGCGCTCTCGAGGAAAAGTTCCACGTGGAACTCAACGAAACCGAATTTTCCAGCGCAAAAACCGTCGCCGACGTCGAGCGCCTCCTGCAGCAACCCGCGGCCCGGCGCACTAAATACCGCTACCCTCGCTGGACCCAACGCGCGCCCGTCCGCTGGCTGCGCCTCGCGGTCTACTACGCGCTCGTCTGGCCCGCGACGCAAATTCTTGGTCATCCCCGCATTCTGGGCCGCGAAAATATCCGCAGCTTGCGCGGACCAATTCTCATCGTTTCGAATCACATCACCCGCCGCGCCGATATCGGCTTGATTCTCGCAGCCCTCCCGCCGCGCTACCGCCATCGCCTGGCCATCGCCATGGGCGGAGAAACACTTCAGGAAATGCGTCATCCGCCGCGCGACTGGTTCATCGCCAAACGCTGGGCCTACCAACTCGGCTACTGGCTCGTTACCGCCCTCTTCAACGTTTTTCCGCTCCCGCAATTTTCTGGTTTTCGCGAGAGTTTTCGCTTTGCCGGCGAATCCGTCGACCGCGGCTACAGCGTCCTGGTTTTTCCCGAAGGCGAAGTGAACAACACGGCCACCGGCGAAATGGCCCCGTTCCAAAGCGGCATCGGCCTGCTCGCGGAAAATCTTGGCCTCTCGATTATTCCTGTGCGCCTCGACGGCGTGTGGCAAATGAAGCGCGAGCGCCGCCGCCTGGCCCGCTCCGGCGAACTCACCGTTCGAATCGGCGCGCCTCTTTCGTTTCCTCTGGGCACTCCAGCCGAGGCTGTCGCAAGAAAACTGGAGAACGCGGTTCGTACTTTGTAGTGCGTTCTTTCAACCAAACAAAGGTCTACGGCGTTCCGACCTGATGGAGCCGCGCCACAGCTCCACTCGAATATCTCGCCACATACAACTCGCCATTCGCGTCCTGGCCGAATCCAGCCAGGTCTCCACCACCGGTGTTGACGAGAAAAGTCCGTACCCACTGGCCCTGTCCGTTTTGTGCGAGAGACCAGACGCGTCCACTGATGAAGTCACCGAAAACATAATTGCCGGCGAGTGCGGCGATGTTTGTTCCGTGATAGACGTAGCCTCCGATAACGGTTGCGTCGCCCTGCGAGTGGTCGTAGTCGAAGATCGGATCCAGAAACGTCAGACCCTGGCAGTTGGCGCTGAAATTGAAATTGTGTGTGCCTTCTTTGCAGCGCCAGCCCATGTTCGACCCACCCTGTGCCGGTGTCACCCGGTCCACCTCTTCGAACGAGCTCTGGCCGACGTCACCAATCCATAGATTTCCTGTCGCTTGATCGACAGAGAAGCGGAACGGGTTCCGCAATCCATAGAGCCAAATCTCTTTCGCAGCAGTGGTGTTCGTGACAAACGGGTTATCGCTCGGCACAGTAAATGTTCCGTTACAGGTCACACTGATGCGTAACATCTTGCCCAGCCGCGTCGTGAGGTCCTGTCCATTGCCGATCGTGCCGTGCACGTCACCACCGCCTCCCCCGTCCCCCAGCGCGATGTACAGAAATCCGTCTTTGCCGAACGCTAGCCCCCCGCCGTTGTGATTCGCCTCCGGCTGATCGACGATGATCAGACGTTGCTCGGTAGCTGTGTTCACAGTGTTTGCCCCTACCGGCGCTGCCCGAAACTCCGCGATGACCGTTTGGAGAATATTATTCAAGCGAGTAGTCGTGTAGTTGACATAAAAGCAGCCGTTGGTGCTATAACTCGGATGAAAAGCAAGCCCCAGCAAGCCTTCCTCGCCGCCGAACACAATCAAGCTGGAAACGTCGAGATACGGTGTCCCGAGAACGCTGCCATTCTGAATAATCTTGATCTTCCCGCCTTGCTCGACGACAAAGAGACGCCCCGAAGCGTCACCTGCCTGTTGGATGTCCAGCGGGCTGGAGAAGCCGCTGGCCACGGGGACCAATTCCACCTGCAGAGTCGGTGGGGGAGGAGGCGGAGGCGGCGTTGTCATCGAGCCTCCGTTACACCCAAAGCACGCAAGCGCCACGCACAAAACTAGGACAGCCCTTCGTCGAAACCTGGAAGAACGGCTCTCTTGCATGATGCCTCCCCAGCCAGATTTCTCCATTCTGCCGAAAGGAGAGACCCTGCGTCGAGTGATTCTCCGCTACGACTTGTCCACAATTCTCGGTAGGTCAGCTTCAAAAAGCGTTCTGTGGCAAAATAGAAAGTTCACAGAGCTTATTTATGGCACACCGTACAACCCTGGAAGAAGAGCGACCCGCAAAAGCGTCGAAGACGGCCAAGAAGCCCGCAGATGACGGTAGCGCGAAAGCGGCCGTCAACGACGAACGTGAGCGCATTTTTGAGGCTTTCCGCCGCTGGGGCTATCTGGAAGCAACACTCGATCCCCTCGGCTTGTTCGAGCCCCTCAAACATCCCGCTCTGGAGGCACTGACGGGCGAAATTGCGGACGACGCGCGCCGCATCTATTGCGGCACGATCGGTGCTGATTTCACGCACTTGCCGGAACTCGATCGCCAGCGCTGGATTGCAGCGCGCATCGAAGCCCCCGCGCACGAAGTCGATCAGCAAGAAATTCTCGAACGCCTGATTCGCGCCGATCTCTTCGAACAGGTTTTGCAGGCCCGCTATCTCGGCACCAAACGCTTCTCCCTGGAAGGCGTCACCGCGCTGATCCCGCTGCTCGATTCCATCCTGGACTCCGCCGCCGAGAGTGGCGCCGTCGAATCCGTCATGGCCATGAGTCATCGCGGCCGCCTGAACGTGATGGTCCACGCCGCGTGCAAGACGCCGCACGAAGTGGTCGCAGGTTTTGAAGACGTCGACCCTCGCAGCGTTCTCGGCGCGGGCGACGTGAAATATCACGTGGGCGCAACGGGCACTTATGTCACCAGCACCGGCAAGAAAATCGGCATCCATCTCGTTTCGAATCCCAGCCATCTCGAAGCCGTCGATCCCGTAGCCGTGGGCCGCGCCCGCGCCAAGCAAACGCGCTACGGCTTGCGCGGCCCTTACGTGGACCGTTCGCCGGAAACGCTGAACAAGGTCGTCCCCATCGTGATGCACGGCGACGCGGCCTTCGCGGGCCAGGGCGTTTTTGCGGAAACGATGAATTTCGCGGACTTGAAGGCCTATACCGTCGGTGGCACGATTCACATCATCGTGAACAATCTGATCGGCTTCACCACCCGCCCCGCGCAGGAACACTCCTCGCGCTTCGCATCCGATCTCGCCAAGCGCCAGTCCGTGCCGATCTTCCACGTGAACGGAGAGGACCCGGACGCTGTCGTGCGCATCGGAAAGCTTGCCGCGGAATATCGCGCCACGTTCGGCAGCGACGTCGTCGTGGACATCATCGGATACCGCCGCCACGGCCACAGCGAAGTCGACGATCCAACCATCACCCAACCGCTGCTTTATGAGCGCATCAAGAATCATGCGCCGCTTTGGAAAATTTACGCCGAGAACACCGGCATCGACTCGACCCAGATGGTCGAAGCCGTCCGCAAGGAATACGAAGAAGAACAAACCAAGGCGCGCGCGCTGAGAAAAATACCGCACTTGCGCAAGTTGCCGGACTACTGGGCGCCCTACCAGCATGGCTGTTATAACGAGTCCTACGAAGTGGATACCGGCCTCACGCCTGAGAAGCTCGCGGAAATCACTGATGGCCTTGTGCGCGTTCCGGAGGGTTTTCACGTTCACCCGAAAATCGTGAAGCTTCTCGAACAGCGCGCGGAAATGGGTCACGGCAAGCGCGCCGTTGATTACGGCTTTGCCGAAGCGTTGGCTTTCGGCTCGGTGCTTCTCGAAGGGAATCCCGTGCGCCTCACGGGACAGGATACCGAGCGCGGCACATTCAGCCAGCGCCACTCGGTGCTCATTGATACGCAAACCGAGCACAACTACCTCACTCTCTCCCATCTCTCCAAGCAGCAGGCCTTCTGCGAGATTCACAACTCTTCTCTTTCCGAAGCGGGCTGCCTCGGATTCGAATACGGTTTCAGCCGCGACTATCCCGAAGCGCTCGTCTTGTGGGAGGCGCAGTTCGGTGATTTCGCCAACGGCGCGCAAGTCATCATCGACCAGTTCATCAG
>Ga0137409_10005164_pt1 | contig 13645 bp, 10 predicted proteins | sample CZODoug1_16funga_FD_122059 | JGI IMG/M metagenome (GOLD analysis project Ga0137409, IMG submission 122059) | Vadose zone soil fungal communities from Angelo Coast Range Reserve, California, USA - CZODoug1_16fungal (Hybrid Assembly) | ecosystem: Environmental > Terrestrial > Soil > Vadose zone...
CAGATCCTCGTACCGCTCGGTATCTGCTTCGTCATTCGGCAGACCGGCACGCTCGATCCGATCGACATCTGGCTGGCCATCCTGGCCGGGCATGTGACGCGATGCGTCTTGAGTGTGCTGCGGTTCCGGCAGGGACAATGGCGGCACATCACCGTGACTCTCGGCGGGCAAACGCACTGACCGCCGGTTATTCCAGGCGCCGAGTCGTCCCGATGATCGCGCGCGCGTTGTCGACCTGGCCCCACGTATTCCATAGCAACACGCCGCGCACCTTGCCGTCCTTCAGGTAATAGACCACGCCCTCGCGGAATGACTCTTTCCAATGGCTTTCGGTCTCGAGCCGCGGATCCAGCTCGCCGACGGCTTCGTAGCCGAGCGCAAACAGATCTGAATAGAAGAAGGGCAGGTGGGTGTACGGACTTCCCTTGCCGGCCATGGAGCGGCCCGCTGCGGCGCCCATCGCATTGGCGTTGTCCTCGTGTTCGACGCGGATCCGCGTGCCGAGGGCGGGATTGAAGAAGTTCGCGACGTCCCCGGCCGCGAAGACGTCGGGCGCGCTGGTCATGAGCAGCTCATCCACCACGATTCCGTTCTCGACTCGCAATCCCGCCTGTTCGGCGAGCTCTACGTTGGGCTGAATGCCGAGACCGGCGACGATCACATCGGCGGGGATCTCTTTTCCGTGCGTCGTGCGCACCACCACCTTGCCGGCGCTTTGCTGGAGACCGGCGAGGCCCTCGCCGGTCCGGACATCCACGCCTTGCTCGCGATAGTAGTCGACCAGGAAGTGTGAGAGATCGGCGGGAAACACCCGCGCGCCGATGCCGTCTTCGGGAATGAGCATGGTGACATCGCGGCCTACGACGCGGAGTGCGGCCGCGATCTCCGAACCGATAAACCCGCCACCCAGTACCGCGAAGCGCAGTTTCTCGTTGGCGAGCGCGCGCAGTCTGAGATAGTCGTCAAAGGTGCGGTAATAGATGATCTGCCCGGTCTGCATCGGGAGCCGGCGGGGCGTGCCGCCGGTGGCAAGCAACAGCTTTTCGTACGAGACGACATTGCCGCGATCATCGGTGACAGTTTTCTGCTTCGCGTTGACGGCCGTCGCGTGTCGGGCCAGGCGCAGCTCGACGCCGATCTTGTCGGTGCCGCGCCACACCTTTTCCGGATCGTCGCCTTTCCAGAGACCTTTCGACAGGGGCGGGCGGTTGTACGGCGGATGCGGGTCATCGGACATGATCCCGATGCTGCCACTCGGATCGGACTCGCGGATCGCGCGCGCGGCGGCGTCGGCAGTCGTACCGCCGCCGATGATCAGATAGCGAATGCTCTTCATGGAATTCCCAGCAGCTTGTGCGTTTGGAGACTAAGTCGCCACTGCGGATGCGCCAGGCAATAACGGACGGCGAGCTCCGTGTTCCGGACGCGTTCCGGTCCGTCCATCGGCTGCAGCGAGAAGTAGCGGAAATCGAGCGCTCCGAACTGCTCCGGCGGCGCGCCTTCCTGCGGGTACACCAGCTTGAGCTCATCGCCGGAACGCAGGATGAGATCGGCTCTCGCCTTGGGGCTCACACAGATCCAGTCGATGCCTGGCGGCGGCACTAGCGTACCGTTGGTCTCGATCGCGACTTCAAATCCTGCTTCATGCAGGGCGCTGACGAGCGGTTCATCGAGCTGGAGCAGCGGCTCGCCGCCGGTGCAGACGACCAGTGGACTCGCCGCATACAGCGCGTCGGTGGGCCACGCCGCGGAGACTGCCGACGCGAGCTCCGCCGCCGACGTGAATCGTCCTCCTCCCGGCCCGTCCGTACCGACAAAATCGGTATCGCAGAAGCGACAGGTGGCGCTCGCGCGGTCCGCTTCCCGACCGGTCCAGAGGTTGCACCCGGCGAAGCGCAGAAACACCGCCGGCCGACCCGCCTGCGCGCCCTCGCCCTGCAACGTGTAGTACAGCTCCTTGACGCTGTAGCTCACCGCGCCGCCTGCTCCGTCCGCTGGTAGCGTATCGGGTCCTCGAAGCCGGCGTCCGCAAATCCCTTGAGGCGCAGCAGACACGCATCGCAACGTCCGCACGCCGCGCTGTCGGGTGCAGGGTCGTAGCAGCTCAGCGTGAGCCCGTAGTCGACGCCGAGCGAGCGTCCGGTCGCGATGATTTCCTTCTTGGAAAGCTGGATCAACGGCGTGTGGATCGTGAAACGTCCCTGTCCCTCGACACCTGCTTTGGTCGCGAGATCGGCCAGCGCCTGAAAGGCGGCGATGTACTCGGGGCGGCAATCGGGATAGCCGCTATAGTCCAGCGCGTTGACCCCGATGAAGATGTCGTGCGCGCCCAACGTCTCGGCCCAGGCGAGCGCGAACGACAAGAAGATCGTATTCCGCGCCGGCACATACGTCACCGGTATGTCCGCTCCCATCTCGCTCGCGGTTCGGTCCTTCGGCACGGCGATGTCGTCGGTCAGCGCGGATCCCCCGAACCGGCGGAGATCGAAATCGATGATTTCATGCCCGGCGATCTGAAATGCGCGCGCGATCCGGCGCGCGGCGTCGATCTCATGCTCGTGGCGTTGGCCGTAGCGAAAGGTCAAAGCGTAGGCAGCGAAGCCGTCGCGCTGGGCCAGGGCGAGCGTGGTCGTCGAATCGATGCCGCCACTCAACAGGACGACGGCTCTCGGTTTAGTGTTATGCATGCCTAAAAGCTACCCTCGAGAAGAATCCCGCCTCCCCCTCACGGGGCCTTTGCCGCGCCCCAAGAACCCCGTCGAGGCCCGCGAGATGCTCAAGGCGGAGGCGTTTCCGGCGCCCGATGTCCAGTCCGTGACGCTCACAGCGACGGAATTTACGGCAATCTGTCCGAAGACCGGCCAGCCGGATTTCGGGAGCGTGGTCATCGAGTACACTCCCGCCAAGAAGTGCCTCGAATCCAAAGCGCTGAAATTCTATCTGTGGTCCTACCGGGATGAGGGTGCGTTCTGCGAGAGCCTCGCGGCGCGCATCGCCGACGACATCGTTTACGCCATCGCGCCCAAGTCGTTGAAGGTGCAGGTCAACCAGAATGTGCGCGGCGGTATCGCGCTGTTCGCGGTCGCTACGAGAGGCTGATTCGCCGCGCCCGATCCCACAGACCGGGCACGCCCAACTGCTGCGCCACCCGCTCGAATTCCGGGGTCGGGCCCCGCCACCGGAGGTCATCCACCGTGCCGACAGGCACGTCCGTCCGGAGCGTGGCGAGCTTGCGGAACAGGATCGCCAGCTCGAGGTGCTCCTGCAGCGCGGCGGCGAGGCGCGCCGCGCCGCGGACCGCCACTTCCCATTGCGTGTGGCTCGCCGGGATTTTTTCGAGGTGCGCGTAGCGGCCCAGGACCGTACCGGAAGCCTTCTCGCCCCACCCCGGGATGCCGGGGAAACCGTCCGCGGAGTCGCCGACCAGGGCGAGGTAGTCGGGAATCGATGCGGGGCCGACGCCAAAGCGCGCGACGACGCCCTTTTCGTCGCGCAGCTCGCGCTTGCGACGGTCGAGCTGCACGACCCGCTGGCCCCGCACGCACTGGCTCAGGTCCTTGTCCGGGGTGCAGATGATCACCTGCTCCACGGCCCTGGAGTCGGCGGCCACGCGCGCAGCGGCCGCGAGTGCATCGTCGGCCTCGAACTCCTCCATCGCCCAGACGACGACGCCCAACGTGCGCAGCGCGTCCTCGAGCGGATGGAACTGCGCCATGAGGTCGGGTTCGATCCCCGCGCTGGTTTTGTATCCGGCCCAGAGCTCGTTGCGGAACGATTCGATCACATGATCGGTGGCGACGCCAAGGTGGGTGGTGCCGCTTTCCAGCATGCCGAGGACCGATCCCAAAACGCCGATGATCGCTGCGACTTCGTGGCCGGTGCGATCCTGCTGCCGCGGCATCGCGTAGAAGTGCCGGAACAGTTCGTAGGTGCCGTCGAGGAGATGAACCCTCAATTACCCGTCGTCTGCTGGCGCCGCAGATCGAGCGCGAGCTGATCGCGCAGAGCCCCGATCGCTCTCCCGCGAATGTTGAGGATGCCTCCGGGAAGGTTGTCGAAGCGATAGCGGCGTAACACGAGGAGATAGACTCCGGGATTCCGATCGATGATGCAGGTCAGGTCGACCGCCGTCTCGAAATAGTGATTCGCGTAGATCTGCTTCGTGGCCGCCAGCGTCACACTGGGCAGCTCGGGCGGCGTGTAGACGACGAGGTGCGACACGCTCAGAATCGGGCGCAGGCGAGGCAGCACGTCCTCCGACCAGAACAGGATCTCGACGGCGCCGGCAGGGAGCGAACCGCGCGGGTAGGTGGCGAGATAATTCCGGAGCGAAGGCACTAACTCGTAGACATACGGCGATTCGGCGAGCTGTGCGGCGAATGCCTCACTCGAGTGCACGTTGAGGTTGCCGCGATCGTCGTAGATCGCCATCGCCGAGTCGCCGCGGCGTCGGTAATCGGTGACGTATTCCACCAGCCGGCGGTGCGCGTACGCGCTCAGCTGCGCCTGCAGATCGGATGGGGGCGCCGACCAATTCATCTGCTCATGAATGCTCCGCATGTCGGTGGCCGGCAGCTTCACGACACAGTCGCCCGGCTTGCAATTCTTCATGTCGGCCACGTCGCGGCTGTTGATCGTGACCGCGGCGACGTCCGACTCGGTGGCGGGCTCGCTGAAGATTCCCACCTGCGTGCGGGTGGGCGTGCGCAACGACGTGGCAAAGTTGCGCAGCGCCCGCACGTACTGCTCGCGCAGGGCGGGCGCCGTGACGATCCCGAACAGGGCGACGTCACGGCGGTCGCGGGTCTCCAGCACCTTCACCACCGGTTCACCGCGCTCGACGGTCGCCAGCTGTGCGGCGTCGAGGCCGATGCGTTGCTGCAGGAACTGCGTCAGCCGGGGAGGCGGTGCGGCTTGCAAGAGAAGCAGTAAGGGCAGCATGAGGCTCCGTTTAGATCAACGAGTCAATGGGCAGGTGCGAGAAGAATTTGGCGCCGAGCGGGCGCCAGAAACCGGCTTTGGGTTCATTGGTGAAGCCTCCGGTCCACTCGAGGCCCCCGTTTCTCTGTGTAACTTCATACGATAGCTCAGGGCTGGCCCAGTAGTCGAATAATCGGGCGACTTCCTCCGCCAGCGCGGGGCTGCTCACCAGGACGCCGACCTCCGTGTTCTGCTCCAAGGAGCGCGGATCGAGGTTCACCGAGCCGATAAACACCGACGTTCGATCGAACACGAACGTCTTGCCGTGCAGGCTGGCGCGCGAAGAGCCGACGAACGCTCGCGAAGCCCGGGCCTTCGTCGCACCCGCCGCTTCCGGTCGCAGCTCGAACAGCCGGACGCCTTCGTCCAGCAATGGCCGGCGGTACTTCATGTAGCCGGCGTGGACGAGCCAGACGTCCGTGGCTGCGAGCGAATTCGTCAGCACCTCCACGTTCACGCCCTCCCGGCGCCGCTCGCCAAAGAAGGCGACGCCGTCCTTTCCGGGGACGAAGTAAGGCGACACGATCAGCATGTCTTGTTGCGCGCCGCGGGCGTACGGCGAGAGCTGGCCGCTCAGAAATCCTTCGCTGCGCGTGCCCACCGGCTGGCTGATCTTGTCCGGTGGGTCCGCGATCACGCGGCCCTCGGCCCAGTGGAGATGGAGCGCATTGGCCCGAAGGTCTCTGGCGAGGTCGGAGCCCTCGAGGGCGCGTCCGTAGTCCGAGTCACGCAGTCCGTCGCAGCGTGCGCGCAGCTCTGCGCGGGCGGCGTCGAAGTGCGCCGGATCGGGCGCGAACTTGCCGAGCTGCGTAATCGGAATGGCGTACTTGCTCGTCCAATACGCCTCGAAGCTCTGTGTCGACTCCTGAGCGACGGGACCGCCGACGAGGACGTCCACGTCCTGAAAGTCCAGCTCGCCGCGGCTGAAATACTCGTCGCCGATGTTGCGCCCGCCGAGCACGACGGCCGCGTTATCGGCGATGAACTGCTTGTTGTGCATGCGGCGGTTGACTCGCGTGAAGCTGGTCAACAACTCGGCCAGCCGGTGGATCCCGGATCGGTGGACATAGGGGTTGAAGACACGGATCTCGATGTTCTGGTGCGCATCCAGTCCGGCCACGACCTCGTCCTTTTTCTCCAGCGTGCCCCAGTCATCGAGCAGGATGCGGACGCGGACGCGGCGATCGGCGGCGGCGATGAGGCGATCGATGATCAGCGAGCCGGTCTCGTCGGGGTGGAAGATGTAGTACTGGAGATCGAGCGTCCGGTCGGCGAGCTCGATCAGAACGGCACGCGCCACGAAAGCGTCCAGGCCGGTGGGGAGAAGCCGGAACCCGGAGCGACCGCCGTTCGCCTCGCACCGCGGGTCAATCCATCGCTCGAGTCGAGTCAAGTCCTCGGAAGGTTCGCATGGTAATCGAGTAACGCAAGGTGTCCACCGGTGGAATACTCTCCCCGTCACGGCATGACTCCTTCACTGTATATTCATAGCAGCATGCGCACATCGGTTCTTAGGTCCGTCGCAATTGTCGTGCTCAGTTTGCACGCGCTGCCGCTCGGTCTGCCGCTATTCTGCGACACCGACCGTCGCTGCGATGGCCAGATGCCAATGTCAATGCCGTCCGGCCCGACTATCGACCAAACTTCCCACGCGACCGACTGCGCTACTTCAGTGTTTTGCGCCGTGATGGGAACCGCTGCACTCATCCTGAGTACACCGGTTTCGGTAGCTGTAAGCGACTCGTACGTCGTAGCATTCGACGTATCGACGTTCGCTCGGTTTGATCCTCAGCCGCCTCCGCCTCCCCCCCCCCAAGCCTAGCCTCTCTCGGGCGTATTGCGCCCTGAAGCGACGCGCGCACCCGCGCGTTGCGCACTGTTCTTCAATTGACGCTCAGTGAGGAGAGGTATGCGTATTTCGTGGCTCGTTTTCTGCGCGGCCGTCACGGCCGTCGGCACCACGCCCTTGATCGCTCAGGATACGCTGGGCCGAGAGCCTGTGTCGCTGCTTCAAGTGCTCGACAGCGTCGCTGCTCGACACCCGTCACTCGCGGCAGCAGAGGCGCGAGTCCGAGCCGCCAGAGGCTCGCGCTCGACCGCCGGTACCCTAGGGAATCCGATGCTCATGTACGACGTGGAGAATGCGCCGTTGCCCGGGCGAGCAGCTCCGCCGATGGACCGTGAGACGATGGTGACGGCCACACTCCCGCTGGAACCGCTCTACCAGCGCTGGTCCCGAGTGAGTGGTGCAAATGCTGATGTCCGAGCGGCCGAAGCTGATGCACAAGCGGAGCGTCAGCGCATCGGCAAGGATGCCACGCGCGCATTCTACCGAACGGCTCGCGCGCAGGTTGCCCTCGAGGTAGCGCGCGACCTCAAGACGTGGCTCGATTCCGTCGTCGCGTACAACCGCGCTCGTGTAAAGGAGGGTGTCGCGGCGGAAGCTGACCTCATTCGCTCCGAGCTGGAACGCGACCGCGCCAACGTCGAAGCAACGATGCAGGAGGCTGATCTCGCCCGAGCGAGAGCCGACCTGACAGTCTTCCTCAATGAGGAGCCGGACGCGGCATTTCTCGTGGCGGCGTTTGATGCCCCGCTCGCGCTTCCCGACGTGACACCGACGAATCGAACCGGCAGCGCGAGACCGGACATTCGCGCCGCCCGCGAGCGGGTCGCTGGCGCAGGCTCGGGAGTGACGACCGAACGCGCGAGCTTGATCCGTCAGCTCGGAATCACCCTCGGGACAAAACGGAGTGGAGGAACGACGTCGCTAATGGCGGGCATCAGCATGCCGTTTCCACTATTCGATCAGAACCGCGGCGCCATCGCGCGCGCCGCCGCGGAACGAGACGCGGCGGGGTTCGAGCTCGCCGCTCAAGAGCGGATCGGCCGCGCAGAAATCGTCGGCAGCGCCGAAGCCGCCCGGCTGCTGACGGAACGCGCTGGTGTGCTCGCCGATGCAAGCCGGGGCCAGGGATATCTCGCACGCGCCGACGAAGCTCGGCGCATCACCCTTGGTGCCTACCGCGAAGGTGCCGTGCCCCTCATTCAGGTGATCGACGCAGCGCGGGCGTGGGGCGAGGCACGAGTCGCCTTCTACCAGATCCTCTACGCCCAGCACGAGAGTGTCGTCGAGCTGCTCGTCGCCGAGGGAGTCGACATCGCCTCGACATTGCCAAGCCTCAGAATCGCCGCAGGGGTCCGGCCATGAGGGCGCTCTGGCTTTGCCTGCTCGTGATAACCGCGTGCTCGAAGGGCGGCGGTACGCCCGCCCAGTCGCGGTCCGCGGATACAGGAATGGCCGGCATGCCAGGAATGGAAGCGGCCACGGACGTGACGCTCACCGCCGCGCAGGTGACGCACGGTGGCGTGCACTGGGAACCAATAGCGACGAGTACCGTCGCTTCCGTCGCGACCGTGCCGGGGCAGGTGGTCCCCAATGAGGATCGCACCGCCAGACTCGGCGCAACGGTGCAAGGGCGGGTGATTGCGGTTCGCATACGGCCGGGGGATCGCGTTCGCGCCGGACAGATCCTCGTGACCCTCCAAAGTCCCGCGGCAGGAATGGCCCAGTCCGACGTCGACAAAGCCCGCGCGCAAGCGAGCTACGCACGCAGTGCTCGCGAGCGAGCGGAGCGGCTCCTCGCCCTCAAGGCGATTCCCCAGCAGGACTACGATCGCGCCGTCGCCGATGATGAGCTGGCAAGTGCGGAGCTGCGACGGGCAAAGAGTGTTGCCGACCAGATCGGGGCAACGGCGTCGGCTAGCGGTGAAGCTGCGATTCGCTCGCCGCTGAACGGCGTCGTGCTCGCGCGCACGGCGGTGCCCGGAACGGGAGTCGAGGTTGGCGCGCCTCTCGTCATCGTCACCGATCCATCAACCCTCTGGCTGTCGGTCGACGCCCCCGAGAATCTCGCCTCGCTCTTCCGTGTGGGCGCGCAGCTGCGCTTCACCGTCCCGGCGTATCCCAACGATACATTCTCGGCCCGGATCGACGCCGTCGGCGCTGGGCTCGATCCCTCCACGCGCACTCTCCCAATCCGCGCCGTGATTCGCAACCGAAGCGACCGGCTCAAACCGGAGATGTTGGCGAGCGTCTCGGCCCAAGGTGGGGGCGCAATTTCAGCGCCCTCCGTCCCGGAGGACGCAGTGCAGCTGCTCGATGGCAAGTCCGTCGTGTTCGTGGCCCACCCGGATAGCATGGGCGGTGCGAAGTTCGCGCCGCGCGAGGTCCAACTCGGCTCGAGATCGGGTGGCCGGATTGCGATCCCGCAGGGGCTGGCGCCCGGAGACCTCGTGGTGACGCGGGGTGCCTTGTCGATCAAGGCACAGATCAAGAAGGGCGCCATGCCCGCAATGGAGATGTGAATGGGCGCGCTCATCGATCGTTTGATCGCTGCGTCGCTCCGTCACCGCACCGTCGTCGTTGGCGCGACGATTCTTCTAGCCGCTGCCGGCCTGTGGTCGTTTGCGACGCTCAATACCGACGCGTTCCCCGATCTCACCCCGAATCAGGTGCTGGTCATGATCGAGGTTCCGGGACTCTCGCCAGCAGAAGTCGAGCAGCAGGTGACCTATCCGATGGAGGTTGCCATGCTTGGCCTCCCGCGCACGACCGATGTCCGTTCAATCTCCAAGGTCGGCCTTTCGGTTGTCACGGTCACCTTCGAGGACGCCGTCGACTTGTACTTCGCGCGGGCCCAGGTGCAGCAGCGGATGCAGGACGCGCTGCATGCCTTGCCACCCAACGCGGAGGCGATGCTGGGCCCGCCCGCGACCGCAATGGGTGAGGCGTTCCAGTATCTCGTTGAGCGCACGGATTCCGCAGCGGACACGCTTTCGCTCATCGAGTTGACCAATGTGCAAGAGTACATCGTCAAGCCACTGCTCAAGACGGTGCCGGGCGTCGCCGAGGTCAACACGTGGGGAGGGATGCTTCAGCAGTTCGACGTGTTCGCCGACCCCAGCAAGCTCGCCGGATACGGTCTCACGTTGCACGATCTGGAAACGGCGCTTGCCAACAACAACGCAAACTTTGGTGCGGGATATGTAGAGGACCGAGGCGAGCGCCTGACAGTTCGCGGTATCGGACGGGTCACCGGGGTGAGCGACATTGCGAACGTCGTGGTGGCGACGCGGGGCGCGACCCCGGTGTATGTGCGGGACGTAGCGCGCGTCGACGTCGGACCACAACCCCGCTTCGGCGCGGTGACACGCGACGGCCGGGGAGAAGCGGTATCCGCCGCGGTGATCATCCTGAAGGGTTCAAACGGGCGGGAGGTTGTGAACCGCGTTCAAGCCCGACTCGCGGAGATCGCGTCCGTCCTGCCTGCCGGCGTTCAGATCCGGCCCTTCTACAGCCAGGGTGAAGTTGTCCGCCGCACGACGCGCACGATGTTCACGAATCTCACCGAGGGTGCGCTGCTGGTCATCGCGATCCTCTTCCTCTTTCTCCGAAATTTGCGCGCATCGCTCCTCACGGCCTCCGTGATTCCGCTTTCGCTGCTGTTTGCCTTCCTGGCGATGAAGCGTTTCGGCCTTACCGCCAATCTCATGAGTCTAGGCGCGCTGGACTTCGGCCTTATCGTCGATGCATCGGTCGTGATGGTGGAGAACTTTGTGCGTCGGCTCGCTGGAGCCGGGTCGCAGTCGGGGGCTGAGCGACAAGACGTGATCCGCGCCGCGGCATTCGAAGTGGGGCGACCGATCGTCTTCGGAATCGCGATCATCGTCGCGGTCTACATCCCCATCTTCGCGCTGCAAGGGCTGGAAGGCCGCATGTTCAGGCCGATGGCGTTCACGGTTTGTGCGGCGGTGCTAGGCTCGTTGCTTTTAGCACTGAGTTATGTGCCCGCCGTCGCATCGTATGTGTTCGCGCGCAGTGGCGCCGCTTCCAAAGAGCACGATGATCCGGCGTGGTTCGTCAAACTCCGCATCAAATACCAGCGCGCACTCGAGTGGTCACTCCTCCATCGGAAGCGGGTGGTGGGCGCGACCGTCGGTCTTTTCGCTGTCGCACTCATCTCGGTGCCGTTCCTGGGCACGGAATTCATGCCCAAGCTGGACGAGGGCTATCTCCTGATCGAGACGCGACGCATCCAGAGCGCGTCGCTGCCGCATGGCATCGCCGTCTCGGACGATGTCGAGCGCACGTTACGGAAATTCCCCGAGGTCCAGAACGTCGTGACGAACCTTGGCCGCCCGCACGAAGCCACCGAGGTGATGGCCCTCCACCAGGCTGACGTTTATGTCGTCTTGCATCCCAAACGCCAATGGCGGGTGGGATCGCTGGACGAGCTGATCGTCCGCATGGACTCTGCGCTCTCGGAGATCCCGGGACTCGTCTTTGAGTTCAGCGCTCCGATGCGGATGCGGCTCGATGAGGTGATTTCCGGAGTGCGAACGGAGCTGGGAGTCAAAGTCTATGGCGACAGCCTGCCGCTCTTACAAGAGAAGGCAGACGAGATCGAAGCTGTCGTACGGTCTGTACGCGGTGCGGAGGACGTTTCCGTAGGCGTGAGCGCCGGAGCCATGCAGCTGGAGGTGGACCTCGACCGCGCGGCAATCGCCCGTTACGGGCTGAACGTCGCTGACGTGCGAGAAGCCATAGAGACCGGCGTGGGTGGCATGCAGGCGACCGAGGTGATCGATGGGCGCAGGCGCTTCCCGATCGTGGTTCGCCTGGCCGCCTCCTTCCGGTCTACGCCTGAGGCGGTGGAACAGACCCTCATCCGGACGCCGGCTGGCGGAACGGTCACGCTGTCACAAGTCGCGCGGGTCCGGACGGTCGAGGGGCCCGAGGTCATCAACCACGAGGGCGGGGAGCGCTACGTAGTCGTGCAAAGCAACGTGCGCGGGCGCGACCTCGGCGGGTTCGCCGCGGACGTGAAAACTGCCGTTCGTCAGCGGATGACATTTCCGCCCGGCTACTACGTCACCTACGGCGGGCAATTCGAGAATCAGTCCCGCGCCACGCGCCGACTGGCAATCATCGTCCCGCTCGTACTTCTTGCGATCGCCGGGCTGTTGTACGCGACTTTCGGCGCGGTACGCCACGCCATGCTGGTGATGGTAACGGTGCCGTTCGCGCTCGTCGGGGGAATCGCCGCTCTGTGGCTCCGAGGTCTGCACCTCAACCTCAGCGCCTCCGTGGGATTCATTGCGCTGTTCGGCGTTGCGGTACTCAACGGAGTTGTGTTGGTGACCTATATCAATCAGCTGCGCGCAGCTGGTCGCGAGCTGCGCGACGCCGTGCGGGACGGTGCTACGATCCGGCTGCGCCCAGTTCTCATGACGGCACTGGTAGCGAGTGTCGGATTCATTCCGATGGCGATCTCCACGGGGGCGGGCGCCGAGGTGCAGCGGCCACTCGCCACGGTCGTGATTGGAGGTCTGGTCACGTCGACTTTGCTTACCCTGCTGGTGTTGCCGACGCTGTACAGCTGGGTGGAAACGATGAGAGCAAAGGTGCGCTCACCTTGAGGTTGGGGTGCCAACCTACGGCGCGAGACGATGCACCACTTTGACGACGAAAGCCCCGTTGAGCGGGCGGGCCAGGGCCCGGGTGTCCGGGAAGCGAAACCGCGAGAGCGGCTCAGTGGTGTACCCGGAGTTCCACACCACGAACACGTCGTCTCCTATGACCGGGATCCAATGGAACCGCACATTGAAATCGACGCGCTCGCTCGCGTTGTCGAACTGGACGAACGCGAGCAGGCTCGCGCGGGTGTTAAAATCGTACTCAAACCGGTTTGCGGATAGCAGGGCGGTGAACGCTCCGGCCGGTAACTTCGCCGTTGTGCGGATCAGATCGGTGCTCACGATGATGTGACCACCGCGGCGCCACGTTGCGCTGAGCTCAAGATCGGTGCTGCGACCGCCGTAGAATTGGCCCCAGTTTGCAAACACTCCGAAGCGCAGCGGACGGCCTGGGTTCATGAAGTACTGCAGCTCATAACGTGACCACCAGTATCGTCCGGGTGGAATCTTCACGGCGCGAAAAATACCAAACGTGTCGGTCGGCGCGTCCAGCCAACGCTGGAAATTCACCTCGAAGCGATCCCCATTCTCTCGATCACCGCCGAGCAGCCGCCACTCAAACCAGGCGGTCTGCCAGTCTCGAGAACGTCCGAGCGATCCGGACTCATTGGCGATGATGTCCCATTCGGGGATGATCTTGAAGTCGAGCTGCCGGATGCCGAAGGCGTGCGGCCTAGGCATGAAGTTGCTGTGGCCGGTCGTCTCCCAGATCCCCGTGCGCCGGACGAAGCCCAGCGGCGGAGCGAAGCCCGCGTCGATGCGGTAAAGCGAGACGAAATTGTCGAAGAGATCGTTGGGGTTATCGGTCGAGATCCGCCACGCGAGCGGCGTCCCGGGGACACCCGGAGTCTGGCTACCCGCGATCCAGAACTTGGGCTCGAGGTTGGTTCCACGGACAACGAGCGGGAGGTCGATGTCCACTCCTCCGGCACGTCGGACGCCTTGGCCGTTTGGTCCGGCGCGCATCGTTCCGATGGCACCGACATACGAGCGCTCGAAGAGGTCGTGCTGGAGGCGCACCACCGCCTCATTGGCGTTGTCGGCGCCGCCCGTCTGCGCGTCGAGCACGCCAAGCTTCCATGGCCCGAGGCGCCCGTATATCCGACCCCCTCCGGTGATCGGCACG
>Ga0137409_10005165_pt1 | contig 13644 bp, 14 predicted proteins | sample CZODoug1_16funga_FD_122059 | JGI IMG/M metagenome (GOLD analysis project Ga0137409, IMG submission 122059) | Vadose zone soil fungal communities from Angelo Coast Range Reserve, California, USA - CZODoug1_16fungal (Hybrid Assembly) | ecosystem: Environmental > Terrestrial > Soil > Vadose zone...
AGGGGAACGGTCCCCATGCGGTTGAAGGTCATGGCGTAAAATACCTGTATGGAAGCCACGCGTACATATCTCGAGCTCTCGCGCCCGAGCCAGTTCAAGCCTGGGTTTGGCGCGTTCCCCGACCTCGCGATCGAGCGGGTCGAGCGGCCGAGCCCCGACCTGTATCGCGAGTGCTACCGCACCGTCGGCGAGGCCTACCACTGGCGCGACCGCTGGGACTGGACCGACGAGGAGATCCGCGCGCACCTGGCGCAGCCGGAGATCACGCTGCACGTGGCACGGCGCCGCGGCGTGCTCGCGGGGTGGTACGAGCTGCGCCGGGTGCCCGAGGATGGCTCCGTCGAGATCGCCTACTTCGGGCTCCTCCCGGACGCGATCGGGCAAGGCCTCGGCAAGCACCTCCTCTCGTGCGCGGTGCGGGACGCCTGGGCCCTCGGGCCGGCACGCGTGTGGCTGCATACCTGCACGCTCGACCATCCGCACGCCCTGCCGAATTATCAGAAGCGCGGGTTCGCGCCGTACAAGACGGAGACCTACGAGGTTAACTTCCCACCGTGAACTTCACGCTCACGCGGGCGCACAAGCTGATCATCGCCGCTGTGGTGATTGTGCCCCTCATCGTGTTCGCGCTCTACACCTGGTCGGCCCTGACGTGGAGCTACTCGAGCGGGGAGCGGGCCGGCTACGTGCAGAAGTTTTCGAAGAAGGGTTGGATCTGTAAGACCTGGGAGGGCGAAATGGCCTTGGTATCCATCCCGGGGACGATGTCGGAGAAGTTCTACTTCACCGTGCGTCACGACTCTATCGCCGCGCGCATCAACCAGACCATCGGCAAGCGGGTTGCGCTGACGTACAAACAGCACAAAGGCATTCCGACGAGCTGCTTCGGCGAGACCGAGTACTTCGTCGCGGACGTGAAGGTCGTGGAATGACGACGGCGAACAGTTTTGGGGCCCGCGCGCCCCTCAAGACCGCAGGCGGCACCTTCGAAATCTTCCGCCTGGACGCGCTCGAGCGGCGTGGCCTCCCGGTGGCTCGCCTCCCCTATTCGCTCCGCATCCTGCTCGAAAACCTGCTGCGCCGCGAGGACGGCCGCACGGTGGCGCCGGCCGAAATCGAGCGACTGGCGCGCTGGGACCCGAAGAAGACGCCCGACGACGAGATCGCCTTCATGCCGGCGCGCGTGCTCATGCAGGACTTCACCGGCGTGCCGGCGGTCGTGGACCTCGCCGCCATGCGCGACGCGATGCAGGAGATGGGTGGCGACCCCAAGCAGGTCAACCCGCTGCTCCCCGCCGAGCTCGTGATCGACCATTCGGTGATCGTGGACGAGTTCGGCACGCCCACGGCGTTTCAGGTGAATGCCGACCTCGAGTTCCAGCGCAACCGCGAGCGGTACGCCCTGCTGCGATGGGCGCAGCGGACGTTCCAGGGATTCCGCGTCGTGCCGCCCGACACGGGCATCGTGCACCAGGTCAACCTCGAGTACCTGGCAAGGGTCGTCTTTACAACCGACGGTCACCAAGGGTCGATGCCGCAGGCCTATCCCGACACGCTGGTGGGCACCGACTCGCACACCACGATGATCAACGGGCTCGGCGTGCTCGGCTGGGGCGTGGGGGGGATCGAGGCGGAGGCCGCGCTGCTGGGGCAGCCGGTCTCGATGCTGATCCCCCAGGTGGTGGGCTTCCGCCTCACCGGCAAGCTCAGCGAAGGCGCGACCGCAACCGACCTCGTGCTCACCGTGACCGAGATGCTCCGCAAGAAGGGCGTGGTGGGAAAGTTCGTCGAGTTCTACGGTCCCGGGATCGCCACCCTGCCCCTCGCCGACCGCGCCACCATCGGCAACATGGCGCCCGAGTACGGCGCCACCGTTGGGATCTTCCCGGTGGATCAGGAGACCCTGCGCTATCTCGAATTCACCGGCCGCCCCAAGGAGCAGGCGCAGCTGGTCGAGGCGTACATGAAGGAGCAGGGGCTGTTCCATTCGGCGGGCGCGCCTGAGCCTGTCTATTCGGACACCCTGTCCCTCGACCTCTCGACCGTCGAGCCGAGCCTGGCCGGGCCGCGGCGGCCGCAGGACCGAGTGTCGCTGCGCGACTTGCCCCGGAACTTCCATCTCGCGCTCCCGGCGTTGGTCAAGCCCACGTCGCCCATCGCGCCGGCCGTGAACTCGGGCCGCTGGGAGGCCGAGGGCGGCCACGTCACGACCGCCGTGGAAGCGCCGCCGCGACGCCGCACCCACGTCGACCTGCAGCTCGACGGCGTGGACTGCAAGCTGCGGCACGGCTCCGTCGTGATCGCCGCGATCACGAGCTGTACCAATACGTCCAATCCGTCCGTGATGATCGCCGCAGGCCTCGTCGCGAAGAAAGCCGTGGAGAAGGGCCTCAAGTCGCAGCCGTGGGTGAAGACCAGCCTCGCGCCGGGCTCGAAGGTGGTGACGGACTACCTCCAGCAGGCGGGGCTCATGCGGTATCTCGAGGACCTGCGGTTCCACCTCGTGGGCTACGGCTGCACCACCTGCATCGGCAACTCGGGGCCCTTGCCTGAGGCCGTCTCGGCTGCGGTCGGGGAAGGAGAGCTGGTGGTGTGCGCGGTGCTCTCGGGGAACCGCAACTTCGAGGGACGAATCCAGCAGGAAGTGCGGGCGAACTACCTCGCGTCCCCGCCGCTGGTCGTTGCGTACGCGCTCGCGGGGCGGATCGATCTCGACCTGCAATCGGAGGCCCTGGGGACGGGCAAGGACGGGAAACCCGTCTATCTCCGCGACATTTGGCCGTCGGCCCGGGAAGTAGACGACCTGGTACGCTCGTCCATAAAGTCTGCGATGTTCCACAAGCAGTACGGCGAGGTCTTCACAGGGGACGAGCGCTGGCGCGGGCTGCCGGTCCCCGCGGGCGATCGGTTCGCCTGGGAGCCGGATTCGACGTACATCCGCCGAGCGCCGTACTTCGACGGCATGCCGCGGACGCCGGCGCCGGTCACCGACATCCGCGGGGCGCGGGTGTTGTGCCTCCTGGCCGACAGCATCACCACCGATCACATCTCGCCCGCGGGCTCCATCCGCAAGACGAGCCCCGCCGGCCAGTACCTGATCGGCCACGGGGTGAAGCCAGAAGATTTCAACTCCTACGGCGCGCGCCGGGGCAACCACGAGGTGATGGTGCGCGGCACGTTTGCCAACGTGCGGCTCAAGAACCTGCTCGCACCGGGGACCGAGGGGCCAGTTACGCTGCACCTTCCCGACGGAGAGCAGATGACCATCTACGACGCCTCGGTGAAATATCAGGCCGAGGGCGTGCCCCTCATCGTAATCGCGGGGAAGGAGTACGGCTCAGGGTCGTCGCGCGACTGGGCGGCGAAAGGTCCCCGACTGCTCGGTGTGCGCGCGGTGATCGCCCAGAGCTACGAGCGGATCCACCGGTCGAACCTGGTGGGGATGGGGATCCTGCCGTTGCAGTTCCTTCCCAACGAGACGCCCGAGAGTCTCGGCCTCACCGGCAAGGAAGTGTTCGAGATCGCGGCACTCACCGCCGTGCTCTCGGAGGGATTCCCGCGTGGCAAGGAGCTGGTGGTGAAGGCGACGCGGCCCGACGGCTCGAGCGCGCAATTCACGGTGACCGTGCGCATCGACACGCCGCAGGAGCTGCAATACTATCGGCACGGCGGGATCCTCGAGTACGTACTGCGGGACCTGCTTGCGCAGCGCGCGAAGCCTTGACATGCCTTCCCGGTTCGTCTAGAGTGCGTTCCATGAACCTCGAAACTGCGATGCGGTGCCCGGCGTTTGCAATCAATCGGCGGTGCGCAGCTCCCTGAAACAGCCCGCTGGGCGGCATCCTGCTGCGCCGACGCCCCCCCGGAGCTGTGCCGGCGGGGGCGTCGGATTTCTGGAACCTAGGAAGGACGAATGAAGCGATATCTGCTGGCGAGCGACTTCGACCAAACTCTCAGCTTCAACGACTCGGGGATCGTCCTGAGCGAGCTGCTGGGCATTTCCGACTTTCGCGAGAAGACCGCGGGGCTGTCCCGCATCCACCTGGTGCAGCAAGGGGCGGAGCTGGCGTATCTGCTGCTCCACGACCCGGAGTACCGGCGGGTGAGAAAGGAGCACCTCGTCGAGGTGGGCAAGCGGGTCCGGCTGAAGCAGAACCTGAGCCTGCTCCCGCGCCTGCTCGGCGAGCTGGACGGGTACGACTTCGCGTTCTACGTCATTTCCGCGGCTCCCCAGGAGGTGATCCAGTCGGCGCTGGAAGGCATCGTGCCGCCGGACCACATTTACGGGACGCGGTTCCGCTACGACCCGACGTCGGGCGAGATCCAGTCGATCGAGCGCGTCACGGCCGGGTACGGCAAGGTGGCTCTGCTCGAGGAGCTCCGGGCGCAGCTGCCGGTGGGCCACGACCGCGTGATCTACGTGGGCGACGGCAGCTCCGACATTCACGTGATGCTGCACGTCAACCGTTTGAACGGACTGACGATCGCCGTCTCCGAGAACAAGTACCTCGCGCAGATTGCCAAGCGCACGGTCTTGAGCGATGATGCCGTGAGTGTGCTGGTACCCATCCTGGAGGACATCGTCGGCATGGACGCGGGCGGCATTCACGCGCTGTTCGAGTCCCGCGGGCTGGTACTGCAGGAATGGGATAAGGTGCAGACGGATCTCCTGACGATCCGTGATACGGACGCGGCGCCGCCGCTGGTCGCGTGAGTCGGGCGCGCGCGCATGCCTGACCTGATCGGGTGGCTCGCGACGGCGATCTTCGCCGCTTCCTACTTCTGCAAGCGAGCGACGATGCTGCGTCGGGTGCAGGGGTTCGCCGCTCTGGCGTGGGCGACGTACGGCGTACTGATCCACTCCCTCCCGATAATCGTGGCCAATATCATCGTGGCCAGCCTGGCCTTCGGGTCGTCGCTGTGGCGACGACCGGTCGATCAGGCCTGACGACCGATCGCCCGCACGCGGGCTTCGAGCGCGAGCCCTTCGAGTTTCTCGATCGGAAGCGCCAGTAGCAGATCGATCCGCCGACTCAACAGCAGAAACGCATCCTTGAACGCCGTCTGCTTCATGGCGTCGTCGCCCGCGACGTCTGCGGGGTCCGGCATCCCCCAGTGAGCCAGGATCGGCTGGCCGGGAAAGATCGGACACGCTTCCTTGGCACGATCGCACACGGTGACCACGAAGTCCCAGGGCTCGCGCTCCAGCCCGTCGATGCTGCGGGGCGCGTGGCTGCGGGCGGAATTCCCGGTGCAGAGAAAGAGAATGCGGAACACGTCTATTGGAGCGGCTTCCGTGCCCGCACGAAGGCGCCCATGACCCGGCCGCCGACCTCATAGATCCGGGTCGACTCGATGCCGATGGCTTCGAACCCGGTCGACCCGAGGAGCGCAGTGAACTCGGCCTCCGTCAGCGCTCCCGCCACGCACCCGACCCACAGCTCCATGCTGCGCCGCACCGCGGCCGGCAGCTCGCCGCGCACGACGACATCCGATACCGCAAAGCGGCCACCGGGCTTGAGCACGCGAAACGCCTCGGCCAGGACCTTGCGTTTGTCGGCCGCCAGATTGATCACGCAGTTCGAGATGATGACGTCCACCGAAGCGTCCGGCAGGGGGATCTGCTCGATGTCTCCTTTCAGGAACTCGACGTTCGAGACCCCGGCCTTGCGCTGGTTCTCTCGCGCCAGGGCGAGCATCTCGTCGGTCATGTCGAGGCCATAGGCCTTCCCCGTCGGTCCCACGCGCTGGGCGGATAGCAGGACATCAATCCCGCCCCCGGACCCCAGGTCGAGCACCACTTCCCCTTCGTGGAGCTCGGCCAGGGTGGTGGGATTACCGCAGCCGAGTGATGCGAGCACGGCACCCTCGGGAAGCGTCGCCGTCTCGGCGGGATCGTAGAGGTTCGAGCTGACCGGGTCGCAGCCGCAGTTGCCGGCCCCCCCACAGCTCCCCCCCTCTCCACCGGCGACGCGAAGCGCCGCCTGTCCATACTTCTGCTGCACCGCCCGTTTGATCTCGTCGTGGCCCATCTAGTCACCCCTCCTCAACTGCAGCAGGCCCGCGCGCAGCTCCCGGCGTGCTTCCCCGGCTTCACCTCCGAAGCGAACTCGACGATCTCGTCGAGCGCGTCGCGGTTCAAGGCATAATAGATCCAGCGGCCGTCTCGCCGGTCGCTCACCACCCCTGCGTCCTTCAGCGTCTTCAAATGGAAGGACAGGCGGGACTGCGCCGCATCGAGGACGTTCTGCAGCTCGCACACGCAGCGCTCCCCGTGAGACAGCAGCCGCACGATCTCGAGCCGGGTCGCATCGGAGAGCGCGCCGAATAGCTGGGCAGCTCGGCTGACGCCAGGAACGGTCGTGCTGGGCATGGTGAGCAATATATCAAGTTTTGTTGATGCGTCAATGAGCGCCGACGGGGCGCAGCCGCACATAGACCACCAATCCAACCGGGGTACGGCCACCATAGCCGGCTTCGAGGCTCGACGGGACAAAATTGACCGACCCGCGGACGCCCACGCCGGCCGCGAGTCCTCCAATGGTTCCCATCGTCCGCACGTAGCCCAGGGCCAGCGCGCCGACGTCGTAAGTCGCCCCGGCTGGCGCGGCGGGAACGACGAGATCTTCAGCGCTCTTTCGGACATACTCGGCACGGCCGAAGATGCTGTTCATTCCGTCGAGATCGAGGCTCGACTCAAGCACGAAACTATTCGACAACCGTCCGGAGCCGAGTGGGTCGTTCGCCCCCCAGATCAGCGCGCTCGCCCATCGTCCGTCCTTCCCGAACGGCTGCGCCGTGAGGGCCGAAACTCCGAACCGATGTAGTGATTCGTCCGGATGCAGCTGCTCCGGGCTCTTGAGGTAGGCATACCAGCCCGAGACGCTCCAACGAGGTCCCGGGTTCACGCTCACGCGTGCGCTGTATGAGTCGAGGCGGCGGCCAGCGTAGTCGAAATCGGTGCGATGGTCGTCCGGCTCGCGGCCGTTGAACCACGACGACTCGAGCTTCACCGCGCGGGTGAACACACCAACGGTGACGACCCCGAACGTGATATGAGTGCCATCCTGCCAATGGTGGGAAATCGGAGCCAGTGGATCGTCGGCGGCCGAGGGCCGGTGTGGGAATGCGACGGGTCCAACGGCGGGCTCGCCGACGGGCGCGAGATAGAGCGAGAGCCCGACATTCCGGGCCACCGGCCGCTCGTACAGCGCCGCCAGCTCCATGAAGAGGTCGTGCGGATGCTGCCGGTCGTGCAGCGCTGCGCCGCGGTAGGACTCACCCGACTGGAGCAGCAGCGGGTAGCCCCGGCCGCCGATGGTCCACGGCTCGGCGCTGAGCATGCCGCGGACCTCGAGCCGGCCGCCGCCGAGGGAGCGGCTGGCGGCCGCCATCGCCCAATTGCTGATCCCGAGCTGATCACCGCCGCGAGAGCCTCCCTGCCAGTCGTACTGCACGAAGCCCCTCCCGTGCAGCATGAGCGTCCACTCGCCGAGCATGACATGCGCCGCGTGCATCGGGGAAGCGTCGGGCAGCCACGAGGTGCCGGACCCCATCCGCGACTCCGGGATGCCGAGCGGTCCCTCATTCATGTTCATCGAATGCTGCATGTGCATCTGTGCTCGAAGCGGCCACGTCGCGCAGGCGACGAGCGCCAGCAACAGCGTTCGCATATCCAGATCTCCTCAAGCCAAAGTCGAGCGCGCGCCGCATGCGCGGCGCGGACACACCACACCTGGGATGGCCGACTAGGCTTGAGGAGGTGGAGCGAGCGGTGGAGCGAGGTAGGAAATCAGCGCGGAGCTCGGTCCCGCAGCGACCTCGCGCGACGCCACCCGCGGTGCGATCGGGAGGTTAACCCAGGCCGGCGCGGCGGTCCCACCCGTCGGGCAGGTGCCGCCGGCTGCGCACCCGGGGGCCGCGGCATCGGCATGACAAGCGCCGTGCCCCGCCGACGCGGCCGCGAGGGTCGCGACCACAGGGTCATGCGTCCGGTGCGGGTTGGTGCTGTGCATCGCGCACGGTGCCGCGGCTTCGGCGAGGAGGGAGGCACACATGGGCACGCCACCGCCTTGGGCGGCCGCCGCGAGCGCGACGGCTGCGGCAAGCGTTCGCACCAGCAAGGGATGACGGTAACGGGGCTTCACGTCGTCAATATACCCCGCTCGCCACACGCCGGCCGCGCCACAGCAGCTGGGCGTTCACCGCTACGACCACAGTCGATGCCGACATGAGGACCGCGCCGAGCGCCGGTGAAAGCAGGATCCCCGCGTTGGCCAGCACGCCGGCCGCGAGCGGGATCGCGACCGCGTTGTAGCCCGTGGCCCACCAGAGGTTCTGCACCATCTTACGATAGGTGGCCCGAGCGAGCTCCACGATGACCGGCACATCGCGTGGATCGGACCGCACGAGCACGATGTCCGCGGACTCGATCGCCACGTCGGTGCCCGCGCCGATCGCGATCCCGACGTCCGCTGTCACGAGGGCGGGGGCGTCGTTCACGCCGTCGCCGACCATCGCGACCGTGAGGCCGCGCCGCTGCACCTCTGCGATCTTCGCCGCCTTCTGGTCCGGCAGCACCTCGGCGAAGTACTCGTCCAGCCCCAGCTCCGCCGCGACCCAGCGGGCTACGCTCCTGGAGTCACCCGTGAGCATGATCGACCTGATGCCCATCGCCTTGAGCCGGGCCAGCGCTTCGCGGGACTCCGGCCGGATGATGTCGGCCAGCGCGATAGCTCCCATCGCCTTTCCGTCGGCGAGCACGTACGCGACCGTCTTCCCCTGTTCGGCGAGCCGGGCGACGCGCGCGTCCGCGACAGTCAGGCCATGCTCCTTGAGGAAGCCGGGGCTCACGACCTTTACCGCCACGCCGTCCACCACTCCCGAGGCGCCCTTCCCCGGAATGGCGGCGAATCCGTCGGGAGCCGGATACTGCACGCCGCGCTCCGTCGCGGCCCGCACGATACCGGCGGCGATGGGGTGCTCGGAGCGGCTCTCGAGCGCGGCGGCGAGGCGCAGGACGTCGTGCTCGGTGCGCCCGTCGAGCGGCACGATGTCGGTAACGCCGAAGCGACCTTCGGTGAGGGTGCCGGTCTTGTCGAACACGACTGCCTCCAGCTCGCGCGCCCGCTCGAACGCCGAGCGGTCGCGGATCAGTAGACCGTTTCGCGCCGAAAGCGCGGTGGATACCGCGACTACCAGCGGCACCGCGAGGCCGAGGGCGTGCGGGCAGGTGATCACCATTACGGTCACCATGCGCTCGAGCGCGAAGCTGAACTCGCGGCCTGCGCCCAGCCAGGCGACGAACGTGACCGCCCCGCTGCCGATGGCAATGAGCGTGAGCCAGAGGGCCGCGCGGTCTGCGAGATCCTGAGTGCGGGAACGTGTCTCCTGCGCTTTGCGCACCAGCTCGATCACCTGAGAGAGGTAGCTGTCGGCGCCGGTCCGCCGGACCTCGATGGTGATCGCCCCCTCGCCGTTGACGGCGCCGCCGATGACTTCGTCGCTCTCGCCCTTCTCCACTGGCTGGGACTCGCCGGTCAGCATTGCCTGGTTGACGCTAGTGCGGCCTTGAACGACTCGCCCGTCGGTCGGGATCTTTTCGCCGGGCTTGACCAGCACCCGGTCACCAGGCCGCAGCGCGTCGAGCGGCACCTCCTCGACGGAGCCGTCGGCCCGCACGCGATGCGCCTCGGCCGGCAGCAGCCGGACGAGCTGCTCGAGGGCCCGCGAGGCGCCGAGCACCGAGCGCATCTCGATCCAGTGGCCCAGCAGCATGATGTCGATCAGCGTCGCCGTTTCCCAGAAGAACACGCTCCCGGGGAGCCCGAAGACGACCAGCGCGCTGTAGACGTAGGCCACCGTGATCGCGAGCGCGACGAGGGTCATCATCCCCGGCAGCCGCTTCCGGAGCTCGTCGACGAGCCCGGTGAGGAACGGCCAGCCCCCGTAGAAGTAGACGGCCGATGCGAAGGCGAACTCCACATACTGTTCGCCAGGGAAGGCGAGCCCGCCGCGGAGTCCGAGGAGGTGCTGCAGCATCTCCGACGTCGCGAGGACCGGGACGGTCAGGGCGAGCGAAACCCAGAAGCGACGGCGAAAGGCATCCACCATGTGGGCGTGTGGGGACTGAGCGTGGTCTACAGGCGGGCGCACTCCCGCGTCGTGAGCCGGAGACGTGTGATGGCCGGGATGGTGGTCGTGAGTCTGCATCGGAGGTCGCGGCGTTCGTTCCGCTCAGCGAGTTTCGAACGTCACCGCGGCCCACTTGGACTCATAATCGAGTCCTCGCTCGGTGGCACGCACCATGTGCACGAACTTGACGTACCACCTGCCCGCCGCGTCGAGCGTGAGCTCAGCAACGCCGTCAGCACCCGTGCGGGTGCCACGCCGCGCCAGCGTCCGACCGCGCTGCTCCCCACCCCACAGCACCATCTGGTTCGCCACCGGGCGCCCATCAACCAGGCAGCGCACCCGGAGCGGCGCGTCGCGACCGATGGCGTACGGGTTCTCCAAGAGCACGATCTCCGCCGGATACCCGAGAACCACGTTGAAGTCCTCGCTCCGAGGCGCGCCTACCTGAAAGACTGCTTTGACGTGCTTGGAATAGCGCTCCCGCGCACCCTGAGCAACCTCGTTGCTGCGGCGTCGCGCCTCGAGGATGTCGGGGATCCCGTCCTCTTCGAGGTAGGCGTTGAACTCCTCGGCCCGGAGCTCGATCTCGCGGGGCCGGGTCGAAAACGCCCACGACGTAGGTACCGGCGTCGCCCGACGCGAGACTGAGCACGCTGGTGCTGTCGGGTCCCCGGCTCCAAGTGCTCGCTGCCGATAGCCGAGTTCGCCCGCCGCGGGAAACCGCGCTGATGTCCGCGATTCGCTCGGGCGCCACAAAGCCTTCGCTCTTGGCAAACGTGCCATTCAAGACCGTGATCCGCGCGCGGGCGTGCGGTTCCAGGAAGTACGTGTCGAGCTTGAGGAAGAGATCGTGGGCCAGGGCCAGGGACGCCACGAGGAGCAGCGTGCCCGCGACGAGCGCCGTGAGAAAACCGTTCTTCATGACCTGGAAACTATGCGCCAAGCCTTGCTGCCGCGACGCGCTAGCGGGATGTTCCCGCTCATGGCTCGGTTGAGCCGGCGACCGCACCTGATCGTGGCCATGGCCCTCGTCGTGGGCGATGTGGCCGCGCAGGGCAGTCCGGACGCCTGGCGGCCGCAGACGGTTCCCCTGTTCGGGGCCAGCTACTCTCCCGACATCGGATTGCTCCTCGGTGTGGGGGTCGTGCACACACGCTACGGATTCCGCGCGCTGCCTCCGAGCACCCGCCTGCTTGCGGAGGCCGCATACGCGACCAGCGCCAGCACATACCGTATCGACGCGGCAGGTGAGTTCCGGCGACCGCTCCTCCCCGCGATTCTCTACATCGAGCTGCGCGCTTCGGGACTCGAGCTCACGCGGTTCTACGGAATTGGCAATGAGACCAATGGCTTGCAGCCGGACAGCGTGTACCGGGTGCGCCAGAAGCAGCTGCTCGTCGCGCCGCGGGTGGCGCTGCCGCTCGCGCCCCGCCTCCGGCTCACGCTGGGACCCCTGCTCAAGTACGCCCATACCCCCACGGATCCCGGAACCGTCCTCACCACGACCGGTCCGTATTACGGCGCGGGAAACTATGGCCAGGTCGGCGCGCGTGCCGTCTTCGAGCTCGACACGCGCGACCACACGGTCGCACCGGCCCGCGGCCTGCATGTGAGCTTCGCCGGGCAGTGGTATCCCGCCGTTTGGGACGTCGCCAGCCCGTTCGGGAGCCTCTCGGTGGAGGCGTCCACGTATCTCTCGGCGGGCGACCCGCCGGGCGCGACCCTGGCGCTTCGTGCGGGCGGCGCCGCAGTGAGCGGGAGCGTACCATTTCAAGAGCTCGTGTTCGTGGGCGGTGGGACTACGGTCCGCGGCTACCCCGAGCAGCGGTTCGCCGGCCGCCGTGGCGCCTATGCGAACGCCGAGCTGCGGCTCCTGGCCGGCCGCCTGCCGTTCGGCGATCTCGGCATCTTCGGGTTGGCGGACGCGGGGCGGGTCTGGATCCCGGGGGAGGCGTCAGATCGCTGGCACGCCGCCGCCGGGGGCGGACTCTGGCTCGCCTGGCAGCACCGCCGTGACAACACACTGTCGATCGCGGCCGCGAGGAGCCCCGAGCGCACGGCGATCTACGTGCGCGCCGGCTTCATGTTCTGATTTCACGGCCTGGCGCATACATCAGCTGGTGGAGTGGAGCAGCGTGCCAGCGAAGAGAACGAGGAACCACAGCACAAGGCTAGCAATCGACGTCCGTCGGAACCAACCCCATGCGGCCACCGAACCCTGCCGCAGGGCAATCTCGGTTCGCAACCGCGCGTATCCGTTGCCGAGCAGCAGGCCGACGAGCCCCATCTTGGTCCAGAAGACTACCGAGGTCCCAAAGCTGTCGACCTGGGCCAGGGCCATGAGCAGGCCGCTCGCGAAAATGAGGGCCAGGCCGCCGACCACCCAACGGTGAACGGCGGCAAGGCGGTCGAGCTCCGTGCGCCAATCGGTCGCGGGCGAGAGGCGGAGCGAGGCTCGATCGGCGGCGACGGCTACGCCGCCCCCCACCAGGATGCCCACAAGATGGAAATAGGTGACCGTCGCGCTCACGGGCGCGTGGCCATAAAGGTGCGCCCAACGCGCGAGCAGCTGTGTTACTGTCGCCGACGCCGCCATGACGTGGTCCTCCTGAAGGGGGGCGGGAGTAGCACTACCGCACGACGATCGTGCCGGTCATCAGCTGGCCGTGGACGGCGCAGTCGTACTGGTAAGTGCCTGGCTCGGTAAACGTGACCGCGTACGTCCCGCTCCCGGTCATCGTGCCGCTACTCGCGAAGCTGGCCGAGCCGACGGACTGGACGCTGTGCGGCAGAGACCCGGTCCAGGTCCACGTGGCGGTGCCACCGACGGAGATGGTGTCGACAGCCGCATTCGAGCTCCCGTTGTGGCTGCTCACGAATTGGATGCCGGCGCCGACCGTCACCGAACCCACCGGGCCGCCTCCCCCGCCGCCTCCTCCACCGTACCCACCTCCACCCCCACCCCCGCCGTACATGCCCGTGCCGCCGTAACCGCCGCAACTTGCCAACGAGGCGAGCGTAAGTATCCCGATTACCGCAGTGCGTAGACGCATTGAATCCTCCTCAGCTCGCCGGCTTGCGGGAGCTGGACTTTTCCCAGTTGACAAAAAGGAAGCCGCCTGGCGCGTCGAACTTTGGCTCGCCTGGTCCCGGCAGAATCTGCAACTGCAGCTCCTCGATCTTGTTCTTGGAGCAATCCCAGCAGGCGAGCGCGAAATCACGGTCGCGCCGGGTGCGCGACAGCAGCATCACGTGCACCATCGCGTTGTCCGTGACCAGCGCATCGTTTTTGTAGAGGTGTGCGAACGCCCACAACGCGACGGCACTGTTGATCGTGGGCACGAGCGGCGTGTGCACCTGGGTCACGCCGTGGTAGTACAGGCCCATGATCACGCCGCCGAACCGCGGGTGGTGCGGGACGTCCTTGGTCTGCACGCGGTCCATCACCAGTTTCCAGCGCGCGCCGTCTTGGGTGACGAATTCCGCCGTGCCGTCCACGGAATCGCGCGT
>Ga0137409_10005167_pt1 | contig 13640 bp, 8 predicted proteins | sample CZODoug1_16funga_FD_122059 | JGI IMG/M metagenome (GOLD analysis project Ga0137409, IMG submission 122059) | Vadose zone soil fungal communities from Angelo Coast Range Reserve, California, USA - CZODoug1_16fungal (Hybrid Assembly) | ecosystem: Environmental > Terrestrial > Soil > Vadose zone...
CCTCTGTGGTGGCAACCACGAGCAGCATCGCCATACAAAGTGTTGTGATACTCGAATGAACCCACTCACGTCAAGGGTCACACGAAATTTTTTTTCGCGACGCGTCCTGAAAATTTCCGCGATGTGGGTCCATCGCGACGTCACTCGACCTGTTGAAAACTTGCGACGATAGACATCATGAGAGTCGTCCTCGGTCATGGAGCATCAGGCAACGCTGCGTCGATGAAGCCCTACGTCGTGGGCTTCAAGCAACGTGGAATCGAAGCTGTAGCGGTCGATCTGCCCCGTGGAAATGCTGAGCGCGCGGTTCCTGTCTTCATCAAGACATCAGGTCGAGGGCATGAGGTGATCGGCGGCGGTCAATCCTTCGGCGGAAGGGTCGCGAGCATGGCCGCGATAGAGGCGGACTTCGGTGGCCTCGTCCTTTTTTCATATCCGCTCCACCGTCCGGGCTTCACCGACCAGCTGCGAACCGAGCATCTGCCGTCGATTCGCTGCCCGACCCTCTTTTTGAGCGGCGATCGCGATCCATTCGCGCGCCTCGACCTCTTGAAAGAAGCTGTGAGGCTCGTCCCGCATGGCCGGCTCGAGGTTTTCAAGGGCCAGGGCCACGGACTCCTCGCCGTCCTGGACCAGGCCCTCGATATGGCGGCAGAATTCATCAAGACAAGAGTGAAATGACGGCTTCGCAACACATGGTTCGTGCGAACGGACTCCGCTTTCGCGCCATGGTCGACGGTCCGCCCGACGGTGACATGGCCATCCTTCTCCACGGGTTCCCTGAAGGAGCGGAGTCCTGGTCGAAACAGGTCGATGCACTGGCGAAGGCCGGCTGTCTGGCCGTTGCGCCTGACCTTCGAGGTTACGGCTTGAGCGATGCGCCGGATGGCGTCGAGCACTACGGGATCGGTCACCTAGTCGACGACGTGGTCGGGATCATCAAAGCCTTCGGCCGGTCGGAAGCTCACGTCGCGGGACACGACTGGGGCGCCATCGTCGCCTGGTTCTTCGCCGGACGTCATCCGGAGATGACGAAGACGCTCACGGCCCTCTCGGTCGCGCACCCGGCCGCGCTGGCGGAAGCCAGCCGCGTGGACGAGGACCAGCGGGCGCGTTCGCGATACGTCGCCCTCTTCGTGCAGGAGGGCAAGGCCGAGCACGTGCTGGGGGATGAAGACCATCGGCGCTTGCGGGCGATGTTTGCGCTTGGACCCAACCCCGACGCGGTGCCGCCCGCGGTCATCGAGCACTTCGTGCGCTCGCTCAGCCGCCCGGGACGGTTGACCGCCGCCCTCAACTACTACCGCGCCAACCTCGGCGCAGGAGGCGGGGCATGGGCTGCGTTAGCTCAAGAGGTGAAGATCACGACGCCGACCCTGCTCCTGTGGGGAGACGAGGACCCCGCCTTAGGAAGGCGAGCTGTCGAAGCCACGGCGCACCACGTCGAAGGCCCATACCGGCTCGAAGTCATCCCAGGCGCCGGGCACTGGCTTCAGTTCGAGCGTCCGGCCGAGGTGAGCCGCTCCCTCGTCCAAGCCGCCGAACGCTAAGCTTTCTGCGGTGCTCAACCGGTCCGATCAGAATCGGCGGCAGGGTTTGCGCCGGCTCGACGACATTCTCGAAACGCTCGAGCAGCTCAACCTTCACGACAAGAGTGAGCTGCCCGACCCCGTTGCGGAGGCGCTTGTCTTGCTGGGTATCGATGGTCCGCACAACATTCCCATCCCGCAGCTCATCGAGCGCGTGTGGGCGATGCAGCAGCCCTACCTCATCACGATCGTCGTCGAGCGCCGCCGTCGCCGCCGCCGCAAGGTGTCGACCGACTCTGGCCTTGCGTGACGAAATCGAACCACGGCGCTGAAACCTAGCGACTGGCTCGCGATTTTCCAGCGCATCGGCGTGGGAGTGCGCGAGGCGGTTCTTCCGCTCGCGGGCACCGAGGCCGGAAGCGTTCGATTCGAGATCGGCGCCGGCGGTGACAGAACGATGGAGGTGGATCGCGCGGCGGAGGAGGTCGTCTTCTCCGAGCTCATCGCTGTGGCCGGGCGTGGCGAGGCTTTCTCGGTTCTCGCCGAAGAGTCAGGACTTCGCAGCTTTGGTGCGGACTATCCGTTGGTCCTCGTGGACCCGGTGGACGGGAGTCTCAACGCGAAGCAGGGCGTGCCCGTCTTCGGGCTCATGCTCGCGGTGCTCGACGGGCCGACGATCGACGACACGTTCGCCGGCAGCGTCCTCAACCTGAACACAGGCGAGGCGTGGACCGCGATTCGCGACCAGGGCGCGCGGCGCAGCGGAGCGCTTTTGTCGGTGATCCCTCGGGAGGACCGCAAGCGATTTCAGATCCTCGGCCTCGAGAGCAGTCCGCGCGCCTTGAAGCTCGCGCAGCCGCTGGTGGAGCACTCGAACAAGATCCGCATCCTGGGCTCGATGGCCCTCTCGATCGCGCACACCGCGTCGGGAGGTTTCGACGTTTTCTGCGCTCCAATGCCCGTGCGCGTTTTCGACATGGCGGCGAGTCTTTTGATCCTCGCCGAGGCGGGCGGCGTGGCGACTGACCTTCAAGGCAATCGGATCGGGCCGTTGAAGGCCTCGCTCGACACCCGAACCACATTGCTGTGCGCGCCCAACGAAGGGCTTCATGCGGAGGCGCTGGCGATCGTCGGGACGCGGGGATGATCTTCACCCCCGACCGGACCGTTTTCGTTCTGCTGAGCTTTGAGGGACCTGACGAGTACAGCCAGGCGGGCGGGCTGGGGGTACGCGTCAAGGGCCTGTCGCGTTCACTCGCGCGCGTGGGCTACGACACGCACCTCTACTTCTGCGGTGACCCCGATCTACCAGGCGAGGAAACACAGGAGTCGGGAAAGCTTCACTACCACCGCTGGTGCCAGTGGATCTCCGCCCAGCATCGGGGCGGGGTGTACGACGGCGAGGAAGGCAAGATCCGCGACTGGAACGTGAGCCTGCCGCCGAGCTTGATCGACAACGTCATCACCCCGGCCGCCACGGCGGGGAAGAACGTGGTCATCCTCGGCGAGGAGTGGCACACGTCGTGGTCGATGGGGCTGATCTCGAACAGCCTCTACATCCGCGGCCTGCGCGACCGCGTGGTGATGCTGTGGAACGCCAACAACACGTTCGGCTTCCATCGCATCGATTGGGCCTCCCTCAACCTGGCTGCGACCCTCACCACAGTGAGCCGCTACATGAAGTTCAAGATGTGGGACTCCGGCCAGAACCCGATCGTCATTCCGAACGGCATCCCGCGCGAGTCGATCGCGGACGCCGACCCGTTGGCCGTCGCCGAGCTCAGGGGAGCGGCGGCCGCGGACCATTTCTGTTTCAAGATCGGTCGGTTCGACCCGGACAAGCGATGGCTCATGGCCGTCTCGGCCGCTGCATATCTAAAGCGCCACGGCAATCGCGTGAAGCTCTTGATGCGCGGCGGCCGCGAGCCTCACGGCGGTGAAGTCATGGACCACGCGCGACATCAGGGCCTGACCGTCATCGATGCGAAAGCGCCCTCAGACGCGGTAGGGCTGGCGTCGGTGCTGCGCGCGCACCCAGCCGCCGACGTGGTCAACTTCACGAGCTTTGTCAGCGACGGGTTGCTCGCGGTCATCTACTCCTCGTGCGACGCTGTGCTCGCCAACTCGGGTCACGAACCATTCGGCCTGGTCGGACTGGAGGTGATGGCGGCGGGCGGGCTCGCTGTGACCGGCGCCACGGGCGAGGACTACGCCGAGGCGTACCGCAACGCGTTGGTCCTCGAGACGAACGATCCCGTCGAGCTGGTCACCGAGCTCTCACTGCTGAAGGAGCGCCCGAAGCTTGCCGCCTCGATGCGCAGGCGAGGCCGGACCACTGCGCGGTCGTACGTGTGGGAGAAGGTGATCCAGGAATTGCTGCTGCGGGTCGAGTTCGCGGCTGCACAGCAGGCGGTGCGACCTACACCGACGCCGGCGCCGACGAGAAAGTTGGGCTCGAAAGTTGGCTGAGAACCTCGTCGTCTACACCGTGGTCCACCAGCCACGACGGCTGAAGCTGCCTGCGCAGGTCATCCCCGCCCGCACGCCCCCCGATGATCTCGCCGCGTTTCTTTTCGACGAGGCGATGGATCGCCGCTACTTCGAGCAGGTTGCGCAGTACGCGTACCTGCCGGCGACCGCGATGTTCCGCGACCTGACCAGGCGCGACTGGCGGATGTCGATCGGATTCAGCAATTCGTTCCTCGTGCAGGCTGAGCAGTGGGGCGGCAAGGTCCTCGATTCCTTCAAGCGCCTGTGCGCGAGCCCAAATGTCGAGGTCGTGTGCGTTGAGCCTTACCACTCGTGGCTGTTCTATGTGGACATCGTCGAGTTCAAGGAGTCGATGCTCTGGGCGAAGCGCCGCCTCGAGGACCTGTTCCAGAAGCCGGTGACCGTGAGCGACACCACCGAGATGTTCATGTCCAACGATGTGTACTTCGCGCTTCAGCAGTGCGGATTCACCGGTGCGTTCATGGAAGGCCGCGCGTGGCAGATGGCCTGGCAGGACGCGACGCACGTCTTTCGCCACCCCGGACAGAACCTGGCGCTGCTCGCTCGCCATCACGACCTTTCCGACGACGTCGGCTACCGCTTCTCCAACAGCGGCTGGAGCATGTGGCCGCTCGCGCCCGAAACGTATGCGGGCTGGGTGCGTGACTGCTGGGGTGATGTGGTCACCGTCGGCTGGGACTTCGAGACGTTCGGCGAGCATCACCGGAAGGACACGGGCATCTTCAGTTTCGTCCGGGGCCTCAACCCCCAGCTCAAGAAACGAAAGGTGCGCATGATGCTGCCGTCGGAAGCCATCGCCGAGCTCGACGAACCCCGATATGAGATCGCCGTCAGCGAGTACGGGACGACGTGGGCCGGCGAGGGCGGCATGGAATTCTTCCTCGGCAACCCGGCCCAGCAAGGTCTCTTCCGCCTGATGCACCACGCGTACTCCAAGGCGCGCCTCACGGGCGACGCAAGGCTGATCGAAATCGCGAGGTGGCTGCTCCAATCGGACAACCTGCACCTCATCCAGTGGTTCGGCCGGTCGGGATCGGCGGCGGAGGTCAGCGCGTACTTCACGCCGGACGAATGGTGGGAGCTCGGAGCCCTCGGAATCATCCGAGAGCAGCAGCGCGTCTACTTAAACTTCATCCGCGCCCTTGACGAATACGCAAAGATATGAGCGGAAACCCGGGCGGTTTCCGCTCATCGCCGGTCGGCTGCGCCGACGAGGCTGCTCACCTTCCGGGGAGGGGATTTTCTGAATGATTTCTCCTGGCAGCAACTGGGTGGCAATGCAGAACGCAAAGTTGCGGCCGAGGTGAACTCGGCCGCCCCTGCCACGCTGAGATGATGGTCCTGTGCCTGTGAAACCAATCAACGTCGCCTTTGTATGGCACATGCACCAGCCCTACTACAAGGACGACCTCACCAGCACCTATCTCTTGCCGTGGGTCCGGCTTCGCTCGTCCAAGGACTACTACAAGATGCCGGCCCTGCTGGACGGGTACCCGAAGATCCGCGCGACGTTCAACCTCGTTCCCTCGCTGCTGGCACAGATCGAGGACTACGGCAAGGAGGAGTCGGTCGACCTCTTCCTCAACCTGAGCCGCCGCGATGCAGGCCAGCTCTCTTTGGAGGAGCGCGACTTCCTGCTGCGCTGGATGCGCGAGTCACCCAAGGCGCTGCGCGTCCAGCAGTCGCCGCGGTACCTCGAGCTCGCCTCGCGGGCCGTCGACGCGCAGTTCACGATGGGCGACATTCGCGACCTCCAGGTGTGGTTCAACCTCGCCTGGTGCGACCCGGTTTGGGTCGAGTCCGACCCCCGCCTTGCCGAGCTGAAGCGCAAGGACCGTGACTTCTCAGAGAGCGACAAGGCGCCGCTGTTCCAGGCGCAGATGGAGATGATGCAGAAGGTCATCCCGAAGTACCGCGAGCTCGCGGACCGCGGGCAGGCGGAGCTCACTTTCTCCCCGTACTACCACCCGATCCTTCCGCTTCTCATCCACGTCGACTCGGCGCGCATCGCGAATCCACAGATTCAGCTGCCGGACCATCACTTCTCACACCGTGAGGACGCCGAGCGGCAGATCTCGCTCGGCCTTGGGCTCTTCGAGCGGCTGCTCGGCCGCAGGCCGAAGGGAATGTGGCCCTCAGAGATGGCGGTGGGCGACAGTGTCATCGGCCTCGCCACCGGCGCCAATCTCGACTGGATGATCAGCGACGAGGAGGTGCTGGCTCGCTCGCTGGAAGGACCTTTCTCGCGTGACGAGCAGCTGTACCGCCCCAAGCGCGTCGAACGGGACGGCCAGTCCGTGGCCATGGTGTTCCGCGACTCGCAGCTTTCCAACGCGATCGGGTTTGACTACCAGCGCATGTCGTCGATCGACGCCGCGCGCGCGCTCACGGGCCGGCTCAGGCGGATCGGCGAGCAGCAGGGCGACCGTGACGATCTCGTCGTGATCGCGCTTGACGGCGAGAACGCCTGGGAGTTCTACCCGCGCGACGGGCACGACTTCCTCAACGCGCTCTACACGGAGCTCGAGTCGAGCCAGGACATCGTGACGACCACCGTCGCCGACTTCCTCGAGCAGCATCCCCCCGAGCAGCAGCTGCATCACCTGCACACCGGCAGCTGGATCGGCGCGAGCCTCGACACGTGGATCGGTGACCCCGAACACAACATCGCATGGGACCTGCTTGCGGAAACGCGCGCTTGGCTCGAGGACCAGCTGCACCAGCGCCCGAAGGAGTCCGACCAGGCCGCTCTAGCGTGGCGGGAGATCCTCATCACCGAAGGCAGCGACTGGTTCTGGTGGTTCAGCCGCAAGCACGACTCTGGCATGGACCAGATCTGGGACAACCAGTTCCGGCTGCACCTGCGCAACGTCTACAAGCTGATGGGCTCGCGGGCGCCCGCGCGTCTTTTCCAGCCGATCATCAAGCGCGCGCCGACCCCAGAGCGAGGCGTGCCGGCGGCCACGATCAGCCCGACCTCGCGTGACGACGAGCAGTGGAGCCGGGCCGGGTATTTCCTCGTTGGCTCGGGGTTCGGCGCGCTTCACCGGCCGGCGGGGGTGGTCGAGCGGGTCATGTACGGCAACGACGACGAGCAGATCTACTTACGAATCGACACGCCGCGCTCGCCTGCGGACCTCGAGGCTCAGCACGTCGACTTCTGGCTCTACTGCTCGGGCTCTCCCGCCGGAGATGGGGCGAGCGATATGGATCTGCCACTAGCGCCCTCCGCGATGGCCGACCTCGGTTTCGAGCCCGCGTACGCGGTCCGGATCGTCCCCCGTTCTCACGGTGGCTCGGTGACCGTGGCCAGGATCGTGGAGCCGCAAACGCGGGCCGTGACCGAAACCGCCTGGGAGGTCGCCGATCCCTTCTTTGTCTCGATCCCCTTCAAGGTGCTCGGCAAGAAGCCGGGCGATACGGTGGAGATGGCGCTGGTCGTGAGCCGGGACGGGCACGACATCGAGGAGATTCCGCCCTCCGGCTCATTGGGGGTTCGCGTCCCGGGCGCGTCGGCGGCGGCGGAGATCCCGCACTCCCAGCACCTCAAGGTGCTCGTGGCCACGGCTGAGCTCGCCCCGTTCGCCAAGCTCGGAGGCGTGGCCGACGTCGCAGCGTCGCTCTCGAAGGAGCTGCGCCACCTGGGTCACGACGTGAGGGTGGTGCTGCCGCGATACCGCCAGGTAGACGTCGGCCGCTACAACCTTCGCCCGGTCGTGACGGACCTTCAGGTCCCCCTGGGCGCTCAGAAGATTGCGGCCACGATCTACGAGGGCCGCCTCGGTGACATGGTGGTGTACTTCGTCGACTGCCCGCAGCTCTACGACCGCGACGGCATGTTCGGCTTTGGTGACGACGACGCCCGATCGGTGTTCTTCTCGCGCGCGCTGCTCGAGATGCTGCCGGCGCTCGAGTTTTTCCCCGACGTCATCCACATCCACGACTGGTACGCGGCGCTGGTGCCGAACCTGCTCGAGCGGGTGTACACGGACGGGGCGTACGCGGAGATTGCGACCAACCTCACCATTCACAACCTCGCCGCCCAGGGCGTGTTCGGATTCGGCGCCCTCGTGCTGGCGGGTCTCGAGGAGTGGGGCCTGATCCGGGTCGGCATTCCTGGCCTCGACAACGTGGTCAACCTCTTGGGGCGCGGAATCCACTTTGCGGACGTCGTCAACACTGTCAGCGAACGCTATGCGGCGGAGATCCAGACGCAGGAATATGGCGAAGGGCTCGACGAGCTGCTTCGCCGCAACTCGCACAAGCTGCATGGGGTGGTCAACGGCATCGACTACGAGATCTTCGACCCGGAGCGCGACCCGAACATCGCTCACCACTATTCGGCTGAGGCTCCTGAGGCCAAAGCGCTGTGCCGCGGTCAGCTTCGCTCTGAGCTCGGCCTGGACAGCGTCAACAAGCCGCTTTGCGCGATCGTGTCCAGGTTCTACGACGTGAAGGGCCTGGACCTCGTGGAGCAGTCGATGGCCCAGCTGCTGCACCTTGGACTGCAGGTCGTGGTCATCGGAACGGGCGACCGGCGCTACGAAGACATGTTTCGCCGGTGGTCGGGCGAGGTTCCGCACCAGGTCTCCGTCAACATCGGCTTCGACGCAGCGCTCGCCCAGCGCATCTACGCGGGCGCCGACATGCTGTGGATGCCGTCGCGCTTCGAGCCGTGCGGCCTGGCGCAGCTCATCGCCTTGCGCTACGGCACGATCCCGGTCGTGCGCGAGACGGGCGGGCTGGCGGACACGATCCGGGACTACGACCCCGTGGCCGGGACCGGCAACGGGTTCACCTTCGACACCTACGACGCCTGGCAGTTCTTTGCCGGGGTCGTCCGCGCGGCGGAAACGTTCCGGCACCCGTCCCTTTGGGCCTGGCTCGTCAAGAGGGCCATGACCGAGGACGTTTCCTGGTCACGCTCCGCGCACCGTTACGTGCAGCTCTACCTGTCGGCCATCACCTCACGCCGCGAGCGGCGGGGTGCAGCGGCAGTAGCAGACTAGCGTGCCCCCTCCCCCGCGGGGGGAGGGTCAGGGGAGGGGGGAGGTGCGCTGGGCTCAGCCGCCCCAGTCAGGCAAAAGGCGCAGCTGCTCGACCCGGCGCGCGCCGGGCGCGTACGCGAGGTTGAAATAGTCGATCACCATGCGACGCGCCGCGAAGGTGGTGGCGGTGTGGCGGATCGACGCCCGCATCATCTCCACCCACCTCTGCGGGATGCCGTCCTTGTCGCGGTCGAAGAACACTGGCAGGACCTCGCGCTCGAGCAGGCGATAGAGGTTCTCCGCCTCGGCGCGATCGTCCACCTCGGGGCGATCCAGCGTGGCGGCGGAGGGGATCGCCCAGCCGAGCTCGGGTCGATAAGCCTCGTCCCACCATCCGTCGAGGATGCTCACGTTCAAGGCGCCGTTGGCGCCGGCCTTCATCCCGCTTGTGCCGCTGGCTTCGAGAAACCGTCGCGGGTTGTTGAGCCACACGTCGGCTCCGTGGACGAGGTAGCCCGCCAGCTCGATGTCGTAGTCCTTGAGGAAGACCACGCGCGGCTGCTCGCGCGAAAGGGCGACGATGCGCGCGACGATCTCCTTGCCGGGCTGGTCCGCCGGATGTGACTTGCCTGCGAACAGCAGCTGCACCGGGCGCTTCGCGTTGTTCAAGAGCTTGACCAGGCGCGGCGAGTCCTGCAGCAAGAGGTTGGCGCGCTTGTACGGCGCGAAGCGGCGGGCGAACCCGAAGGTCAGGGCGTCGACGTCGAGCTCCCTCGAGTTTTCGGAGCGCTTCATGGCGAACTCGAGCAGGCGCCGCTTCAGCGCCACATGCCTCGCCCACAGCTCGGCCCCGGGAATCTCCATCACCGCCTGCCAGCGCCCGTCCCTGCCGTCGAGGTCCCACCAGTCCGGCCCCACGTAGCGTCGCAGGAGGTCGGCGATCTCAGGCGCGATCCACGTCGGCATGTGTACGCCATTGGTGACCGACCCGATGGGGACCTGCGTTTCGGGCAGGCTGCGCCAAGCGTCCTTCCAAAGTCGCCGCGAGACGGCGCCGTGCAGCCGGCTCACCGCGACGGACTGATCGGCGAGGCGCAGCGCCGCGTATGTCGTGCAGAGGCGCTCGCGCGGATCGCCTGGACGCTGACGCCCCAGGTCCATGAAGCGATCGAACGAGAGTCCGACCTGTGTCAGGTACGGGCCGAGGAGGTCCGACACGAGGGCTGGCTCGAAGTAGTCGCTTCCCGCTGCGACTGGCGTGTGCGTGGTGAAGACGATCCCAGCCCGCGCGACGAGCCTCGCCTCTTCCAGCGTCATCTGTCGCGAAGCGCGCAGCTCGCGGATCCGCTCGATCGCGCAGAGAAAGCTGTGGCCCTCGTTGAGGTGAAACACGCCCGCGGTCACTCCTAGCGCACGCAGCGCACGCACCCCGCCCACGCCGAGCACGATCTCCTGGCGCAGGCGGCGGTCGGGCTCAGGAACGTACAGGCGGTCGGTGATCGATCGGAGGTCTGGCGGGTTGGCCTCGAGGTCGGTGTCGAGAAGGTACAGCGGCACGCGCCCAACCTGCGCGCGCCACACACCGATCCGCACCGAACGGGCCCCGATCGGCGCCTCGACCTCAACGCCTTCGACCTTGCGCACCGGCAGTTCGGAGCCCTGGTTCTCTGAGTAGACCTCGACCTGCCGGCCGCCGCCGTCGATCTCCTGCCGTCCGAAACCCTGCCTGTACAAGAGGCCGACCGCGATCAAGGGAAGGCCCAGGTCGCTCGTCGCCTTCAGGTGGTCGCCGGCCAGAACTCCAAGGCCGCCAGAGTAGATCGGCAGGCATTCCGCCAGGCCGAACTCAAGCGAGAAGTAGGCGACGACGAGCGGGGCCTGCGCGTCCATGAACCGCGGCTTGCGGTCGTAGTACTCGCTGCGCGCTGCACGCGCCTGCTCGAGCGCTGCACGAACGTCCTCGCGCTCACAAGCACGGGCGACGCCCTCCTCGCCGAGCCGCGAGAGCAGCAGGACGGGATTCTGGCGGGTCGATTCCCACAGCTCGGGATCGATGGTGCGAAAGAGATTTTCGATTCGAGGCTGCCAGGTCCACAGCAGGTCGTGAGCGAATTCGTTTAGTTCGTCTACCAAGACCTACGATGTTATGCGGTACAGAGATGAAGGCCGTTGTGATGGCGGGTGGGGAGGGGTCGCGTCTCCGGCCGCTCACCAGCCGTCAGCCCAAGCCCCTGGTCCCCGTCGCGGGGCGCCCGATCATGGAGCACATCCTGCTGCACCTGCGTCGCCACCAGATGCGCGACGTGGTCGCCACCGTGCAGTACATGGGCGCCTCGATTCGCAACTACTTTGGCGACGGATCCGAGCAGGGCGTATCTCTGACCTACTCAGTCGAGGACTCGCCGCTGGGCACGGCGGGCTCCGTAATGCTGGCCCGCCAGCAGCTGACCGAACCGTTCGTGGTCATCTCTGGCGACTCGCTGACCGACATCGATCTCGCCGCTGCGGTGCGATTCCATCGCGAGCGGCGCGCTATCGCCACCATCGTCCTCAAGCCCGTGCCGAACCCGCTGGAGTACGGGGTGGTCGTGGTGGACGAAGGCGGCGCGGTTCAGCGCTTCATCGAAAAGCCGAGCTGGGGCGAGGTCATCTCGGACCTCGCCAACACAGGCATCTACGTCCTCGACCCTGCGGTCTTCGACTTCTTCCGGCCTGGCGAGGTGACGGACTGGTCGGGCGACGTCTTTCCCAAGCTGCTCAAGGAGGGTGAGCACGTCTTCGGCTGGGTGGCCTCCGGCTACTGGGAGGACGTCGGCAGCCACGCCGCCTACGTCAAGGCGAACTTCGACTGCCTGGAAGGCAAGGTGAAGGTGCAGATTCCCGGCGACCGCGTGGGCGATTCGACATGGATCCACCCGGAGGCGGAGGTTTCGCCCGGCGCACGTATCGACGGTCCCGCGCTCGTCTGTGCCGGCGCCAAGGTGCGCGCCGGCGCGTGGGTCAACGGGCCGGCCGTGGTCGGCGGCTACACGACCATCGACTCGGGGGTCAAGATCTCCAACTCAATCACGTGGGACCACACGTACATCGGCTTGAACTCGCGACTACGAGGCTCAGTGGTGTGCAGGTCGGTGACGATCAAGAACGGCTGTCTCCTAGAAGAGGGCAGCGTGATCGGCAGCGACGTCGTCATCGGGGCGGGCTCGACAGTCAACCCGAACGTGCGCATCTGGCCGAACAAAGAGGTGGAGCCGGGCGCCGTCGTGCACGAGTCGATCATCTGGGCAGGCTCGTGGAAACGCGGTTTGTTCAGCTCCTACGGGCTCAACGGGCTGATCAACGTCGAGTTCACGCCCGAGTTCGCCTCCAGGCTCGGCGCCGCGGTCGGCGCCCTCGCACCCAAGGGGACGGAGATCGGTATTTCGCGCGACTACACGAGGTCGGCGCGCATGATCAGCCGCGCGCTGATGTCCGGGATGATTTCCTCGGGGACCAGCGTGATGGACCTGTCGGTGCTGCCGGCGCCGGTCTCGCGGTACTGGGCGCGGCACAACCATGTTTCGGAGGTGCACGTCCAGACGTCGCCGGTCGACCCGCGCTCGGCCGACATCCGCATCTTCGACGACCACGGGCTGGAGCTCGACAAGCGGAACGAGCGCCGCCTCGAAGGCCTTTTCTTCCGCGAGGACATCCGGCGCGTGTCGCATTACGAGATGGGCCGCATCGTGCGCAGGGACGGGCAGTCCGAGCGCTACGTCGAGGACATGATCGCCAAGCTCGACCTCGAGGCGCTGCGCGGCGCCGCCTTCAAGGTGCTCATCGACTACAACAATGGTGCCGCGGCGACGGTGCTGCCGAGGGTCCTGCAGGAGATGAACTGCACCGTCATCCCGCTCAATGCCTCGCCCGCCGAGATCATCGTGGAGCAGGACGACAGCACGTTTCGCGACCACCTGAAGGAGATGGGGCTGATCGTGTCGGCGGTGAAGGCCAAGCTCGGGGTGTTCATCGACACCCCCGGCGAGAGGTGTTTCCTGGTGGACGAAACAGGAACCGTGCTCGACCATGACACTGCGTTCGCCGTCCTGGCACAGCTCGCACTGTCCAGGCGGATCGGCATGGTGCTCGGCCCGGCGTCGGCGTCGCTCGCCTTCTCGATGATCGCCGAGCAGCTGCACAGCAGGTTCGTGCCGACCAAGATCACCCCTGGTGCGGTGCTCCGCGCTGCGCAGCACGCCGAGACGGTGGTGGCGTCGGACGGCGCCGGTGGATATTGCTGGCCGGATTTCGCGGTGTCCTTCGATGCGATCTTCACCACGGTGCGCGTGCTTGAGCTGCTGGCGCAGACGGGCGCGTCTCTCGGGACATTGAGGGACCGCATCCCACCCGTCTCGCATCGCAGCGCGGTTGAGTTTTGCCCCTGGGAGGTGAAGGGCCGCGTGATGCGAACCATGATGGAGAAGCACATGCGCGACCGGGTCGACCTGACCGACGGCGTGAAGGTGTTCGTCGAAGGAGGTTGGGTGCTGGTGGTGCCGGATGCCGACCGGCCGGAGTACCACATCATCGCCTCGACGCTCGACCCCGTCCAGTCGGATCGCCTGGTCACCGA
>Ga0137409_10005170_pt1 | contig 13637 bp, 10 predicted proteins | sample CZODoug1_16funga_FD_122059 | JGI IMG/M metagenome (GOLD analysis project Ga0137409, IMG submission 122059) | Vadose zone soil fungal communities from Angelo Coast Range Reserve, California, USA - CZODoug1_16fungal (Hybrid Assembly) | ecosystem: Environmental > Terrestrial > Soil > Vadose zone...
GCGGTCATCGAGCCTTCGGCCACCAGGCGGCGGAACAAATTCGGAATCCGGTAGGCCAAAACAAAGGAGTTAGCTGTGAGCGAGGTTCCTAAAAGGAACGTGATGCGCTGGTCTCGCACATAGCCCAATATGCGGCTGACGATGGTTACCAGGGATATGATCGAGGCCGACTTGAGGATCTGCTTTTTTTCGGTCAACGGCCGCGCTCCGAGGCCTAAACCCAACAAAAACAATGACTTGACAGGAAAATCGCGCTTAACATAACATACATCTCGAAGTTTCGCAAATTAGCACTTTTCGGTTACGTGCGGATTCTTTGAAGCCCCGAGCCCCAGCCTCTACGCACAAGAAAGTCGTTGTCGAACTGTTGGACAAGCAAGCCCTCCGCGGCTATCTGAGTCCAACTCGACTCGGCCAGGCTGACCCTATCGATGTCCTTACCCCAGATGGCGAGCATGAGCAAATTCCGTTGGCTAAAGTCCGCGCTGTCTACTTTGTAAGGGAGTTTTCGGACGACTTTGAGCCGGAACGCAAGGCTTTTCTGAGTCGCCCAAAGCTCGATGGCCTATGGGTACGCCTGCGCTTCACGGACGGTGACACTCTCGAAGGCGTTGTTCCCAACGACTTGCTCTCTCTGCTGGACAACGGCTTACAAATTACGCCACCTGACCTGAATTCCACAACCGATCGCATCTTTGTGCCGCGTGGCGCGCTCTCCGAAGTCACCGTGCTCGGAGTCGTAGGAATTGCGCGCCGCAAGCCCGCGGCAGCCGCAGCAGCTGCCAACCAGCCGCGTCTGTTCACCGAATAAGCGATTCTCCGCACCTGCTAGCAGAGCAAAATCTCTCTTTCAGGCCTAACCACGAGGGAACTCCTGTCGTCTGTACACGTATACCGGATTGAACAGTCCGTGCGAGGCTCCGATGCAATCGCTCTTATCCGACTTGCGCTATGCGACTCGCGAACTCCGGAAACGGCCCGGCTTCACCCTCACCGCTGTGCTTTCGCTTGCGCTGGGCATCGGGGCCACTAGCGCCGTCTTTAGCGTCATTTACGCCGTCTTGATCGATCCCTTCCCCTACCCTGGCTCCGACCGTATTGTGGAACTGCGGCTTGTGGACAAGTCCGGTGAGGATCGGTTCGCCGGACTGAGCGGCCCGCAGATGGATCAGCTCCGCCAAACCAAGTCGCTTGAAGACATTACCGCGATGGACTGGTGGAATCTCACGACCACTGACGGCGATCTGCCGGAAGACGTCCAAGCGATGTACATTTCCCCCAACGCGCCCAATCACTGGGGAATCCGCGCGCTGATGGGGCGCTGGCTAATTCCTTCGGATGCTCCGCCGGGAGAGCCGGCGCAGCCGGTGGTAGTTCTCACCTACCAATTTTGGCAGCGCTATTTCGTTGGCGACCCGAACGTCGTCGGTCGCACCATCCAACTCGTCCACAAACCGTATCAGATCGTCGGAGTAATGCCGCCGCGCTTTAAATGGGGCGCGGCGGACATGTATATCCCACAGAAGGTAACGCAAGATCCGAATATACGGTTCGCCGCTTCGCTAAAGATCCGTCCGGGCGTAAGCCCCGAGCAGGCCAGCGCCGAGTTGCTGCCCATCATCGAACAGTTCGCAAAGGCAGCGCCTACGCAGTACCCCGAGACTTTCAAGGTGAAACTGCGCAGTATTGTGGAGGTGTACGCGAGACCGCTTGGACCCACGCTCTATCTGCTTCTTGGCGCCGTCGCTTCCCTGCTCGTGATCGGTTGTGCGAACGTGTCCATTCTGCTTCTGGCTCGAGGCACGGAGCGGCAGCATGAACTCGCCGTGCGCGCGGCGGTGGGAGCCGGCCGCCTGCGCATGATTCGGCAACTGCTCACAGAATCATTGGGCATTGCGACCACCGGCGCGGCGCTGGGTATTCTCTTCGCGTGGGGCGGACTCTCCTTGCTGGCCGCGCGGCTTCCGGAAAATTCGTTTCCCGCGGAATCTGTTATCAAGATGAATGTGCCTGTTTTGCTCTTCAGCGTTGCGCTGGCGTTCGCCACAGCGATTGTCTTCGGGCTCTGGCCAGCGCTGCAACTTTCGCGGCCGGAGATCGCGCGGCTGATGCAGACCAGCTCCCGGCGCGTTGCTGGAAGCGTTACCGCGCGACGCAGTCATGGCGCCATGGTCGCCGCGCAAGTCGCGCTGACGCTGCTCATGCTCACTGCGGCGGGTGCCGCGGGCAAAGGATTTCTTCGTCTGGTGCATGCCGATCTCGGCTACGACCCGCACAATGCGATGTCTGTCCCCATTCCCATACATCAGAACACGCACGTGGCGTGGAAGGATCGTGCCGAATATTTCGAGCAAATACGCGCCAAACTTGCAGCGATGCCGCAAGTTGTGGCCGCAGGCATCTCGACCAATGCAACTCCACCTTCCAGCGGTTGGCGACAGAACATCGAAATTATGGGCAGCACCGCGTCGGAGAAGCCCGAAGTGCGCGTGAATTTCGTCAGCCCGGAATACTTTCCGCTTCTGCGCATCCCCGTCGCGCAAGGCCGTCTGTGGGACCATGCCGAAACCATGCGCGGCGCGACGCTCGCGGTCATCAACCGAACCATGGCACGGCAGTTTTGGCCGAACGGCGACGCTATTGGCCACCAAATCAAAATGCCCGTGCTGAAAGACCAGCCCCCTTACCAACGCGCCGTAGCCGGAAGCGATGGCTGGATGCAAATTATCGGCGTTGTTGCCGACGCGCGCGACGATGGCCTGCGGAACCCCGTGAAGCCTGGGGTTTACATACCTTTCACCGCCAACATGTGGATGTTTACACAAATCCTCGTGCGCACGCGGGTTCCGCCGCTGTCTCTCTTGCACGACATTCGCGCGCAGATTGTACAGATCGACCCGGAGCAACAGACCATGCACGTGCGCGACCTCGACGCATGGATTACCGATCAGCAGGAGTACGCGCAGCAGCGCCTGGTGGCTACGCTGTTCGGGATCTTCTCGATTTTGGCGCTGGCGTTGGCCGCGGTTGGCCTGTTCAGCGTGGTTTCCTATGGAGTGGCGACGCGCACCAACGAATTCGGCATCCGCATGGCCCTCGGCGCAAAGGCCTCGGACGTATTTCGGATCGTGCTTTCGTCTACGGCCGTAAACGTTGGCGCGGGGCTCGTCGCCGGCATTCTCTTAAGCGTTGCCTTCGACAAGCTATCCACGAAATGGGTGACCGAGAGCTCTCGCGACCCGCTAATCCTTGCTGGCGTGACGCTGTTGCTCATCGCCGCCGCAGCATTGGCCTGCATGGTGCCGGCCCGGCGCGCCGCAGCAACCGACCCCATGCAAGCGCTCCGCTACGATTAATCTTCCCTATGCGATGACCGCCGTTCGCCGCCTTCGTGCTCATCCTCAGCGTCGGGCACGGTAATCCGCACAATCTCGCCGAGTCCAACCGGTGGAGGTCCAAATCCTACGTTGGACACATAAAGCGCGCCATCCGGGCCAAAGGTCATCGCGGTTGGGAGAAATAGTCCGGTCGCAATTTCTTCCACTCCGTCCTCCGTCACCCGCAGCACCTTGCCAGTAAAGGGAGTCGGAAACGCATTGTCTGTAGTGTTCTCGAGTACATACATTCGCCCTTCGTGATCGAACGCCACTCCCAACACGGTAGTGAAACCCGTGGCCACCGTTTTCACCTGGCCGCTTGGAGTGATCTTGACGATCCTCGAGGAGCCTGCTTGGATGGGAAACGTATTCAGATTGCCCACGTAGAAGTTGCCGTGATAAGCCACCGAAGTTGGCACGATGTGGCCAAATGTCGCGGAGATATCTGCGATCCGCCGGATCTTCCCATCCCGCGTGATCTCATCTAACTCGCCGTGATTAGGTTCCACCGCATATAAGTTCCCCCGCACAGCGACCATGCTGTACCACGTGCCGTCTGGCTCGAAATCATCCGGCTCTGGATTCGCCACCGGGTGCGCCATTTGAAACGCGCTTAAGTCGGCCACTTGCGTCCACGTTCCGTTCTGGTTGACGCGAATGATTGCATTCACCGTTCCGGCCAACCCATGGGAACATCCCGCGCCGGCAATCAGCGCGTAGAGGGTGTCGCCTATGAACGCCACATCCGCCACGCCGCTTACGAGCGATCCAAGGCCCGGGTTCGTCTGGCTTGACGGCAGGTTATCCACCACGGTTGTCCGCTCGCCATCAGCATTAATCTTGGATATGCGCGCAGTGAAATCTCCTGTGTAGGGGCCGGCCGAAGGAACTTGTTCGCACTGGCCGATAGTGGAGATCGCCCCACCCTTTCCGCCTTCCGCCACGTACAGATTCCCGTCCGGTCCAAACTTCAGCCCTCTCGGATTGTTCAATCCCCCTGCAAAATGGTGGACGTTCGCCGATGGCGCTTGCGCCCACGCTTCGATTCCTCCGCCCAGCAAAACGCCAACACCCAACGCCATCGATAATCCCAGAATCTTCGCTGAACTCGTGCTCATGGACCTTCCCTCCCAGTCTTCGCGCAATCTTCCGGCGTCGCGGGTCTTCCGTCGGTGTTGCAGGTACGCAAGAATTGCCCCGCGGGCACGGGACGGCAATGCACCCAGGTTCACGTTTGGATCAATTTTCGTTCAACAGATAACCACCACTCTCGACGGGACTTAGCGGCTCCAATAGCGAAGTTGACGCCTACGAATGGGATTGATAACCTCCCTCCAGCGCTTCATGTCCCTCGGCCACGACGAAATCCATGCTCACGCCCAGGGTTATCCTCTTCGGTCCTTTTGCTGCGCACCTCGACTCCGGTGAGTTGCGCCGCGCGGGCCATAAAATCCGCCTGCAAGCCCAGCCCTTTAATTTGTTGGTGATGCTTCTGGAGCGCCCCGGAGAGGTTGTTTCACGGGACCAGATTCGTGAGAGGTTGTGGCCGGCGGACACCTTCGTCGACTTCGATCACAGTTTGGGCACCGCTATCAACAAAATACGCTCTGCGCTAAACGATTCCGCCGAGGTCCCACGTTTCGTGGAGACCCTTCCCAAACGCGGATACCGCTTCGTCGCCGACGTTCGTGAGGCTCCAATCACGTCGTCCAACGTTTCCATGGTCGTCGGTGAACCTCCGCCAGAGTTGCCGCCTCCCGCCGTGCCTACACGAGTTCCAGCCGCCGTCGCCGTTGTCCATGCTTCGCCACGACCGGCACGATCGCGCCTGCTTCTCACCTGCTCGGCCATCCTGATTGTCCTTGTGATCTTCGGATCGTACGCCTGGCATCAATCACGCCGCGCTTCCGCATCATCGCCCATCCGCTCTCTAGCCGTCCTTCCACTGGAAAATCTTTCCAGCAACCCCGAAGAAGAATTTTTCGCCAATGGCATGACTGACGAACTCATCACCAATCTCGCCAAGATCCGTTCCCTCCGGGTCATCTCCCGAACATCCATCCTGCGGTATCGCGGCATGCACAGGCCGGTCTCCGAAATCGCCCGCGAACTTGCAGTGGACGGTATTGTGGAAGGCACCATCCTTCGCTCCGGAGGCAAGGTTCGCATCACCGCACAGCTCATTCAGGCGTCGACGGACCAACATCTCTGGGCCGAGGAATACGAGCGTGAAACACCGGACGTCCTGGCGCTGCAAACCGAAGTAGCCCGCGGTATCGCCGAAAGCATTCATGTCCGCCTTACTCCCCGGGAACAATCCCAACTCGCTGGCACACCCACCTTCGATCCCGCCATCGAGGAGCTGTATTGGAAAGGCGTCTATTTCATCAACAAGACGACTGTCCCCGATTTCAAGCGCGCCGACGAATATTTTCAGCAGATGCTAGAAAAGGATCCCTCAAGCGCTCGCGCTTGGACAGGCGTGGCCATGGCGGCCCATCATTCCGGAATGTGGGGAGCGTTCGATGAATTCCCTCGCGCTAAAACCGCGGCGCTAAAAGCCATTTCGCTGGACGATTCCTTGGCCGAAGCCCACGCAGAACTCGGGATGCTTTCCTATGTCTACGATTGGAACATTGCTGAAGCAGAACGTGAACTTCGCCGCGCGGTCGATCTCAATCCAAACTACGCGCGGACCCATGTCTACTACGCCTTGATGCTCTCTCATATTGGCCGTTCGCAGGAGGGAATCGAAGAAATCGAACGAGCTCGGCGTTTGGATCCTTTATCTCCCTTTACAGTCGGTATCGCGGGCAACGTATATTTCGCCGTCCGAAAGTACGATGACGCGGTACGTGCGCTCCAGTTCGCGCTGCAAATAGAACCTCAAGATCAAATGGCACACGCACGTATGGCTTGGATTTGGCAGGAGAAGGCAGAATACGAAAAGGCCATCGAGGAATTGCGATTGTCATCTTCGCCCGAGAGCCGCGATTCGCCCGATGGGAAAAAGACATTTCATCGTCTCGCAGACGCGTACGCCGCGCGTGGCGCTAATGGTTACTGGCGCGAAATGCTGGCACTCGCCCTTGAAAGGTATAAACCGGGTGCCCACTACGGTACGGAAGATATTGCGGCGCTCTACTCTCGACTCGGAGAAGAGGACAAGGCTCTCGACTGGTTGGAAAAAGGATACGCCGTCCACGACCCGTACACGATGTTCTGGATTGTAACCTCGTCAGCGTACGATCCGCTCCGCTCCCATCCGCGCTTTCAGAAACTGCTTCGCGAACTTAACTTGGCGGCTCAGACTTAAGACTCGGCAGGAGTTCCCCTTCACAGCTTCTTGATGTATTCCATCATTACCATCCCGAAGAAATCTTTGACGTTTCCCGACCGCTGATATCCGTTTCGCTCGTAGAATCGCATCGCGCGGCGCAGAGGCTCAGTTGTATCAAGGCTCACGCGCGAACATTTTCTCTCGCGCAATTCCGACTCTACGCGTCGCAACAATTGCGCCGCGACGCCTGCTCCCTGCCATTCCGGCCGTACCGCCATACCGCGAATGTGGCCTTCTTGTTCGTTGACTTGGTTATAGCCCACAGTTCCCACCACTTGCTGCTTCACGTCTATAGCAACGAATAGAGTGGAGTTAGAGAGGCGCGTCGCCACAGATTCAAGGGTCAGCACGGTGTCGCAGTATGCGCCTTCTGTGTAATCCTGACGATATTCACTAAAGGCCTCGCGCAGGCAGTCGAGTATATCCGCGGCGTCGTCGTTGGTGGCCCTGCGAATCTGAAATGTAGAATACTTCACTGACACTGTGCCCGTCAGGCAGCAGCGTAATGCTTCGCTGCTAATGCTCAAGCACCATATTGTCTATGCCCACCTGGGAGCGCGACTCACACCTAGCTCTGGGTTACAAAATTGTGCGTACTTCCTGCAGCCTCCAAATGCTTATACCATTCTCAAGAAGCATCGGCCGGCGCTCGGCGACAAGACTATTTAGAGTGAAGGCCTTGCTGTTCAGGAGAACGATTCATGATTCTGGTAACCGGAGCTAGCGGAAACGTCGGTAAAGCGGTGTTGCACGAAGTTGCTCGGAGTGGCGCGAAACACAAAGCGATGTACCGTTCCGCGAACGAAGCCGGCAAGGCGCCCGCAGGAAGGGAGGCCGTCGTGGCAGATTTCGCCAAGAAGGAAACGCTTGTGCCGGCGCTTCGCGATGTGGACGCCGTCTACCTGGTTTGCTCGCCCATTCCCGATCTCGTCCAACTCGAAACCAATATGATCGACGCCTGTGTCACCGCTGGCGTCAAACATATCGTATTGAACTCCGCACTCGGCGCGGGCGATTACTCGAAATCCTATCCTTCCTGGCATCGCAAAGTGGAGGACAAACTTAAGAGCGCGGGAATTTCCTTCACCACCCTCCGGCCGAACAGCTTCCATCAGAACGTTGTGGCGTTTTTCGCTCCAAGCATTCGTGCGCAGGGCGTCTTCTACAGCTCCATGCGTGATGCGCGAGTGAGCTTCCTTGATGTCCGCGACATTGCCGTCGTAGCGGCTAAGGCGCTGGCGGCTGGCGAGCACAGCGGTAAGACGTACGAGCTGAATGGCCCGGAGGCTCTAACCTATGTCGAGCTGGCGGAGAAAATCGCCAAGCATGCCGGCCGCGCTGTGCAATATGTGGACATCCCGATCGAAGCGCAGCGCAAGGCCATGCTGGAGCAAGGAATGCCGGCGTGGCAGGTCGATGCGCTGATTGATTTGCAGGAGTACTACACGTCCGGCAAGGGTGGCGCGGTCGACCAGTTGTTGCCAAAGCTCCTCGGACACGCGCCCGTTACGATGGATCGTTTTCTGGCGGAATTTGCCGGCGAGTTTCGCAACCAAGCTGCTGGCGCGTGAGAGCAACGCCTCCTCAATAATTCTCAAGCCCCGTCACTCGCCACTTCTTCCTGGATGTGCGAGACTCGCACTCATAAGAGGAGCCTCGTCCATGAAACTTTCTGAACTTGCGCAGAAGCTTGCCTGCCGCCTGGAAGGCGCGCCCGACACTGAAATCCGTGGCATCGCTGGAATCGAGCACGCCGAGTACGGTCAAATCACCTTTCTCGCCAATCGTCGCTACTTCCCTCTCCTGAAAACCACGCGCGCCTCTGCGGTGCTCATCGAAGACGGCATCAGCCTCGACCGTGGGGCAGGTTCGCCTCCCATCGCCGCATTGCGCACGCCGAATCCATATCTTGCGTTCGCTCACGCGATTGAACTGTTCTATCAGCCTCCACGGTACCTGCCGGGCATCGACCCGACGGCGGTAATAGCGCCGACAGCTCGCATAGGCGCTGGCGCGCACATCGGACCCTATTGTTTCATCGAAGAAGACGCAGAGATCGGCCGCAACGCAGTGCTCCACAGCTTTGTCAACATCTATCGCGGCGCAAAAATCGGCGATGACTTCTTTGCCCACGCGCACGCGGTTGTCCGTGAGTTTTGCCGCATTGGTCACCGCGTAATTCTTCAGAATGGGGTTGTGATCGGCGGCGACGGCCTGGGCTTCGCCAAGCAGAAGAACGGCAGTTGGTACAAGATGCAGCAGTCTGGTCCTGCCGTACTGGAAGATGACGTCGAGGTGCAAGCCAACGCTTGCGTCGATCGCGCGACTGTCGGCGAGACCCGTATTGGCCGCGGCAGCAAGCTCGATGATCTGGTGCTGGTCGGCCATGCTTCGCAGGTTGGCGAAAATACCATGCTCTGCGGGCAGGTGGGGCTCGCCGGCTCAACGCGAATCGGTGGCGGCGCCATCCTGGCTGGCCAGGTCGGGACTGCTGGGCATCTTTCGGTCGGCGACGGCGCGGTGGTCACCGCAAAGAGCGGAATCCCCGGCGATATCCCTGCCAAGTCGCTGTATTCCGGCTATCCAGCAATTGAAAATCGGCAGTGGCTGAAGAATACGGCGGCGCTCAATCGCCTTCCGGACTTGCAACGGCGCGTATGGGAACTTGAGTCCGAGATCGAGAAACTGAAGAAGCGCTAGAGCGCGAGTTTCTGACCGCGTCATCTCAACACTTACTCCTTCGATGGCCAGAACGGGTCGCGTGCAGGCACAAATTCTACCGGCACTTCGCTCACGAATGTCTTCAGCCAGCGCGTGCATTCCTCCATCCCAGCCTGCTCGGAGGGAATGTGACTGAGGATGATCAGGGCCTTGGGCTTCCCTTCCGTCACCGCATCCGCAACGTATTCGATGGTCTCCCATTCGCGCGGCTCTCCAGTGATCAGCACTTGAAGATCGCTTATTTCGAGAGCCCGCGTCTCCTTGGCGAAGCCTGATGCGCCGGGGACGAGTGCTACCTTCCTCACCTGCAGCTTCGGATCGCCCACGACGCGCATGACGTGAATTTTGAGGCGGCTCTTCAGATCACTCGCCAAGTGCTCCAAATCCGTTTCGGGAATGGCAAACACATACTGATTGCCGGAATCTCGAAACTTCTCCCAGCCTAGCGCGCGCGCCATCCCTGTTTCGATGCCGTCCAGCTTCATACGGTGCTGATGGTCGTGAAATCTCCAGATCACCAAGTCGTGCTCCGCGATGAACGCGCGTTTTGCAGCCAACACGGGGTCGTCCTCCTTCTGCTCCAGGTCAACGGGTTTGTCCTGATGATTGTAGAAGGTCGGCTCGTGCGTGATGATCAAGTTTTGCCCAGCAGCCGCGGCGCGCTGCAGCACATCGAGCGTGGCCATCATAGTGACCGCGATGCCTTTGATCTGGGTGTCCGGGTTTCCCGCCTTGAACGTATCCACCGTCTCAGCCATCCAGGGAATCCCCACGTGCGCCTGAATGCGCGCAACGACCTCGCGTGCGGTCAGCGCTTTCGCTTGAGCATTGGCTGAAGGAACACCGACCGTGGCTACTATCCACAGCAAAAGTATCGAACCTGCGGCGTTTCGATTGTCCATGGCGCGTTAGGCCTTTCTTGGCGGAATAAAGTTCCAACACGAAACGAAACTACGCACTCTCCGCCGGCGTAGCTCCTGGGAAGTCGAGAGGACGTTGATCTGGAGGCAATCCTGCCGCCATGGCATCGTGGACCCGATCGTTCAAAGCATCGCGCTCATCAAACGAATATTTCGCGGCGTCGATCGGGTCCAGAAACTCCACAAGAATTTCTCCCGGATAAATCCGCAGCGACCGCTTGCGCATCACTCTATGCGCGCCCGAACACGCCACCGGAACGATCGGCACCTTCGCTTTGATGGCCATCACCGCCGCGCCCTTCTTGAAATTTTGCAACCGGCCATCCGGGCTGCGCGTCCCCTCCGGATAAATTAAGAACGATTGCCCCGCGCGCATCGATTGCGTGGCCTTTTCTACGCTCGCAATCGCCGACTCTGGCTCGCTGCGTTTCACGGGAATAAATCCCGCCAAGGTAAATGCTTGCCCCGCAATCGGCCACTTAAACAGGGATTCTTTCAGCAAAATCGCAACGCGCCTTGGGATCGCGCCCACGACTGCAGGCGCATCCGCGGAACTGGTGTGATTGGCGACGAAAAGACAGGCGCCCGCGGGAATACGCTCGCGGCCCACGATTCGCATTTGTACGCCAACCAGGCGCATCAGGTACACGATGCCTTTAACGCCGGCCCAATAAAGCTGATTTGGATTGCGCGAAATCAACGTGTACAAAAGCAGCGGCGGCCCAGCAAGTAGCGAGTAGACCGGCAGAAGTGTGCAGATGACGATGGCGCGAAGCATGGTTGCGCGGAACTCTCTCGAATCGTGTGCCGGGCGTCAAGCGGTACTAGCCCCTTAGTGCTTTGGAACGAACGCCGTGACAGGCTGCGTTGTGCCATGCAGGATGCCTTCGCGAATGCGCTTTGCTTTTGCTTCGGCGTGAGAATTCTCGGCAACCTGATAGAAAGTCTCCGTCGCCTCATCAATACGAAAGTCGATGGACGCCTCGTGGTCGTCGCGCCGCACCCGCAAGCGCACTTCGCTGCCGGCCTTTTGCGAAAAGACCCAGCGTTCCGGATTGCGCGGCGGCTCGGAGCCGTTCCAACTAAGAATCAAATCGCCGGATCGCAGCCCGGCTTGCGCTGCGGCGCTTTCCGGATCCACATCCCGGGCGATCATCTCTCCGGACGCGCCGCGCTCGGTGAAAAATCCCAGCATCGGGCGCTTACGCTGCGCCATTCGTAATTCCAGCCCCGCGAGCGAAAAAATGTGCGCGTACGGCAGCGGCTCCGCATGCGATACATATTTGCCAAAAAAATCCTCGAATGAGCCGCCGGCAACCCGTTCCGCCATTAAACGCACGTCGAGGCTGTCGCGGTACGGCTTGTTCTTTTTCGCAAATTCATTGTTCATCGCCCGCAACACATCGTCGAGGCTTTTCTCGTTGTCCGTGCGGTCGCGAATTAAAATATCCAGCAGCACGCCAAGCACTTGCCCCTTCGCGTAGTACGACACGCTTTCCTGCGGCCGATTGTACAGCGGATATTTCTCCAGCCAGGCATCCAGGCTGGACTCCTCCGCGCTTTGCCAACGATTAGCCGGACGAGCTTCGAGATCGCTGATCTGCTGGCTCAGGTCTAAATAAAATTGATCTTTGCTCCACAATTGCGAGCGCACCATCGTATACGCCGCATACGTGTTGGTCACTCCCTCCGCGAACCACAGCGCCCGCGTGTACTGCTCCTTCGTATAGTCCACCGGGTCCAACGTCGCCGGCCGAATGCGCTTCACGTTCCAAAGGTGAAAAAATTCGTGAGCGGCAAGGTTCGGCAGTTGTTCGGTCGAGCGCAGCGCAATCGCCGTCGAATTGGCGTGCTCCATCCCGCCGCCCGCGCCTTGCGCCGCTTCTCCGAGGTGAATGATAAAAGTGTAGTGCTCGTAGGGCGCGCCCTCCATCAATTTCAACTCATAGACGCAAACCCGCCGCAGCTGCTCCTGCATCTCTTTCTTGCTCCATTTACCGCCATGCACCGCCACGGAAACATGCGGCGTCATTCCCGGCAGTTCGAATAGGTCGATCTTCCCAATTTCGATTGGAGCGTCGGCCATGGCGTCATAACTCGATGCGCTGAACTCGATTACGTGAGCACCACCCATTGATTCATCCAACGCAGGCAGCGCCGCTACAGCTGTCCAGCCCCCAGGAATTTGGTTCAAATCGAGTTTGACTTCCCCCGCGCGCCGCGCCGGAACATACAGGAGAATCATGGCGGGATTGATGAAGGCGTGCTCGCTGTTGAGTTGTGTTGCGAACGGACCTGACTCGTCCCAATAGCTCGTATACTTCAGTTCAATCGTTCCCTGCCCCACGATGCGCCACGTTTGTTTATCGATTTTCTGCAGCGCAAGTCTTTCTGATCCCGCGAACGCTTCGATCTCTCGCACGTGCGCGCTAAAGTCACGAATCTGGTAAAGCGCGTTCCACGCCGGCATCTGCACCGTCACTTCCCCAGTCACGTCAGGGATCTCCATGCTGACATGAAAGATGTGCCGTTCCGGGTGCTCAAGCGAAACTGTATAACGAATGGTAGCGCCGGCAGCGCTCGTCACCGCCGCGAGGAGAACCGAGACCACAAGCATTCGTAGCGCCGAAAATCTGGGGGCCTGGAGGATCGTCACCGGGCAGGCGCCTCGGTGGGCACACCGCGCTCCAGCTTCTTCACCAATTTTTCGCAAAGCCCGTCGAAGCTGCCGTTGGACATAATCAGCAAGAGATCGCCAGGTCTTGCTTCCGTCGAAAGATATTCCGCAATGGCATCGGAGCCAGGAAAAGCCCGGGCCTCGCGGCCCAATTCGCGCACGCTGGCAGCCACGGATTCGGGATCCATGCGATTCTCATCGCCAAGTTGCTGCGCCCGAAACACGCCGCCGAGAACCACCCGATCTGCAAGGGCCAGCGCCTTCGGCAGAGATTCCTGAAACACTTTGCGCCGCATCGAGTTCGAACGCGGCTCCAGAATCGCCCACAGCCGCCGCTTGGGCCAGCGCCCCCGCGCCGCCTCGATCGTAGCCCGCACCGCCGTGGGGTGATGCGCAAAATCGTCGACCACCAAAATCCCCCCATGCTCGCCCTTCACATCCATTCGACGCCTCACGCTGCGAAACGTTGCCAGCGCCTTGCCAATGGACTCCGCGTCGATCCCTCTCCCGTGCGCCACCGCGATAGCCGCCGCGGCGTTCAACACATTGTGCCGCCCAGTTGCCGCCAAATTGAATTCACCAAACTCCTTGCCGCGGTGAAA
>Ga0137409_10005171_pt1 | contig 13637 bp, 10 predicted proteins | sample CZODoug1_16funga_FD_122059 | JGI IMG/M metagenome (GOLD analysis project Ga0137409, IMG submission 122059) | Vadose zone soil fungal communities from Angelo Coast Range Reserve, California, USA - CZODoug1_16fungal (Hybrid Assembly) | ecosystem: Environmental > Terrestrial > Soil > Vadose zone...
TGGCGCCGACGGCGTCAAGGTCGGCATCGGCCCGGGATCGATCTGCACGACGCGCGTCATCGCCGGGGTGGGCGAGATCAAGCGAGTGCTCGCCCGGGCCGCGTCCGGATCGGAAGTTTCGATCTTGGGGCCGGCTCCCAAGCCGCTTTCCCGCATCAAAGGCATGGAGCGGTGGCATCTCCTCCTGCGCAGCACGTCGCGCAAGGCGATCCGGGACCTCCTGGATCGAGGGCTACCCGCGACGCGCGGTCTGCGCCTCCCGGGAGTGCACGTCGCCATAGACGTCGACCCCCGGCAGCTCCTATAAATCAATATAGAACAATGGCTTGGTAGGAGGCCCCCCGGCACCTCGTCGTGCCTTGGGCCTTGACATGCCCCGGTCCCGCCTATTCAATCTGGCCGTTCAGGTGGAACGCCCCACGGCGTCGCCGGGTTCTAGGGGACAGGGAGGAAGGTAATGAAGATGGAAGTTTGGAATCGCGGGCGCTTCTGGGGCGCCGCCGTCATCGCACTGAGCACTCTCCTGGGCGCGCATGCGGCCGACGCCGGAGTCTGCTTCACGAGCGGGAAGGTCTACCTCCAGCAAAAGGTCTACGACAAGGCCTCCTGGCACCTCGAGTGCGCGCGGAAGGAAGATCCGGACAACCCCCAAGTTTACTCGCTTCTGGGCATTGCCCGAAACGAGCAGAAACAGTACGCCTCCGCCGGCGCGGTATTCGAGGTCGGCCTCGAGGTCGCGGCCAAGAAGAAGGACAAGAAGCGCCAGGACGAGATGACCTCGAACCGCGCCTCGATGACGGCCCGGGTCTTCAACATGGGAATCGCGGCTCTGAACCGGGCTGGAAGAATCACCGAGGAGGACACCCGCACGAGCGACGCCGGCACGCCGCAGGCGGCGCTGGCGAAGGAGCGCGGGGAGCCGAAGGACTACAGCCGATTCACCGAGGGCGGGAAGGTCCACGAGATTTGGTACTACCCGGAGCAGAGCGTCGCCTATCACTTCACGCCGGGCAGCACCGAGCCCCTTCAAATTCCCTATAAGCCGTTCCGCGGGCCCGATGACCCCAAGACCGCGATCACCGACACGACCGTCTACGCCCCGTACTCGGGCGCCTCCGCGTTGGCCGAAGCGGCATACGACTTCGAGATTGCGATGCTGCTCGATCCCAGCGCCTCGGACATCTACAAGAACTTGAGCTACCTCTACGGCGTGCTCGGCCGCCCCGACGACGCCATCCGCGCCGCGCAAGTCGGGTTGAAGATCAAGCCCGACGACAAGCAGCTGACGCAGAACCTTCGCGTGGCCGCCATGGGGCGTGGAAACCGCCTCTTCAACGATCGGAAGTACGCCGACGCCATCCCCGCGTACCACGCCGCGATGGCGTTCGATAGCGCGGGCACGGTCATGTACCTGTCGCGGATCGCGGAGTCGTATCAGCTGGCCGCGCAGCCGATGCAGAAGAGCGGGGCGCGCGACTCCCTGCTCGACAACGCCGCGACCACGTACCTGCAGGTGGTGGATCGATCGCCGGCGGACTCGGCCGGGATGTGGGCCAGGGAGAACTCGCTCTACAACGCCGCCGTCATCCAGATGACGCTGGACCGGTACCCGAGAGCGGTGGAGATTCTCGACAAGGGCGTCGCGATGTTCCCGAAGAGCAAGGAGCTCCTCTCCCTGGCTGGACAGGCGAAGTTCCAGACGAAGCCTCCCGATTACGACGGCTCGGTCGCGGCGATGCGCAAGGTGCTCGAGCTGGATCCCAAGGACAAGGACGCGCACCAGTTCCTGTTCCTCGCGCTCAACAAGCTGAACAAGAGGGACGAGTCCGTCGCGGAATACACGATGTACAAGGCGCTTAACGACGGAAAGCAGCGGCTGGGATCTCAGCTCAAGATCTGGGTCGACTCGGCCGATAACAGACTGCCGGCCGGCCACCAGCTCAAGAAGACGATCATCGCGAGCGGTTATCCCGACGAAGTGCGAACCTTCTCCGACGGCGATAAGATCCTCGAGAGCTGGTTCTACTGGACGAAGGGGAAATCGATCACGTTCCTGGAGGGCCAGGTCTTTTCGCAGGCCACGTTCCCGCCGGCCCAGCAGTAGCGCGACGCGCGGCAAGGGCTCGACGGACCGGGAATAGATTTCGCCTTGACAGGAACGGCCGTCGTTCGATAGATTCTAGGTCGAGCACCGACCAGGGGGCTCGGGGGCGGATAGTAAGAGCGCCCTTCGCCAGCACCCCCGTTTCGGATCGCGAGACCTGCGATCCCGAGTTCAGGCCGCGCCTGGACTCAATCCTTCTAGCACGGAAATCCCCCAAATCCTGAGGGCCGCTTTCTCGGTCGTAACCCATGTCTCGCCCACCAACCCAAGTGCGACGTCGCGGCGCTGAAGCGCCGACGGCACCATCCACCATCGAGGAGTCTCAGAACGAAATGGAGCAGCAACAGACAGAAACGCCGCCGCCGGCGCCGACCACCACGAACGGTCCGCAGGCATCCCCCAAAGGCCTCGACATCATCCAGCTCAAGAGCCGCACTATTGCGGAGTTGATGGAGCTGGCCCACTCGCTCGGCATCCAAGGCACGAGCGGCCTGCGAAAGCAGGAGCTGATCTTCAAGATCCTCGAAGGGCAGACCGAGAAGAACGGGCTGATCTTCGCGGAGGGGGTCCTCGAGATCCTGTCGGAGGGCTACGGCTTCCTCCGTTCTCCCGACTACAACTATCTGCCGGGCCCGGACGACATTTATGTCTCACCCTCGCAGATCAAGCGGTTCGACCTTCGCACCGGCGATACGGTTTCGGGTCAGGTCCGCCCGCCCAAGGACGGCGAGCGCTACTTCGCCCTGCTTCGGGTCGAGGCGGTCAATTTCGAGAGCCCGGAGGTCGCCAAGGACAAGATCCTTTTCGACAACCTCACGCCGCTCTATCCGCAAGAGAAGCTCCGCCTCGAGTTCCGGGGCGACGATATGCCGACGCGGATCATGGATCTCCTGACGCCGATCGGAAAGGGGCAGCGGGGGCTCATCGTCTCGCCGCCGCGCGCAGGGAAAACGGTCCTGCTCCAGAAGATCGCGAACGCCATCACCGAGAATCACCCCGAGGTGATGTTGATCGTCCTCCTGATCGACGAGCGTCCCGAAGAGGTCACGGACATGGAGCGGTCGGTCAAGGGCGAGGTCGTCTCTTCGACGTTTGACGAGCCGGCCGAGCGCCACGTCCAGGTCGCCGACATGGTGATCGAGAAGGCGAAGCGGCTCGTGGAGCACAACCGCGACGTCGTGATTCTCCTCGATTCCATCACGCGCCTCGCGCGCGCCCACAACACCGTCGTCCCGCACTCGGGCAAGATTCTCTCGGGCGGCGTCGACGCGAACGCGCTTCAAAAGCCGAAGCGCTTCTTCGGGGCGGCGCGGAACATCGAGAACGGCGGCAGCCTCACGATCGTCGCGACCGCGCTGATCGAGACCGGGAGCCGCATGGACGACGTGATCTTCGAGGAGTTCAAGGGCACCGGGAACATGGAAGTGGTGCTCGACCGTAAGCTCGCGGACAAACGCGTCTTCCCGGCGATCGACATCAACCGTTCGGGCACGCGCAAGGAAGAGCTGCTCATGACGGGCGAGGAGCTGAATAAGGTCTGGATCCTCCGCAAGTTCCTGAATGAGCTGAATCCTCTGGAGGCTATGGAGTTTCTAATAGGGAAGATGAGCCAGACGAAGACGAACAAGAAGTTCCTATCGATGATGAACACGTAATCCCAATCGGAGACGGAGAATTGCGATGAAGAAGGGAATCCACCCGGGGTACTACAACACCAAGATCATCTGCGCCTGCGGGAACGTCATTGAGACGCGCGCGACGGTTCAAGAGGCGCTGCACGTGGAAATCTGCTCGAACTGCCACCCGTTCTTCACCGGCAAGCAGAAGCTGGTCGACACCGCGGGACGGATCGAGCGCTTCCGCCGGAAGTACGGGATGAAGGAGCAGAAGGCAGCGGAAGCACCTCCCGCCTAGCGCCGGCTCCTCCTACATACCCGCTCGAAGAAAGTGTCCGACCGATACGCCCCCATCGGGGGCCAGGCCGTCATCGAGGGCGTCATGATGCGCTCCCCGAAGCGGGTGGCCACCGCGGTGCGGCTCCCCGACGGCTCCATCCAGGTAAAATCGCGGGAGTACGTTTCGCTGTCCCGCCGCTTTCCGATTCTGGGCCTCCCCATTCTCCGCGGCGCGGTCGTGCTCGTGGAGTCGCTCCGGATCGGTGTCGAGGCGCTGGCGTTTTCGGCGGAGGTTGCTGTGGACGTCGAGAAGGAGAGGCCGAAGGCCGAGCGGCGATTCGGCACGCTCGGTCTGGGCATGGGCTTCACCGTCCTCTTTTCGTTCGCGGCGGCGTTCCTCATCTTCTTCTACCTGCCGCTGAAGCTGGCCGATCTCACGGGCGTGCAGAGCCCGTTCGTTTACAACCTCATCGACGGCGGGATACGCCTCGCCTTCTTCCTGATCTACGTCCTGGCGATCGGCCTCTGGGGCGAGATGCGGCGCGTCTTCCAGTATCACGGCGCCGAGCACAAGACGATCCACAATCTCGAGTCGGGGCAGGAATTGACGCCCGACGCGGCGGGCACCATGAGCCGATTCCACCCGCGCTGCGGGACGAGCTTCCTGTTCTTGGTCGTCATCGTGAGCTTTATCGTGTTCGCTTTCCTCGGCCGCCCCGATACCCTCGGCGCGCGCCTGCTCCGCTTCGCGCTCATCCCGGTCATCGCGGGAATTTCCTTCGAGATCATTCGCTTTGCGGGCGCGCACTACGACCGGCCGCTTGTGCGGTGGCTCAGCGAGCCCGGACTCCAGCTCCAGCGATTGACGACCCGCGAGCCCTCGCCCGACATGTTGGAAGTCGCGATCGCGGCGCTCCGCGCCGTCCTCTAACCGGTTCCCGCCATGCGTGAAGCCCTCGAGAAGGCGAAAGCCCGCTTTGACGAGCTCACCACGCAGCTCTCCGATCCCGCCGTCGTGAGCATCCCGGCGGAGCTCAAGCGCGTGAGCAAGGAGCGAAGCTCGCTCGAGGCGCTCGTCACGGCCGCGCGCCGCTACGACGGCGTGATGCGGCGGATCGCAGAGGATACGGCCCTGGCCCGCAGCGAGAAGGACGCCGAGCTCGTGGCGATGGCGAAGGCCGAGCTCGAAGAGCTGGAGAAGGAGCGCGCGGGTCTCGAAGCGGAGCTTCCGAAGCTCCTCCTGCCCCCCGATCCCCTGGACCACAAGAGCGTGATCGTGGAAATCCGCGCGGGAACAGGCGGCGATGAGGCGGCTCTCTTCGCGGAGGAGATCCTTCGCATGTACATGAAATACGCCGAGCGCCACAGCTGGCGCGCCGAGGTTTTGAGCTCGAGCAGCGCCAGCGGGATCGGCGGAGTGAAGGAGGCCATCGTCGCGATCAACGGGGAGGGCGCCTACAGCCGCTTCAAGTACGAGAGCGGCGTCCACCGCGTCCAGCGCGTGCCCGAGACGGAGGCGAGCGGACGGATCCACACGTCCGCGATCACCGTGGCGGTCCTGCCCGAGGCGGAGGAGGTGGACGTCGAGATCAAGCCGTCGGAGCTTCAGATCGACGTCTTCCGCTCCTCCGGGCCGGGAGGGCAGAGCGTCAATACCGCGGATTCCGCCGTCCGGATCCGACACCTGCCGACCGGGATCGTGGTCCAGTGCCAGGACGAGCGCTCCCAGCTCAAGAACAAGGCAAAGGCGCTCAAGGTGCTCCGCGCGCGGCTCCTCGACATGGAGATCCAGGAGCGGGAGCGGAAGATGGCCGCGACACGGAAATCGATGGTCTCATCGGGGGACCGGAGCGCGAAGATCCGCACGTACAACTACCCGCAGGGGCGGGTTACCGATCACCGGATCGGCCTCACGCTCTACCGCCTGACCCACGTGCTCGAAGGCGATCTGGACGAGCTGATCGACGGCCTGTTCAACGCGGAGCAGGCCGAGCGGCTCGCCTCCGCGTCGACCCCGGCTTCCGGGGCGGCCTCGTAACGATGCGCGCCGGCGTCACGCTGGGTGATGGATCGAAGGCCGCGCCCTCCCGCGCGACCCGGGCTCAGGCGCTCGCCGACCTGGGCGCCCGCCTGAGGCGCGCGGGCGTTCCCTCGCCGGAGGCGGATGCCGAGTGGCTGCTCTTGCACGCGCTCGGGATCGGCCGCGCGGCCTACCGGTCCGAGCCCCGGGCCCCACTTCGGGAGGAGGAAGAGGCCACGCTCGAGGCGTTCGCGGTTCGGAGAGAAGGCCGCGAGCCGCTTCAGCACATTCTGGGCGAGGTGCCGTTTCATGACGCGATCCTCACGGTCGAGCCGGGCGTGTTCATTCCCCGCCCGGAGACAGAAGTTCTTGTGGAGGCGGTGCTCGCCGCGCTGGGCGACTCCCGGTCCCGATCCGCTCGGGGCGGAAGGTCGCCGAAGTCAGGGACACTCCTCGACTGGGGAACCGGGACCGGCGCCATCGCGATTGCCCTCCTGAAATCGCTCCCCGGCTGGACGGCGGTCGCGGCGGACCGCTCCGTGCCCGCGCTCGACCTCGCGCTCCGAAACGCGGCCCGAAACGGGGTCGCCGATCGGTTCCGGGCGAGGACGGCCGATTTCGCCACACCCCGGACGCCGCCGATCGAGGGCGCGCCCTTCGATCTGGTCGTTTCCAACCCCCCGTACGTCCCCCGCGGCCAGCTTCCCGGGTTGATGCCCGAGGTCCGCGACCACGATCCGCCGGAAGCGCTTGACGGCGGCGAGGACGGTCTTGATGCTCACCGCCACTTGGCGCGCGGGCTTCGGTCTTGGCTCGCGGTCGGCGGTCTCCTCGCGCTCGAGATCGGGGCCGGCCAGGCCGATGATGTCCTGGGGCTCTACGGGCCCCTCATCCAGGACGCGCGGGTCCTGCCCGACCGGGCCGGAATGCCGCGAATCGTGATCGGGACGATGCGAGGCGAGGGGGCATGAAGACGAGACTGGAGCGTGATGGTGAGACGTCCACCGAGACGACGACGGCGGGCATGGACGAGATCTGGGTTCAGGGGGGCCGGCGGCTTCAGGGCTCGGTCGCGGTCGGAGGATCGAAGAACGCGACCCTGCCGATCCTGGCGGCGACCCTGCTCGCGCCGGGCCTGTACCGGTTCACGAACGTGCCGGACCTCAAGGACATCTCGACGATGCTCGAGATGCTCTCGCGATTCGGGATCGTGAGCCGGCGCGTCTCGCCCCACGAGATCACCGTAGACTCGCGGAACGCGGCCAACGCCGAGGCGCCGTACGAGCTGGTCAAGACCATGCGGGCGTCGATCTACGTGCTCGGCCCGCTCCTCGCTCGGTACGGCGAGGCGCGCGTCTCGCTTCCGGGCGGCTGCGCCTGGGGGCCGCGCCCGGTCGACCTCCACATCCGCGGCATGGAGCAGCTTGGAGCGGAGATCGAGATCGACCACGGTTACATCGTCGCTCGATCCGGCGGACTCCGTGGGAACACGATGGCCTTCGACGTTTCGAGCGTGGGCGCGACCGGGAACATCTTGATGGCGGCCGTGACCGCCGCCGGCAAGACCGTGATCGAAAACGCGGCGTGCGAGCCCGAGATCGCGGCGCTGGGCGCGTTCCTGAGCGCGATGGGAGCGCAGATCGAGGGAATCGGAAGTCCCCGCGTGGTCGTGAACGGGGTGTCGGAGCTTCACCCGGCGGACGCGGAGATGATCGCCGACCGGATCGAGGCGGGGACGATCCTCGCCGCCGCCGCGATCACGGGAGGGGACGTCGAGGCGACCTCCGTCGATCCGTCGCACCTGGGTGCTGTGATCTCGAAGTTCGAGGCGGGCGGCGCCTCCGTGGAGGTCTCGGACCGCTCCGTCCGCTTGCGCGCGCCCGCGCGTCCCGAGCCGCTCTCGGTGACCACGCAGCCGTATCCCGGATTTCCGACCGATATGCAGGCGCAGTTCATGGCCCTCCTTTCCGTCGGGAACGGCTCGAGCACGATCGTCGACACGATCTACCTCGACCGCTTCACGCACGTCGCCGAGCTCCAGCGCCTCGGCGCCGACATCCGCGTCGAGGGGAACACGGCCCACGTCCGCGGGGTCGAAGGCCTGAGCGGCGCGCCCGTGATGGCGACCGATCTCCGCGCCTCCGCGGCCCTCATCCTGGCCGGCCTTGTCGCGGGCGGAGAAACCCGCGTCTCGCGCGTCTACCACCTCGACCGCGGCTATGAGCGGCTGGAGGAGAAGCTGAAGGCGCTCGGGGCGACGGTCCGCCGCGTCAAGGGCTGAACGCCCCGATTCCAGCCCCCATGCGCCCCGTCGTGGTCGGCACCGCGGGGCACATCGATCACGGTAAGACCGCGCTCGTCCGCCGACTCACCGGAATCGACACCGATCGGCTGAAGGAGGAGAAGGAGCGCGGGATCTCGATCGATCTCGGCTTCGCGCACGTAGCGCTCCCCTCCGGCCGCCGGATCGCGATCGTCGACGTTCCCGGGCACGAGCGATTCGTGAAGAACATGCTCGCGGGCGCGACCGGCGTCGATCTCGTCCTCCTGGTCGTCGCCGCGGACGAGGGCGTGAAGCCGCAGACGCGCGAGCATCTCGCCATCGTCGACATCCTGCGCGTGACCCGAGGGGTCGTCGCGCTCACCAAGACCGACCTGGTCCCGCCGGAGCGGATTCGATCGGCGACGGCGGAAGTCCGCGAGCTCCTCAAGGGGACCGCGCTCAGCGGCATGCCGATCATTCCCGTTTCCTCGACGACCGGCGACGGGATCCCGGAGCTTCTCGAGGCTCTCGATCGCGCGGCATCCGGGACGGAAGGCCGCGCGGCGAGCGGCGCGGCGCGGCTTCCCGTCGATCGGGTCTTTTCCATCGAGGGAATCGGCACGGTCGTGACGGGCACGCTATGGAGCGGCGCGATCCGTCCCGGGGATGCGCTTGTGCTTCTGCCCTCGGACCGCGCGGTCCGGGCGCGGCAGGTCGAAGTGCACGACCAGGCGGTTGACGCCGCGCTTGCGGGCAACCGAACCGCCGTCGCGATTCACGGCGTCTCGAGGGATGAGGTCGCGCGTGGCGAGTGGCTCCTGACGCCGGGCCGCTTCCACGTGACCAGGATGCTCGACGTGCGCCTGGATCACATCGGAGCCGCGGAATCGCCGCTTCCGGATCGGGCTCGCGTGCGCGTCCACCTCGGAGCGAGCGAAACCCTCGCGCGCGTGGTCCTCTACGAATCGGACACGCTCGCGCCTGGCGCGTCCGCGTTCGCCCAGCTTCGCCTGGAGGGCGCCGTGGTCGCGGTCCCGGGCGATCGTCTGGTCCTTCGCTCCTACTCCCCCTCCGTCACCATTGGTGGAGCCACGGTCATCGATTCGAATCCCGCGCGCCGGTCCCGCCTCGATCGCGAGGCTAAGGCGCGGCTCGAGACGCTCGAAACGGGGCCCCTGGCCGCGCGCCTCCTGCTTCTGGTCGGCGAGTCCGGGTTCCAAGGGCTCCGCGCCGAGGCGGCCGCGCTCCGGCTGGGCGCGGACCCGGAGGACGTCATCGCGGCGGCGGCCACGGCGAGCGATCTCGTTCGTGCTCGTGACGGGCGGTTCTTGACGCTCCGGGAGTGGGGGAAGGCGCTTGATCGGGTCGTCGGAGCGGTCCGCGAATACGGCGCCGAGCACAAGCTCCGCCACGGGATACCGAAGGGCGAGCTGAAGAGCCAGCTCCAGCGTGAGCTCGACGGTCCCGTCTTCGACGAGGCGCTCGAAACCGTGCTCCGCGAGGGGCGGCTTCGGGCTTCCGGCGACCGTGTGAGCCTTCCCGAGGCCGGCCCATCGTTGACCGAGGAGGAATCCCGGGCGCTCGAGCGGGTCGAGCAAAGGCTCGGCGCCTCGGGTTTTCAGGTGCCGGAACTCAAGGAGGTGCTGAAGGACCTGCCGCCCGGGGTCAAACCGGGCGAGGTGGTTCGCCACCTTCTGGAGGCGGGGCGGGCTGTCAAGGTGACCTCGGACCTCCTCTATCCGACGAACCTGTGGGCCGAGATCGAAACCCGCGTCCGGGCTCATTTCGCCCGCAGGCCGGCACTTACGATGTCGGAGTTTAAGGAGCTCTTACAGGTGTCGCGCAAGTACGCCGTCCCGATCCTGGAACAGCTCGATCGAAGCGGGCTGACTCGAAGGGAAGGTGACGTGCGCTCCCCGGGGCCGCGATCCCGGCAGTAAGCCGGGTGTTCCCGCAGCGAGCAACCCCCTCCGCGGGTCTGCCGGGCGGATTGGGGCATGTCAGAGAGCGTCGGATCAGGGTGGGACTTCTCTGTCCCACCCATTTCCATTGATTTCGGGCCCCCATAGGAGTATGATCCGGATTGTTCAGGGACGGTCGGCCGCCCTCCGGCCGGCTCGGCAGCGAGGCTGCAGGAACGTGCAAGCCTCGGTCAGCGTCAAACAGAGAAGGCGGTGCGGTCATGGGCCTCCACTCCCGGATTTTCAAGCTCGTACTCGCGATCTTCATCCTCTTCGCGCTGACCTCAATCCCTGGAACTTGGTCCCCGACCCCCCACTCGACAGGCAGTTGGCTCTCGGTACCGCCCGCCTGGGCCGGTTCGCCCGATGAGACGCTGAAGCCGAGGCCCGCCGGCAGGTTCGTTTCGATCAGCCTGCAGGGGCAGACGTCCGCCCAAGTGGCCAGCCCGCGCACGCAGGTGGTCACGGTCCGCACGCGGTTCGAGCAGTTCGTCCTCGTGTGGAAGATCTCCCTGGCATCCGTGTTGCGATTCTGACCGTCGGCCCTTCGGGCCTCGGAGAACTTCGGAAGACGACACGTGGACAAGACAACGACGGACCTAATACGGGAGCGTGAGGAAGCGGTCTCGACCGCGCGCCTCACGCAAGACCCCGAACGACACCTTCAATCCCTCGAAGATCTCGCCGAGATCTTCCTCCGTGCCGACAGCTACCTGCCCGCGCTTCAGAATCTCGAGGAGTGCATTCACTCGGCCGAGCGCCTCGGTCTCGATCCGTCCCGCATCGGGGCGCTCGAGTTGAAGGCGGCCCAGGTCCTCATCGAGCGGGGCGACGCGCCCGGAGCGCTCAAGCACCTGGCCCGCGCGCGGGCTCGCACCGTCGCGGAATCCAGTCCCGAGCTCATGGCCCGGCTCCAGCTCCAGAGTGCGCGCGCCCTGATCGAGCTCTCCCAGTACGAGGAAGCACTGGGAACCTGCGAGCGGGCGCACGCCTACTTCAAAGTCCACAACCTCATGGCGCCGCTCGCGCACGCCTACAATTGCTTCGGCCGGATCCATTTCCGCCTGGGCGATCTGGACAAGGCGAAGGAATTCTACGAAGCCGCGCTCCACCTCTTCCGGTGGGACCTGAACGACGAAGAGGGCGTGATTCGCGCCCACAACAATCTCGGCGTGCTCTACCGCCACCTCTCCGACTGGCGGCAGGCCACGTGGCACCTCCTGCGATCGATGGAGATCGCGACCCGGCTCGGGAACTTCGCCTTCATCTCCGTCTCCTGCGCGAACCTCGGCATTGTTCACTTGAAGGCCGGCTCGTGGGACGAGGCGGTGGAGCATTTCGACCGCGCCTTGAACTCGTACGTCCAGATCGGGCGGGAATCGGGCGTGGCGCGCATGCGGATCGGGCTCGCGACGATCGCCACCTTCCGCCACGACTTCGGGACGGCCGAGGCGCACCTCACCGCCGCGTCGCAGATCACGTCCCGCCTCGGCTCCTCGCGCGAGCAGATCCTCTGTCTCTTTAGCCGCGGGGAGCTGCAGCTCGAGATGAAGCGGATCGATGAAGCGCTGGATCTCTTTGGCGAGGCGCTCGAGATGGCGCGGCAGATCGCGCCCGAAGGAGACATGGTCCACGAGCTCCAGCGCCGGCGCGCGGAGGCGCTTGTCACACGCGGCGACGTCCCGCTCGCCTTGAAGGCGGCGGAGGACGCGCTTGCCCGCGCGCTTCGGCTGAAGGACCAGCTCGAGGAGGGCGCCACGCGGCGCGTTCTCGCGCTGATCCACACGCTCGAGGGCAAGATGACCTATGCGAACGAGCAGGCCCGCGAAGCGGTCCGACTCTTGGAGTCGATCCACGAGCGCTTCGAGCTGGCCCGGGCCTACCTGGAGCAGGCGCGCCGGATGCCGGCCGGCGGGGATCCCGAGCGGACCCGCGAGGCCCAGAATCTCGCGTTCAAGGCCATGTACATCTTCGAGCAGCTCGGGATGGAAGACTCCATGCGGACCTGCGAGGCCGCGCTCCGCGACCTCAATGCGCCGTCCTGGATCACCGCGCCCCGGGGCCAGCGCGCGACCGCCGCCTCGTCATCGCAATCGCAGGACATCGCCCGCGCCCACGGCGTCATCAGCCAAAACCCAAGAACGCTGGAGCTGGTGCGAAAGGCATCCGAGCTCGTCACGACCCCGGCCCGGGTGTTGATTCAGGGAGAGACGGGAACCGGGAAGAATCTGCTCGCCTATATGTTCCGGTCGTTCGAGGTCGAGCGCGGCCGCCCGTTCGTCGAGGTGAACTGCACGAGCCTTCCCGGCGATCTCGTCGAGAGCGAGCTCTTCGGCTACGTGCGCGGCGCCTTCACCGGCGCCGCGGTGACGAAGCGGGGGATCTTCGAGGAAGCCGACGGGGGAACGATCTTCCTGAACGAGATCGGCGAGCTGAGCGAGCGGACGCAGGTGAAGCTCTTGCAGGTGTTGGACGACGGGACCTATCGGCGCCTGGGCGAGGTTCGCTCCCGCCGGCTCAACGTCCGGATCATCTCCGCGACGAACAAGGATCTCGACGCGGCGGTGAAGGCGGGCTGGTTCCGCGCGGATCTCTACTACCGCCTCGGACAAGTCGTCCTCGGGCTCCCGCCGCTGCGCGAGCGCCGCGAGGACATCCCGCTTCTCATCCGGAACTTCCTCGACGAGCTGTCGGCGCGGGAAGGTCGGCAGGTGGTTCTTGCCGAGGACGCGCTCGAATATTGGGTTTCGCTTCCGTGGATGGGGAACGTCCGCGAGCTGAAGCACAAGGTCGAATCGGTCTTCCTCTGCGCCGCGCGCCAGGAGCTGGTGGACCGCGCGACGCTGATCCGTCTGCTCTACCCCGGCGGCACCCCCGCCGCCGACGCCCACCCGACGCGCGGCCTGCGCGGCAAGGTGGACCTCCTGAAGCGCGAGGAAATTCTCGCCGCGCTCTCGCGGAACGCCGGCAATCGCAGCCGTGCCGCTCTCGAGCTGGGCATCACGCGGCGACACCTGATCCGGCTGCTCAAGCAGATCTACTAGCCGTTCCCCGCGTTAACGAATCCCAGCTCCAACCAAGCCTCGAGGCCCTTCCTGTGTGACATCGATGTCCCGCAGGTGGGGGGAGCGTGACATTGCTGCAAAGCTATAACCCGTATTGACTTAACTAAAAACTACCATGTCAGAGTGTGACATTCATGTCCCATGCCAGGTATCGGAACCGCCCCAGAACGGTTAATGAGTAGTCCACCCAGCGCTGCAACCGCATCAACCACAACTGATTAAATGAATACTGAATATATGGCTCGCTCCAGCCAATCGCGGCACGCGCGATGCTTTTTAGGGACCGCGTCAGCCCGCCGGAACGGGGTGGCTTCCTACAGACACAACGA
>Ga0137409_10005172_pt1 | contig 13632 bp, 11 predicted proteins | sample CZODoug1_16funga_FD_122059 | JGI IMG/M metagenome (GOLD analysis project Ga0137409, IMG submission 122059) | Vadose zone soil fungal communities from Angelo Coast Range Reserve, California, USA - CZODoug1_16fungal (Hybrid Assembly) | ecosystem: Environmental > Terrestrial > Soil > Vadose zone...
CAGGAAGGCGTCGAAACCGTGATCGAGATTCTTCGGCGGGAGCTGCAGGTCGTCATGGCCCAGACCGGCGCGGCTTCGATTGCCAAAATCCGCCGCGACTCGCTCGTCTCGCGAAGCTGATCGGCACCGAAAACCGCAGGAGCACAGTGATGAAGAAAAATGAGATACCAAAGAAGAATCTGCCGAGAAGAGATTTCGTCAAGGCAGCCTTCGCCGGTATAGGCGCAACCACCTTGGCTGGAATTGGCGCACGCGGAGCCGAACCCGCCAACGTTGCCCGGCACTGGGACAAAATCGCGGATGTCGTGATCGTCGGAGCCGGGGCTACAGGACTTCCCGCCTCCATCGAAGCCGCCGAGCACGGCGCCTCTGTGATTGTGATCGACCAGAACTACGATATCGGCGGACACGCCATCGAAAGCGGGGGGAATATCGCTCTCGGTGGCGGGACGAGTTTGCAGAAAAAATTCGGCATCGAGGATTCTCCGGATCGCATGTTCGAGGACCTGGTGAGCTGGCACGACTACCGGTTCAGCGACAGAGAAATTGTCCGCGCTTTCTGCGATTGGAGCGCCCCAACCTTTGAATGGCTGCTAAAACATGGAGTCGTGTTTCCGGATAAATCTCCGGGGCAAGCGGATGGCGGCCCGGAAACGGTTAAGCGAGGTCAAACCGTGATCTGGACCGGAGAAGTCAGTGCGTTCTCTCCGAATGGAGGGAATGGGACCGCCCTCATGCGGCCGCTCGAAGCGAGCGCGAGGAAGTTGGGCGTGCAAATCCTGCTGCAGCACAACATGACGGGCCTTATCCGCGAGGGGAATTTTTCTGGAAAAGTTCTCGGAATCACGGCAACCAACCAAGGAAAAACCCTGAACATCCAGGCGAAAAAGGGCGTGATCCTCGGCACAGGCGGCCACACGAGCAATGTGAACTTCCGCAGAATTTTCGACCCCAGACTCACCGAAGAGTACCAGGTGGTGGGTGAACCCTACTCGCGCCAAACCGGCGATGGAGAAATCGCCGCCATGCAGGTCGGCGCATCGCTTTGGGGCGCGGCAAACCAAACGGTGGAAACGAAGTCGCGATCGCATATTTTTGAGAAACCCTACGTGATTGGAAACCGCTACGGCTACCCGCAGGGCGGTGGACGCCGCAATGAAAACTTGAAGGATAGTCCAATCGCAGGGCTTGCCCGCGCGATCGGCTTGCAAGTAGCGGATTTCCAGAATCTCATCCAGGTGAACCAGGTGGGACGAAGGTTCGTGAATGAGACGGCCACTGGATTCGATTGGTGGAATCCTTGCCTGGAGTTGAACGGGGGGAAAAGTGAGGGCGGCGGGCCCATCTGGGCCATCTTTGACGCGGACGGAGCGAAACGCGAAGGATGGGTTTGCGCGCCTCCATTTGTCGATCCTGACGGCTGGTTTTTTAGCGGGAACACACTAGCGGAATTGGCCGGCAGAATTGTCAGCAAGTATCAGAAGCAACCTGTGCCAGGCGCCGCCTTGCAAGAAGCGGTGGCCCGGTACAACTCCTTTGTAGACGAGGGGAAAGATTCGGACTTCGGAAAGCCGGCGCCGAAGTACAAGATTCAGACGCCTCCGTTCTACGCGGCGTGGTCCACACCCTGCATCCATGATTGTATTTCCGGCCTGCGGATCAACGGCAAGGCGCAGGTGATTGACTTGTGGGGCGCGGTCATTCCGGGTCTCTATTGTGGGGGAGAGACAGCGGGCGGATTCACCCAGCATGGTCTGGCGAAGTCGATTACTTTTGGCCGCATCGCGGGCCGCGAAGCTGCCCAGGCCGCCGCCAATTCGTGAAGATTCCGCCGAACGGTATGCACCAGTTCGGCGTACCAAAAGCCGTTCGCGGCCTCGAAGGTTTACCTGGCTCCAAGCTGCAGTTTGGATTCAATCGCATTCTCGAGCACGATCGTTTTCTTCACCCCGGCCAGACGTATCTCCATGAGCGAACGCGAACCGTCAGAATTTACGCGGAGCAGGACTGCGTCGCCGGTGTACTTGACTCCATTCTTTACCCAAGTTCCCAGCGCTGTGGCGAAGAAGCGCGCGTCTTTCCACAACGTCACGCGCACTTTCGAGTTTTGCGACTCCCAACTCAAGTCATAGAGGCCCGCGGGAACTTCCGCTCCGCTCATCGTGACCGCAGTCTGCAAGAAAAACGGGCGGGAAGTATTTGCGCGAGCGGGGAAGCTCACGAACAGCAGAATGACGAATGTTTGCACAACGAATCTGAATTTCATATTCAACTCCCTGGTTACCGGTTTAGCGCCGCCCCCGGTGCGTTCGACTGTCTAAGCTTCCTACATCGGTAAATCAACACCAGACTCAAATTGGTTTGGAACCAAATTGGAGTGCATCCCAAATTGGCAGGCGTCCAAATTGGGCGGGAACACTTGCTGGAGTCTGCACCTAGGTCCCGATGCCGTCTATCCGGAAATGGTCTTCCAATTCAAACTGGTTACTTCCCTTTTAGATACACGGCATACAATTTTTTGTGAATTGACTATGACTTTTGTGGATCGAGTATGAATCGGAACACAGAATATTACTGCCGCACTTCTCGAATTTCTCCGGTTCAGTTCAAACCAACCTGTTCAGGGTCTTAACATCCGCGATAGGAATCCGTAATGTTAGGTAGACCCCTATACTAGGAATCGCTGCTGTTGTGAGGCTGAATTGCACTATTCTTTCCGGGGGGCACATTGGCTCAAGAACGGCTTGTCGCACTCGAACGCGAAATTACGGAATGCCGCAAGTGTCCCCGCCTGGTGCGTTACCGCGAGGAAATCGCGCGCACCAAGCGCCGCGCGTATCGCGATTGGACCTACTGGGGACGCCCCGTGCCGGCCTTTGGCGATCCCAATGCTGGTCTCGTCATCATCGGACTCGCGCCCGCCGCGCATGGCGCCAACCGCACCGGGCGCATGTTCACCGGGGACCGCTCCGGAGATTTCCTGTACGCGCAGCTTCATCGCGCCGGCTTCGCGAATCAGGCGCACTCGAAACATACCGATGACGGGCTTGTCCTCACGGGCGCTCTGATTTCCGCGGCGGTCCGCTGCGCGCCGCCTGACAATAAGCCGCTTCCCGAAGAAATCCGCAACTGCTTGCCTTATCTCGAACGGGAACTGGAACTCCTCCACCCGCGCGCGATTCTTGCCCTCGGAGGCATCGCGCTCAACACCTATCTCGATCTTCTAAAGAAACAGGGTCTGATTCCATCACGCGCGCCCTACCGCTTTGCGCACGGAGCGAGCTTTCTTCTCCCGCCAGGTCTTCCACGCCTCTTCGCTGCCTATCACCCCAGCCAGCAAAATACGCAGACCGGGCGCCTGACACCCGCCATGTTCGCCCGCGTTCTGCGCAATATTCAAAAATTCCTAAAGGCCTGAGAAAACAGGCTGATAGAGGTCTAGCGCCGCGCAGACCGGTTGTCACTTGGCCTGAACCCAATCCAGACCGGGCAAACTGAATCGCCTGAACGCACAGTGCGTGATTGGCTCATCCGAAAAGCTGATGAAGAATTGAGATTGAGTGCGTGTGCTCGTGTCTACTATAATGTATTGTTTTATTGTCGGGCGCGGCGGTCCCCTGTTTTCCGGGAAAGCGGAGCCAGCAGGCGGCGTTGCGCGGGAGGCTTGCCGAACGTGTGGGACGCTCTACGTGAAAAGAAAATCGGTGTGCGGATTCTTCTCGGAGTCGTTGTCGGGGTTTTGGGGCTTGGAATGTTGCTGTACCTCGTGCCGCAGCAAAGCGGCAACGAACTTACCGGGGAAGATGTCATCGCTCAAGTAGGCAACCAGACCATCACAACCGCCGACGTGCAGACCCAATTGAATCGCATTTCGCGCAATGGGCAGATTCCTGCCAGCATCCTGCCGTTGTACGCGAGACAGATGCTGGATCAGCTGGTTTTCGACCGGAGCTTGGAGCTCGAAGCGGACCGGCTGGGTTTTCGGGTCACGGATGAGGAACACGCCAACTTTCTCCGGAAACTGATCCCTACGGCATACGCAGGCGACACTTTTATCGGCATGGACAAATACACGACAGAAGTCCAGACGCGCTTTCAAATGACGGTGCCGGAATTCGAGGCGCAAGTGAAAAAGGAGCTTCTCCAGCAGAAATTCCAGCAACTCGTGACGGATGGCATCACGGTCACCGAAGATGAGGTGCGAGAGGAATACCTGCGTGGCAATGAGAAGATCAAGATCGACTACGTGTTAATCAAGCCGGACGATTTGCAGTCCAAAATCGACGTTTCCGACGCTGAACTGGCGGGCTATTTCGAGAAGAACAAGGCCAGGTACGTTGTTCCCGAACGCAGGACCGTGGATTACGCCACCCTGGATTTCACGCAACTCCGGCAGCGCGCCCAGGTCTCGGAGGACGAAGAGAAGATCTTTTACCAGCAGAACGTCGAAAGCTATAAGGTGCAAGACCGCGCGCACGTCGCGCACATTTTGTTCAAAACTGTCGGCAAAACGGATGCTGAAGTCGCCGAAATCAAAAAGAAAGCGGAAGATGTGCTTAACAAGGCGAAGCACGGCGGGAAATTCGCCGATCTTGCCAAGCAATATTCGGAAGATACGACGAAGGATAAAGGCGGCGATCTGGATTGGATCGTCCGCGGCCAAACCGTTCCCGAATTTGAGGCAGCGGCATTCAGCCTGCCGAAAGGGGCAATCTCGGACTTGGTAAAGACGCAATATGGCTTCCACATCATACAGGTCATCGATCGGGAGACAGCCCGCACGCAGACCTTCGACGAGGTGAAAGCCGCCATCCAGGCGCAATTGCAGCAGCAAAAGGCCGAACAGCTTGGCGAAACACTCTCCGCGCAAATTGCCGAGGAAATCCGCCGCAGCGGACGTGTCCCGATCGACGAACTCGCCAAGAAATTCAACCTGGTGAGGGGCGAGGCAAAACTCGTCGAAGCAAATCAACCGCTTCCAGAACTAGGGAACTCTCCCGCCGTCCTCGACAATGTTTTCCGCCTGCGCCCCGGCGACTTGAGCGCGCCGCTCCGCACAGACCGCGGATACGTTATTCTCACCGTTAAGGATATTCAACCAGCGCACGCGGCGTCGCTGGCCGAGGTTCGCGACCGGGTACTGACTGACTTCCGGCGTGAGAAGGCGCTGGAGCTCGCCAAGATTCGCGCCGAGGAACTCGGCAAACGCGCGAAGTCGGGCGAGAACTTCGCATCCGCTGCGAAGGCTCTCGGCTTCGATGTGAAAACGAGCGAGCCGTTCTCGAGGACCGGGTCGATCCCTGAGGTCGGAAGTGCGAAACAATTCTCCGTTGCGTTCAAACTTCCGGTCGGCCAGGTGGGAGATCCAGTCTCTCTGGGAACGAATTGGGTGGTCTATCGTGTCGCCCAGCACGATCCCATCAACGAAGAGGATTTCCAAAAGCAAAAAGCGGCGATTGAGGCGCAAGCTTTGCAGGCAAAACGCCAGGCTGCTTACGAATTGTTCCGATCCACACTCGAAACACGCCTCCGCCAAGAGGGCAAATTGCATATCAACGCGGACAATTTGAAACGGCTGACAACGCCGGCTTAGTCTACTAACTATAAGAAAATAGGTTAGTTATTTGTTTTCCGCAGAGGCTTGCAAATACTCGTGCGGTGCGCTAGCATATTTGTGTCCGCAGTCTTAGGCCCCATGCCAGGGGGGCCCGAGAATTTGAGGCTGCTGCCTTCCCAGCACTCAATTTTTGAAGTTCTGCGTACCAAATCCTAAAGTTTCTCCCCACCTGAGTTGTCCATGCGCGGGCAACACTCGATGCAGAGGGAAATCACTTTGCGGGGAGTCCTTTCTCTTAAAGCGGGATGATCGAGAAAGACACTATTGAGGGATTAAGGGGGTGCAAGATGCCGACAAAGACGAACCATCGCAATGAATATCAATGCACGATCGAACTGAATCAGAACGGGAAGTACTGCGTTCGGGTGAGGGCCGTATTCACCCGCAAGGCCTGGACCTTGCCCGTTTATTTCCTTGCTTCCACGTTTGACGGCGCCATGACGAAGCTGGAACAATCCTTGCAGTTTCTCCAGCAGCAGGAAGAAAGGCTGTGGTTCTGGGGCGTGGAGCGCTCCGACGACCCGAATTTCTCCGCGGAACTGGTGCAAGAGGCCGGACTGCGTATGGACCGCCGCCTTGAATTCCCGCGCCGGTCGTCAAACATCGTCCTCTCGCCGGAGAAACCCGTTCCGGCCGTTCTGCTGGCTCCAGTCCGCCGCGTACTGGCTGGCTCGATTGATGCGGGCCGCGTCAGCTTAGCCGGGAACTGAAGCCGCGGGAACCTTGAACGGCGGTGCGTACCACGTCCGCTGTCGCCTGCCTATTTTTCGCGCAGAATGACCTCGCCGTGGCCGATCGGCTGGTCGTTCATCCATAGACGATATTTATAGGAGCCGGGGTTTATTCCGGGACGCGGGGGGCCGCTCTGGAGTTGACGCCCTTGGGGCGCTTGAAAGACGTTGGATTGGAACGGGCAGCGATTGGGATCGAACTCGATCTTGAGATTCGCTGCGTCGGAAAGCCACACGACTTGTTCGGCCGGGCCGATCACGACAATTTCGGGGATTATACCTACCAGGACCAGTTTCTCGGCCATCGTTTCGCGCCCCTCCGGCGCACCGCGAAGATAACATAGCGAGCTTCGAATTAGGTAATGGGCTGGTTTGCCAGTAGCAGAGCCACTTCTTGTATTTGCGCACTGTCGCGTGCTTTACAAAGGGTCTGCCCTGGCAAGAGTACCTGTGTTACCGAAGCCCCACCAAAGCCAAACTAGCTCACAGCTTCGAATTACATGCCCGGCGGCATTATTTCCCTAGTAAGCAGGACCATATTGGACGTTGCGCGTTCGAGAGGAATCTAGCAAACTATTACTTTGTGGGGCCTCCCCCTTCAGGGAGGATCCAGTCCTGCCGCCGCGGCTGCGATTGCTTCGGCTGACATGGGTGCTCGTCCAGAGCAGAGATAAATCTGGATGGCGGACTTGGGCCCCGGTTCGTCAACGAGCGGCGGGAAAAAGAGGTTTTTCAATATGTTCGATCCAATGGAAGAATTACGTCCTCCGACAAGACTGATGATGACGCCCGGCCCTTCCTGCGTCAGCCCGCGGGTTTACCGTGCGCTGGCCGCGCCGCTGGTCGGACATGTCGATCCGTGGTTCACGGAATTCATGAGCGGCGTCCAGGAGCTGTTGCGGCGCGTTTTCCAGACTGCGAACCACACGACATTCCCGATTTCCGCCTCGGGTTCCGGAGGAATCGAGACAGCCGTGATCAATGTTCTGGAGCCGGGTGACGAGGCAATTGTCTGCGTCAATGGAGTGTTTTCCGACCGCATGGCGGAGGTTGCCGAACGCACGGGGGCAACGATTCATCGCGTTTTGGCGCCATTCGGCCGGGCCGTCGATCCGGAGGACGTGCGCCGGACCGGGCAGGGCCGGAAGATCAAGTGTGTGGGACTCGCGCACGGGGAGACCTCGACCGGCGTGGTGACGAATATCGCTCCCTTCCGCAAAGTTGCCGACGAACTCGGGGCTCTGCTGGTCGTAGACAGCGTGGCAACCCTCGCCGGCGTGCCAGTGGAAGTCGATCGGCATCGCATCGACCTCTGCTTCAGCGGTACGCAGAAGGCGATCAGTGCGCCGCCAGGGATGTCACCGGTTACGGTGTCCGCGCGCCTCGAGGAGGTGCTCCTCAAACGCAAGACCAAGGTGCAGAGCTGGTACTTCGATTTAACTACGGTGATGAAATACTGGGGCAAGGAGCGGACCTATCACCATACGCCCCCAATTCCTCTGATCTACGCGCTGCATGAAGCGCTGCGGATCGTCCTGGAAGAAGGCCTGGAGGCAAGCTGGGAGCGTCACCGCCAGAATCAAATGGCGCTGATCGCTGGGCTTGAAGCGATGGGAATGAGTCTCTTCGTTCAGAATCCGGCGGACCGCCTGACGACCGTTACCGCGGTCAACATTCCGAGTGGCATCGATGGACCGAAGGTACGCGGACGCCTGCTTAACGATTTCAATATCGAAATCTCGAGCGGATTGGGCGAATTAAAGACCAAGTTTTGGCGCGTTGGCCTGATGGGATACTCTAGCCAGCGAGGCAACGTGCTCCTGTTCCTCGGAGCGCTGGAGAGAATATTGCTCGATCTGGGCATGAAGCTGCCCGCCGGGGCGGGTCTCGCAGCCGCCGCAAGCTCATATGCGAACGCGGAACCTGTGGCTGTGGGCCAGGAAAAGTAGCGGGCAGGCTTGAATCCGACGCGGGTTTTGGTAGCACAGACTTCAGTCTGTGTGCTTTGTTGATCGTGCGAAACCAAAATCGCACAGGCCGAAGCCTGCGCCATAAGATGCGGGCTCCAGTTTGAGCCGGCCAGAAAATAAGGCCATGAATACTTCCATTGGAATTCCGAATCAAGGCGCGATGAGCGAGTTCGTCGGGGAATTTGATGTTTCCTCGCGCCTGACCGAACAGACGTATCACTGCCGCTTCTCTCACCTTTGGAACGGCGTGGCCACGCGCCACAGCGATTCCGTGGACACAAAGTTTCTCGTGGATGGCCGAGGGGTTGTCGTGGGCTTGGCGCACCCGGGGTTCGTGCAATTCACCAAACAGTCTGGCCGGGACCTTTCCGATCGCGAAGCGAGCTACGTTGCCGCCCAATATCTGCGTGAACAGCTCGAGCAGGAAGACGAGCGCCCGCTCTACGACGTCTCGGCGGCCGATGTAACTCGAATCATCGACCAACTCGGCATCCAGTAATCCGATCGTGTGCGCGGTAAAAACCTAGATATTAAGTTCCCGTCTCTGTGGTTCTCTATGATTCTTTGTGTCCTCTGTGTTGAGCTTTTCGGAATTTAACACAGAGGACGCAGAGAAAAGCCACAGAGTGCACTGAGGGCCTAATAGTGAGGAAGATGATTAGACGACGGAAAGAGCAAGGCCGATTTCTCTGTGGTGCTCTGTGGTTCTTTGTGTCCTCTGTGTTGCGCTTTTAGGGGTTTAAACTACTAGGCATCGGAAAGAGATTCATCGAAACCGGGGCCCTGATCCTCGCGCTCGCCTGCCTCGAGAATCACTCCGCAGTCCAGGCATTCCACGTATTCCGCATCGGAATCCTTAGCGATCAATTGCGTGCGCGCATGGCGGCAGGAAGCAGGATCGTTCACAGTGCGGCTCCATCACTTCACGCATCATACCATGGGCCTCGGTCCCAATGACGATCGCGACGCCACAAAGGAATCCCACCAAATGTTCTCCACCTGAGTTATAAGGGGAGCGTTCCGAACGGCTAGGCGGTTCGGCAGCACCAGGAGAGTTTTTCAAGCACTATGGCGAAAAATGCAGGAGAACGCTTCGGTGATGTTTTGTTTTACGGCATGATCTTGTTGTTGGTCTACCTCGTTTACCGGATATTCGAGCCATTTCTGATGCCGCTTGGATGGGCCGCTGTATTTGCGGTCATCTTCTATTCATTGAACAAGCGGCTCGAACAGAGGTGGGGGCGTAACCTTTCGGCTGCGTTGAGTACGGCGGGCGTCACGCTGATTCTGATTGTGCCGGCCCTCCTGTTGATGACCTTGTTCGTGCGTGAGGGGATCGACGCGACGCGCGACTTGCAGGCGTCGATGGCGGCGGGTGAGTACGGCGGGTTCAACCGCGCGTGGGGCTGGATTGCCGCACATGTTGCGGCACAGACCGACATAAATCTGCCAGGACTCGTGCGACAGGGCGCCAGCAGGCTTGGCGGATATCTAGCCTCCGAATTGGGCGCAGTGCTTCGAAATATCGCCCTATTTCTGTTCGAACTGGTTGTGATGCTCTTTGCCCTGTTCTACTTCCTCCGTGATGGGGCTGCGATCATGAGGCGCATCCGGCTCTTTCTCCCGTTCGAAGAGGCCGTGCGGGAGAAAATGCTGGCCGAGGCTCGCGATCTTATTTTCGCAAGTGTCACAACCAGCCTGGTCATCGCCGCCGTACAAGGAGTCATTTGCGGCGGGGCGTTCGCAATCGTGGGTGTAGGTTCCCCGCTGTTCTGGGGCGTGGTGATGGCCTTTCTCTCACTTCTTCCCGTCGTGGGGGCCTGGCCTGTCTGGATTCTCGCGGCGATTTGGTTATTTTCAACCGGCCATGCTGCCCGTGCGCTCCTACTCGTTGGCGTGTGTGGCGGGTTGGGCTCCACGATCGACAATATTTTGCGGCCTGTGCTTTTGGGCGGCCGTTCCTCGTTAAACGGGCTTCTGGTGTTCATCAGCGTCCTCGGAGGAATCGCCGTATTTGGCGCGCTGGGCGTCGTCCTGGGTCCGATCGTGGTAGCAACCGCCGTTGGGGTTCTGGACGTATATTCCGAGAAAGATATTGGGAACGATGCCGCTACAGCGGCGGAGTAGTCGTATGACGAACGCTTCCGAAACGGCATCTGAAATAATGGCTGGGGTTTCTTGGCCTCATCTCGTCGGTGGAAACTCTTCCTGCGCGCTGAACACATCCGATGTCGCGCCTGTGCTAGAGTAACGCGCCTGGGGCCAGGGAAGGTTTCATGATGGTCACCAAATCAACGAATTTGCTTGTTGGACTGCCTCCCGAGAAACTGCGGTGGCGTTGCGACCCTGCGACAATTCCATTTGAAACCACGGCCGACGCCGAACTTGTCACCGATCTGGTCGGCCAGGAAAGGGCCTTCCGCGCTCTGAAACTGGGCGTCGAGCTCAGCGCTCCGGGGTACAACATTTTCGTCTGCGGCCTTGCTGGAACCAGCCGGGGCGGCACGATCACCCACGTGATCGGGCAAATCCATCCGGCGGCGAAATCCTCGCTCGATCGCTGCTACGTCAATAATTTCAAGAGCCCCGACCGGCCGCGCCTGCTCACCTTGCCTCGCGGGCAGGCCAATAACTTCAAGAAGGACGTGCAGAGCGGCATCGAATTTCTGCGGCGGCGAATTCCGCAGGTCTTCGAAGGTGAACCTTTCCAGCGGCAGAAAGGCCGGATCGTGGACCGCTTTACGGTTCGCGAAAAAGAATTGATGGATGATTTCACGCGGCGCATCGCCCGCGAACAGTTCGCGCTGGGACACATGCAGGTGGGCGCCGTCGCGCTACCCGAGATTTTTCCCGTTCTCGAGGGCCAGATGGTGCCGATCGAGGATATCCCCAAGCTCGTGCACGAGGGCAAGCTGGAAACGGTGGCCGCCGAAGATATCGAGCGCAAGTATGAACAGTTCCGCCAGGAATTCACCGTCGTATACCGGAAAACGCTGACGCTTTCCCGCGAGCTGGCGAGCGAATTGAGTTATCTCGAACAGGAAGCCGCTTCGGTGCTCGTCGACGGTTTCATCGAGGAGCTGAAGGAAAAGTATTCCGGCGCGCTGGTGTCGGAATATCTGGAAGAGGTGCGGCATAGCCTGCTCGACAACCTCGAACCTTTCAAAGAGCGCGAGGGTGAGGAAGAGCCGGGTAACACTCCTCCCCAGGACGGCAACTCGCGGACGCCCCCGCCCGATCGCGATCCATTCCGGGTGTACGGCGTGAATGTGCTCCTCGCACACAACGATGAAGATGGCTCTCCGGTCATCTTTGAGACCACACCGACGTACACGAACCTGTTCGGCACGATCCAGCGCAGCTACGACTCACGCGGCGGCTGGAATTCGGATTTCATGGATTTGCGCGCGGGTTCCATTCTCCGGGCGGACGGCGGATTCCTGGTGATGTACGCATACGACGCGATCACCGAAGCAGGCGTCTGGCGCACACTCAAGCGTATGTTGAACCACGCGCGCCTGGAAATTCAGCCGCTGGAGATGTTTTTCCCGTTCGGGACTTCGGCGTTGAAACCGGAGCCGATCGATATCGACGTGAAAATTATTCTGATCGGCGACCGCAACATGTACGAACTCCTGTATGAGTACGAGGAGGATTTCCGCAAGATTTTCAAGGTGCGCGTCGAGTTCGACGAAGAAATGGTGATGAGTGACGCCGTCGTGCGGCAGTACGGCGGCCGTTTGCGCCAGCTCTCAGAACAGGAAGGCATCGGGCCATTCGATCGCACCGCGGTGGCGGCCATGATGGAATATGGCGTGCGCCAGGCGGGACGCCGCAACAAAGTGACCGCAAGATTTCCGGAACTGGCCGATCTGGCGCGGGAGGCCGCCTACATTGCCCGCCAGGAACACGCATCGCTGGTGAGCAATTCCCACGTCCGCCGCGCACGGGAGGCGCGCATCGAGCGGCATAACCTGACGGAGACGAAGATTCGGGAAATGATTGAAGAAGGAACTCTGCTGATCGATACCGACGGCGCGCGCGTCGGTCAAGTGAACGGCTTGAGTGTTCTCGAAATCGGCGGGTACGCCTTCGGCAAGCCCGTGCGAATTACGGCGTCCGCGGCGCTGGGCAAAGCGGGCCTGATCAACGTGGAACGTGAGTCCAACCTGAGCGGCCGCTTCCACGACAAGGGCATGCAAATCATCGCCGGGTACCTGCGAATGCAGTTCGCCCAGGATAAACCGCTTTCCCTGGCCGCCAGTATTTGCTTTGAGCAGTCCTACAGCGGCGTCGATGGCGACAGCGCCAGCTCGACCGAAATATACGCGTTGCTATCGGCTCTGTCAGGTATTCCCATTCGACAGGAGATTGCGGTGACGGGCTCGATCAGCCAGCAGGGCGACATCCAGCCAATCGGCGGAGTCAATCAGAAGATCGAAGGTTTCTACGATGTCTGCCGCGTGAAGGGATTCACGGGCCGGCAGGGGGTCATGATTCCCGCGGAAAATATTGAGGACTTGATGCTGCGGGACGATGTGATTGACGCCGTTGCCTCCGGCAAGTTCCAAATACTTCCCATCTCCAGGGTCGAGGAAGGGATCGAGATTCTCACCGGCGTAAGAGCTGGAAAACGCGATTCCAACGGCGTCTACGAATCCGACAGCGTGTTTGGCCGCGTGGACCGCCGCCTCCATGAAATGGCCACCACACTCAAATCCTTCGAGTAGCACATCCTTCTTCTTGTTTGGGTCGGGAGCGGGCTTCCCGCCTCGCGCGATCACACACGTGTCCCGTACGAAATGCGCAACTCAGGAAATCAGGACTTTTCGTTGAAGTAGGGCCTATTGCACCCGGGCAGCGGTCCCCGCGTCCTTGGGTGTCGAAAGATAGCCGTTGACTTTGTCTTTCGTCACGTCAAACACGACGATTTCGTAGGGGCGCGGCACCCCATGGATGTAAAACTGGACGGGTTCGTCGGCCGTCTTATCTTTTTTCTCTATGGTCTTGTCATCGGCCACGACCATCAGCGTGTACTTGAATTTCTTGGGATCCGTTTTTGTCAGCGTAATCTGGATGGGGCCGACGTGGGTCGGAGTCTTGGACTTGGTAAGGTGCAACTCAAAAATATTGCGTTCACCCTGGCGCTTCAGCTGATCCAATTCTTCCTGGTTGCGCGCGATCAAGCCGCTCTGAACGCCAAGATCGCCGACCGTGCTGGTGAGCTTGGCCTTGGTCGCTTCGAGGTCCTGTTTTGTCGCGGTGATGTCACCCTTCGCGCCGGTCAGATCGGTGCTGACCAGGCCGATTTTTG
>Ga0137409_10005173_pt1 | contig 13631 bp, 10 predicted proteins | sample CZODoug1_16funga_FD_122059 | JGI IMG/M metagenome (GOLD analysis project Ga0137409, IMG submission 122059) | Vadose zone soil fungal communities from Angelo Coast Range Reserve, California, USA - CZODoug1_16fungal (Hybrid Assembly) | ecosystem: Environmental > Terrestrial > Soil > Vadose zone...
GTCGAAGCGGCGATATCGCTCGGCACGCCGACCGCGAAGATCATGTTCGGCCACATCCTGCCGAACACCGCGGCGCCGCTCATCGTGCAGGGCACCTACATCGTCGCCTTCGCCATCCTCACCGAGGCTGCGCTCTCCTTCCTCGGCGTCGGCCTGCCGCCCGACATCCCGACCTGGGGAAACATCATGGCCGAGGGCCGGGTGCAGTTCGTCGCCTACCCGCACAACGTCTTCTTCCCCGGCGTGTTCCTCGCCGTGACCGTGCTGGCGGTCAACATGCTGGGCGACGGCTTGCGCGACACCCTGGATCCGAAGATGGCGAGACGCGGATGAGCGTCCTCCGGGTCAAGCAGTTGGAGGTGACGCTGCCTCGCGGAGGGGACCGTCCGAAGGCCGTCGAGGGCGTGAGCTTTGACATCGAGCGGAATGAAATCCTCTGCCTGGTCGGAGAGTCGGGATCGGGCAAGTCGGTGATCGCCCAGGCGATCACGGGGCTGCTGCCGAAGACGCTGCGCGTCACCTCGGGCGAAGTGCAGCTGCAAGGGCGGGCGGGCATGGTGTTCCAGGAACCGATGACCTCGCTCAACCCGGTCATGCGCTGCGGCGATCAAATCGACGAGGCGTTCCACCGTGCTCGTCTTGCGCCGGCCGAGCGAAAAAGCCGGGCACTGTCTCTGCTGCGGGAGGTGGCGCTGCCGGAGCCGGAGCGCATCCTCGATTCCTATCCGCACCAGCTGTCCGGCGGCCAGCGCCAGCGCGTCATGATCGCCATGGCGCTCGCGCTCGAGCCGGCGCTGCTGGTCGCCGACGAGCCGACCACCGCCCTCGACGTCACCACGCAAGCGCAGATCCTGAAGCTGATCCTGCAGCTGCAGAAGGCGCACGGCATGGCGGTGCTGTTCATCACCCACGACTTCGGCGTCGTCGCCGAGATCGCGCAGCGCGTCGCGGTGCTGCGCGAGGGCCGGCTGGTCGAGATCGGCGCGAGCGCCGAAGTGCTCACCCGCCCGCGCGAAGCCTATACGCGCATGCTGATCCACGCCGTGCCGACACTGCAGCCGCGCGCCCGGCGCGCCCCCGCGGGCGCGCCGACGGTGCTGGAGGCGAAAGGGCTGTCGAAGACCTACCTCGACCGCCACTGGTTGCGGCGCAGCCGGGAAGTGCCGGCGGTACGCAACGTCGATCTCTTCGTGCGCAAGGGCCAGACGCTCGGCCTGGTGGGCGAATCGGGCTCGGGCAAGAGCACGGTGGCGCGCTGCATCGCGCGGCTGATCGAGCCCTCCTCAGGCGAGATCCGCCTGGGCGGCACCGATCTCGCGCGCATGCCGGCGCGCGCGCTGCGCCCCCTTCGCCGGCGCGTGCAGGTCGTGTTCCAGGATCCGTACCGCTCGCTCAATCCACGCCGCAGCGTCGGCGAGGCGCTGATCGAGGGGCCGCTCAACTATGGCGTTCCGCGCGCGCAGGCGCTCGAGCGGGCGCGTCGCCTGATGGAGCTGGTGCGCATGGACCCGCAGGCGCTGGCCCGCTACCCGCACCAGTTCTCGGGCGGGCAGCGGCAGCGCATCTGCATTGCGCGCGCGCTCGCCGTCGAGCCCGAGCTGCTGGTCGCCGACGAGCCGGTCTCGGCACTCGATGTCTCGGTGCAGGCGCAGGTGCTCGAGCTGCTGGAGGAGATCCGCGTCCGCCTCGAGCTCGCCATGCTGTTCATCACCCACGACCTGCGGGTCGCGGCGCAGATCTGCGACGATGTGGCGGTGATGCGGGAAGGCCGCATCGTCGAATACGGCCCGGCCGCGGAGGTCCTGGTGCGCCCCCAGCATGCCTACACGCAGGCGCTCGTCGCCGCCGCCCCGGGCCGCGGCTTCACTTTCGCCAGCCAGTAAACTAGCGGCATGGACAGTCAGGGCTACGAGCTGCGCAGCGTCGAGCGGTGCGCCTCGACCAACGGCGTGTTGCTCGCCGAGAAGGGCCTCGCGCGCCCGGTGCTGCTGCTCGCCGACGAGCAGACCGCCGGACGAGGCCGGCGCGGCCGGCGCTGGCACAGCACGCCGGGCGCGGGCCTCACGTTCTCGCTCGCCGTGGCGCTGCGACGGCCGCTGCGCGACCTCGCCGCGCTGCCGCTCGTCGCCGGCGTGGCGGTAGCGCGCGCCCTGCATGCGCTGGGCATTGCGCGCGCCGCCTTGAAATGGCCGAACGACATCGTCGTCGACGGCGCGAAGCTGGGTGGCATCCTGGTCGAGACGAAGTCCCTCGGCGGAGCGATCAAGGCGGTGATCGGCGTCGGCATCAACCTGCGGGGCGCCGGCGAGCTGGAGACCCGCTTGCGGCGGCCGGTCGCTGCGCTAGAGGGGTTCATCCCGGTGCCCGACCGCCGAGCTCTCGCCGACGCGATCGCGCTGGCGCTGCTCGAGTCGCTCGCCGCATTCGAGGCACGCGGGCTCGATGCGGTGCGCGCCGACTGGGATCGCCTCGACGCGCACGCCGGCCAGAAGCTGCGCGTGCGCCTCGCCGACGGGCGTGTACTTACCGGAGTGGCGAGCGGGCTCGACGTCGATGGCGCACTGCGCCTCGCCACCCGCGGCGGCATGCGTGCGGTACGAAGCGGCCGCGTAATCTCAGCGAGGGCTGCATGATCCTCGCCATCGATGCCGGCAACTCGCGCGTGAAGTGGGGCTGGCACGATGGCAGCGAGTGGACCAGCATCGCCACGGTGTCGCTGATCGAGTTCGCGGCGTCGAGCGACCACGTCAACCCGTTCTCGATGACGCACGACGACCCCGAGCGCATCGTCATCTCCAACGTCGCGGGCGATGGCGCGCACCAGCTGCTCGTCAACTGGACCAGCATCTTCGATGCCGAGCCCCTCTGGCTGCGCGCCGACACCGAGCGCTGCGGCGTGAGCAACAGCTACGAGAAGCCCGAGCTGCTCGGCCCCGACCGCTGGGCGGCGCTGATCGCCGCCCGCGCTATCCATAATGGTGCGAGCCTGGTGGTCAACGCCGGCACCGCGACCACGGTCGACATGCTCGCCGACGGGACCTTCCTCGGCGGCGCGATCCTGCCCGGCGTCGAGCTGATGCGCTTCGTGCTCCACGAGCACACCGGCCGGCTGCCGATCCAGGACGGCGAGCATCGCGAGATGCCGCGCAACACCGTCGACGCGATCGAGACCGGTTGCCGCCACGCCCAGGCGGGCGCGGTCGAGCGCATGTACCGCGTGTTTCGCGATATCGCGCCCGCGCCGTTGTGCATCGTCGCGGGCGGCGCCGGCCGGACGCTGGTCGACCAGCTGTCGATGCCGCGGCGCTACGTCGAGAACCTGGTGCTGGATGGGCTGGCGCGCATTGCGCTCGCCGAGCGGGCAGTGGCCAAGTGAGGACGGCCTTCCTCATCCTGGTGCTCGCCAATCTCGGCTTCTTCGCCTGGTGGCGCTACGGCTCGCCACCCGACGCCGCCGCCGACCCGGTGCCGCTCGCCCGGCAGATCGAACCGGAGAAGCTGAAAATCGTCGCGCCAAAGGACCTGCCGCCCCCCGCGCCACCGAAGCCGGTCGCCGCCGTCAAGCCGGAGCCTCCGCCCTCGCCGCCCGCTGCTCCGCCGGTGGCGCTGAAATGCATGGAATGGGGAAGCTTCACCATCGCCGACGCGCCGCAAGCGGAGAAAACGCTCGAGCCGCTCGCGCTCGGCGCGCGGCTCGTGCAGCGCCGGACCGAGGAAACCGCCGGCTGGTGGGTGTTCATCCCGGCGCAGGCGAAGGTACCCAATGCGCGTCAGGCGGCGCTCAGGAAGGCGGCCGAACTGCGCGCGCTCGGTATCGAGGATTACTTCATCGTGCAGGAAGAGGGGCAGCACCGCTGGGCGCTGTCGCTCGGCGTGTTTCGCACCGAGGATGCGGCGCGTGCGCGCCTTGCGGCGCTGCGTACCCAGGGGGTGCGCACCGCGATGATCGGCGCGCGCGAGACCGTGGTGCCGAAGATATGGCTGCAGGTGAGAGGCGTGGACCCGGCGCTGGAAGCGAAGCTAAAGGAGCTGACGGTGCAGGTCGAGAGCACCGAGCTCAGGGCCTGCCCCTAAGGCGCCCCTTCGGCCTAACCTATTGGTAAGGTCCCGCCCTGGACGTGCTTGGCGACCAGCTCCAGCAGGCGGTCGGCGCGCACCGGCTTGGTGACGTAGCCCACCGCTCCGAGCGACTTGCCGCGGTAGTCGCCCTCCTCCACCGAGGTGAGGAAGATCACCGGAATGTTCGGCACGGTCTTGTCGGCCTTGAGCGCGGCGATGAACTCGAAGCCGTCCATGTGCGGCATGTTGACGTCGGTGATGATCAGGTCCGGCGGGCTGCGCAGCACCATGTAGCCGGCGCGGATCGCATCCTCAGCGACGTGCACCTCGTAGCCGGCAGCGGACAGGTGCAGCTTCAGGAGCTGGCGGATGCTCTCGTCGTCGTCGATGACCAGGATGCTGGCAGGCATGGAATCTCGGTCTCGGTGCTGGTGGCCCGACTCGAACGGGCGACCTACTGATTACGAATCAGTTGCTCTACCAGCTGAGCTACACCAGCGGGACGCGGATTATACGACGCGGGGCGTCGGGACCCCTCCGGCTGTGATTTGCGTCACACTATATCGAGGCCGAGCGCGCCGTTCGCGCCGCCAGAGGGGCCGCCGGTCGCCGGTTTTTGCGGCACGGGGGTAGGCTCCGTAGCATCCACACGACAAGAAAGGGAGAGTTATGCGCAGCACCCGCGGCTTCACCATCATCGAGATCATGATCGTGGTCACCATGGTTGCCATCCTCGCCTCGATCGCCATCCCGTCCTATACGCAGTACGTGACCCGCAGCAAGATCCAGGAGGCGACCTCGACGCTGCTTTCGCAGCGCGTCAAGCTGGAGCAGTTCTTCCAGGACAACCGCACCTACGTCGGCGCGTGCGCGGCCGGCACTGTGGCGGCGCTGCCCGGCGCCGCTGGCGCCCTCCAGTACTTCACAATCAGCTGCCCCGTCCTGACCGCGACCGCCTACACGATCCAGGCGGCCGGTGGCGGCAGCTCCGACCAAAGCATGGCCGGCTTCGTCTACACCATCGACCAAGGAAACAGCCGCGTAACCGTGGGCGTACCTGCGGGTTCGGGCTGGACGGTACCGGCGAGCAACTGCTGGGTAACGAAGAAAGGCGGCGTGTGCTGATCACCGGCCCAAGGCACGCCGGCTTCACGCTCATCGAAGTCCTGGTGGCCGTGTCGGTGGTGGGCATCCTGGCCATGATGGCGATGCCGACTTTCGGCGAATGGCTGCAGTCGCAGCAGCTGCGCGCCGCGAGTGAAGCCTCTCTCAACGGCCTGCAAGTGGCGCGCTCGGAGGCGATCCGGCGCAACCTGCCGGTGAAGATCGTCTTCGGCGCGCCGCAGACCGGCTGGTCGGTGAGCGAAGGGGCGAACGTCATCCAGGTTCGCACACACGAGGAAGGCTCGCCCAACGCGCAGATCGCCGTAACGCCGGGCGGCGCGACCACCATCACCTTCACGCCGCTCGGCGGCGTCGGCACCAACGCCGACGGCTCGGCGACGGTCACCCGGTTGGATGTCACCAACCCGGCGGGCGGGGCCTGCCAGCCCACCGGCGCGATGCGCTGCCTGCGCGTCGTCGTTTCGGCCGGCGGCACGCTGCGCATGTGCGACCCGCATCCGTCGGTCGTCACCCCTGATCCGCGGGCCTGCTAGGAGCGAGCGATGCCTAACCTCCGACAGATCAAGACACGCCAACAAGGCGTGATGCTGCTCGAGGCTCTGATCGCCATCCTGATTTTCTCGATCGGCATCCTCGCCATCGTCGGCATGCAGGCGACGGCGATGAGGACCGTCACCGAATCGCGCAGCCGCGCGGAAGCGGCCTTGTACGCCAACCAGCTGCTCGGCCAGATCTGGACCGACGCGATCAACGCGTCGCAGTACGCCTATCCAGGGGCGGGCGCCGTGCCGGCCCGCCTGCTCGCCTGGCATAACGCGGTGACGGGCGTCACGGATCCGAGGCGCGGGCTGCCGGGCGCGGCCGTCGTTTTGCCGGTCGTGACGGTCAGCTCCCCGACCGCCCAAGGCGCGACCGTTCAGATCCAGGTGTTCTGGCGCAATCCCGAGGAAACCTCGCAGGGCTTGCCGCCGCACAACTACACCGTGACCGCTTCCGTGTACGGGAACTAGCCATGCGCACCCTCTCCAGACAATCCGGCATGAGCATGGTCGAGCTGATGGTGGCCATGGCGATCGCCCTCATCGGCACGATCATCATTTTCCAGGTGTTCGAGGTGTCGGAGGGCATCCGCCGCACCACGACCAGCGGCGGTGACGCCCAGCAGAACGGCGCAATAGGGCTGTACGTGATCGAGAACGACCTGCGCAACGCCGGCATGGGATTCAACGACACGACGTACGCCGGCTGCAACGCCACGGCATTCGACAGTACCCGCGCGCCGACCAACTTCACCCTGCCGATGGTGCCGATCTCGATCAGCGGCGGCGTCGCGGCGACCGCGCCCGACTCGTTGTCGATCTTCTACGGCTCGCAGTACCTGGTCGCCAATGCGACGACCCTCACCGCGGCGATGGGCTCCGCGACCGCAAACGTCAAGATCATTCCCAGCGGCCGCTATGGCTTCCGCACCGGCGACCTGCTGCTGCTGTTCCAGCCGGGCACGGCGAACTGCGAGCTGATGGAAGTGACCGCCCTGCCCGGCAGCGACGAGATCACGCACAACGCCACCGCCTATACCCTCGACTGGGTGACCACCGGTCCGGTGGCCGCCACGTCGCGCTTCAACCCCGCTGGCGGGTCGTTCCAGTTCGGCGGCGTAGGCGCCGCCGCGACCCGCGTCTTCAACCTCGGCAATCCGTACGACAAGAACGGCGTCTTCAACCTCAACGGCCCGAGCACGCCCGTCTACAACACTTACGCCATCGTCGGCAACGAGCTCAGGACTTCCTCCAAGTTCTCCGGCGCGGCGGCCGTGGCGATCGCCGACAACATCGTCCACATGCGTGCGCTTTACGGCCTGGACGATGGCATCAACAACAATACGGTGACGATCAACCCAGTGTTTGTCGCGGGCGACGGCCTGGTCGATCGCTTCGTCGACGCTGCGACCTTCGACGCCATGGCGGTCAAGCCGTGGCAATACCTCGTGGTGATACGGGTGGTGCTCGTCGCGCGCAGCGTGAACGCCGAGAAGCCGTCGGGCGGCGGCGTCTGCGACACAACCACCGTGGCGACAGCCCCTACCTGGAGCGGCACGGCGTTCGCCGTCGCGCCATTCAATCTCCAGACCTCGCTCGACCTGTCGGCCGACCCCAACTGGCAGTGCTACCGCTACAAGGCGTTCGAGACGTCCATCCCGCTGCGCAACTGGATCTGGAAGTCGAGCTGACATGGAGAAGCGCATGCCCGTCCGCGAACTGAAGCCGCTGCGAACGCAGCGCGGCGTGACCTTGATCATCGCCCTCATCGTGCTGGTCGCCATGACGCTCGCCGGCGTGGCGATGATGCGCTCGGTCGATACCGGCACCATCGTCGTCGGCAACATCGCGTTCCGCCAGGCCACAGTGCACTCGGCGGACCAGGGCCTGCAAGCCGCCTACACCTACATCTCCGCCAATTCCGGTACTACGGCGCTGTACAACGACGACAACGCCATCGGCCTGGCGAGCAAGGGCTACTTTTCGAGCAACCCCGCCAGCGAGCCGGACTGGATGGACAGCAACACCTGGAACAAGGCGGCGGTGGTGAACGCCGGCAACCCCGACGCCGGCGGCAACGTCGTCTACTACATCATCCACCGGCTGTGCGTGGATCCGAACGTGGCGAACACCTCCACGACGTGCGCCGCCACCCCGGACAACGCCGCCATCACCGGCGAGGGAATCGACGCCAGCTCGCCGAACTACTTCACCCGGCCGCCGGCGACGCACTACCGCATCACGGCGAAGTCGGTCGGGCCGCGCAACTCGATCACCGTCGTCCAGACGCTCATTCGCACCCAGTAGCTCCCGCCAGGGGAGAAGCCAAAAAATGAAAACAGCTCTCAGAACACCGCTCGCCCGGCTGCTCGCCGCAGCCCTGATGGGCCTCGCCGCGCAACCCGCAGCCGCAGGCACGGTAGCGATTTCGTCCACGCCTCTCGCCACAGCGGGCGGCTCTTCAGTCCTGCCGAACCTGCTGTTCGTGCTCGACGCGTCGGGCAGCATGGACTCCGACTACCTGCCGGACTACGTGAACGACAGCAACAAGTGCATGGTGCGATCCGGCCCGAACACCACCTGCACGGTCGGCGACCCGCCCTGGAACGTGGGCGGGGCGAACGGCTTCAGCGGCGTCGCCTACGACCCGATGCTCAACTACAAGCCGGGCCTGAAATCCGACGGCACGACCGTCGCCGCGAACCCGCTCACCGTCACCAGCGTTCCGAATGACGCGTACGGCGTGCAGTTCAGCGGCAACACCAACGTTACGACCGGCGTACAGGACCTGCGCTATTGCAACGCCAACAGCATCTGCAAGCGCAACGGCGCCGACAACGCCGGCACCACGCTCGTCTCCGGCAGCGACGATCTCGGCCACGCGATGAGCGCCGGCCGCTTCCCGTACCGCACCGTCAACTCGAATTCGAGCGCCACGATCTTCGGTCTGCCGGAGATGATGTCGCTGGGTACGTTCACGGGCTCCGGCGCTACGGTGACGGTGACCACCCTCGCGCCCCACGGCCTGGTCACGAACGACTGGATCTTCGTCTCCGGTTCGGGCTCCACCAATGCCGCCCAGGTCACCGTAACGAACGCGAACACATTCACGTACGCGAGTGGCAGTTCATTCGGCGCAACCACGTCGTCTTTCCGCAAGCACAGCGCCGCCACAGTCGCCAGGGTCGCAGCCAGCACGACCGTCACCGTGACCTCAGCGGCTCACGGCCTGGTCACCAGCGACATCGTCCTGGTCAACTCGACTGTCGACAACACCGTGAACTCCACCGGCAGGACCGTGACGGTGGTGAATGCGAATACCTTCACCTACACGCAGACCGGTGGCACGACCACCGTCATCAACACCGCCCCGGCCGCCACCTGGGTGCGTACCGGCCTCTATAACTCGCGCGGCACGGTAAACGGCGCGGCGATGTCGTACTTCCTCACGCCGATCGAATGGTGCAGCGACGTCAACCTCACCAACTGCGTCGAGGTCATCCCGCCGGCGACGCCGCCCGCCGGCTTCACTTTCCCGGCGTACGTGCGCTTTTGCCAGACCCAGGACCAGGCGCTTGCTCCGGCCCTCATCTCGGATGCGGCAGGCACGCCGCGCTGCCGCAGCAAATTCGTCGGCAGTGGCACCACGCAGTGGACCTTTCCGCGCTTCGGCTGGTTCAACCGCGACATCATCCAGGCCGCCACCGCGACCTATGCGCGCACCTTGGCGCGCACCGACTGCGTCGGCGCGCCGACCTGCACCTACACCGAGGAAATCCAGAACTACGCCCGCTGGTGGTCGTACTACCGGACCCGCATGCAGATGATGAAGACCGCCTCGGGGCGGGCCTTCCTGCCGTTCATCTCCAACCCGTCGGCGACGCCGGCGATCCCCAACAAGCTGCGCATCGGCTTCATCACCATCAACCCGTTCTATGCGATCGGCAGCGGCACCGACAGCGGCAGCGTGCAGGCCAACCGCTACCTGAAGATCGACAACTTCACCACCACCCAAGCGTCGGCCTGGTACACGATGTTCTACTTGCAGGACCCGAACCAGTCGACGCCGCTGCGCGAGGCGCTGTCGCGCGCCGGCTGGATCTATTCCGGTAAGCTGAACACCGGCCTGACCGCGGGCATACCGGTCGCCGACGATCCGGTGCAGGCGTCCTGCCAACGGCACTTCACGCTGCTCACCACCGACGGCTACTGGAACGGCAACGCGGGCCAGAACCTGCTCGGCGGGGCGATCGGCAACCGCGACAACGTTGACCCCACCATCGACAGCCCCTACGCGCAGGCCTCGGTTGACCGTACCTCGACCGGCACCTTCGATGGCGGCAAAGGCACGGTAGTGACGACCGTCACGCCGACCACGCAGCTCGAGCAGGTGGTGTGCCTCGCGAACGCCAACTCCACATTCAACGGCGGCACGCAGCAGGCCTGCGGCTGCGCGGCGGGCAACCACCGCACCAAGCAGCGCACCGCGACCAGCACGCAGACCATCAGCCTGACAGACGGCGTGCAGACCGCCAACAGCACGGTGACGGCTTACACCTTCCAGAACATCACAGGCTGCACGCCGGCGCTCGTCGTCAACAACCAGACGCCGGCCAACCGGCTGCAGCAGACCCTGTGCACGGCAGGGGCCACCATCAATTTCGGCCAGGGCGCCACGGTCGCGTGCGGCTGCCCGGCGAACCTGACGCGCGTCAAGCAGCAGACCGGCGACCGCACGCACACCGTGATCACGACCGACGGAGCCGTGACCACCGATAGCTACAGCGCGTACACCTACACCGCGCAGGACATCACCGCCTGTGATGCGAAGATCGACACCACCACGCAGATCACCGTCCATACCCAGAGGGTGCTATGCCAGGGCGCCGCAGCGACCACCTACACCTTGCCAGCTGCGGGCTGGCCCAACACGCAGACTACCTGCGGCTGCGCCGCCGGCACTCCCTACAAGCAGATCGCGCAGCGTACCGTCACCCGTACGATCACGACGCTCACGGTCGATGGAGTCACGCAAGCGCCGAGCACCGTCTACAACACCAACTTCGACGCGCCCCCCGTGGCGTGCAATGCGACGGTCACCACGACCGCCCGGAACCCGGTGACGATCACGGAAACGAAGTTGTGCACGGGCGGCAACACGATCACGTTCGCCGACGGCACCACCGGCAGCTGCAGCTGCAGCGGCAGCCGCAAGCTGCTGATCCGCGAGACGTGGACCGGCGTGCAGTACATCACCGCGCAGACGATCGACGGCGTCGCCCAGGCGGTGCCGCAATATGTCGGCGGCACGAGAGTCCTGGACTATGCGATCGCCAACGGCGGACCGTTCAACTCGACCGCTCCGACCGGCGGCGCCTGCGCGTCCAGCGGCACGACCTTGAACAACGTGGCGCAGAACATCGCCGGCCCCGGGTCGGCTGTCAGCTCGACGGGCAGCACCATCACCGTGGCCAACATCACTCTCCCCAACCCGACGCTGGTGAACAACGCGCCCAGCACCGTGAGCACTGGCACGACCGTCACGGCGGCGAACTTCACCATCGTCAGCCCGAAGATCAACGATCCGAACGGCGCGACGACGACTGTCACGACCGGCACGGCGGAGGTGATCGCGCTCAGCCCCAACCCGAGCGTCGCGGCGGTGGGCACGACGAACACGACCACGGTGGCGGGCGGCTATCCCAACACCCTTGCCGACGTAGCGATGTACTACTACCGCTCCGACCTGCGGGGCGGCACCGACCCGAGCGGCAATGCCACCGGCCCGGCGCTGAATCTTGGCGGCACCGGAACCGTCGACGTCTCCGCGAACACCGTGCCGGCCAAGGCGGGCGCGAAGGACTTCGTCACCCACCAGCACATGGTCACCTTCGCGGTGGGCCTCGCCGACGGCCTGATGCGCTACCAGGCCGACTACGAGCTGGCCGCGAGCGGCGACTTCAAGAACGTCAAGGACGCCACCAACAACGGCTGCTTCTGGGTGAGCGGCGTGTGCAACTGGCCGCAGCCGATCGCCGACGATGCTTCGGCGCTCGACGACCTGTGGCACGCGGCGGTCAACGGCCGCGGGCAGTTCTATCTGGCGCTGAATGCCGATGCGCTTTCGACCGGCATCCAGACGGCGCTCACCGCGGTCAACGCGCAGGTGGCGGCGGCGGCGGCCTCGGCGACTTCGAGCCCGAACGTGACGCAGACCGACAACCAGATCTTCAGCACCACCTACGAGACCAACACCTGGTCGGGCAAGGTGTTCGCGCAGACGATCGACCCCGCGACCGGCAACGTCAGCTCGACGATCCAGTGGCAGGCCGACGGCCAGCTGCTCGCGAAGGTATCGGCCGCCAGCGACACCCGCGTGCTGTGGACCTTCGACGGCGCGGTCGGCAACACCAACCTGATCAAGTCCTTCACCTGGGCCAACCTCAGCGCGGCGGAACAGGCGTTCTTCCTCAACAAGTGCGTTCCGGCGAGCACGATGACGCAGTGCACCGGCCTCAGCGTCGCCCAGCTGGCCATCGCCAACGACGGCACCTCGCTGGTCGGCTACCTGCGCGGCCAGCAGGGCAACGAAGTGACCATCTTCCGCGACCGCACCTATATCGACGTGGCGAACAACAACGCGGTGGTGCAGACGGTGCTCGGCGACACGATCAGCGCCAAGCCGGCCTACCTGCGCCGGCCGCAGTTCAACTACGCCGACGCGGTCACCCCGGCCTACTCGACCTTCCTCTCCGCCAACACCAACCGCTCGCCGCGCGTCTACGTCGCGGCGAACGACGGCTTCCTGCACGCCTTCCACGGCGACACCGGCGAGGAAATGTGGGCCTACCTGCCGCGCTTCCTGATGCCGGGCCTCTACCAGCTCGCCGACAGCGGCTACCCCAGCCTGCATCGCTACTACGCCGACGGCTCGCCCGAGACCGGTGAAGTGTTCGATACGGCCGCAAGCGCGTGGAAATCGATCCTGGTCGCCGGCGTCTCCGGCGGCGGACGCGGCTACTACGCGCTCGACATCACCGATCCGAGCAACCCGAAGGGCCTGTGGGAGTTCTGCTCCGATTCGACCCTGTGCGCGATCTCCGACAGCGACCTCGGCTTGACCTTCGGCAACGCGGTGATCGGCAAGCGCGCGCTCGACGGCCGTTGGGTGGTGCTGATCGCCTCGGGCCTCAACAATATCGGCCCGGGAACCGGTGTCGGCTACTTCTTCGTGCTCGACGCCATCACCGGCGCCGTCCTGCACAAGGTAGCGACCACCGCCGGCGACCTCGCGACGCCGTCCGGGCTGATGAAGATCTCGGCCTTCTACGACTCTGCGCTCACCGACGCAACTTTCCGCTACGCCTACGCCGGCGACCAGCTCGGCAACGTCTGGCGGATCGACACGCTGGCGAATCCGCCGACGGTGCTGCACATCGCCACCCTCACCGACGGCTCGACGCCGCCGCGCGGGGAACCGATCACGACCCGGCCCTCGCTGACGCGCATCAGCGGCAACCGGGTGCTGTACTACGGCAGCGGCCGCTACCTCGGCTCGCCCGATCTTTCCGACCCGGGCGCGGCGAGCGGCATCTCGTGGCAGCAGACGCTGTGGGCCTTCAAGGACAGGGACAGCGACTACGGCAACCTGCGCACCAACGGCAACCTGGTGCAGCAGATCCTGTTGCAGCTCACCCCGACCACTCGCGGCATCAGCACCAACCCGGTCGACTGGAACAACAAGGACGGCTGGTTCGTCGACTTCAACCCGAGCTTCGCGGGCGTCCCCAACAGCCCGGGCGAGGGCGTGAACCTGGTCGATCCGCGGCTGGTGCTGGGCACGCTGGTGGTGACGACCAACGTCCCGGCCGCGGGCGGCAGCTCGTGCTCGGTCGGCGGCAGCAGCTT
>Ga0137409_10005174_pt1 | contig 13629 bp, 10 predicted proteins | sample CZODoug1_16funga_FD_122059 | JGI IMG/M metagenome (GOLD analysis project Ga0137409, IMG submission 122059) | Vadose zone soil fungal communities from Angelo Coast Range Reserve, California, USA - CZODoug1_16fungal (Hybrid Assembly) | ecosystem: Environmental > Terrestrial > Soil > Vadose zone...
GAGCAAGCGCGATCCGAAGGGACCGCAGGGGCTTGGCGCGCTGAACCGGATCGCGGCGCTCAAGGTCCAGGAAAACAAGCTCGACGAGGCCGCGCAGCTGGTGGGCAAGGTGCTCGAGGCGAGCCCGCGCGACAACGACGCCCTGATTCTCCGCGGCAATATCGCGCTGGCGCGCGGTCAGCCCGCCGCAGCGATCGCGGACCTGCGCGCGGTACTGCGCGATCAGCCAAATTCCTCGAGCATTCTGCGCACCCTGGCGCGCGCGCACCTGCAGAACAACGAACCTGCACTGGCGCAGGAGAACCTCAAGGCGGCGGTGGAGGCCAATCCGCAGGACATCGAGGCGCGCATCGATCTCGGGCGGCTGATGACGCGCAGCTCCGATCCGCAGGAAGTCCGCCAAGCCCAGACCGCGCTGGAGCAGGTCGTGCGCGATGCGCCCACGAACGTCGGAGCGCGCGAGGCGCTGTTCCGCGCGCAGGTGACGCTGAAGGACTGGAGCGCCGCACAACGCACTGCCGAGGACATCAAGCTCCTGCAGCCGCAGCGGGCGCTGGGCTACTACCTCGGGGGCCTGGCCGCTCAGGCCGCGGGCGATTCCGCGGCCGGACGGCGCGAGTTCGAGCGCGCACTCGAGTTGCAACCCGATGCCAATGAGCCGCTCGATGCGCTGGTGCACCTCGACCTCATGGCGAAGCATCCCGAAGCGGTCGTTGCACGCCTGCAGAAGGCCGTGGAGCGCAGTCCACACAACGTGGTCGCACGCAACCTCCTCGGTGAGGTGCGCCTCACGCAGAAGCAATCCGACGCGGCGCTGAAAGAGTTCGAAGCCGCGAGCGCCGAGGCGCCGCAGTGGTGGCTGCCATACCGGAACATGGCGCTGGCGCGGCTCCTGCAGGAAGATCGCGCGGGCGCGATCGACAGCTACAAGCGCGGCATCAAGGCGACGGGCGGGGCGGAGACGCTTTGCGGGGATCTTGCGACACTCTACGAGCGCAGCGGTCAGTACAACGAGGCGATCCAGGTCTACGAAGACCTGCTCGCGCACAACCCGGCGTCGGATTTTGCTGCCAACAATCTCGCCATGCTCCTGGTGACCTACCGCAAGGATCAGGCGAGCCTCGATCGCGCCCGCGACCTGGTCAATCGCTTCTCGCAGTCCCCCAATCCGTCCTATCTCGATACGCACGGCTGGGTGAAATACAAACGCGGTGAAGTGACAGCGGCTCTGCCGGTGCTCGAGGAAGTCGTGAACAAGGAACCCGAGTCGGCGGTGATGCGCTACCACCTGGCAATGGCGCAGTACCGTTCCGGCCAGGTGGACCTGGCCCGTGGCAACCTGGAACGCGCGCTCGCCTCAGGGAATCGCTTCACCGGCAGCGCCGAAGCGCAGAACACGCTCGCACAAATCAAGAAGAACTCAGGCTGAGGTCGAGATCATGCACCTGAATCTGGCGCTGCCGCTGCGGCGAGCAGTGTTCCTGCTAGTCCTCTGTACCGCGGCTACGCAGCCAGCGGGCGCTCAGGCATTGCTCGAGGACGTGACCACGCTGAGCAAGACCACCTCGACGTTCGAGGGCGGCTTCAAAATCGCGAGCGCCGGTTCCTACCAGGTGCGGCTCAGCGATTTCGCCGTGCCGGCAAACCTGGCGAGCGTCCGGCTCATCGTGACGCATGGCTTGGGGGTCGTGGCCTCACTGAATGCGCCCGGCACGACCACCTTCAATGCAAGCGTCGGCCGGTACGAAGTGCACGTCATCGGCTCGCCGGATGCGGCGCAGAGCTTTGGCACGTTCGGGGTCGACGTGCTGTCCGGCGACGGGCTCACGACTGTCGCGCAATTCGCGAGCGCCATCTCGCTCGCCGTGACGCTCGACCCCAATCAGACGCTGCTGCAGAGCGTGATCACGGTGACCGAGACCGGCACTCACCAGGTTGTGCTCGCGGATCTCGGGTTTCCTTCCGCCCTGCAGAACGTCGTACTCAACATCCTGGGCGCCGGCGGCTTCGTCACTTTCTCACCCGGACCGCCGACCGCGCCGGGTACCTATACTTTCCCGGCAACCCCGGGAACGTATCAGCTGCTCGTGATCGGCCAGGCGGGCGCCGCCGCGGGTGCGGGCCTCTTCAGTGTGCGCATCTCGAGTCCCTCGGGCGCTACGCTCTACGATCAGGCGCATCCCGTCGGGTCGGTGAAAGGGCCCACGGTCGTAACGCTGCCGACCTCGGGCACCTACACGCTGCTGCTCAGGGATTTCGCCGCTCCCGAGGCGTTCACGACGCTGTCGGCGGTCCTCATGCGCGGTGCTTCGGTGGTCACGTCCCTGAACACCGCCGGTGATGCCCCATTTACGACCACGGCGGGCACAGTGAATCTGTTCCTGCAGGCGACGCCCGCCGCTGGGCCCGGATCCGGCACTCTCGGCATCGAGATCACGAGCGGCGCAACCTCGGTGTACTCCGATGCGCGCACCGTGAGCGCCCCCGGCGCAGCACAACCGGGCTTCACCTACGCCACAGACGTGACGACCGCCGGCGCGTATCACGCGACGCTCACCGACTTCCAGTTCCCTGGCGCCTTCATGGGGCTCTCACTGAACCTCGTTCAGTCGGGCGCGAGCCTCGGCAGCCGCACGGGCGCGGGATCACTCGATGTGAATCCACTCGCTGGGCGCCTGTTCGTCACGGTGATCACGCGGCCGCAGAGCGCGACGACCAATCACCTGTTCGGTTTGCAGGTCGCAGCGGCCGGCGGTGGCGATCCGCTGGTCGATGTGACGCAGGGCGTCGGGAGTCTCTTCGACGCGCGCAGCGTGGACATCACCCAGGCCGGCTCGTACACCGTGACGCTCTCGGACCTCGAATTCCCCGAGTCCTTCCACGGCAACCTGGCCCTCATGGCGTCGCGCGGACCGGCGAGCCTCGGCACGATCTTCGGCGCCAACAACGTAACGTTCCCGGCGACGGCCGGGCGTTACGTGCTCAACTTCGTGGCAGCCCCGGCGACGGAGTTCGGCACCTACGGCGTTAGCGTCGTGGCCGCCAACGTGCCTCAGCCAACGGTGAGCCTCACGGCTAACCCGACGACGGTCCGCAGCGGCGGGACAACGACGCTCACCTGGTCGAGCACGAATGCGAGCGGCTGCGTCGCGAGCGGCGCGTGGACCGGTAATAAGGGAACTTCAGGTTCGGAACCCAGCGTGGCGCTCACTGCGAACAGCACCTTCTCGCTCACCTGCACGGGTGCGGGCGGCAGTGGCAGTGCGCAGGCGGTGAGCGTGATGATCAGCTCCAGCTCCGGATCTGGCGGCGGCGGAGCGCTCGGCCTCTGGCCGATTCTGTGCCTCGGGCTGCTCGCAGGCTGGAAGTCGCGGTACGCCGCCGTCCGAGCTCGGGCTTGAGCCGCGTCACAGGACCGCAAGCCCGCCACCTCCTTCGATTCCACGCCGTAGTACACTGCGCGCACGGCCGCTAGATGCGGCCTGGAGACCGCGATGGAAACCGCTGACCTCTCACACCACATCTCGCGCCGCTTCAACGAGGATCTCGAGCGCCTGCGCAACAAGGTCCTGACGATGGGTGGCTTCGTCGAGCAGCAGCTGCAGAAAGCCATCACCGCGCTGGTGGAAGGCGACAGCACGCTCGGCGAATCGGTGGCGATGGATGACTACAAGGTCAACGGCATGGAAGTGACGATCGACGAGGAGGCGAGCCGCATCCTCGCCACTCGTGGACCAACCGCCGGCGACCTGCGCGTGATCGTGGCCATCATCAAGACCATCACCGACCTGGAACGGATTGGCGACGAGGGCGAGAAGATCGGCTACATCGCGTCACGCCTCGCTTCGATGGAGCGTCCCGCCGACAAGTATCGCGAGGTCAAGCACCTCGGCCGCCTGGTTTCGGAAATGGTGCATGGAGCGCTCGACGCGTTTGCACGCCTCGACGCACAAGCGGCGCTTACGGCCGCTCAGGAAGACAAAGTCGTTGACGAGGAATACGAAGCGATCCAGCGCCAGTGCATCACATTCATGATGGAAGACCCGCGTACTATTCGCCGCGCTCTCGACGTGATGTGGGTGGTGCGGGCACTGGAACGCATCGGCGATCACGCCAAGAACATCTGCGAATACGTCATCTACATGGTGCATGGCAAGGATGTGCGCCATACCTCTCTCGATGACGTGGAGCGCGAGCTGCGAGCCGACGCGCACTGAAGCATGCGACGCTGGGTGCTGAATTTCGGCGGCGCGCTCGCGTGCGCGCTACTCCTGGGCTACGCGTACTACCTGCAGTTCGTTCAGCACCTCGAGCCTTGTCCGCTGTGCATCTTCCAACGCGTGGCCGTGCTGGCGCTCGGCTGTGTGTTCCTGGTCGCGGCGGTCCATCAGCCCCGCACCGTCGGTGCGCGTGTCTATGCTGTGCTCAGCGCACTGTGCGCGCTTGCCGGCATCGGCATCGCGGCGCGCCACATCTACGTCCAGAGTTTGCCGCCGGGAAGCGTGCCCTCCTGCGGGGCGACGCTCGACTACATGTTCGAGATCTTTCCGGTGATGGACGTGATTCGTAAGGTCCTGACAGGCTCTGGCGAATGCGCCGCGGTCAACTGGTCATTTCTCGGCCTGAGCATGCCGTGGTGGGTGTTGATCTGCCTCGCGGTGCTCGGCACCGCCGGCGTGATCATCAACTGGAGAGTGTGGTCTGCGGGCGTCCCAGCGCTGCGGCGACGTGTCGAGCCGACGATCGGCTGACTGGCTCAGGCAAGGAGGTGCTCGAGAAGCCGCTCGTAGATACGCTGCAGGCGGGCGATGTCCTCGACCAGCACGTGCTCGTTCACCTTGTGAATGGTTGCATTCACGACCCCCAGCTCAACGACTTGTGCGCCAGTGGGCGCGATGAAACGCCCGTCGGAGGTGCCGCCGCCGGTTGACAGCGACGGGGTCAGGCCAGTGATGTCCTGCACGGCGCGCATGACTGCAGCGGAGAGAGTTCCTGGTGGCGTGAAGAAGGGATTGCCGGACAGGAACCACTCGAGCGTGTACTTCACCCGGTGACGATCGAGAATGGATTCCACGATCTGCTTGAGTCCCGCGACGGTCTGCTCGGTCGAAAAGCGAATGTTGAAGCGCGCCTTGAGCTCGCCGGGGATCACGTTGGGCGCCCCGGTTCCCGCATTGAGATTGGAGACCTGGAACGTCGTGGCCTGGAAGTGTTCGTTGCCCGCATCCCAGACTCTGGCAGTCAGCTCCACCAGTGCCGGTGCCAGGGCGTGGATCGGGTTGTCCGCGGACTGCGGATAAGCGACGTGCCCCTGCACTCCGTGCACGGTAAGTCGTCCGCTGAGTGAGCCACGCCGGCCGATCTTGATCGTGTCCCCAAGCTGCTTCTCGCTCGAGGGTTCGCCGACGACGCACAGGTCGATGCGCTCACCGCGAGCTTCCAGTACTTCGATGACTCGACGCGTGCCATCGACGGATTGTCCTTCCTCGTCACTCGTGATCAGCAGCGCAAGCGAACCGTGGTGCTGCGGCCGGCGGCGCACGAACTGCTCGCAGGCCACCAGCATCGCGGCCAGGCCGCTCTTCATGTCGGCTGCGCCGCGCCCATAGAGGAGGCCGTCGCGGACCACCGGCTTGAACGGATCGGAGTGCCATTCCTCGAGCGGTCCCGCCGGTACCACATCGGTATGTCCCGCGAAGCAGAACAACGGCGAGCCTTTGCCACGTCTCGCCCAGAAGTTGTCGACGTTGTTGAATCTGAGGCGTTCGACGTTGAAACCGAGCCCTTCGAGACGCTCGCCGAGCAGTTGCTGGCAACCGCAGTCGGCGGGACTGATGGAGCAACGGGCGATAAGGGCCTGAGTCAGGTCGAGAGCATCGGACATCGGTGCGCGGACTGCTCCTCGGTGCGGCAATGGGCGCGCGCTTTATAAGAAGAATCGGGTCGCATCGCAAGCGGTGAAATGCTTCCGGCAACAGCTCCCTGGCGCACTCAAGATAACGATGACGACTTTGTGACAGACAAATGTCTGTCGCATGGAGTGCATCTGACCGGCATTCAGCAGGCGCAGTGAGCTACGGATTTGGTTTTGAAAAACATGCACTTGGCTGTGCGACGGGGCGCTGACATGGCACTGTAACAATTGCCGCTTATAACGCTCGCCGAAAATTGCGTGCATCTGAACGCAAATCCTCCCACCCGGCGGGTGGGCCACTCCAAGACCGAATCGGAGGCTCAACGTGTTCAAGAAACTGCTGATCGGGGCCGCTGCCGCCAGCGTCGCCGCCGCAGGACTCGTGCAGGCACAGGCCGCGCGGGATTACATATTCATCGTCGGCTCGTCGACCGTGTATCCATTCACCACCGCCGTCGCCGAACAGTTCGGCCGCGCCGGCAAGTTCAAGACGCCGAAGGTCGAGAGCACGGGCACGGGTGGAGGCCTGAAACTCTTCTGCGCAGGGGTCGGGCCGCAGCATCCGGATATCTCGAACGCGTCGCGACGTATCAAGCCCAGCGAGGTCGAGAGCTGCGCCAAGAACGGCGTCACCGACATCATCGAGGTGAAAGTCGGATTCGACGGCATCGTGCTCGCCAACGCGAGCAGCGCGCCCGCCTTTACGATCTCGCGCAAGGACCTGTTCCTGGCACTCGCCAAGAAGGTCCCGGACCCGGCCAATCCGTCCGGCCTGATCGACAACCCGTACAAGACCTGGAAGGCAGTGAACCCTTCGTTGCCGAACGAGAAGATCGAAGTGCTCGGCCCGCCCCCGACTTCGGGAACACGCGATGCGTTCGCCGAACTGGTGATGGAATCAGGCTGCAGCACCTTCGCGTGGATCAAAGAGCTCAAGGAAATGGATGAGAAGCGCTTCAAGGCGGTTTGCGACGGTCTGCGCGAAGACGGTGCCTACATCGAGGCGGGCGAGAACGACAACGTGATCGTCCAGAAGCTGGTCGCGAGTCCGACCGCAGTGGGAATCTTCGGCTACAGCTTCCTCGAAGAAAACCAGAACAAGATCAAGGGCGCCGTCGTTGATGGTGTCCCGCCGACGTTCGACACGATCGCGTCCGGGAAATATCCGGTCTCGAGGCCGCTGTTCTTCTACGTGAAGAAGGCGCACGTCGGAGTCATCCCGGGCATCGCCGAGTTCGTGCAGGAATACACGAGCGACAAGGCATTCGGCGCTGACGGTTATCTGGCTGACAAGGGCCTCATCCCCTTGCCCGCGTCGGACGCCAAGAAAGTGCGTGCTGACGCTACCGCGATGAAGAGCCTGAAGCTCTGATGCTGATGCGGCACCGGCGTTGGCCGGTGCCGCATCAGGCTCTGACATTCCGTGCGTGCATGACAGTTGTCTGACGATCGCCTGATGGGCGATCGCCTCGGACTCGAGTTACGGACCATCGTAAAGAGAGACCACACATGAACAGAACCTCGCTGACAACTGCCCTGATGACCCTGATTCTGGCCGCACCAGCGACTTCGCTGGCCGCTGCTGCAAGCGATGCGGACATCGCCGAGCTGCGCCGGGCCCTGCAACAGGTGAACCAGCGGCTCGACGCTATCGAGCAGCAAAACCAGACGCTCAAGACTCAGAATCAACAGCTCGAGGCGAAGAACCAGGAGTTGGAGACCAAGGGTAAGTCGCTCGAAGAATCGAACGATCGTCAGACCGATCAGCTTGCGCAAATGTCCGCGAAGGCCAAGGGTGCGGACTGGGCGTCCAGGATCGCGTGGAAAGGCGATCTGCGGGTCCGCCACGAGTACGTCGATCCGGCCGAATCCGTCAAGGCGCAGACCCGTGAGCGGTTTCGCGCGCGCTTCGGGCTGACGGCCAAGATCAACGACACGATCAACGCCACGCTGCAGATTGCGTCGAACGGCGGCACCAACGATCCGCGTTCCACCAATCAGACCTTGGGCAGTGGCTTCGACCGTAAGGGTGTCGCCTTCGATCTGGCCTACATCGATTGGGCGCCGGCGCAGGGATTCAGCATGCAGCTGGGCAAGATGCCGTATCCATTTCAGCGCATACCCACCCTATTCTGGGATCCCGATATCACTCCGGAGGGCGGTTCGATCAAGTATGCGCGTGGTCCGTTCTTCGCAAGCGCATACGGTTACATGCTGTCGGAATCAGTTGCCAACTCGGATTCGACCTGGGTCGGAGGACAGATCGGTCTGAAGGGCGATCTCGGTCCGGTCAAAGTCACGGGCGCGGTCATGTATTACGACGTCGGCGCCGTGCAGAATCGCGTCGTCACGGCCATCGCTCCAACGCCGGGTGCACCCGCGGTCTGCGCCGCGGGGCTGCTCAACAATGCCTTCTTCGGCGGCGCTCAAGGCAACTCGACCTTCAACAACGGCGATAACTGCTCCCGGCTGCTGAATGACTTCAACGTCTACGAGGCAATGGCGCAGGCGGACTTCGCGTTCGGCAAATTGCCAATGACGGTGTTCGCAAACTACGCACGCAACGACGGGGCTGATGATCTCAACACGGCCTACGCGGGCGGCTTCTCCATCGGCCGGGCTAGCAATCCGATGACCTGGGAGTTCGGCTACGCCTATCAGAAGACGGAGAAGGATGCACTCTTCGGACAGTTTGTGGACTCCGATTTTGGCGGCGGTATCACGGACGTCGACGGCAGCGTATTCAAGCTGGTCTTTGCTCCGGCGAAGAACTGGACACTGAACGGCACTTACTTCCTGAACAAGCGCTTCGTTGACGTGCCGATCACCGTCGGCGGCGTGCCGCGCTCGGATGTCGACTACGACCGTTATCAGATCGATTTCAACGTGAAGTTCTGAACGAGAGTGGGGAGGGCGGGTTTGCCGCCCTCGCTGCCGGGCAGGAGCGCGCGGGCTGACGCCTCGGCCAGGGGCTGTAACGTTGTGGTAACAACCGGTACGTAGACCGTTCGAGCGAGTCCGTCGGTTTGCCGGACTCTGAGCGATGGTTGTTGACCGAAGGCTGCCGGCGGGACATCTTGTGCAGCCCCGGTTCGGAAACAACGACAACTAGGCAAGAGGGGCAAGCTCGATCCAGATGTCAGCCTCGACCGTGGTGCTGGTGATATTGGTATTGGCGGCGATCGCGTACCGCACCGGTCGCGCTCGCTCGTTTGCCGTGGTTGGCGGCCGCCGCGGCCAGCGGGACCTGCACTCGCTGCCGTCGTATTACGGAATGCTGACCGCCTTGTGGTGCGCGCTGCCGGCACTGCTGATCGTGGGCGTCTGGACCGCGTCGCAGGAATCCATTCTGACGCGCCTCATGCTGGCGCAGATGCCCGAGTCCGTGCAGAGCCTGCCGCCGGACCAGCGCTCATTGCTCCTCAACGACGTCAAGAACGTGGTCGCCGGCAACATGCGGCTCGACCAGATCTCGCCGCAGGAACAGGCGGCCGCGCGCAAATTCCTGGAACTGAGAGCGCTCAGTCGCATGGCGATGGCGGTGGTGGTGCTGGCGGCGGCGATGCTGGGCGCGCTCATCGCCTGGTATCGCATTGCCCCGCAGCTGCGGGCCCGCAACAGCGTCGAGAAGATCTTCGAGTGGGTGCTGCTCGGGTGTTCGACGATCGCCATCTTCACGACCGTGGGCATCCTGCTGTCGGTGCTGTTCGAATCGATACGGTTCTTTCAGCAGATACCGATCTGGGATTTCATCTTCGGTACCGAATGGAGCCCGCAGACCGCGATCCGTGCTGACCAGGTCGGCTCCTCCGGCGCGTTCGGTGCCGTGCCGCTGTTCACAGGCACGCTGCTGATCTCGGCCGTGGCCATGATCGTCGCAGTGCCGATCGGGCTGTTTTCGGCCATCTACCTCGCCGAGTACGCCCATCCCCGGTTTCGGGCCGCCGCGAAGCCACTGCTGGAAATACTCGCCGGCATTCCGACCGTGGTGTACGGGTTTTTCGCGGCGTTGACTGTCGGGCCCTGGCTGCGGGTGGTGGGCGAAAGCGTCGGGCTCAATGTCGCTTCGGGCAGTGCACTGGCGGCTGGTTTGGTGATGGGCGTGATGATCATCCCGTTCGTGTCGTCCCTGTCGGATGACATGATCACGGCAGTGCCACAGTCGCTGCGCGACGGCTCCTATGCGCTTGGGGGCACGCAGTCGGAGACCATCCGGCGCGTGGTGCTGCGGGCGGCATTGCCCGGCATCGTCGGTGGCGTCCTGCTCGCCGTGTCGCGCGCGATAGGTGAGACCATGATCGTGGTGATGGCGGCTGGCCTGTCGGCGAACCTGACCGCCAATCCGCTCGAAGCGGTCACCACCGTCACGGTGCAGATCGTGACCCTCCTGGTGGGCGACCAGGAGTTCGACAGCGCCAAGACGCTGGCGGCGTTCGCGCTTGGCCTGGTGCTGTTCCTGGTCACGCTCGGCTTGAACATCATCGCGCTGCATGTCGTGCGCAAGTACCGGGAACAATATGAGTGAACCGACTGGCAACGCGACCCAGCGCTTGCCCGGGACGCTGCGCGATCACCGCCTCGCGGCGGAGGCGGTTGCGCGCGGCCTCAAGGCGCGCTACTGGGCTGAGCGACGCTTCAAGTTTTACGGGCTCGCGGCGGTATCGCTCGGCATGTTGTTCCTGGCCGTGCTGTTCTTCTCCATCATTTCCAAGGGCTGGTCGGCATTTCGTCAGACCTACGTGCAGCTCGAGATTACCTACGATCCGGCGCTGCTCGATTCCGACGCGACGAGTACCAAGGAAGCGCTGGCGCAGGCGGACTACAACGCTGTGGTCAAAGCTGCAATGCGCAAGCTTTTCCCCACTGTCGAGGGGCGGCCCAACCTGCGCAAGTTGTATGCATTGATCAGCTCGTCCGCGGGCTTCGAGCTGCAGCACCGCCTTGCCGATGACCCCGGGAAGCTTGCCACTACAGAGCGCGTGTGGCTGCTCGCGGATGATGATCTCGACCAGTACTACAAGGGGCGCATCCTGCGCTCGGAGGTCGAGAGCACGCGGCCGTTGAGCGATCAGCAGCTCGACTGGGCAGACCAGTTGCGCAAGTCGGGCGCCGCGCAACTGCGTTTCAATCGCCAGTTCTTCACCTCGGGCGATTCACGCGAGCCGGAACTCGCCGGTGTGTGGGGCGCGGTGGCCGGAACGTTCTTCACGCTGCTCGTGACACTGTTGCTGTCGTTTCCCATCGGCGTGGCGGCTGCGATCTACCTCGAAGAGTTCGCGAAGAAGAACCGCATGACGGACCTGATCGAGGTCAATATCAACAACCTCGCCGCAGTGCCGTCGATCGTATTCGGCCTGCTGGGCCTGGCGGTGTTCATCAATTTCTTCGGCCTGCCGCGCTCGGCGCCAATGGTCGGTGGGCTGGTACTGACGTTGATGACGCTGCCGACCATCATCATCGCGAGCCGCGCGGCCCTGAAAGCCGTACCGCCGTCAATTCGCGAGGCGGCGCTGGGCATGGGTGCTTCCAAGATCCAGATGGTGGCTCATCACGTGCTGCCGCTTGCCTTGCCGGGCATGCTCACGGGTACCATCATCGGCATGGCACGCGCGCTGGGCGAATCGGCGCCGTTGCTGATGATCGGCATGGTGGCATTCATCGTCGACATTCCGAAGGGACTGTTCGACCCGGCGACGGTGCTGCCGGTGCAGGTGTTCCTGTGGTCCGACATCCCGGAGCGCGCTTTCGTCGAGCGCACTTCGGGCGCGATCATCGTGCTGCTGGCGTTCCTGATCGTGATGAACGGGCTCGCCGTCCTGTTGCGCAACCGCTTCGAGCGTCGCTGGTAAGCGGTTCCGGAGTAATCAAGAGGCTGAAATGAACAACGCCGTGGCCGAAGAGAAAACTGCACCCAGCACCGAGGCGGGCGTCAACGTCAAGCCGAGCCATCGCCAGCCGGGCGGAGTCGACCTCACGCCCCAGGACCGGCGTACCGTCGGCACGGTCACCGTCGACAACGCGATCATGTCGGCGCGCGACGTCAACGTTTATTACGGTGACAAGCACGCGATCAAGAGCGTGAACCTCGACATCGCCCGTAACCAGGTCATCGCCATGATCGGCCCTTCCGGCTGCGGCAAGTCGACTTTCCTGCGTTGCCTCAACCGCATGAACGACACGATCGAGTCGGCGCGCATGACCGGCGTGATCACCATGGATGGGAGCGACATCTATGATCGGCGCCAGGACGTCGTGCAGTTACGCGCGCGGGTCGGGATGGTGTTCCAGAAGCCGAACCCGTTCCCGAAATCGATCTACGAGAACGTGGCTTACGGTCCGCGAATTCACGGTCTCGCCTCGGATCGTGCCGAGCTCGATGACATTGTGCAGACCAGCCTGCTGCGCGCGGGCCTGTGGGAGGAGGTAAAGGACCGGCTGACCAATTCCGGAACCAGCCTGTCGGGCGGACAACAGCAGCGCCTGTGCATCGCGCGCACCATCGCTGTGAACCCGGAGGTCATCCTGATGGACGAGCCCTGCTCGGCGCTCGACCCGATCGCGACCGCGCGCATCGAGGACCTGATCGACGAGCTGCGTGCGAGTTATGCGATCTGCATCGTGACGCATTCGATGCAGCAGGCCGCCCGCGTGTCGCAGCGCACGGCCTATTTCCATCTCGGTGATCTCATCGAAGTCGGTGAGACCGATCGTATCTTCACCAACCCACGCCACAAGCTCACGGAAGACTACATCACCGGACGTTTCGGTTAGCGCGGCGCGCCGCCATGAGCGAAATCACCGAAGGCCACACTGTCAAAGGCTACGACGTCGATCTCGCCGGCCTCAGGCTCGGCCTGCTCGAGATGGGCGGGCTGGTGCTCGACCAGGTGCAACGCGCAGTGAATGCGCTTGCCAGCGGCGACGAAGCCCTGGCGCGCAGCGTGTTGACGCGTGAGGAGGAGGTCAACGCCTACGATGTGCGCATCGACGAGGACAGCATCACGCTGATCGCGCGCCGCCAGCCGATGGGCAGCGATCTGCGCGCCATCATCTCGATCGCGCGTGCGGTGTCGGACCTGGAACGCATCGGCGATGAGGCCAAGAAGATCGCCCATGCGGTGGTGCGCGGCGATGGCAAGCGCAGCACGCGTCCCAGCCCGCAGCTCGCGCGCGATGCACGCCATATGGCGCGCTTCGCATTGGAAATGCTGCGCGATGGGCTGGACGCTTTCGATCGCATGGATGCGACCGCGGCCGTGGAGGTCGTGCGCCGCGATCTCGAACTCAACGCGGAATTCCAGGCGGCGCTGCGCCGGCTGCTGACGCAGGTGATGGAGGACCCACGCCGGCTTCCCGCCATGCTGGATGCAGTCGCCGTGCTCAAGTCACTGGAGCGTGTCGGCGATCACGCCAAGAACATTGCCCGCTACGTGCTCTACCTGGTCGAAGGCAGGGACGTCCGCCATGAAGATACTGCGGTTCTGATCGCGGAAGGCGCGAGGAAGTCGGCGCAGTCCTAGGAGTAGAGCAGTCCGCTCGGGACGTTGGCTGGGTGTGCCTTGAGAGCGTGGGTGAAATGCGCAGTGCGATTTCGAGTCAAGAACTCAAAATCGCACGCGAACCCTCAGTCCGGGCGGCGCTCAGACGTTGTCTACCCACCTATCCATCGACGCATCAGGTCTGAGCGCTGATCGCCCGGACAGAGGGCATTTCAC
>Ga0137409_10005176_pt1 | contig 13626 bp, 12 predicted proteins | sample CZODoug1_16funga_FD_122059 | JGI IMG/M metagenome (GOLD analysis project Ga0137409, IMG submission 122059) | Vadose zone soil fungal communities from Angelo Coast Range Reserve, California, USA - CZODoug1_16fungal (Hybrid Assembly) | ecosystem: Environmental > Terrestrial > Soil > Vadose zone...
AACATATTGTCGCCAACAATATGTTCTGGAAGCCGTAACCTGAGGGAAGATCGGACGCGTCACCGCGCTGGGAGTCCAGCGCGGTGACGCGTCCGATCTTCCCTCAGGTTACGGCTTCCAGAACATATTGTTGGCGACTTCGCAGTAGTCCCCACCCGCCATGTACACGCCACCGTGGGCCGCGCACAGCTGTGCGGAGGTCTGGGGGCTGGGGGCCGGCTGACACGTGCCGTCCGCATACGTTCCCCCGGTCGCCTTACATATCGAGCTCATGCTGACTCGGCTCGTGCCGGTGCTCGAACAGGCGGCCGGAACCAAGCCCAGCAGCACCACGAGCGAGATCCCCAGGAACTTCGATCGCTGATCCATTCGCCCCTCCAGCTGGTGAGATTTGGGATGAAGTGAACTCGAATCTGCGGTTGTGACGATGATCGGGGGATGCGGGCTACGCAGATCGGTAGTTTCCGCAAGAACTCGCTAGGGCCGAGTGGATGCCCGGAAAGTGACCGGCGCGGCGCCCGTCTACGAGAGCCCCGTGCTCCTCATCCGCCAGGTGGCCCCGCCCACCTCGCCCTGGTTCGCTGCGGGCATTCCGTCCCCGGTCCCCGGCCTCTCAGTGTCTTCTTCCCATGGCCCGCAGCGGAAATGGCGTGCCCTTCCAGGCCCTCCCGACGAAGAACAGCGCGATCGCGCCCGACGCTCCGACCAGTGCGAACGCCAGGAAGCCGCCGCCGTAGCTCTGGGTCAACTGCCTGAGGCTGCCGAGGGCGTTCGGGAGCATGAATCCCCCGAGCCCCCCCGCGGCCCCAACGAGCCCGGTGATCACACCGATTTCCCCGGGGAACCGCTCGGCGACCAGCTGGAAGACGGCGCCGTTACCCATCCCCAGCAGCGTCATGCCCGCCACGAGCAGTAGAGTGCAGAGGCCCAGAGCGGGCAGGGCCGATACGCCCGCCATCGTCGCCGCGACGCCGAGATAGACCCAGGTCAGCACCCGGATACCGCCGAGCCGATCCGACAGGTAGCCGCCAAGGGGACGGATCATCGAGCCGGTGAGGGCGCAGAGCATGGCGAAGGCCCCGGCCTGGAGGTTGGTCAGTGCGTACTGGTCGCGGAAGAAGATGCCCAGGAAACTCACCAGCCCCACGAAGCCGCCGAAGGTGACAGCATAGAAGAAGCACAACCATCCGGTGTCGGCCATCTTCAACACCGCCGCATAGTCGGCAAGCGTCTTCGGCGCGGGGTGCGTCGGCCTGTCCTCGGCCAGAAACGCGACCAAGGCCAGGGTCGCAAGCACCGGCACCAGCACGATGCCGAACGCCGCATGCCAGCCCCAGGACGATGCCACCCAGGGGCCGAAGAAGGCGGAGAGGGCCGTGCCGACGTTGCCCGCGCCGGCGATCCCTAAGACCAGCCCCTGGTATTGGGACGGATACCGGCGGCTCGCCAGGGGCAGCGCCGCCGCGAAGCTCGCCCCGGCCACGCCCAGCAAGAGGCCGACCAGCAGGATCTCTATATAAGTGTCCGACCACAGCCAGCCCATCAGGAGCGGCACGAGCGTCAGCGTCAGCCCGATCAGCGCCGTCTTCTTCGCGCCGATGTGGTCGGCCAGCGGGCCGACGACGAGCCGCAGCAACGCCCCGCCGAGGACGGGGACCGCGACCATCAGGCCCTTCCGCGAGTCGGAGAGCGCTCCGAGGTCGGGAATGATCGAGTTGGCCAGCGCCCCAACCAGCATCCAGGCCATGCAGCTGATCGTGAAGTACAGGAATGCACAGAGGAGCGTCGGCAGGTGGCCGGCGCGGCGGATTTCCCGGAGGTTCATCAGGTAGCCGCGGGCCCCGGCGCCTCGGGGGCCGGGCCCAGCCGGACGGCGCAGTACTTGAACTCGGGCTGCTTTGCGATCCGGCCGATCGCCGGGTTCGTCAAGTAGTTCGCCGCCACGTTCTCTCCCTGCTGGTCGCCCCAGTGGAACGGAACGAAGACGACGCCTCGCGGCAATCTCGCGTTGATCTTGACGGGGAGGCGGATCAGGCCTCGACGGCTGCTCAACTCCGCCGCCTGTCCCGCGGTCAGCCCGACCTCGGCCGCGTCGTCGGGGTGAACCTCGACGAACGCCGACGGCTCGAGCCGGAGCAGCTTGGGAGACTTGCCCGTGCGGGTCAGGGTGTGCCAGTGGGCATACAGCCGTCCGGTCGTCAGGATCAGCGGGAACTCATGATCGGTGGTCTCGCGCGGAGGCCGGTGCAGCCGCGCATGGAAGCGGGCACGGCCGCTCGAGGTTGGGAATTTTCGGTCGAGATAGAGCCGCTCGGTCCCGGGATGGTCGACGCTCGGGCAGGGCCAGCGCAGGTGTCGCTCGCGCCGGAGCCGCTCGGACGTCATCCCTGCCATGTCGCAGGGCCGGCCGGCGGTCAGCCCGGTGAACTCGTCCCAGACCGCGCCCGCGTCTTCGAACTGGAACCCGGAGAAGCCCATCGCCTGGCCGAACCGGGCCAGGATCTGCCAGTCGGGCAGGGCCGTGCCGGGCGGCTCGACGACTTGCTCGCTAAAGGAGACGAGCCGCTCGCTGCTCGTCATGGTGCCCGTCTTCTCGGCCCACTGCGCCACCGGGAGCAGGACGTCGGCGAACTGCGTCGTCTCTGTCGGGTGGTACGGGTCCTGGACAACGATGAGTTCGGCCCCGGACAGGGCGCGCCGGACTTGATGCAGGTCGGGGAGACTGACCGTGGGATTGGTGGCCGCGATCCAGATCGCCTTGAGTCGCCCTGCTTCCAGTGCCCGAGACATCTCGACGGCCGTCAATCCCGGCCTCGTCGAGATTGTTCCCGCGGGGCGTCTCCAGTACGCCTCGACCTCGGCGCGGTGGCCGGGGTCCGCGGAGAACCGGTAGCCCGGCAGCGCCTGCGCCAGCAACCCGGTTTCTCGGCCCCCCATCGCGTTCGGCTGGCCGGTGAGGCTGAATGGCCCCGCGCCCGGCTTGCCGATCTGCCCGGTCAACAGGTGGAGGTTGATGATGCTGTTGTTCTTCCACATGCCGACGGTGCTCTGGTTCAACCCCTGGCAGTAAAACGTCAGCAGCGCGCGCGAGCGTGCGAGCCGGTCGGCCAGCGCGCCGATGAGCGCCTCCGGGACGCCCGCGGCCGAGACCAGCTCTTTCCAGTCGGCGTGAAGGAGGAAATCGCGGTAGACCGCGAAGCCCTCGGTGTGCGCAGCGACGAAGTCGTGATCCACGGCACCGCGCTCGAGCAGGAGCCGGCCGACGGCGTTCATCAGCGGGATGTCGCCGCCGGGCGCAACGGGGACGTAGAGCGTGGCGTAATTGGCGGTGTTCGTCCGCCGGGGATCGACCACGATCAGCTCGACGCCGGGCTTTGCCTTGAGGCGGGCCTTCATCCGGTTGAAGGTCACCGGAAAGGCGTCCGCCATGTTGCTCCCCCAGACGACCAGGCAATCGCTCAGGTCGATGTCGGCGTAGCAACACGGCGGGCCGTCGGCGCCGAGGCTCGTCTGGTAGCCCGTCACGGCCGACGCCATGCAGAGCCGGCTGTTGGAGTCGGTGTTGTTCGTGCCGATCGACCCCTTGAACAGCTTCACGGCCAGATAGCTCGCCTCGCTGTCGAGCTGGCCGCTGCCGTAGAAGGCCACCGCGTCCGGGCCGTGTCGCTCGACGATCTCCCGGAACCGCGCGGCCGTCCAGCCGAGCGCGTCCGCCCACTTCATCGGCCGGGGTTCCTTGCTGCGCGCCGGGCGCACGTGGGGTTGCGTCAGGCGGTCGGGCGTGCGGATCACCTCGGGTAGGGTCGCCCCCTTGGCGCAGATGCCGCCCAGGTTGGCCGGCGCATCGGCCACGCCCTTGACACGGATCAGCTCGCCGTCGGCCGACTCCATCAAGAGCCGACAGCCCACCCCGCAGTAGGGGCAGATCGCCTCGCCCTTCTTCGTCTCTTGGATGCTCAACGGAATGGTCATCATCTTCGTGGCGCAGATTTGGCCTGAAAATAATCACCGCCTTTGGCGCGCACGTCATCGGTGCCCCACTGGCGCGCTTCCTCCGCGACCTTCTCCATGCGCGGGATGTGCTTGGAGCAATGGATGTACGCCTCTTCGACCGTGACCAGCACCCACCGCTCGGGCCGGCGCCCGCTCGTCTCAGTGATATCTGGTCGCAGGGCAGCGGAGAAATCGGGCGAGGCCAACAGCTCGTCGTTCGAGAGGATCCGGGCCGCGCCGTTGACGTGCAGCCCGATCTTGTCCCTGACGAAGTCGACGAACAGCAGCGCAGCGTGCGGGTTCTCGGTGATGTTCCCCAGGCTGGCCGTGACTCCGTTGCCTCGGTACTCCGGGTACACCAGGATCTTCTCGTCGAGAGCGTGGACGAAACCCGCTTCTCCGGCTCGGAAGCTCACGTCGCATTCGCCATGACCGTCGGCGGTGGAGAGGAAAAACATCTCCTGGCGGGCGATGAAGGTGCGCATCTGCGGGTTGAGATAATTGAGCATCTGATTCTTGTAAAAGCCGTCGGCTCGTTTTCGGTTGCCGTACCGCTCCTGCAGATCGTGCTCGCCGCGCGAGCCGGGCATGGTCATCATTTCCTCCTGTGCCGCATCACTCAAGAATGGATGGGCCTCGTCCTTGTGTGACGGCTGCGCTCGCCCCCCGGGGGGCGACCCGCCCTCGTTTTCCAGCAAGAACGCGAAAGCTCTGCAAGAATCCACGCCCTCCCGTTTTTCCCGGTGTCGCCTTCGCATCTCGCTCGTGTCGCGATCCGAACCTGGGAAATCTGGTCGGCGCCCGAACACGTCGAAAACAGGAGAGGAGGTGCAGTCATGAAGAGGCTCATGACGCTCGTGGTGGGTGCGCTGCTTCTGGGAGGCTGTGCCGTCTATGCAGAGCCGGTTCCCCCTCGCGCTGGTGTCTATGTTGGGCCGCCGGTCGTTGTTGGGCCGCCGGTCGTTGTTGCCCCCGGTCCTGTGTGGTGGGGGTGGCATGGCGGATGGCATCGCGGGTGGCATCGCGGATAGCATCGAGGAGGTGAGGGCATGATCTGGAGGTCGAGGATCCGGCCGTGGGTCGCGGCGGCGCCTCGTCCTCGGCGGGACTGGGTGAGGCCATGAGCAAGGCGGCGCACCAACGGGTGCTCACGCCCTGAGTCCATCCGAAGCTAGCTGGTCACCGTGCGATACCGCGGTCCTGGCCGCGGACGAGCGCGGCCAGAATTCCGACCGCCCCGAGCCCGGCACATGCCAGCAGGGCGCCCTTGAATGCGGCGAGAAAGGTGTGCTGCAGCGCGACGACGTGCGTGAGCGAGACGGCGCCGTCGCGCGCCGCGGCGAGCGTCAACCCTGCCGATGCGCCACCCAGACCGGTGAAGATGGCGGCGGCGAGCGCCACGCTGAGGCTCTGACCCACGACGCGTGCGGTGGCGAGCAGACCGGAGGCTTCGCCCTGCTCTCCGGCCGGCGCGGCATTCATCAAGGCGCGCGTGTTCGGCGACTGGAACATTCCCTGCCCGAGCCCGGTGAGCACCAGGCAGCCGACGATCTGCTCGATCGTGCTGTGCGCGTCGAGCCGCGTCAGCAGGAGCAGACCCACGCTTGCGAGGGCGAGCCCTCCCGCCGCCAGCCACCGTGAGCCGATGCGATCGGCGAGCGCGCCGCTGAACGGCGCGACGACGGCAATGGTCAGCGGCAAGGGCGTCAGCAGAAATCCGGCTCTCGCGACCGAAAACCCGCGGAGCTCCTCGAAGTAGAACGGCAGCACGAAACTGACGGCGAACAGGGCCAGCATCGCCAGCATCATGCTGCCGAGCGAGGACGCGAGCACGGGCTGGCGGAGCAGCGCGAGATCGACGATCGGGCGGCGCGCGCGCTGCTCGACGGGGACGACCGCGACGAGCGCCACGATGGCGACCGCCAGGCAGGTCAACAGGCGCCCGGACGCCCAGCCCCATGCTTGACCGAACGACAACGTGACGGTGAGGAGCGAGAGTCCCACCGCGATGAGGGCGCTTCCGAGCAGATCGAGCGGCTCGCGCGTTCGGGCTTCGGATCGAACGAGCAGGCGACTGGAGGCGACGAAGCCCACGGCGCCGAGGGGCAGGTTGATATAGAAGATCCAGCGCCAGGTGAGGTGCTCGGTGATGAGCCCCCCCAGCGTGGGGCCGAAGCTCGTGCCGACCGCGAACACCACGGCGTTCACGCCGAGCGCGCGTCCGCGTTCGGCGCGCGGGAAAGCGTCGGCGATGATGGCCAGGCCGGGAGCGAAGATCAACGCGCCGCCCAGTCCCTGGAAGGCCCGGGCGACGACGAGCATGAGCAGAGAGCTCGCGGCTCCGCACAGCGCCGAGCCCAGCGTGAAGAGGGCGAGCCCGGTCATCCAGACGGGCTTGCGTCCGACGAGATCCGAAAGACGTCCGAACGTCAGGAGCGTCCCGGCGATCACCACGAGGTAGACGATGATCACCCACTCGACGGCCCCGCCGACCGGCGCACGAAATGTCCGCGCGATCGAGGGCAAGCCGATGTTGACGATCGAGGCGTCGAGCGCGGTCATGAACGTGCCGACGGCGACGAGCGCGAGCACGGCCCACTTGTGATGCCGCCTGAGGACTTCGGCCTCCACCCCCGCGAGGTGATCGTCCGGCGTGCTCGGCACGCTCGGGTCTGGTGTCATCGGGTGTGCGGCTACGTTGGCGGCGGCGTGGCGACCATCAGGGCAGGCTGACGACGACAACCGCTGCGAGCACGAGCGCGAAGGCCGCCGCTTCGTTCCAGCGCAGCCGCTCACCCAGCCAGAGCGAGGCGAAGCCGGCGAAGACGAGGAGCGTGATGACTTCCTGCGCCACCTTCAGCTGGGCCGCGGTGTAGCGACCGTAGCCCAGGCGGTTGGCGGGGACCTGCAGGCAGTACTCGAAAAAGGCGATCGCCCACGAAACCAGTATCGCCTTCCACAGCGGCGCTTCCTTGAAGCGCAGATGCCCGTACCACGCCGCGGTCATGAACACATTCGACGCGAACAGCAGGGCGATCGTCTTCACGCTCTGGGCTCGTTCGGCGGCGCGGGCTCCTCCGGCGCTCCGGATGCCACGCCCTTCTTGAACTCGCTCACGGCTTGGCCGAAGAAAAAGACCCCGAGGGCGAGCGCGATCCAGAGACCCTGTGGTCCTAGCATAGCGTGCTCCTTTGCCCGTGATCGCTACTTGACGATGCCGAACGCGGCCTTGGGCAGCTTGTCGATCACTTCCTCGGTCACACCGAAATTCTCAGCGAGCAGCGCGGCGGGGTTGGAGGCGAGCCACTGCGAGAGCGAGATCTCCTCGTAGTGCGGGTTATTGAACAGGATGACGAGCTGAGTCGCAGCGCCCCCGATCTGCTCGATCCAGTGACCGAAGCCCTGCGGAATGAAGCACACGTCCCCGGGGCCGAACTCCGCCGTTTCCACGCGGCCATGGGCGCCGAAGATGCCGACGCGAGCCCGGCCCTTCGTGTAGTACTGCCACTCGTCCGAGTTGGGATGCCAGTGCATCTCACGCAGCGAGCCGGGCTCGAGGTCCATCCGCGCGCTGCTGAGCGTGCTCTGAATCGGAAACTCCCTCGACGAGACGATGCGCTCTTCCCCACCCGCGAACCGCCGCGGCGCGACCGCCCCCAGACGATACTTGTGGGTCAACTGGCTCGGCTCCAGATTCGGGCTGCGGAACGGCTCGCCGAACTTCGGCACCTTGCCCTGGACGATGTACGCTTCGCCCTTCGGCAGCCCGGCGACCACGCTCTCGGGCAGTTGCATGTTTCGCTCGACGATGCGTCGTGGCGTTTTTGAGATCCAGTCGGTGATGCTGAACGTGCCGAACTCGGAGAAGTCGCCGTTGTCGAAGCCGAGGAGAAAGTGGCACTCGCCCGGACCAAGCCCTTGCAGCGCGTGGCCATAGCCTCTCGGGAAAAACCATGTGTCGCCCGGGCCGAATTCGTTCTTCTCGACCGTTCCATCGGGCGAAACGACCGTGGTCATGACGTGCCCGTCGATGATGTACGCCCACTCCGCCGCGATCCCGTGCCAGTGCAGCTCGCGTAGGCCGCCGGGCTGCAGGCGCATCGAGACCCCCGCGATACTGCGCGAGATCGGGAAGTTGCTGGTGTTGACCTCCCGGGCCGTGCCGCCTGGACCGTCCCAGCGCGAGTTGCTGTTCTCCAGGCTGAACTTGAATGGCGACAGCGGCGGGAACTTGTCGGCGTTCGCCGCTTTCAGCGGCATCTCGGCCGCTCCGGCGCGTTCGGCTCCCAGCCCGGCCGCCGCCACAACGAAGGGCGCCGCCCCCAGCAGGGTCCGACGCGTCATGCTGATCCCGGTGTCCTTGTCCTTCACGTTTCCCTCCGGGTGAATGCTTCGATCCACCTCATTCGTTTTTGTTGCGTCGATGTTTCGATGGCGCGGGGAAGGAGCCGGGAACGTCGGCGTGTCGGGTTCTTGCCGAAATCCGACCACGATGTTCCGAGAGCTGCGAAGAGCCCGTCGCTAACGTATGGGAGCTCTCCGCCTTCGATGAGCAGGCAACTCGCGGCCTGGCGCTACGAGGCCGGCGTTTCGACCCTCCCGGAGGTGTACCGGACACTTCCCGTGCCCGAGGCGGCCGGGTTCTTTCGGAAGGCGCTGGCCTTTGCCGGTCCCGGCTTCCTGGTGGCCGTTGGCTACATGGACCCCGGCAACTGGGCCACCGACCTCGCCGCGGGCTCGGCGTACGGGTACAACCTGCTGTCCGTCATCTTGTTATCGAACCTGATGGCGGTGCTGCTCCAGAGCCTCTCCATCAAGCTGGGTGTGGCCACCGGCCGCGACCTGGCGCAGGCGTGCCGCGACCACTTCAGCCGTCCCGTCTCGTTCGGGCTCTGGGTGCTGTGCGAGGTGGCCATCGCCGCGTGTGACCTGGCCGAGGTCATCGGCTCGGCGCTGGCGTTGCAGCTGCTGTTCGGGATCCCCCTGATCTGGGGTGTGTGCCTGACCGCGCTTGACGTCCTTCTCGTGCTCTATCTGCAGAACCGCGGCTTCCGCTACATCGAGGCGCTCGTCATCGCCCTGATCGCCGTGATCGGGGTCTGCTTCGGCCTCGAGATCCTCTTCTGCCGGCCGGAGCTGGCCGGCATCGCGCGGGGCTTCCTGCTCCCATCCGCGACCATCGTGACGGACCCGCAGGCGCTCTACATCGCCATCGGCATCCTCGGAGCGACGGTGATGCCGCACAATCTGTATCTCCACTCGTCCATCGTCCAGACGCGTGCCTATGTCCGCACGCCGGCAGGGAAACGGGAGGCCATCCGCTACTCCCAGCTCGACTCGACGGTCGCGCTGACGATCGCGCTGTGCGTGAACGCGGCGATCCTCGTCGTCTCGGCGGCCACGTTTCACCGCGCCGGGCACACGACGGTCGCCGAGATCGGTGAGGCCTACCTGTCGCTCACACCGCTCCTCGGGGTCACGGGGGCGAGCACGCTCTTCGCCCTCGCGCTCCTCGCCTCCGGTCAGAACGCCACCCTCACCGGCACCCTGGCTGGACAGATCGTGATGGAGGGCTTTCTCGACATCCGCCTCGCGCCATGGCTGCGCCGGCTGATCACGCGCCTGATCGCGCTCGTGCCCGCGATCGTCGTGACCGTCGCATGGGGAGAGAGCGGGACCTCTCGTCTCCTCATCCTGAGCCAGGTGGTGCTGAGCATGCAGCTCAGCTTCGCCGTGTTCCCGCTGGTGAGGTTCACGGGTGACCGACGCAAAATGGGCGAGTTCACGAACTCGGCGTGGATCAAGGCGCTGGCGTGGGCGGCCGCCTTCCTCATCGCCGGCCTCAACGCCTGGCTCCTGCTGCAGACGGCTCGCGACTGGCTGGGCTAGCTGTAAATCTAATGCCCGCGCTCAAAGGAAACAGATGATGCGAATGGCCACGTACGCCGGAATCAGCGCTGGAGTCAGCGTCACGTCCTTGCTCCTCATGACATCGACGTCGCTTGCGCAGCCGTTCTGCTCGGATGTCGACCGTGTGGTCAAGCTTGCTCCGTCAGGGTTCCAGACCATTCTCGATGACGCCGACAGAGACTCCGTCCAACGACGAGTCACTCAGGGGATGCCCGGGGCGTCCATGTGCTGGTACCAGAATGGGTCGAGATCCTATTGGTGCTCGTGGAACGTTCCGTCCTCTCAAACGGCGAGCCAGGTCAGGCAGCTGGCGAGCGCAATCGGTCACTGCTACCACGTAGAGCCAGACTACGAGACGACGTCAGGTGATGGGACGACGGCGGCGCGCGATGAAGTGTTCGCGATCGTCGATCTGCCCGATTCGATCTCGATCTACATCAACGGAGTGGCCGGAACCGTCTGGATGTCGGTTACAGCGACTGACGCTCTCGACGAAATGGCCAGACGCCTCAAAGGCGGCTCGGCCAGCCCGTCGCCCGCCGCGGACCCTCCGAACGACGAGGTTCTCAGCCGCGTGCCCGATGAGTTCACCGATCCAGAGAACTCGGTTCCGTTCGCTGGTCTCCGCGCTCGCCAGCCCGCAAACCAGTATGTCCCGAAAGAGCGTGTCTACCCTCCAGCGGCAAGCCGGGAGGTGGACGGGGTCCGAAGCCCGAGGGACGGTTCGATCATGATGCCTCACTCGACTCCTAGGCGCTGATCTGAACCAGCGACTCGGCGTCGTGATCTTGCGCAAATCATCGTCGCCAGCACGCGCGCAGCCTCGGTGCGGACTCACAACGGTGAGACGTCGATGTCGCAATCGGATCGGAGGAGAGCGCGGATGGCGAAGTACATCATCGTTCTGGTGTGCGGCCTGCTGTTGAGCGCCTGCGCGACGGTGCCGAGTGGCCCGAGCGTGATGGCGCTGCCGGGTACCGGCAAGTCGTTCGATCAGTTCCAGACGGACGACCTCGTGTGTCGCGATTGGGCGTCCCGGCAGGCGGGGACCACGCCGCAACGTATGGCTGGGATCGACACCGCCGAGGGCGCCGGAATCGGCACGCTCATCGGCGCCGGGCTGGGTGCGGCCATTGGCGCCGCCGCCGGCAATCCCGGCCTCGGCGCGGCGGTGGGAGCGGGCGGCGGGCTGTTGACCGGCACGGTGGTTGGCGCGCGGAAGGGCCAGGCCGCGGGCGGCGAGGTGCAGCATCGATACGACATCGCCTACACGCAGTGCATGTACGCCAAGGGCAACCACGTTCCGAAGTGAGCCATGAGTTCTAGACATCACGGCCGCGCCCGCGCGTACTACCCGTACGTCGGTCACTGTGAGTCGGCTTCGTCGATTGGCGCGCGATAGCTGGGCTATCGCGCGCCCCTACTGGTCGTCCGAGGATCGCTGGCCCGCGCTGGGGCTGCTCGTCGTCGTGATCGCGCTCACGCTGGGCATGGTCTACCTCAACGTCCTGCTCAACCGCTGGAACAACACCTTCTACAACGCGTTGCAGGACAAGAACTACGCAGTCTTCGTCCGCCAGGTCATTCGCTTCTCGTGGCTCGCGATCGCGTACATCGTGGTGGCCGTCTACCAGCTCTACCTCAACCAGATGCTCCTGATCCGCTGGCGGCGCTGGCTCACCGAGCGGTATCTCCGCGCCTGGCTGACCGACCACGCCTACTATCGGATGCAGCTCGCGGGAGGCGAGAGCGACAACCCCGACCAGCGCATCGCCGACGACGTTCGGCTTTTCATCTCCGGGAGCCTCGGGCTCGCGATCGGCGGTCTGCGGGCCGCGGTGACGCTGGTCTCCTTCGTGGCCATTCTCTGGTCGCTCTCGGGCCCGCTGCACGTCTCCCTCGGCGGCTTCTCCATCACCGTGCCCGGCTACATGGTGTGGGTGGCGCTTCTCTACGCCCTCGCGGGGACGTGGCTCACCGACCGCGTCGGACGGCCGCTGGTCCGGCTGAACTTCGACCAGCAGCGGTACGAGGCCGACTTCCGCTTCGGCCTCGTCCGCTTCCGCGAGAATACCGAGGGCGTCGCGCTCTACGGCGGCGAGGCCGACGAGCTTCGCGGGTTCCGCGAACGGTTCGCCGCCGTGGTGGGCAACTGGTGGGGAATCATGCGCCGGCAGAAACGGCTCACGTGGCTGACCGCCGGCTATGCGCAGGTGGCCGTCGTCTTTCCGTTCGTCGTCGCCGCCCCGCGCTACTTCCGGGGTGAGATCCAGCTCGGCGGTCTCGTCCAGACGGCCACGGCGTTCGCGCAGGTTCAGGACGCGCTCAGCTTCATCGTCTCCTCGTACACCGAGATCGCCGAGTGGCGCGCGGTGGTGGAACGGCTCTCGGGGTTCGAGCGCGCCCTTCAGCAGGCCGGCCTCGAGTCGGCGCACGGCAGCGGCATCGCCCGCGCCGATGGCGACCCAGGCCGGCTCTCCCTGGACGGCGTGGAGGTCGACCGCCCCGACGGGCAGCCCCTCATCGCCGACGTCACCCTGTCGCTCGCGCGCGGCGAGACGGCACTCCTGTCGGGACCCTCCGGTGTGGGCAAGAGCACCCTCGTGCGTGCCCTCGCGGGAATCTGGCCCTTCGGGCGCGGCCAGGTCCACATGCCGCGCGATGCTCGCCTCCTCTTCCTCCCGCAGAAGCCGTACCTGCCTCTCGGCACGCTCCGGCACGTCGTGAGCTACCCACGATCCGAGGCCGGGGTGACCGACGCGGTGCTGCGCGAAAGCCTCGACGCGGTGGAATTGCCCGAGCTGGCCCGACGGCTGGACGAGCCCGCCAACTGGGCGCTGCTGCTGTCGCCCGGCGAGCAGCAGCGCATCGCCTTCGCTCGCGCGCTCGTCCACCAGCCCGACTGGCTCTTTCTCGACGAAGCGACCTCGGCGGTGGACGAGGCGACGGAGGCGCGGCTCTATCGCGTGCTGGGCGAGCGGCTGGCCGCGACCACGGTCGTGAGCGTGGGCCACCGGACGACGCTCCGTCGCTTCCATGCCCGCCGGCTCGTCGTGCAGCCCAACGGACGTGGTCCCGCAGCGGTCGTGGACGGCGGCTGAGCCGCCGCGCACGGGCGGGTCACGGCCTCAATGGGCTACAGGTACTGACCGGTGGTGACCAGCTTCTCGACGTCGCGCCGCGGTTGGCTGGCCTGACCCACGAGCGACTTGACGTAGACGATTCGCTCGCCTTTCTTGCCGGCGATCTTCGCCCAGTCGTCCGGGTTGGTCGTGTTGGGCAGGTCCTCGTTCTCCTTGAACTCCTCCCGGACCGCGTTGAGCAGATCGTCGCCCGTGATGCCCTTCTCGCGTCCCTGAATGTATCGCTTGAGCGCGAGCTTCTTCGCCCTCCGGACAACGGACTCGATCATGGCGCCGGAGGCGAAGTCCTTGAAGTAGAGGACCTCCTTGTCGCCGTTGGCGTAGGTGACCTCGAGGAAGCGGTTCTCCTCGTCGAGGCTGTACATCGCCTCCACGGTAGCCGCGATCATCCGGTCTACCGCTGCCTGGGCGTCGCCTGCGTCCTGCCGGATCTCGGCCTCGTGGATGGGCAGCTCGGTCGTCATGTACTTGTTGAAGACGTCCACCGCCGCCGCCTTGTCGGGGCGCTCGATCTTGATCTTCACGTCCAGCCGACCCGGCCGGAGGATGGCCGGATCGATCAGGTCCTGCCGGTTGGAGG
>Ga0137409_10005179_pt1 | contig 13624 bp, 7 predicted proteins | sample CZODoug1_16funga_FD_122059 | JGI IMG/M metagenome (GOLD analysis project Ga0137409, IMG submission 122059) | Vadose zone soil fungal communities from Angelo Coast Range Reserve, California, USA - CZODoug1_16fungal (Hybrid Assembly) | ecosystem: Environmental > Terrestrial > Soil > Vadose zone...
CGGCGGTCTTGGCTGCATATTCTAGAGACCTGTTGGTCTCAGCAGAACATCGTTTGAATCGTCGTGAATTCTTTCAAGCCTTCGGCCCGCTCGGAATCAGTTGAGTTCTTCCACACGGTGAATGCAGCCGCAGCCACGCGGACCGCGCTGTCGAGGTCCGCCAAGCCCGCCAGAGGCATCAGACCGACGAGCTCGCCAGTTGATGGATTGTAAATTTCTTGATTGCGAGAAGTCTTGACCGCCTTCCCGCCAATCGTGAGATGCATGGGCCCCATAGAACCCTCCGTTGGATTGTTTTCCGAACAGTAGGGGCTTCTGTCCTCAAGGTCTTGGCGGCTAGCGAACAACCACTTGTACGACAGCGCGGTACATCAGCTATGGACCACGGCCAATTTCACAGCAGACCGACATGTCATGAGTGGTTTCGTTTTAAAGCACAGGCTGGCGCATTGCGTCGGCAGACAAGTATTGCCTCACCAGCGAAACAGTACGCTGCCGGAAATGTTGTATTACTCCGCGGACAGGAGCCCCTTCCGGTCTACCTGGTCTGAGAAACTGGAAACATGACGCAAATCTGCCAAATCTTCGCCGCCGGCGATGTTTCTCTTCAAGACGGGACCGTGCTCAAGGATGCACGCCTCGCCTACACCACTCATGGAACGCTCAATGCGGCACGGGACAACGCCATTGTTTATCCGACTTTTTTCTGCGGGACTCACGCGGAAAACGAGTGGCTCATCGGGGAGGGTCGAGCCATGCGCCTTCAGCGCCGGAAAGCCGATCGGCACCTCCTCGAACGTGAGCCCGAGTGAAACGAGCCGGTCCACCTCGCGCAGCACATGCAGCGTCGCCGCCATGATCTCCGGCCCGATGCCGTCGCCGTGCGCGACAGTAATGGGTACAGGTTTAGACATACTGAATCAGGACCTTTCGCGAATGGATAAACTTGAGTGCGAAGCAATATATTCCAAGCCGCTTGGCACAAGCAATCAGGGAGGGCGAAACGGTCCCACGAGGTCAGTACCACCTAGCGGTAGCGGGTGGGTCTCGTCGCCATCACACTGTTCGCGAACGCAACCTGCTCAGGGTAGCATTGGGATTTGATCGCGTGTTCTGCATCACCCACCCGCTACCGCGAGGTGGTACTGAGCTCATATGACCGCGACTAAAGCGCTTTGGGTGACACCCTGTTGATTATTTCGATGGGGTAGAGATTCATGAGAAATTACCAACTGCTGCCCGCTAGCTGGAGCTTGAACTCAAAAGCGGCCCTGAGGCATACTTAGTGTCGTTAGATGTTCCCTGCTCTCGCGCATCAGTGGTGACTGCGCCTGTCCGTGTTCGTGATGCGACCCGCGTTTCGGCTGAGGAGAGAGTTCGGGCAGTTGTCAACTTGTTGGAAGCCGCTCTCGCAGTTTAAGAGCACCGGGCTCGTCGCGTTTCGCCTGAAGAGGCAAGTCGCTCCCCGCTTGAGTCCTCGGGATTTTATTCCTGCCCGCGCTTCATACGATGCAAAGGATAGAAAGATGGGCACCAAACTTTATGTGGGAAACCTCTCGTTCCGCACAACGAGCGAGGAACTGCGCGATGCGTTCGCGGCGGTAGGTACAGTGGAGTCGGCTTCTGTGATTGAAGATCGCGATACCGGAAGGTCGCGCGGTTTTGCTTTTGTGGAAATGGGAACTCCGGAAGAAGCGGCGGCGGCGATCGAGCAGTTTAACGGCAAAGACTTTGGTGGCCGTAATCTTACGGTCAACGAAGCCAAGCCGCGAACTGATCGAGGCGGGCGCAGCGGCGGTTACGGTGGCGGACGCGACCGCGGCGGTTATGGCGGCGGCAGCGGCGACCGCGGCGGTGATCGTGGTGGTTACGAGCGCGAACCGCGCTGGTAAGACAACCAGGCAAAGGGGTCAAGGGGAAAGGGCAAAGGGAAATCGGCGAGACTCGTCTTGCGCGTTACCCTTTACCCCTTCCCCTTTTCCCGTGTTGCTCGTTTTATCTTCGTGTCGCCGGCGTGATTCTGAGTTTCAGCCGCTCACTTCCGCGCACTAGTTCAACTTCATATTCCTGCCCGGCCTTCATTTCTCCGAGCGCGGCCGTGTAATCGTAAACGTTGCGCACGTCGCGGCCGGCCAGCTTCACGATCTTGTCACCGGCCTTGATGCCGGCCTTCGCTGCCGGCGAATCATCGCGCACGCCATCAAGCAATAGTCCATCACTAGAATCTGCATAGTTGGGAATCGTGCCGAGGTAGACGCGAAAGCCCATCGAGCGTCCGGTCGATTCGCTCCTGGCCACGCTGTACGCCGGGCGCTTGTCATTGGTGTCGATCTGGTAAACGACGCGGGTGACAAGACTCAGCACGCGTACTTCATCTGCGTAGTTGATCTTATCGGCAGTGTCAGAAGGCTTGTGATAGTCCTCATGGCTACCGGTCCAAAAGAAGAGAACCGGAATCTGTTTGGCATAGAAGGATGAATGATCGCTGGGGCCGTAGCCGTCTTCATTGAGGGTCAGGTCCAATGGTTTCTCGAACGCCAGACTAACTACGGGCCTCCCAGTAGTGCCGACCATCATGGGCATTTCTCCACCTACTGTCGAACCTGAAGGCCTGGGCATATCCCGGGGAGATTGCGGAGTAGTGGCTACTCGAATTCTTTCAGGTGCATTGGCAGCAGCAATAATCTGACGCCAATCGACTGCGGTTCCCACACCACCGACGATCAGTTTGTTGTCTTTCATCCGTCCGATCATGTCCATATTGATCATAGCAACCGCGTTTGCCAGGGGCACGATTGGATGATTGACGTAGTAGTTTGAACCAAGCAAACCTTCTTCTTCACCGCTGAAAGCCACGAATACAATCGTGCGACGCGGCCTGAGCTTTTGCGAGGTGAATAAACGCGCGAGTTCAAGCATGCCCGCTACACCCGACGCGTTATCGTCAGCGCCGTGATGGATGTCACCTTCGCGCGGCGCCAGGCTTCCTTCTCCGCCGCGTCCCAGGTGATCGTAGTGCGCGCCGATCAAGATCGTCTCGTTTTTAAGAGTCGGATCGGAGCCGTCGAGAATGCCGACGACGTTGGCAGCCTCGACTTCGCGGCGCTTGAGATCAATTGAGAGCTTGCGAAAAGAGTTCGAGAAACCGAAGGTGTGGAGAACCGGGAGGCCTTGAGTCTTGTCCTGAGATCGAGGCTTCGCAAAATCGTCTGCGAGAGAAGTTAAGACGGACATGTCATTAGCGCCGAAGAGTCGGAGGGCCACTTGCTGTGAGATCGCAAGTACCGGAATCCCAGCTTCCCCCACGCTGTTGTCATAACGCACCTGCGCCAGTCGATCGTCTTTGAAGGTCTGTTCGCGGGCGACAATTATGAGCGCTTTCGCTCCGGCATTTCTGGCCGCAATCGCTTTCCAGCGGGCGTCCTGATAGCGCGCAAATTGCCCGTGCGGATTGTCGCCCTCGCTCGTTCCGGACAAAGCAATGGCCAGTTTGTCTTTCGCTCGGCCATCCGAGTAGTCATCGTAATTCAGCTCAGCCGCGGTGATGCCGTAACCGACAAAGGCAGCCGCAGTAGTTTCCAGGCGAGCATTTGCAGAAAAACCGAGCGGCATCCAATCTTCACCCACGCGGAGATTAACAGGACCAGCCTGCGGCCCAAATTGGACGGCGAGAACGTCGTTCTGGCCCAACTCAACGCCGGCGACGTAAGGAAACTTCTGCAAATAGCGATTGGGTGAATCGGCTTCGAGAATCGACATGCCCGGCGTGTCGTAACCGATGCTGCGACGCAGGCCGTAACGTGCAAACTCACGCGCGATGTATTCAGCGGCCAGGTTAGCGCCAGGACTTCCCGTGCGGCGTCCCTCCAATTTGTCGGAAGCCAGATACTCGATGTGTGGGCGCAGACGCTCGACGCTGGGCGCAATCTGCGTTTGAGTTTGTTGGCCGCCGGCAACGATGGAAATGGCGACGGCCAAGGCGACCAAACGCGAAATGCGCGATAACAATTTGTCGTTCATAAAAACCTCAAAACAAAAAGACGCTCGTACTATTTCTCAAGCGAGCAGAAAAAGTGGCCCCAAGGGTGGCCAAAGATTCAGGTTGAGCCTTCCGCTCATTGGTTGTTCCAAATGTAGCTAGCGTAATAGATGGGCGCGTGATCTGCGAACGGCGCCGGATTATTAGCCCAAATAAATTTGCCACCAGCGCACTGCCTTTGCCAAGCAGGCGATGACGCCGTACGCAAAAGCCGCCGTAATTCACGGACCTGCCGGGGGAAGATTTGCAATCATGTTATCTATGATACGCAACGAGAGGGCTGAGATTGTAAGCGAGGGATTCACGCCAAGTGCTGTTGGGATAATCGAGGCGTCAGCGATGTACAGCCCATCATAGAACGGCTGCGTGCCGCTTTTTGTCTTATCGAATACGCGTCCAAATTCATCAACGACACCTTCCGCCGCAGACTTGGCCATGCGACAACCGCCCAGTGGGTGACTGAGCGCGATAGACTCGACACCGGCCGACTTCGCAGCCGCGTTCAGCAGCGGATTGTAAAACACATTGTCGCCGTTCTGGCGAAACTTCCCGCTTAGCCGCTCAAGGGACTTTTCGATTGCCGGGTAAACCGGATCATCCCAAAACCTCTTTTCGCCGGGTTTGCTAATCCGCAAGGGCGTTTCACCCTTCTTGCCCAGTCGAAACTGCCCTTCCGAACTCTCGCGACCCATCGAGACCACGCACATGAAATTGGAAATGCGCTCCTCCTCCGACTTGAAGACGTCGGCGCGTTCGATACTGTTGCGGAATGCTTCTCTTAGTAATTTCAGGAACCGCTTACGTAAATACTTTAGTGCCGCTCGCAAGAGAAACCAGGGGCCGGCATCGCCCGTCTGCATTAACTTTTGAATCAGCGGTAATCCTTCACCAAACAGCGAGGCAAAGGCGGGTGGAATGCCCTGATCCTCGAGCGTGTGGAACAGTTCCGTGTTCGGCGGGGTTGTTGAATTTGGGCCGTCCGGTCCCGTACCCTCAACCGTATTGAAATGCGCGAAGGATGTGGTTACCGGCCCGCGGATAATGCTAGCTCGCTTATCTGTTTTATTTAGAAAGGCAAGGTAGTCGCCGTTCGTCGAAAAGTTGTACCCAACGCGGTCACTCAGGTTGGGTAACGTACCTCGTTCGTTCGCCGAGCAGCGCAGCATGATCTCGCAGGTACCCAGACACCCGGCTGCGACGATAACGTTGTCGGCAGTCACGCGTTCTTCCGTGTACTCCCAGGTTTTTCCGGCATTGCGCTGAATGTAACGTACCTCATACCCGCCATCCGGTAGCGGCACTATTACGTCAACTTCGGCCAGCGCCTTAAGAAACATAATATCCTTGAAATCGGGTTCATCATCATTTGGCCCACCATTGCCGACTGGTGCATCCGCCGCAACATACCTTTTGGGTCTGCCCAGGATAGCGCGCATCAGTTGTTTGTTCAGCGTGTGTCGTGCGCCCGGCAGGCAGCCGACATTGCAGCGGCTCTGCCGTTCGCAATAGTTGATTTCCTTCTCTTGAGGATGGTTGGCCGGAAAGTCCGCTCCAGCAAGGCCGAGAGGTGTCGCTTCCGGGTTCAGGTCGTTTATTGCCAGATCGACCAAGCCATAATCCTTGGTTAGATCTTTGACTGCCGTTTGGAACACTCGGGCGCGGTCCAGCCAGAGATCATTTGCCCGATCATAAACGGTCGGCGGTGTCGGTGGAACAGTCGCAGGCGGGTTGATAGTGAGCTGCTTCAGGCCGCGAGGATTTGATGGATTGTTTTTATCAGGGATTACAGTCCAATGCGTTTTGAGCCGAGCACTGCGCATCGCGATATTGCTCAAGCCGGCGTTAGCTGCTACCTCTTTCACCGGCGCTTCCGTTCCCTTGAAGGGCGTATGCGCCGGACCGCGCACCTTGACCGCCGACAGAACGCTGAAACTAATTGCATGGCGGGCGAAATTGAAATAGTCCTCGCGCTCAGCGTCCGTCCATTTGATGGGCCAGCGTGAATCTTTGAAGATAAAGTCCGGCGGCTGGATCGTTATGTTTGAGTAGACCAACGAACCACCACCGACGCCATTCGCACGAATCACCGTCACCCCATCCGACTTTGGCCGCAGGCCAAGGAACCCTCTTTTCCCCATTATCGTGAGATCAAACAGACCGTCCTCGTTGCGTAAGCTTTTGAACAGACGCGTGAAAATGTTTTCATCTTTGGTGCGACGAAAACAGCGACTGAAGATGTCGATCAATCCCCGGAAGTGATTCTGTGCAGACCAGTATTGAACGGGCTGACCCTTGTTGGAGAGAAATTCAGCCGTCTTGACTTCCTTGTCCTGAACAGTGCTGACGGGAGTTGTCCACCACGTGCCACGCTCCAGCATAAGAATGGTTTCGCCTTTGTTCCGGTCCTTGAAAGCTTGGGCGAGGGGAATGCCGGTCATCGTGCCGCCGAAGCCGGTGCCAATAATTACAACTGTGTGATCGCGCTTTGTTGTTTGTGCCATGATGAGAATCTCCCGAAAAAAGACGAATCGTTAAGCACTGGAGTGCAGGTTTATGCTGGGTTAATTCTAACCGGCCCTTCGATCAGGATCGGTGGTTTGCTTAGATGAGGCACGCCGACGGGAAAGACATCGAGGGCGCCGTCAGGCTTAATGCGAATGCGTAAAAAATTCTTGTAATCCTTGATGCGAAGCGACGAAAAGGCCTCTTCGTGATGATGTCGCAAGACATTTAGCGAAATCAACAGGTAGAGGCCCATGATGAAAGACCCGATTAAGTGTCCGCCAGCGTACAACACAATCAGGCGGCACAGCGCTACTTTCCAATTACTTAAGCTATCGGCGCCGGTCACCCCGCACCATTGGTTCGCCCGATCCGCCAGCCATAGTGCAGCTAAGACATGTGTGCTGCCATGAACCAGCGAGCCCCAAACCAACCGAAAGATGCGTCCGCCTCTAGTGAAGTAATAAAACCCGGCATATATGATAAGTAGGACTGCAAGCCTGGGGGTTGATTGTGTGAAAAGGCTAAATAGATAGGTCCAGTCCCAGTCGACATGCGTCAGCCGCCAGCCCAGCAGCAGATAAAGCAGACCAGTCAGGATTCCGAACCAGGGATTGATAAAAGGAAAAAGAAGATTCTTGAACGTAAGCCAGAAGCAGGTCGATGGCTTTGGGAACTGGGTATCTTTCTCTAACTTGAAGACGTCGTTGTAGACCGTTACCTGGTCAACGTCATTGAAATGCGTCGTCTGAAGAAACGCCCCGCCGCCGCCCGAGACTATTTTGTGCTGGTTCGGGTCTGTAGCGTGCTCGTGCCGGCGGTAGTGGTGGAGATCGCCAGACAGAGTTAAGTATGCCGTTACCTTCTTCTTACCGAGTACCCACTTGCCCAACAAAAATTCAAGATTGTTCATAAGTGCCGGATCGTTCTGCATCTTTCCATATAGCCAATCCGGTTCCGGGATGCAAACGATTAAGCGGTCACCGTCGCTCATTTTGTTTACTACGGAACGGAAGTACTCAACTTGTGGACGATCGAGATCATTTTCAAGCTGTGTGTCCACTGCCCAGAGCCACCAGCGATAAGGTAGTTTCAGTGCAAAATAACTTCGCTTCTGTTTAGTACCCCAACTGCCTATACGTCGTTCCTGAGTGAATTGCCGCAAAAAACTGATCAGACCATCGTACCAGTCGTGATTGCCAGGAATCGCATACAAGTCGAAGGGAGCAGGTTGATCTTCGATTGCAAGGGGTGAAGCTGCTTCAAAAGGAGCCACCATGCGATCCTGATATTCCTTCTTGCTGGCAATTGGATAGACTTCGTCGCCACCCAACAAAAGAAACGTTCCACGCGGTAATTTTTCGCCGGCGAGCTCAATATTCTCCTGACTAACAAGCTCGGCCATGTGAAAAGTGGAATCCCAACCGTCCCCGGTGTCCGCCATGTAGTCAAACCAGAAATCGCCGTTTGCCGCCGCGCTGTAGTCGATTGGCAGCTCTTGCTTATCGGCGGCGAGTGCTTGTTCGCGTCTGCTATCGACACGGGTTCCAATTAGGTCTGACACCAGAACCTGGATAGCCGTATTTATTAGCTGGCGAGGATCGTACCAACCGACCATCTGTTTTTTCTTGGGTGGAGGTTTCATCTTTAGGGTCTAGCTCCAGGCTGCGACAGTGCTAATGATCAAAAAAGCTGACGGCAGGAGCGTCTAACTGGACGAATGGTTCTTCTTCCATATCCTATCGTTCGCATATCGTGCAAAAAAACTTCTTGAGGCTGATTTTTGCGAAGGGTGCGAAGAATCCACAGGCGCTTGAGAATTCAGCCCGGTTGAATGGCGAGACAGTATTCCCGCTGGATCAAAAAGTCAATTGTTTCGCAGCCGCTGTAATTCGAAGGTCCGTCGCAGCCGATATCTATCTGCTTCCTCGCCTTGGTCGGAGGAAACTCTGCGCTTTAAGGGCGTAAGCGCGAAAGCGTTTGCCATGTAAATAAGAAACGCTTGCCTCGTTGATCGCAAGCAGGGCGAACTCGACCAGCCAGCGCGCGTTTACACTAAATGTGGTGTTATTTTGGGGGACGAATATTGTGAAACTTCGCTGGTGGGATAGGCTTATTCATGTGAGCTCTCCTTATGGTTGCGGTTAGGCGAGGAGTTGTAACTCCGGAGTTAGGAAACTTGGGAGTCGGTAGCAAAGTGTAGTGGAAAACCTCTCTGCCGAGAAGGTCGCGGTTTATTCGACCCAGTCGGCGATGAAAACGTTTGTGTCGCCACGGATCTTGGCGTTGCGATTGGAAGCGAAGACAAGCTTCCTGCCATCCGGCGAGAACATCGGAAAGCCGTCGAAGGTTTCGTTGAAAGTGATGCGCTCGAGGCCCGTTCCGTCCACGTTGATCACATAGAGATCGAAGTTGCGGCCTTTGGGATCGTCCATGTTGGAAGCGAAGATCACCCGCTTGCCGTCGGGGAAAAAATAGGGACCGAAGTTGGCCTTGCCGTTCCGGGTCACCTGCCGTTTGTTGGATCCGTCGGCATTCATCACCCAGATTTCCAGCGTCGTCGGGTGAATCAGGTTTTGTTTGAGCAGCGCGAGATAATCTGACTTTTCTTTTTCTGTTTGCGGATGATAAGCGCGATAGACAATCTGTTTGCCGTCATAAGACCAAAAGGGTCCGCCGTCGTAACCCAATTCATTCGTCAGACGGCGCACGTGTTTGCCGTTCCGATCCATCGTGTAAATGTCCAGATCGCCGTCGCGCATGGAAGTGAACACGAGCTTGCCGTCTTTTGAGATCGTTGTCTCTGCGTCGTAGCCGGTAGTGGTGGTTAACTGTTTCAAATCGGAACCGTCGGGCCGCGCGGTGAAAATATCAAACGTGGGATAGACGGCCCACACGTAGCCTTTCGAAAAATCGGGTCGCGGTGGACACTGCTTCGCGCCGAGATGCGTCGAGGAATAAAGAACACGGCGGCCGTTCGGAAAAAAGTAGGAGCAAGTGGTGCGGCCATCTCCGGTCGAGATCAGGCGCACATTCGATCCGTCCACATTCATTGTGTAGATCTGATCACATTGGTGGCCGTCACGCGTCGATTGAAAGATGAGCTGTTGACCGTCCGCCGAGAAGTAGGCTTCAGCATTCTCGCCGCCGAAAGTGAGTTGCTTGAGGTTCCTGAGATGTTTTTCCTCCGGCATTCTCAACAATTGATCTGAAAGACCTGAACGGAAAGATCTGCCAGTCGAGCCGAAACTGAAGAGAAGACCAAACGCGAATAGCGTTAGTAATAAAAATCTGACCGATTTGATTTGCATTGACTTTAGTTTGACAGTTGAAACCGCAAAGATCGCCAAGTTCGGTTCACTTTGAATTCTTAGGTCCGGAGGACCGGCAGTTAGTAGTCCCGTCCGTGAGGGCGGGGTAGATGCATCGGTTAGTTGCTTGAGCGCCGAAGGTGCGTCACGATTTCTGCCGGCCCCTTCGGGCCTCTGAGTTATCAAGAGGCTATTCCCCGCCCTCACGGACGGGGCTACTGATTGCCGGTCCTTCGGACCCAGTGCACGCTGCCCCTCGAAACTCAAAAAAGTATCGAAGTCTAGATCAGTTCCGGAATAAAACCTACGTTGAGACGCCCAACGCTTCCGCTACCAGCCGGGCCTGTTCCGCCTGGTGAATCGCATACGATCCCGTTGCCGGACTCGCCGAGGGCGCGCGGCCCACGTAGATCGGGCGTTCACAGGCCGGCAAAAGGTTTTCGAGTCGCTGCTCAACAAACGTCCAGCCGCCCATGTTCTTTGGTTCTTCCTGCGCCCAAACCAGCTCTCTCGCTGCCGGATATTTCGCCAACACCTCGCGCAGCCGCTTCCGCGGAAACGGATAAAACTGTTCCATTCTGACTATGGCAACGCGCTCGCGATCAAAATTGGGCGACTTCTTCCGCGCTTCAATCAGATCGTAGTAGACCTTCCCGCTGCAAAGCACGACGCGATTCACGGCCTCGGAACTTTTCATCTCGGGATCGTCAAGCAAAGGTTGGAAGCCGCCGCTGGTGAAGTCGGCAAGCGCGGACGCGGCCGCCGGAAGGCGCAGCAAGCTCTTAGGCGTGATCACAACCAGCGGACGTTCCATACCCGGCCTGACCTGCCGGCGCAAAAGATGAAAGTACTGCGCGGGCGTAGTCGGATAACAAACCTGTAGATTATTCTCGGCGCAGAGTTGGAGGAAACGCTCCAGCCGCGCGCTCGAATGTTCCGGCCCCTGGCCTTCATAGCCGTGTGGCAGTAGCAACGTCAGGCGCGAAGTTTGCCGCCATTTATCTTCAGATGCGGCGATGTATTGATCGATGATAGTCTGCGCGCCATTCACAAAGTCGCCAAACTGCGCTTCCCACAACACCAGCGCCTCGCGCGCCACCACCGTGTAGCCATATTCAAAACCCAGCACGCCTTCTTCGGAAAGGGAACTGTCAAAAACTTCGAAACGCGCTTTCGAGGCCGACGGCGATCGTAATTCAGACAAGGGCGCCCACGATTTCCCCGTTTGCGTGTCGTACAAAACCGCATGCCGCTGGCTAAACGTGCCGCGTCCTGAATCCTGTCCGCTCAAACGCACGCGACTACCCTCGATGACCAGCGACCCGAACGCAATCGCTTCCGCAAAAGCCCAGTCAATTGGCAACTCACCTGAACCCATTTTTGCGCGGCGCGCGAGTTGGCCCACCATCTTGGGATTTATGTTGAAGCCTTCCGGCACGAGGGCGATCTTTTCGGCAATTGTCTTGATTGTCTCGGCCGCTACCGCGGTTTCCACGACGTCTGATCCGTCGAGTTCTTCCACGGGCGGCTCAATTGCGGTCGGGTCTTTTTTGGACGCAACCTGCTTGGCTCGCGCGAGTGCATCTTCGTAACGACGAACACGCTCAGCTATTAATTCCTCTAACCCCGCTTCCGTGATTACGCCTTCTCTGATTAGTTGCCGCGAATAAATTGAGCGCACGCCCGGATGCGCTTTCACCCGCGCATACATCAGCGGCTGCGTGTAGCTCGGCTCGTCGGTTTCGTTGTGACCCAGCTTCCGGAAGCCCACCACGTCGAGCACGACGTCCTTATTAAACTCCTGGCGGTAGTCCAAAGCGATTTGGCCCACGCGATACGCAGCTTCAGGATCGTCACCGTTGATATGAAAAATCGGCAACTGGGTCATGCGGGCAACGTCGGTGGAGTAGATTGTCGAGCGTCCGGCTTCCGGCGAAGTTGTAAATCCGATTTGGTTGTTGATGATGATATGGATCGTGCCGCCCGTGCGATAGCCCTTCAGCTTCGCGAGGTTCAGCGTCTCCATCACAATGCCCTGGCCCGCGAAGGCGGCGTCTCCGTGAAGCAGCAGCGGCAACGCGCGATCGATAACCTCTTCGCGAGGCAGGCCGACACGGTCCTTCAAGTCGTCTTGCTTGGCGCGCACCATTCCCTCAACCACTGGATCGACGGCTTCGAGGTGACTGGGATTCGGCGACAACGTCAACTTAACTTTCTTGCCGTTACTCGCCTCGCGTTCGCCGACCGCGCCCTGATGATATTTCACGTCGCCTTCATCGGCTGGAAACGACGGATGGATCGAGCCTTCAAACGACGCGAAGATGCGTTCACAAAAATGTCCAATAACATTCGCGAGCACATTCAGCCGGCCGCGGTGCGCCATGCCCATCGTGATGTCTTCAACACCACGCACGGCCGCTCCTTCAATCAACTGATCGAGCAGCGGAATGATCGTCTCGCAACCTTCCAGCGAAAATCGTTTCTGGCCGAGATACTTGGTATGCAGAAAACGCTCGAATTGTTCGGCTGAGATCAGTTTCCACAAGAGTTGCTTCTTGATCTCTATCGGAATCGGCTCGGGTTGGACAAATTGCCGGCGTATCTGCTCGCGCAGCCAGAGTTTTTCTTCCTTGCTTTGGATGTGACGATATTCAATGCCGACTTTGCCGCAGTAAGCGCGCTGAAGAATGTCGAGTATCTTGCGCAGCGTGGCGACTTTGGTGCCGGCCAGTCCGCCGGTGATGAACTCGCGATCAAGGTCCCAGATCGTCAGGCCGTAAGTTTCAATATCGAGTTCCGGGTGATAGAGCACCGGCATCGCATGCAGCGGATCGATGTCGGCAATCAGGTGACCACGCACGCGATAAGAATTGATCAGCTCGATTACGCCGGCTTCCTTGGCGGCCTGATCGCGCACCTGATCGCCCGGCACGAGCGCGCGATTCTGATCGATGTTCCAGCGGAAAGGAACATGAGCGATGCCGAGGTCAACAAAAACATCGTCGTAAAATCTTGACTTGCCAATGATCAGCTCATGCACGCGCGCGAGAAACGCGCCCGACTCCGCGCCCTGAATGATGCGGTGATCGTAAGTGCTGCTAATCGTGATGGCTTTACTAATCCCGAGCTGCGACAGAGCTTCGGGCGCCATCGCCTGATACTCGGCCGGATACTCAATCGCTCCGGTCGCAATAATCACTGACTGGCCGGTCATCAAGCGCGGCGTCGATGAAACTGTCCCGATGGTTCCCGGGTTGGTGAGCGAGATCGTCGTTCCCTGGAAATCTGCGATCTGAAGTTTTCCTTCGCGCGCACGCTTTACGACGTCGTCATAAGCCTGGAGAAACTCCGAGAAGCGAAGCTTGTTGGCGTTCTTGATATTTGGGACCAGCAGCGTGCGCGTACCGTCTTTTTTTGCCATGTCGATGGCGATGCCGAGATTGAGGTTGGGTCGCCGCAGTCGTACCGGATTATCGTCGATGACAGCGAAGCCGTCATTGAGTTGCGGAAACTCCTCAAGCGCGCGCAACAGCGCCCACGCGATCAAGTGGGTATAAGAAGCTTTGCCGCGATCGTTTTCCTGGAGATGTTTGTTGATGATGCGGCGGTTCTCGTCCAGTAGTTTTACGGGTATGCGTCGCTGCGAAGTGGCGGTCGGAACCGAAAGGCTCGCCTCCATGTTCTCGACAATCTTGAGGGCCGCGCCGCGTATCGGGATGGCTTCGAACTCTTCAGCGGGAGCTTCAACTTTCCCCGGTACGGGCACGGCATG
>Ga0137409_10005180_pt1 | contig 13621 bp, 16 predicted proteins | sample CZODoug1_16funga_FD_122059 | JGI IMG/M metagenome (GOLD analysis project Ga0137409, IMG submission 122059) | Vadose zone soil fungal communities from Angelo Coast Range Reserve, California, USA - CZODoug1_16fungal (Hybrid Assembly) | ecosystem: Environmental > Terrestrial > Soil > Vadose zone...
CACGAGGTCGAGTTCGGCGGCCAATTTGTAATCGCCCGCCAGCGCCCGCAGCCTGTCCCATGTGGCGTCCTCGATTTCGATGCCGGCCGCCTTGCGCTGCTGCTCGCGGATATACTCGACCTCGCCCGGATAGAATACTCCGGTGGAGCCTTCGGAGGGCGGCGTCGCCTTGAGATAGCGCGCGAATTCGGCGACTTCCTTCTTGAAATCCTGCAGCGGACGGAACGCCGCGACGTTGAACACCGCCATGAAGCATCCGTCATTGTGCCGGCCGGTCGGCTCGACCCCGAAGCCGAGGCCGGTGAGCAGGCCGCACAGGACCTCGACCATCGCGGCGAGACCCGAACCCTTGTAGCCCTCGCTGCCACCGAGCGGCAGCAGCGCGCCGCCCTTGCGATATTGCGTGGGATCGGTGGTGTGACGTCCCTCGCTGTCGACGATCCAGCCGGTCGGAATTTCCTCGCCGCGGGAAACCGCCAGCGCGATCTTTCCGGCCGCGACCGCTGAGGTCGCCATATCAAGATAAAAGGGCGCGTCGAGGTCCGAGGGCACCGCGATCGATATCGGATTGGTGCCCAGCCGAGCCTCCCGGCCGCCGAACGGTGCGACGATTTTCGGCGAGCGGCCGGAATCGGCGGTAGCGATCCCGATCATGCCTTCCTGTATGGCCATCAGGGGATAAGCGGCAAGCCGGCCGACATGGCTCTGTCGGAACACCGTGCAGGCGGCGACGTTGGCAGTCTTCGCCTTCTCAATGGTCAGCGCCATCGCCTTGGCATTGACGTGAAATCCAAAACCCCAGTGGCCGTCGATCACGGTCGTGGTCGGCGATTCCTGCACGATGGTCCACTTGGCGCCGGGCACGATATGTCCGGCCTTGATGCGGTCGATATAGGTCGGGATCGCGATGATCCCGTGTGAATCATGACCCGCGAGGTTGGCGTCGACGCAGCCGACCGCCACGGCGCGGGCCTCCTCGTCCGACGCGCCGGCGGCCCTGAGCAGCGCAGCACCGATGTGCTTGAGACGGTCGGCCTGGACGATTGGCATGGGGTTTCCTCATTCGAGCCCGCGCGAGAGCGGGTCTTGCTTGTTGTCGCAGGCCGTATGGTCTCAAAGCTGTGGAGCGATGGCAATGACTTGACGGCAGAAAATTGGTTTGGGTGCGACCCAACTCGGTCGCGTCTCCGCCGCTGCTGGCGTCCTCGCTATTGCAACCCGAGCAAGTACAAGGCCGCGCACCACCGGGCGATCGACCTAGGCATTGCGTCGCAGCTGTGGGCCTAAGCGCCCTCCGCATCCCTCGTCCGGCCCGGAAAATCGTCCGGCCAAGGCAACGACGCCTGCCCGGCGAGCGATGCGAGAAAAACCCCGCTACCGTCAGCGTAACTCGCGCCTTCTGGCAATTCCAGATGGGCGCACCATTCGGGCGGCATCGGTTGCTGCACATCGAGAATCTCAAAGGCCGGCCCCCACCACCATGCCGGGGCCGGCGACCTGTCATCTTCGGCAACCGCGCGCCATCGGACGAACTCATCCACGATGCGTCCGAATTGCAGGTACGCAGCCTGATGCATCGAAATTCCCTCGCCCCTTCGATGGTACGCACATCTCGAACCGGCGCAAGGCGCGCCGGCCGGCTACTGCCGGCCGTGCTGCCAGTGCGACGTCACGTCCGCGCCCGACTTGTTGAGATGGACGTGCTGGTCGACATGATCGACCCACGACACCGGAATGAAATGATGGTGCTGGCCATCAGGCGAACTCTGCTTGGTGAGCTTGATCTTGTCCGCGCCTTCGAGATGATCGACCTTTCCAACCGTCTTCTTGTCCGACGAAATCACGTCCATATGTTCCTTGATCTGTGAGGTGTCGGCCATGTTTCGTCTCCCTCGAATGATCCCGGATATGAAACGCCCGATCGGTGAAAAAGTTGCCGGAACAGAGGATGTATCAGCGCAGCGGTTCGGGGCCGCCCGGCCGCACCCATAGCCAGCCGACGCCGCCGCCAAGCGCCGCGCAGAGCGCCGTCACCAGCATCACCGTGCGCAGGGCCCGATCGAATGCGGCGATTGCGCCCGCGGTGACGCCAGCCTGTCCGGCCAGCACCGCATTCAATGCTTCATTGGCCTGTGCGGGCGGCATGCCCGCGAAGTGACTTGAAAAGCTTGCGAACAACACCGCGCCGAGCGCAGCGACGGCAAAGAGACTGGCGACACGGGCGACTGCGTTGTTGACGCCGGACGCGATGCCGGCATGGGCTTCGCCCACCGACCCCATCACCGTCGACGTCAGCGGCGGAACCGTGATCGTTATCCCGATCGCCAGCACGCCTATCGCCGGAAACACGCCAGCCCAATAGGATCTCCCGAGATCGGCAAAGGCGAGCAATACCAATCCGCAGGATGCGATCAGGGGCCCTGCGGTCAGCGACAGCCGTGGCCCGAAGCGGTCGGAGAGGCGGCCTGCGAACGATGCGCCAAAGCCCATGATCAGCGCAAACGGCAGCAGCGCCGCGCCGGCCTGCGTCGCGGAATAGCCGCCCAATCGTATCAGGCCGAAGGGCAGAAAATACATTGCGCCACCGAGTGCGAAGTAGAGCAGCAGCGTCAGCGTATTGGTTCCGGAGAAGTCGCGCGAGCGGTACAGCGAAAGCGGCATCATCGCCCGTTCGCCGGATCGGGCCTCGATCGCGACAAACGACGCAAGGAACGCGGCTCCCAATGCCAGCGCGCCGAGCACGGCTTTGTCGTGAAACCCCGACGCTGGAATGGCACCGAGCCCCCAGGTGATCGCGGCAAGGCCGAGGGCGACGGCGATCGCGCCCTTCCAGTCCAGCGGCTTTGCCTTTTCATCGCGGCTTTCACAGGCAAAGCCGAAAGCAAGTCCGGCGGCGGCAACGGCCAGCGGCACGTTGAGCAGGAAGATCGCGCGCCACGACACCTGATCGACCAGCCAGCCGCCGGTCACGGGACCGGCGGCTGACGTCAGCGCGCCGACGCCCGCCCAAATCCCGATCGCATGGCTGCGCTCGTGTTTGTCGAAAGTGGCGCCCAGCATCGCGAGACTGGCCGGCGTCAGCAGCGCGGCGCCGAGGCCCTGCACCGCGCGGCTGACGATCAGCGCCGTGATGTCAGGCGAGAGTCCGCAGGCGATCGACGCTGCGGTAAACAGTGCGATCCCGACCAGGAATATTTTGCGGCGGCCGTAGAGATCGGCGGCCGAGCCTCCGACCAGCACCAGCGCGCCGAGCAGCAGGAGATAGGCGTTGACGATCCACTGCGTCGACACCGCGTCCGCATGCAGGGCCTGCTGGATCGCGGGCAGGGCGATATTCACCACCGAGCCGTCGATAAACGCCATGCTCGACCCGAGGATCGTCGCCGCCAGCGTCAGTTGCTTGCGCCTGGGCGACAGCGCGGCCGGAGCAGCCGGCGTCGCGCGAATGATTCCGGCATCGCAGGGCGGCCGTATAAAACCAACCATGTGGGCCTCGGGGAGCGTGGCTAGCCGATTGCAATGGTGCGCCTCGAGCGCCCTATTGGCAACGCGTCACGCTTTTGCTTCGAACCCTGGCTGCGTTTCCAGCGAAACGCTCAGGATGAGGAGGACTCTATTTTTCTTCCGCGGCGGTGGAAGTCGCCGGACCTTCGCCCATGATCAGCAGCACGGCATCCTCGTCCTTGGCGCCGTCCCAATGCACCTGCTTGCCGAAATGCGTGACAAAACTGCCCGCCGGCATCGGGGTCGTATTGGCGGGATCGAATTTCGGCCCGGAGCCGACCCACCAGGTGCCCTGCAGCACGACGATGTAACGGTCGTTGGGATGGAAGTGCGGCCGGCTGAAATGATTGCCCTTGGTCCATTTGTTGTAAACCGCATAAAAGCCGGGCTTGGTCGGATCGCCCACCACGACGGCAATCTGCGCGCCGCGGGCGTCCACCGGACTCCAGGGGATCTGATCCGGCAGCTTGTAGATCACCGCGGCGGGATTGAGCTCGGCGGCGGAGCTTAGGCTCAGCATGCCGGCGAGAGCGATCGGCGCTGCAAGATATCGCCAAAACCTGTTCGTGGCCTTCATGGTTTCCTCCCCAGAATTCCGCGGGCTGAAATGCCGCCAGCTCGTTATTTGTTGTTTTGATGCTAGCCGGTCTCGTTCCCGTGGGACAAGGCGCGCGCCTGCATGCGTGGCAAGCGGGTCTCAGCACAACGCAACTGCAGCATGAAAAACGCATTTACGTGGCGCGCCGCGATGCTAGGTTGCGCCCAATCATAAAACGGACAGGGAGGACATCTTCATGAAGCACTTGCCTACACTCGCGATTGGTCTCTTGATCGGCGCCGCCGCTTTCCAATATTCGAACTTAGCCTCGGCCGAGGGCGACGGCTGGGTCACGCTGCTCGACAACACCAAAATGGGCGATTGGAACGAAGTCGGCAAAGCCAATTGGGCCATGAAAGACGGCGCACTCACGGCCGACAAGCTTGACGGCAAGGACCTGTCCTACCTCGTGACCAAGAACTCCTACAAGGATTTCCAGATCAAGGCCGAGTTCTGGACCGACGAGGAAGCCAACAGCGGCATCTTCATCCGCTGCGACGAGTCGAACAAGATCGATTCAAAGATTTGCTACGAGGTCAACATTTTCGACAAGCGGCCGGACCCGTCCTACGGCACCGGCGCGATCGTCGATGTCGCCAAGGTCGATCCGATGCCGAAGGCGGCCGGCAAATGGAATACTTACGAAATCACCGCGCAGGGCCCGCATCTCGTTGTCCTGCTCAACGGCGAGAAGACCGCCGACGTGCAGGACTCAAAGCACCTGAGCGGTCCGTTCGCGCTCCAATACGGCTCAGGCGTGGTCAAGTTTCGCAAGGTGCAGATCAAGCCGCTGTAAATAGGCTTCCTGTCTCGACGCGGTGCGGCGATCTCGCCGCACCGGAGGCTGGGCGTGGCGCCGATGTTACGGAGCCATATCTGGGCGAACGGTCCTGCAGGTCGCGTCAGGGTTAACGGCGTGCGGGGTCTGAAGTGATTATGCAGTGCCGTCGGCTTCTCCAATTGCGTTAGCCATACATCCCGGACATGATTTCCAAAAAGCGATCACACCGGCTTGCGGCACTCTTCTTGCCAGCTAGCCGGTGAGAGTCGACCCTCCGTCTCATATCGGGACGGCGGATGACCCACGAAGCGACAACACCGGATTTTCGGGACAGTGCCATGAGCACTCCGGAAGGGTTGCCACCGAGCCAACGGGAAGCGGAGAGGAGCGCGACTGTGACGACGAGCAAGATCTTCAGCCAATGGGACGAGACGCACTCCGAATTGTGGAGTCGTCAGCCGATCCGCCTCGAACACGAGATGCACAAATCGCCGGGCTTCTCGATGGACGATCTTGCCAGGCTGATCGAGGGTTACCCGCGCGAGCATTACGGCCTGGTGCAGACCGGCGGCCGTGGCTCCAGCCGCGTATGGCGCGAGGGCGAGATCGGCAATCTCAGTGGTCGCGAGGTCATCGACGCGATCTCCCGCGGCGAACTTTGGCTCAACCTGCGCGAGGTCGGCTCGGTCGATAGCCGCTATCGCAAACTAGTCGATCTCATGTTCGAGGAGGTCGCCGCCAAGGTGGCCGGCTTCGAGGTGCCGCAATTCCATCAGGAAGGCATTCTGATCTCGTCGCCCCGCGCGGAGGTCTATTACCACGCCGACCTGCCCTGGCAGAGCCTGGTCCAGATTGTCGGGCGCAAGCGGGTTTATGTTTATCCCAACACCGCGCCGTTCATTACGCCGGAACATCTTGAAGACATCACGCTCTTCAATGTCGAAGTCGATCTTCCCTACAAGAAATGGTACGACGACCACGCCAAGGTGCTCGACATCGGACCCGGCCAGATGCTGAACTGGCCGCTCAATGCGCCGCATCGGGTCGAGAACCTCGATACCTTCAGCGTCTCCTTGACCATCTCCTACACCGACGACAAAATTCGTCGCTCCGAGGTCATCAATTTCGCCAACGGCATGCTGCGCCATCGCTTCAGCTATCAGCCGAAGAGCCGCAGCCTGCACGGCCCGTCGTACTTCGCCAAGCGGGCGATGCGGAAATTGCTGCGCAACAGTAGCTGGCTCAAGCGCGCGCGCGGCGCGCGCGCGCCGATCGACTTCCGTCTCGATGCCGCCCAACCCGGAAAGATCGTCGATCTGCCGAAGGTGGCATGAGGACGGCTGACCGGCGATGGTGGTATTGACGGCAGCAGCCGAAAAACCGGACGGGCGGGAAATCCATCACGCGCGCCGCTTCCGCATCGAGTTCGTCCGCGAGTGGAAACAGGCGGCGGCGCGCTGCAGCGATATCAGCCCGGCGACGCCGTTCCAGCATCCTCAATGGCTTGATGCGTGGTACCGCACGTTTGCCGGCGTCGACGATGTCGAGCCGCTGATTGCCATCATCTCGGATGCGGCGACCGGCGAACAGGTCGCGCTATTGCCGCTGATCTGCCGCCTGCAAAAAGGTATCCGGATTGTCGAATTCGCCGATCTCGGTACGACTGACTATAATGCGCCGATGTTGACAGCGGCGGCGCCACGCGACGCCAGGGCGGCACGCGCACTATGGCGCGATCTCAAGGCGGCGCTGCGGCGGGCGCCCGGCGGCGCCGATCTCATTCGGCTGCCAAGAATGCCGGTCGAGCTCGACGGCAGGCCCAATCCGCTGGCGTTGCTCGATGACGCCGGCCCGTGCTCGCTCAACGGCAATGCCCTCACGACCGGCGATGATTTCGACACTTACCGCTACTCGCTGGATCGAACCGTACGCAAGGAGCTGGAGCGAAGCTGGCGCGTGTTCACGCGCCACCCCACCGCGGCGTTCAAAATCATTACAGACAAAAACGAAACGTTGCGAATTCTCTCGACCATGGAGATCCAGCAGGGCACGCGGATGCAGCAACTCGGGTTGAATTTCATTCTCAACGACGAGACCTGCGCCGCGTTCTATCGCAATTTGGTCGGCGGTGGCGTTGACAACGGTTATGTCGTAGTGTCCGCGCTGACGGTGGGCGAGGAGGTGGTCGCGACCCTGCTTGGGATACGCGCCGGTTCGCATTACCTGATGGTACGCATCAGCAATGCCGGTGAGAAGTGGTCGAACTGTTCGCCGGGCCGGCTGATCATCGAACGCACCATGGCGGCCCTGCACAAGGATGGCGTGAGAAAGTTTGACTTCAGCGTCGTCAACTATGCCTATAAGCGCCGCTTCGGCGTGGCTCATGTGCCACTGGTCGATATCTTGGCCGCCTTAAGCTGGCGCGGATGGCCTCATGCGCTACGCGATCGTGCCGCACGCGAGCTTCGCCGCCATCCGCGGCTCGCCGCCCATGCGAGGCGAATGCTCGGCAGGCCGCCGCGGCTCGCAGAGAATTAAACCTGCCGCACCACGCCCGGCTGGCCCGGCGCGCATTCCAGTGCATCGCGATCCCACTTGGCGGCATTGGCCGCGGCCTCATAGGTACTTTGCAGGAACTCGAGCAGCGCTTTGTCAGGGTCGGTGGCTGTGCGAACGGCGTCGTAGGGCAGAATGAATTCGCCCACGGCTTCGCTGAAAAACGCTGCGTCGGGCTTGACCTTGGCGGCGCGGAAGCCCGCCGGCTCGGGATAGGCATAGGAATAAAACGCAGGATAATCGATCGCGCCGCTGCCGGGCCAGAAGCCGGCGCTGCTGACCTCGTGGGAATAGGCTTCGCAGGCGACGTCGTCGGAGAGGTGAGGCACGCCGCCGGGATGCCGCGGCGCGCGGCGCCCGGAAAAGCGCGTCACCGCCAGATCGAAGCTGCCCCAGAAGAAATGCACAGGGCTCGCCTTGCCGAGAAAACCGGTGCGGAATTGCTTGAACAGACGGTCGACGTTCACAAGAATCTGCAGGAAGCGCCGCACGGCGTGAGGATCATAAGAGGCGTGTTGGTTGTCTTCGGAGAACCGGATCGGCTCCGGCAGCTCGTTGGGCATCTCATCGATCGCAACATGGATGCCGAGTTCGGCCAGCGCGGCCATGATCGCCGCATGGAAGCTCGCCACCGATTGCCCGGCCAAAGCGAATTGCCGCTGCGCGCCGTCGCTGGTGGAAATGCGCAAAACGTGATCGATGAAGTCGAGATCGATCTGAAAAGTCCTGCCGCCGTCCGGTATCGGTGAGGTCGTCAGGCCGCGCGCGGTGACGTAAAGCGCGATATGCCAGGAATGGTTCAGCCACGGCGTGCGAGCCAGACGGATCTTGCCGACGATCTGGGTCCACAGATGCAGCGTCGCATAAGTCTCGCGCCACGCCGCAAGGGGCAATTCCGGCCAAGGGGTTGCTGTCATCGATACCTCCTCACACGACAAGGCCGGGCGCGATCCGGCCCGGCCTTTATATGCGAACTCGCACGCGTTGGGGATGCGGGTTATTTCGTCTTCGCAGGAGCCTTGGCTGGATCCTTGGCCGGATCCTTGGCGAAGGCGGCGTCGATTTCATCTTTCTTGATGCGCGCCCCGGGATTTCCGGGCTGGCCAAGATTCTGCTCTTCGGTCCCGTCGCCCATCATGCCGGGATGCGGCGTGGCGGGGTTCTTCCTGGTCTCTTTGGGGTCGGGCTTGCTGGTCATCATGATTACTCCGGGCACGAATGTGCGTGACCCAACTTCGCGAACGCCGTCTGGTTCCATCGTCTCAGCAAGCGTGGCATTGCCTGACCAGACGACGCAGCAATCACGAATTGGTGCATTCCGGACAGCGGCGCTTGCCGCGCGAGGCGTGGAAGAGGCTGCGGCACCACCAGCGCCGGGCCATGGCCCGCACCGGATTGCGTGCCAGTTGATAGATAAAGAGAATTTCGATCATGGCGAGTCCGTCGTCCCCGCGCATGACATAGGGCGGCATTCGCCTAGGAGAATACCGCCCGTATCGCATCAGCCATGCAGTTTCTTCGCGGTCTCCGCGATCACGCGCCCTTGATAGCGCGCGCCTGCGAGCTCGTTTTCGGACGGCTTGCGGCTGCCGTCACCGCCGGCAATCGTGGTCGCACCATAGGGTGAGCCGCCGGTGACTTCATCGAGCTTCATCTGGCCGGCAAAGCCGTAATTGAGGCCGACGATGGTCATGCCGAAATGCAGCAGGTTGGCGATGATCGAGAACAGCGTGGTTTCCTGGCCGCCATGCTGGGTCGCGGTCGAGGTGAAGGCGCCGCCGACCTTGCCGTGCAGCGCGCCCTTCATCCAGAGGCCGCCGGCCTGATCGAGGAAATTCGCCATCTGCGAGGCCATGCGGCCGAAACGCGTGCCGGTGCCGACGATGATGGCGTCGTAATTGGCGAGATCTTCGATCTTGGCGACCGGGGCGGCCTGATCGAGCTTGTAGTACGACGCTTTCGCGACAGCTTCGGGCACCAGTTCCGGCACGCGCTTGATGTCGACGGTGGCACCGCCTTCGCGGGCCCCTTCGGCGATTGCATTGGCCATGGTCTCGATGTGACCGTAGGCGGAGTAATAGAGCACGAGAACTTTTGTCATGTTAGTCACCTTTTGTTTTTTGAGTGGAATGTTGCGGGTTCAAGCGGGGGGCTTGTCGAGGAAGGTGTAGAGCGCGGCGATGCGGTCGCCGCGAGTCACGATTATGTCGAGCCCTGTGACTCGTTGCGGGTCTTCGGCTGGCCCAAAACTCCAGGCCAGGCGGCCGGCATTTGTCAGCGTCTGAGCCGGGCCGATCTCCTTGAAGGCATAGCCCGGCAGCATTTTGTGAAGGCCAATGACAGCCTCATCGAGCGCTCCGCGACCGACATGATGGGCGTGAGGGTCGGAGAACACGACGTCTTCGACGTAGAGTTCTTCGATCGCTGCCCGACGCTTCGAGGAGTCATGCTCCCCGAACACCTCATGAAGATTTCGCCTTAGAAGCGTTTCGATGGTGGATGATGTGTCGGCCATCGCGGCCTCCTTTCAAGACAGGATTACGCCGCGTCGACCAGCACCAGTTCGGAATCTTCCAGCGCGGTGATCTTGAGCCGCGCCTCGTCGCGGATCGCCACACCGTCCCGCGCATTGACGCGCACGCCGTTGATGTCGACCGCACCGGCCGCCGGGACCAGATAGAGATTCCGCGTTTTGCCCGGCGCATATTCCGCGCTCTCGCCGGCCTTCAGCGTGGTGGCGAGCACCCGCGCGTCGGCGCGGATCGGCAGCGCGTCCTTGTCGCCTGCGAGCCCGCTGGCGATGGTGACGAAGTTGCCGGAGCGGTCCGACTTTGGAAACGGTTTCGCGCCCCAGGTCGGCTGGCCGCCTTCGGTGGTCGGCTCGATCCAGATCTGGAAGATCTTGGTCTTGGTCGGCTCGAGATTGTATTCGGAGTGACGCACGCCGGATCCAGCGCTCATCACCTGCACGTCGCCGGCCTCGGTGCGGCCTTTGTTGCCAAGACTGTCCTGATGGGTGATCGCGCCCTCGCGCACATAGGTGATGATTTCCATGTTGGCGTGGGGATGGGCGGGAAAACCGGTGTTCGGCGCGATCTCGTCATCGTTCCACACCCGCAGTGAGCCGTGGCCCATATTGCTCGGGTCATAATGGCTGCCGAACGAGAAGTGATGTTTGGCCTTCAGCCAGCCGTGGTCGGCACTGCCGAGCTTGCTGAAGGGTCTGAGTTCGATCATGGGATATTCCTTTGATTTGGATTTTTGTGGTGTGCGCCGGGCGCGAGAGACGCGCCCGGCATTTCTCGGTTGTTCGGATTAGGCGCCGAAACCGCCATCGACATTCAGCACCGTTCCGGTCACGAACGACGCGCCGGGGCTCGCAAGGAACACGACGCCGGCGGCGATCTCTTCCGCGGTGCCGTAGCGTTGCAGCGCGTGCTGGGTGCGCTGCGCTTCAGCGAACGCGCCGCCGTCCTTCGGGTTCATGTCGGTGTCGATCGAGCCCGGCTGCAGCACATTCACCGTGATGCCGCGTGGGCCGAGGTCGCGCGCCGCGCCCTTGCTGTAGCCGACGATCGCAGCCTTGGTGGCGGCGTAGTCGGCAAGGCCGGGGAACGATGCCCGGGTGGCGATGCCGGAACCGATGGTGACGATGCGGCCGCCATCACCCATCAGCTTCGACGCCGCGCGGATCGCGGTGACGACGCCGTGAACGTTGATCGCGTCCTGGCGGTCCAGCGCCGCGGTGTCGCCGTTTGCGTCATCAACTGCGCTGCTGGCGACCACGCCGGCATTGTTGACGAGGATATCGAGCCGGCCGAAATGCGCGGCGACGTCTTTCACCAACTTGTCGACTTCGGCCGACGAGGCCTGATCGGCCCTGAAGGCACGCGCCTGCACGCCCTTGGCTTTCAGTTCCTTCACGACCGCTTCGGCCTTGTCGGCTGAAGCGACGTAGCTGATCGCGACATTGGCGCCTTCGTCAGCGAGCGCGCGGGCGCTGGCGGCGCCGATGCCGCGCGAGCCGCCAGTGACGAGGGCAACCTTGCCTGAGAGAGATTTTGTCATTGGATTTCTCTGTGGTTCGAATTCCGATGACGTTTGGATAGGCCTTGGCCGCTGGTATAGAAATAGAAACTATTGAAACACATTGTTTCCATTATTGTCCTAATAGGAATGACCCGATGGCAAAGCTTCCGGATTTCGAAGCGCTCGCAATCTTCGCAAAAGTCGTGGAATTACGGTCGTTTGCGGCGGCAGCGAGCGAACTGGCGCTGTCCAAGGCCACGGTGTCGAAGGCCGTCAGCCGGCTGGAGGAGCGATTGGGCGCCCGTCTGTTCAACCGTACCTCGCGGCGGCTCGCACTGACCGACGCTGGACAAAAACTGTCCGAGCGTGCGGCAAGGCTCCTCGCCGATGGCGAGGCGGCCGAGAACGAGGCGCTGGCGCAGTCGGTGGCACCGCGCGGGCTGGTGCGGCTCGCGGTGCCGATGACGTTCGGGGTGAAAGCGGTGGCGCCGATCCTGCCGGAGTTTCTCGAGGCCTATCCCGAGGTCTCGATCGATCTTCACTTGGGCGATGCGACGGTGGACCTGATCGGCGAAGGTTTTGATGCGGGTTTGCGGATCGCGCGCCTGCCGGATTCATCGCTGATCGCGCGCCGGCTGTGCGCGATGCCGCGTTACACCGTGGCGGCGCCGTCCTATCTCAAGCGATACGGCCGGCCGACGCATCCGATGCATCTCGCCCAGCATAAGTGCTTCGGCTACGCCTATCTCTCGACGCCGGGCATCTGGCACTACACCAATGCAGCCGGCGAGCAGGCGAGCGTGCGGCCGGCCGGACAATTGCGCGTCAACAATGGCGAGGCGCTGATGCCGGCCTTGCTGGCGGGGCTCGGCATCGCCGATCTGCCGGACTTCATCGTCGGCGACGCCATTGCATCGGGCGACGTCGAAGTGATCCTGAAGGGTTGGAAACAGCCCGAAGGCGCGGTGCATCTGGTGACGCCGCCCGGCGGCCCGCGCCCCGCGCGCGTCGAGGTGTTGGCGGATTTTCTCGCGAAGCGTCTGGATAGGACGCGCCGGCGCTGATCGGTCGCTTCATTTGTTGGACCTCACGCTGGTCTCCACATCCGGACCGTGTACATCTTGCGGGCACACTTTCCGTTGTCTACACCGAAGTGCACTTCCGATCCAACGGCGGTCGTATTGGCAACGCTGTCCCTTCGTCCTAATCCATCCGAGTCCATTATGCGTCGCCTCGCCGCCTTTTTGCTCGCATTGAGTCTTGCGCATTTGGCGCATGCACAGCCGGTTTCTCCGCCCACGGCCGCTGCGGCCAAGCCCGCCGTCAAGCAGCCGGCGTCGCCGAAAGGCGTGTCCGCGTCAAGATCAGCGACGCCATCGCCGAGTGGGCCTTGCATCGGCGTCATCCCTCTCATAGGCGACCGCTTCGCGGTGAAGAAGATCGGAATCACGGTGTTCGGCAACGAATACAAGGAAATTCCGATCGATAACTGGGGACTTGACGATCTCGTCGTTGAGCGCGTGCGAGCCGCCGTCGGTCCGGGCATCGTCGTGCGCAGGATCGCTCATGCCAAGGGCACCTTCGATTCCTATAATCCGGGGTTCGGGCTGTTCCACAACAACGACGGGAAATCGGCGGCCATGGTTCAACAGGTCGCTGGGCAGATGCAATGCGGGCGTTACGTCGTCGTTACAAGGGCGGCCAGTCTGGTTACGGGAAATCAGGGCATCAACGGTGTCGGCGTCGTTAACGTCGGGGGCCCGTTGCTAAACAAGTCCTTTGTCCATGCGTTGGTGCACGTCAACATCCACGACGGTCGTAGCTTCGCGGTGCTCAAAAGGGAGGCCGGGTCGATTAGTGGAAATGACTCCCGGATCGGCCCGTCGACGCGTAAACTTGATGACTTTATGTGGCCGGATTCTCCTGAGGCGGCCAACACCCCAGCGATGCGCGGGACAACGCGAGCCTTACTTGCCGAAGTTCTCGACAAGAGGCTGCCCGCGCTGCTTGCTCCGTGAGGTCGGCCATCGCGGCATCTGAGGCAGGTCGAGATGCTGCTGGTGTTTTCAACTCTCCCGATTGGCGACGCGCTATCGAAGTGCCGGCATTTTCGGCTGGAGCCTGGTTCAACCAAGCTGTCGTCATGACGGACC
>Ga0137409_10005181_pt1 | contig 13619 bp, 7 predicted proteins | sample CZODoug1_16funga_FD_122059 | JGI IMG/M metagenome (GOLD analysis project Ga0137409, IMG submission 122059) | Vadose zone soil fungal communities from Angelo Coast Range Reserve, California, USA - CZODoug1_16fungal (Hybrid Assembly) | ecosystem: Environmental > Terrestrial > Soil > Vadose zone...
AAGTGCCTTATTTTGTGTGTTCATGACGCTTTTTTGCGGGTAGCGCGAGGTGTGCGCGCAGCCTGCAACACATGTGCATACATTCCACATAGCGGCTGACTTGGCCCTGTCCGGGTAGGTGCAGTAGTGGTTCCGCGGGTATCGCGGAAGAATCGAAGCGTGTTGGTCTACAACAATCTCATTGCGCTCGCCATGCTGGCGGCAACTTCGCTGGTCGCGGGGTTCTTCGCGTACATATACAGTCTGAAACGGCAGCCATACCTGCTGCTGTGGACGGCCGGCTGGACGCTGTTCGCCCTCCACTACCTGGGTGCGGCGCTGGCCCAGTGGGTGCCGGATACACCACTGCAAACGGCGCTGGATCGTTGGCTATACGCGATGGCGGCCGTGTTCTTCTTCTTGGGCGCGCAACTATACGCCCAGCGCAAGCCGTGGAAATTTGGCGCAGGCGCCGCCGCCGTAGTGTTGGGTGCGTGGTCGGTAGCGAACGCGCTGCATCTTTTTAGCTTTACCGTGGTAGTCCCCGCCGCGCTCCTGTTTGGCGCCGTCGCGGGTCTCTTTTGGCAGGAGAGCAAACGGCAAGAAACGCTTGCAGACCGCCTGCTGGGCTTGTCCTTCATGGCGTGGTGCGTTTTGCAGCTAGCCGTTTTCGTCTTTCTTCGCAATGCGCCTCCGGAACTGGCCATTGACAGCCCGGTCTCCGCGGTTCCTTCCGCATTCGTGGCCATGTTAATGGTAATGGCCTCCTATGAGGAAGAGAAACGCCGCATCGAGCGCAACATGCTGGCGCTCTCTAATCTGAATCTGGCCACATCAAGTTTCGTTGGCGGAGAGATTCAGCGAATGCTGTCACAGGCTCTCGATCGAGTGCTAGGAGTTGTACGGCTGCCCGCCGGCGCGCTGTTCCTGCACCACGGAGATCCGCAGGGACCGACCTCGGTGGTGGCCGTGGGGCTGAGCGACGACTTCTGCCGCGTGGCCCAAACCGAAGGGTTGGACGACTATCTGGTCGGATTGGTCTCGCGGCTGGGAGGTCTCCTTGGTTTCCGCGATTTGCGCAACGCGGAGTCCGTGGCGGCACTGGAAAGGGAAGAGCCGATCAAGAGATTCCGGCAGTTGGCCATCGCACAAGGTCTACGCAGCGTGGTAGCCATCAGCCTTCAGGCAAAGGAGCAAGCATTTGGCGTCCTCCTGTTGGGAACGCCGGACAGCCGCAGATTTGCACCGGCGGAATATCGATTGCTCCTGGCGCTGGGCCACCAAATAGGGATGGCCGTGGAGAACAGTTACTTGGTGCAGCAGACTTCGCGGCGCTCAGAAGAATTGCACGTTTTGAATGAAATCGGACGAGCGCTGAGTTCGACGCTGAACAAGGAAGATTTGCTCAGCAAAATCTGGGAGGAACTGCGCCGTTTGTTTGATGTCGAAAACTTCTACATTGCCGAACTCGATCCCGTTCGCGATGAGATGCGCTTTCATCTTGAGGTTATCGGCGGGAATCGCATGCCGCGGCGCAGCCGCCGAGCGGGGAATCATTTGACCGAGTACGTGATCCGAACTCGGCAGCCGGTGCTGATCTGCAACAACTACCTTGCCGAAGTGAACAAGCTGGGTGTCGTACCTTTGCGCGAAGGGGGTTGTTTCTGTTGCGTGCCGTTGGTGGCCTACGATCGCGCCATTGGCGCAATGGCCGTCTTCTCCGACCAGGAACACGTGTTTGACGAGGGGCACCTGGAGTTGTTGCGCGTCTTGGCCAGCGAAGCCAGCATTGCCATCGAAAATGCCAGGCTGTTCCAGGAGGAGCGAACCAAGGCGCGTCACCTTTCGCTGCTCAATACCATTTCACGGAATGCCATTGCCACGCTGAATCCCGACGAAATGCTAGCGAAGATTACCGAGCAGCTTGAGTCCGGATTGACGTATGACCACATCGGCATTGGGCAGCTCGAGTATTCGACCCGTGAAATCGTAATTCAGGCGGAAGCCGGCAAGCGACGGGGTGCGCTGGGTCAGCGAATTCCGCTCGGCACCGGGCTGATCGGCCAGGTCGCGCGTAATGGGCAACTCGCCGCGTACAACGCCAGCGTCCCCGCAGATGCTGGGTTCAAGCCGCTTTTGCCTGACACGCTGGCAGCGATCGCGCTGCCGATATTTTACGCGGAGCAACTACACGGAATCCTCTACGTGGAATCGTCGCAGCCCGCTGATTTTTCTGAGGAAGAGGTGCTGCTGCTCCGCACCCTTGCGGACCTAATCGCTGGCGCCTTGCACAACGCTCTTTCGTTCCAGAAGGCGCAGGAGCAGGCCATCACCGATGGTCTCACCGGAGTTAAAACGCACCGCTTCTTCATGGAAGCATTATCCGCGGAATGGAAGAGATCGACGCGCGCGGGGCGTGCATTCGCGCTGGTGCTAATGGATCTTGACCGCTTCAAATTCGTCAACGATTTTTACGGGCACTTGGAAGGCGATTTGGTTTTACAGCGCGTGGGCCACATTCTGGAGACCAATTGTCGGCGCTCCGATGTGGTCGCGAGATATGGTGGCGACGAATTCGTTATCTTGATGCCAGAAACGAATATGGAGCACGCGCGGCAACTGGCCTCCAAACTGCGCGGCTGGGTCTCAGCGGACCCGTTGTTGCGCGAGAAAAATATCAGCGCTAGCTTCGGTATAGCGTGTTATCCGCTGCATGGCTCCTCCCCGCAGGAATTGATCCAGGTGGCGGACGCTTCGATGTATCTCTCCAAGCACCAGGGCGGCAATGCGGTGTCGACCGCCGACCATTTTGACCCCAACGAAGCGAAGAAATGGAAGCGCGACGTCCTGGAAGCGTATCTCGGCGTAACGCTGAAACGCTTATTCGCCACCGGCCCCGAAGCGTTTGAAGAAATCTATTCGAGGCTCAAGCAGTTCACGGAATCCCTGGCGGCCACGGAAGGGATCAACGGCGCCACCTCCGCAGCGGCTGCGACGCAGGGCCCGCAGGCGCTGCCGCAAGCGGTGCTGGACACCGTGACATCGCTGGCCTTTGCCATCGACGCAAAAGACCACTACACGCAGGGCCATTCGCAGAAGGTATCCGCCTACGCTTCGCTGATTGCCGAGGCGCTAGGGCTGAACGACCTGGAGATCGAGGAGATCCGTCTCGGAGGGGTGTTGCACGACATCGGCAAGGTGGCCATCCCGGAAAATATCTTGAACAAGAACGGGCCGCTCAACCCTGACGAATGGGACACAATGAAGTCCCACGTGACATTTGGCGCCAAAATCTTGGAACCTTTGACCCCATTGGCACGCATTCGAGAAATGGTGCTGCACCATCACGAGTTCTTTGACGGCTCGGGCTATCCCACTGGGATGTCCGGCGAAGCGATTCCGCTCGGTGCCCGGATAATCGCCGTCGCGGACGCTTATGACACGATCACAAGCGACCGCACATACAAGAAAGCGCGACCGGCAGCGGAAGCGCTAGTGGAACTGGAACGCTGTGCGAACGCGCAGTTTGACGCGAAGGTTATCGCCGCCTTTGTGCGTACCATGAAATCGATGCCCAATCCCATCATCGAAGTAGCCTCGCTCACCAGAACCTCCTAGCCGCCCTTGCTTCCTTCCGCAGCCCACAGCATCCAAGCAGTTGCGAGTCGCCGCGAGTGAGCAGGCCCCCTCACGGGCGAATTCAGTAGCGCATCCACGGAACTAGGCGCCGGAAGCTGCAATCTCCAGCACCCGATGAGCTGCGTAGTGACGCACCTCGTGCAGCAGCTGGCGCAGACGTTTGCGCGCCTTGTGCAATTGCGATTTTGAATTCCCCACCGAGCAGCCTAGCATCGTGGCGATTTCGTTGTGCTCGAAACCGTGTACATCGTGCAGCAGGAACATCGATTTGTAGCCCTCCGGCAGTTGCTCCACCGCAGTTTGCAGATTCACGCGATCGAACACCCCGACTAACCGCAAATCCGGCGCGCCGAATTCGATAATGGGCCGCTCTCTTTCTTCGTCCGGCCGAGTCAGTTCGTCCAGCGAGACCGCCACAAGCCTCTTCTTGCGGAAGCGCATCAATACGATATTCGCGGTCAGCCGGTGCAGCCAGGAAGAGAACGCGGATTCGCCGCGGAACGTGTGAATCTTCCGAAACAACTGCAGGAACGCTTCCTGCGTCAAGTCCTCTGCTTCCACAGGATCGCCAACCATGCGAAGGCAGAGAGCGTACACGCGGCGGCTGTGCACCTGGTAGATAATCTCAAATGCGGCCTCGTCACCCTGTTGCGCCAGGCGTATTGCCTCTTTGAGGAAAGCGGCATCCGGCTTGAGCGCCTTTCCAGCTTGCGGCGCGCTGGATGCAAGGGTGGGCTGCGCAGACGCTCGGCGCTCCTCGCTGCGGCGCCCCGCTTGTCGCGCTGGTCTTGAGTTTCGGTATATCGTTTTTAGCGCGGTATTCATATTAAGCTCTTCTATTTTGACGGCCTGCAGGGCGAAGCCTTGTCATCGAAGAGTCAAATGGATGTCACTTTATGTGGGAAGGTCCAATCCAAGTTCACGACTCTCCGTGGCCGCAAGCGGCACGGTTCATCTCACAATTCGTAAGTCCAGACTGGGAGGCCTCATGCAGACGGCATCGGTGAAATGGATCGGAGAGCAGAAATTTGCCGCGCTTAGTCCATCGGGGCATGCAGTCGTGGTGGACTCGGATCGCCAGACCAACAGCGCACCCGGCCCCATGGAGTTGGTGTTGATGGCGCTTGGGGCCTGCACCGCGACGGATGTGGTAACCGTGCTACAAAAAAAGAGGCAGAAACTGAAATCGCTCGAAGTGGTCTGTTCCGGGGAGCGAGCTACTCAGCCGCCCACCGTATGGACAAAACTCGAAATCGTGTATCGCTTGCGAGGCGATCTGGAGGATGCTGCCGTGAAGCACGCCATTGAGCTTAGCGAGGAGAAATACTGCTCCGTGGCGGCAATGTTGAAAAACACCGCGAAAGTTACCTGGCGTTACGAGATTTTAAGAGATGAAGCTTAAAATCTATCCGAGAGGGCCGCTAATATCTTGCGGCCACAAAGACCGAAGCCTGTTCGACGACTTTTACTTATCTGAATTTCGCTTCGTTCAGTAAGCGCAAAGGCAAGAATTCCTGTGCTACCCTTCTGGGAACTTAAGGAGCGCTATGTCCCGTCGCATTGCTGCGAAAATTAGCGGGGTTGCCGGTTATGTGCCTCCCAAGGTGCTGACCAACGCCGACTTCGAAAAATTGGTGGAGACCAACGACGAATGGATCCGCACCCGCACAGGCATTCGCGAGCGGCACATCGCAGAAGCCGGCACCGCGAGTTCGCACCTGGCTACCGAAGCCGCCAAGCTACTCCTGGAAAAAACGAAAACGGATCCTGCCGAAATCGATCTAATTATCGTGGCCACTGTCACCCCGGATATGTTCTTTCCCGCGACCGCCTGTTTAGTGCAAGACCGCTTGGGCGCCAAGCGTGCCTGGGGCTTCGATCTCTCGGCAGCCTGTTCCGGTTTTGCTTATGCCCTTACAGTTGGAGCGCAGTTTGTGGGTTCGGGCGCGCACCGGAAAGTGGTCGTGATCGGCAGCGATGTAATGAGTTCGATTTTGGACTACAAGGATCGCGCCACATGCGTCTTATTCGGCGATGGCGCCGGAGCCGTCCTCCTGGAGCCGGCCAAAGACGGCGAAGGCATTTTGGATTTTTCGCATGATGTTGACGGTTCAGGCGGCAAATATCTATACATGCCGGGCGGCGGCTCGCGCCATCCCTCCACCCACGAAACGATCGACAAGAACATGCATGTTGTCCATCAGGACGGCTCGCAGGTGTTCAAGTATGCCGTGCGGCGCATGGCCGAGCTGGCAGGGTGCCTCTTGGAGCGCAACGGATTTACCAGCGACGATCTCGCCTTGGTAGTCCCACATCAAGCCAATTTACGAATCATCCGTGCCATGCAAGAGCGGCTCGGCGTCGACGATTCCAAGGTCATGGTCAACATCGACAAGTACGGCAACACCACCGGAGGAACGATTCCGCTGGGCCTGCGCGACGCGGTGGACCAGGGCCGCCTTCGAAAAGGAGATTTGGTTTTGCTCGCCGCGGTAGGCGCCGGCTACACCACCGGCGGCCTGCTGATGCGCTGGGCGTTTTAGCCACCATTTCTTATTGAGCATCCGCTTCGACCTGAATGGCGCCATGTTTCAACGCGTAGGCGACAAAACCTTCCGGCGCGTTTCTCACCCCAAAAATATTCGCGCGTTTTAGCTCACGAACTCCACTCCATTTCAGATTAGCCAGGTTCGTTCTGCTCAGGTCCGCTTTCTCCAAAATCGTGCGGGAGAGATTGGCGCCCCTAAGGTCAGCGCCCCAAAGGTCAGCGTCGGTCAGGTCGGCGTCCTCGAACTGCACGCCGCGAAGCGCACTCTCCCGAAAATTAGCTCCCCGCAGGTTGGCGTTCGACATATCCGCGGAATCGAAGTCGCTATTGCGCAGGTCGGTACCCGCGAAATTGCAGCGCGACAACCGGGCTCCATGCAGTTGAATCCCCTGCAGAAACGCGCCGGAAACGTCGACGCCGACTAGCGCAATGCGATCGGCGTTGAGCTCCTGGAGAGCATCAATGCGGCCTCCGTTGCCGCCCTTCCCTTGTGCAGTGTTAACGACCTGCCACGCCTGATAGTGCTTCTGCTTGATGCGGTCGCCCGATTCGCTGAAATAGAAAATTACCGCGATAAGCACGCCGAAACTACTCAGATACTCGAGCACCTCAAGGAAAGACCAGTTGCTCAGGACGTACGCCACCCACTCCGTGAACCACTCGAACGCCCACAACGGCACCGTCCAACTTTGTTTCAGGCGTTGACGCCGCGCGCTCCACGGCTCCGGACGTTTTCTGTGCACGCGTATCTGCATATCGTGAGCTTTACCTCTCGAGTCACGATTCTATTCCCAACGCGTGTAGTCGGAAGGATTGTCTTTGTAGCGCCCGGACATTCCCATGCCAGCCGCATTTCGTCAACGAGAGCCGTTCGCTCCCGCCGCCAATCAGCGCTTCGTGGATAAGAACTGCTCTTGTGCTAAGCCAAGCTCCGCGTTATTGCCTCGTCACCGCCGCGTTCGCATTCCCATTCCCGATGGCATCGCCGTTCACCACCAGCTCCACTCGCCGATTTCGCTGCCGCCCTTCGACGGTCTCGTTCCCGGCCACCGGCTGCGTCTTGCCGAACCCGCGCGCCGTGATCGCCGATCCCGGCACGCCTTGCTCGGCCAGGAAATCACGCACCGAGTCCGCACGCCGCTCCGAAAGCTGCTGGTTCATTTCATCGCTTCCCACGCTGTCCGTGTGACCTTCGATCTGCAAATTCAGCCCCGGATGCGCCAGCACGATGCCGGAAATCTTCGCCAGCTTTTCCCGCGCTCCGGGCTTCAGCGTATAGCTGCCCGTGTCGAACAGCACATCCGCCATGTTCACAATCAGCCCGCGCGCCGAATCCCGCGTCTGCAAGATCGAGTTCAGCTGCGAAAGCAATTGTGCGCGAAGCTGCCCCTTCTCTGCTTCCGCCTGCGCCGCGGCCTGCCGGGCCTTCTCTGCCTCTGCTTCCGCCACGCGCTGCTGCGACACTGCTGCCGCCCGGTCCCGCGCAGCCTGCTCTGCCGCCGCTTGCGCTACTTGCTGTTGCTGCAACGCCGCCGCGCGAGCTTGCTCCGCTTCTTGCTTTTGCCGAACCGCATCTTGCGAAGCCTGCTCCGCTTCTTGCTTCATGCGCTCCGCTTCCGCCTTGGCCACTTCCGCTGCCGCGCGCGCCTGATCCGCTTCCTGCCGGCGCTTCACTTCCGCCTCGGCATCAGCGCGAGCCTTTGCCTCGCGGTCCAGCGCCGCTCTCTTTTCCGCAATCATCGCACTCTGCGCGTCTTCTTCCGCCTTCTGCTTCACCGCCATTACGCGCGCTTCTTCCGCTGTCTCCACCACTTCGCGCGCTGCGGCATCCACCGATTTCTTGTCCCTCCCGGAGCGATACACATCCTCCGCGCCCTTCAACTGCTGCTCCGCCTTACTCATAATCGCCGGCGCATACTTGTCCGCCAGCGCTATCCTCGCGATCCTCAGCGCATTGCGCGCCTCAAACAACTCCAGCGGCGTCTTGCGATCGATTCCAAAAATCGCGTTCTCAATCTTCGTGTTCGATGATGAATAAACTCCGCGCCCCAAAAGCTCATAATGCGCATCGATATTTTCGACCTTCGACAGCGTGTCCGCCGGTATCACGTTCTCCAGCACCACCACGTTCCCTGGCTGCTGCACCGCAAAATAGGGCTCCGCAGTGACGATCATCCCAAACGTCTGCATATCGCTGATTGCCTTGACGTGCCCGGTGCCATGATTCAGCACAACTTCGCCGAGATTCACCGCTCGTCCCTGCGGAGAAACGGCCCATAGCACGTACGTCAGGTATTCCAGTCCAAACTTGGTGGCCTCTTCAAAGCCCTCGAATTTCGCGTCGATTTCAATGCGGTTGCTCTTGCTCTCCACCTTGGCTTCGCCACCCGCCCCCGGCAGCAATTCCGTCCCATGGAAATCCAGCTTGGTCGACCCGCCCGCCCGCCGGAAGTTCACCGCCTTCGTCGTGCGCGAAACGCTCGACGCTTTCGCCGCCGTCTGCGCAAATGTCGGCCCCGCCGCCAGTCCGAAAATCCCCGTCACCACCAGGCAAATCGTTGCCTTTTTCACGTTAGTTCTCCCCTTCGCCGCAAGCGTCCACATAAGCGGCCAGAGTTCTCCTCCGGAATGTTCCGCGTTTTGGGCCTGTTCTGATTCGTCCAGCCGCGTCTTCTCCCCAAGAGAAGTCGTGACCATTAAGTGCTTGCGTAACTTCAGGCTAGCAGAGATTCCTCAGCGCGAAACACCGAGCCGCGACCCGTTTGCACAACTAATTACCATCCAAAGGCCGAGCCAGCCACGCCAAAAAAATGCGCGAGGACCGAAGTCCTCGCGCATCGTGAAAACTGCGTTAGCAGTCGCTAGAAGATGATCTTCGCCGCGAGCTGCAGGTTGAACGCTTCCCCAGGGCCGATACCCGGAGCTCCGTTGAAGTCGCCAATGGTGTCGCGCACCGTGCCATCACCGTTGACGGCGCCCGGGCCCGACGCGAAATTGACGCGGTTGAACAGATTGAACATCTCAGCACGCAATTGGATTTTGAGACGTTCCCGGATAGGTATGTTTTTGAAGATGGATAGGTCCACGTCCCCGAAACCAGGGCCGTAGTACTTATTGCGAGACAGCGTGCCAAACGCGCCGGTTGCCGGCCCAAAAGCGTTCGGATTGACCCACTGCACGCCAGGGCCCGTGCCCTGGCCGTTTTGGATGATATCTCGCGTGAACGAATGCTTGACCGTATAGGTGCTGTCACTCTTGAAGGGATCCCCAATCAGATCCTTACCTGGAAGAGTGACGTTCCACGGTTGGCCCGTATGGAAATTCCACAGGCTGCTGACCTGCCATCCATTCACCAGGTAGCTCGACCACCCAGTGGCCCACGGCGCCTTGGGCACATCGTAGGTGATGTTTGTGGTGAAGAGATGCCGGGTATCGTTGTCGCTGTTGCCGTAGTCCACCTTGATGTTGGGGCTGTCGGCGACCGTGGCGCGGTACTGGCTGATCTCATCGAGAGAGTGCGACCAGGTATAACCGACCGTGCTGGTGAGACCGTGCCAGAGGCGAAGCCTATACATGGCTTGCAGCGCGTTGTAATTCGATGTGCCAATACTATTCTCTTGAAGGATGTTGCCGGCATTGGGGTACTGCCCACTGAGCGGACCGATCCCGTTTGCATCGAGTGGATTTATATTGGTCATGATATTCAGCTTGCGACCTTCGCTGCCTACGTAGCCGAGCTGGATAACAGACGCGTGCCCCAGGCTTTTTTCCACTTGGAGACTATAGTTGTAAAAATACGGAGTGCGGAAATTCTGGTTGACAGCATACGCCGCGAATTTGGTGGTGGGGCTAACGCAATTTGGATCAGTCGCGAAGTTAAGAGTGGTGCATGTCTTGACGTCTGGGAAGATGGAGGCGCCTCCGGCCTGCACGCCCTGCCAGTTATACCCGGACAAAGAGTAGTTAGAGACTGGGTGTGGCCCAATCGGGTTATCCTGCAAGCCGTCGGCGGCGTTGGCTGGTGGCCGGAAATCCAGGAACGGGTTGATGTTGATCTGATCGTAGAAAACACCAAAACTTCCACGAACGACCATATCGTCCTTGGCCTGATAGGCAAAACCCAACCTTGGTGCGAAGTTGTTGCGGTCGGGTGGGAAAATGTTGTCGATTCCAGCGCCCTGGATGACCAATCCCTTGCTAGGTATAAAAACCGCCAGGTCTTTATCACTGCTATGCAGAGGACCAAAGTATTCGTAGCGCATTCCGTAGTTGATGCTCAGCTTCTTGGTCCACTGCCAGGAATCTTGGAAGTAAAAATTCAGGGCGTTTACGTGTACCGTGCGCTCCGGATTCCCTACGGCGATTGAAGATGTAGAAACTTCCCCAGCCAAGTAATCCGCCAGGGAAAAAGCATTTGTACCAAAAGCAGAAACGCCGTTAGGGTCAAAAAAACCAGCGCACGCGGCGGTAGGTGAGGCGGCTCCACATCCTGTTGGCCCGTCCCACGGCCCCTGGGTGCCATCGAACACAAATTTGCCTGTGCCGCGGCGATGATAAAACTCATTCACACGACCGCGACGGAACTCACCTCCGAACCGCAGTTGGTGCGCTCCCATGCTGTACGACACGATGTCCGTGAGATGCCACGTCAGGTCGCTTCGGCCTTCCGGGGGTGTTAGTCCAATCTGCTCAAAATTGCCAATCTGAATGTTCGGGGCGCCAAAGATCGGCAGTCCCTTATTGGTTGCCCCTGGGCTCAGAAACAACCCCATCGCTTTCGTGTCGAAGCCGTTGTTGAAGTCGTGGAAAACCTGATTGAAGTAGTTAGCTCCCACCAAGATCTGGTTGGTCAGCCGGCTCGAGAACGTGGAGTTCAACACCAGGGATTCATTGAATACGTGCAGCGGCGCCACTTCGAAATAATCCTTCAAGTTTGAGCTGGCCGTGCCTAGCGCAGGGCTTCCGCCGAGTGGAGCAGTCTGGCTGCCTTGGCCACCGAAGAAGCGCACGTAGAGGTGGTGTTTGTCGTTGATCTGATAATCGACTTTCCCAGTTCCATTGTAGCTGTACCCTGTGGAAGCGACCGGGCTGAAGAAATTATTATTTGTCCCAGCTAGACCGCCAATCAGATTCCTGGGCCAAAAGCCGCTCGGGCCCATGAGGCCGCCGCTGCATCCAGACGCCGACGGTGACGCACAAGACAGTGAGCTTGGCGTGACTGGAGCGTACGAGCCGTACTTACCGCCGGGATTGTTAAGAAGGTCTGCTGCCTGCACAATCCAGGCGTCGGAAGGCTCGGTGGCCACACCGGATAATCCGATGATGTACTGTTGTTTTTCATAGCTCGCGAAATAAAACAGCTTGTTCTTCACAACAGGTCCGCCCACAGAAAAGCCGTAGTTTTCATTGCGGAGAGGAGGATTTTTCGAGCCCGACGGCAGAAACGGCGAGGGAGCACCATAAAACTCGTTGCGATTGTAGTAGTAAGCCGACCCATGAATCGTATTTCCGCCAGACTTGATGATCAGGTTGACCGTGCCACCCGCATTGCGCCCGGATTCCGCGCCGGACTGTGTTTGCGACGAAAATTCGTCAATCGAATCGATCGGCAGCACAACGCCGGCGATACCGGAAACACCTCCCTGATTGACTGCTGGGATGTTGTGCCAGAAGTCGTTGTTGTCCACTCCGTCGATTTGCCAGTTATTCTGATTGGCGCGGGCACCGTTCATGGAGCCAAAGCCGCCCACTGAGTAGCCTCCGTAGCCGGGCGCCACCGCGATCAATTGAGTGAAGTCCCGTCCGTTGAGGGGGACGTCTTGCACTACGTCAGAAGTGATAGTCATATTCTGAGTCGCCGTGGTTGTGTCCAGCGTTATCGCGGCAGCTGAGACTTCCACTGTCGTGGTAGTCGATTGCAGCGTGAGCTTCACGTTCAGTGTGTAAATAGTCCCAGCCGATACTTCGACTTTGTCCACCGTATAAGGCGGGAAGCCTGGCGCAGTAACGTTCACTTTGTACTGGCCCAGGGGAATGTCTTGGAAAGCAAACCCTCCATCACTCGTCGTCACCGTCGCATGGTCAATGCCCGTCGCGACTTCAGTCGCTTTCACCTGTGCGTTCGGTACCGAGCTGCCCGACGGATCCGTTACCGTACCGTTGATCGCTCCGCGAAATGTCTGCGCGTTTGCTGCAACACCCAAAGTCAAAATCATTACGACTGCGAGGAACAATCGCTTCATACTTCCACCCCCATAATCATTTCAGAGCAGCCCCTCAGCATTCCACCGGCTTCACCTGCCGTGTCGCTGTAAGGCTACCTCTGCCAACCACACGCCCCTGCTTAAAAAAGAACCACTCCCCAAAACGCAAATCCGCGCGGCACCTGGGTGCACCGCGCCCGTACTCTCGACAATTGAAGAAGAAAATCCTGCTAGAGCCAATATGGCTTGATGTGGAGGATGCTACTCCCAAACTCTTTGCCCTGTCAAAGCCGATATTGTGATGGCCCCAATTTGGTTTTCTGATGCCCCGCATTTGCCGCACGAATCCACAAACGCTTTCCGATACAATTCATGGCTCTGCCTCCGCCGCAATTGGCGAAGGCTCAACACAACGACCTGAGGGTTCCCAGAGACCATGACGCGAAGTACATCGATGCAGAATCGCCCAGCGCGGCGAATGTTCCGTAACTATGCAACTTCGACCATCCTGTCGCTTTTGGTTCCGCTCGCTGCTTGCCTGGCTACATTCCCGGCCCGCGGTCAGGAGCGGCGAGACCGCGAGCCTAACAGTGTCTACGCCGACCGTCGCGCCAAGCTCTCCGCACAAGTCGAATGCCCCATCATCCTGTGGGGCCTCACCGGACGCGAAGAATCTTCACAAACCTACATTTTTGAGCAGGAAGAAAATTTTTATTATCTGACCGGTCACAATGAAGAAGGCGCCGCCCTGATGATTCTCCCCGCCGCAAAATCATCGACGAACGATGCCTCCGGTAGTCCGCACGAGTTCTTTTATCTTCCGGCCAAAAATCCCCTGAAAGAAAAATGGAATGGTGCGCGCATGTCCCCGACCGATCCCGGCATCGAAGCGCGCACCGGATTTGCAGCCATAAAGCCTTTCCCAGACATGCGCGCAGAAGTTGAGAATCTCGCGAAAACCTACCCGTCTTTTTACACAATTCTTCCCTACGAAAAGGAATTGGGCGGGTACCCACATGAAAAGGAAGTTGTGGATTGGCTCCAGCAAGCCACGCCGCAGATCAAGCTGCAAGACATTCGCGCGCAAATCAACGCAATGCGCCAAATCAAATCTCCTGGAGAACTGGCCTTCCTTCAGCGCGCCATTGATCTCAGCCTCGACGCCCACCTCGAAGCCATGCGCATGATGCGCCCCGGGTTATACGAATATCAAATCGGCGCAAGAATGGTCGAAGTTCACCAAATGGGTG
>Ga0137409_10005182_pt1 | contig 13616 bp, 12 predicted proteins | sample CZODoug1_16funga_FD_122059 | JGI IMG/M metagenome (GOLD analysis project Ga0137409, IMG submission 122059) | Vadose zone soil fungal communities from Angelo Coast Range Reserve, California, USA - CZODoug1_16fungal (Hybrid Assembly) | ecosystem: Environmental > Terrestrial > Soil > Vadose zone...
GCGCTGGGGGCCAATGACGGGCTCCGGGGCCAGGACCTCAAGAGCGTGCGCTCCAATCTCGACGCCATCGTGGCGCGTTTCCAGAAGGCGGGGGCGCACGTCCTGCTCGCCGGGATGGAGATGCCGCCGAACTACGGGGCGCACTACACGACGGACTTTCGCGCGCTCTTCGCGGAGGTGGCGCGCAAGCGCGGCGCCACCCTCATGCCCTTTCTCCTCGACGGCGTCGCCGGCAATCCCCGCCTCAATCAGTCCGACGGCATCCATCCGACGGCAGAGGGGTATGCGGCGGTGAGCGACCGCCTCTGGCCGTATCTCCAGCCCCTTTTGAAGCGGTAGAGGTCGCTCGTCAGGCGAGCTTGGGGTAGCCGGCCGCCTCCGCGGCGCGCTGGCGTTCGAGGAAGACCTCGAGTTCGGCAGGATTCACCCGGACGAAGCGCGTGAGCAGGAGCTCGTCCAGGGTGGCGGCGAGCTCGGGCGCGGTGTGGGCGTCCAGCAAGGCCGTGGTCAGTCGCTCGCGCGAGCCGGCGTCGACCATGGGCGAGGCGACGAGGGGGGCGCTCGGCGCCGTGACGGTTGTGGCCACCACTCGCACACGCTCCGCCCGTTCCGAGCCGTGACGCCGCAGCAGATCCAGCGCGTACCCGTCGACGGGCCCGACGTCCGCCCGGCCCTCGATCACCGCGTCGATGACGGGCACCTGGCGGTGGAGAGGTCCGAGCAGGCGCCCGTAGAGCGTCGGCCGCGCCGGGGTGCGATAGGGAAGCAGGTGGAAGCGCGCGGCGTTGTAGCCGGAATGCGAGTGCTCGGCAGAATACGCGAGGCAGCCGCCGAACGTGTCCTCGAGCGTGCGATGGGCGCTGTCCGCCCTCACGATGAAGTCAGTGACGTAGACGGGCTTTCCGCCGTAGCGCAGGGGCGAGGGCACGGGCGCCGCCAGCAGGTGCGGGCGATCCGCGCGTAGCGCCCAGGGGTAGCCGCACATGAACACGCATCCGAGGTCCTCGCGCGCCCACAGATCATCGAGGGAGACGGGATCGGAGAGGTTGAGCACCTCCAGCGATACGGCGGCGCGCGCGGACACCCACTGGAGCAGTCGCTGCCACGCGGCCGTCAGCGAGGGCGACCACGAGTACATGCGGGCCGAGGCGACGGGAAATGTCTCGACGGCCGGGCTCATCGATACTCCCTGGCCTGGCGGATCACCGCCTGCTGGTCGAAGCGGTTGATCTCGTCGATGAGCGCGTTGGTGAAGACCTCGCTCGCGTCCACGTTGCCCTGGATGAGCCCCTGCTCCTTGTAGATCGCCTTGAGGCGGTTCCACTGCGCGGCGGAGGATGACCCCCAGCGCTTGTCGTCGCGGTTGTCCACGCGCTGGGTCTCGAAGCGGGCGTTGAACACGTGGATGGATTCGCGAAGGGCCCGCGCCTCGTCGGCGATCTGCGGCTTCGTCTCCGGGTACATCTTCCAGTGCATGCGCACGGCGGCCGGAGGATTGGTGAGGCCGAAGAGCGTTGCCTTGGCCATGCCCCGCCCGAAGGCGACCGCGACGTCGGGATGCTGGGCCAGGTAGTCGTCGCGAGCGATCACGACCTGACCGAGGAGATCCTTGAGAAAGGGCGCGGTGATCTCGCGGAACTGAAGGCCGAGGTTCTCCAGACCCGCCTGGAAATCACCCCAGAGCGCCATGGCGTCGATGTTCTTTTGACGCAGAGCCAGAGCGGCGGGGCCGCCGACACCCACGGCCAGCCATTTGACGTCAGCGTCGGGGTTGAGGCCGCCGGAAGACACGATGGCGCGGGCTACGGGGACGGCCCCGGAGCTCAATGCGGAGACCCCGATCGTCTTGCCTCGCAGATCGGCCGCCGTCTGGATCGGGCTGTCCTTCGGTACGACGACGCGGAAGATGGTGACGCTGTTCACCACGTAGAACGACTTCACCTTCACGCCTTTCTCACGAGCCATCAGCGCGACCTCGGGGCCCACCGTGACGAACTGGACGTTGCCCGCGGCGAGCTGCTGGAGGCCGGCGGTGGATCCTTCGATCGAGGTCACGTCCAGGTCCACGCCCTCGGCGCCCCAGTAGCCAAGCGTCAAGGGGATGGAGCTGTGAGCCGAGAGGGCGACCGAGACGTTCTTGGTCGTGACCGTGTAGATGGCCTTCTGGCGGGGCTTGTCCTGACCGAGTGAGGCCGTCACCACGGCCGTCACCACCAGCATCCCGAGCATCGGGATCGCGAGCCGCTTCATCGTGCGTTCGAGCATCACTTGCCGGCGGCGAGGAAGGATTTGGCCTGCTTGAGCTCGGGACGGTCCGAGTCGGCGGATTTGGCCAGAGCCACGAGCCTCGTGTAGAAGACCCGAGCCTTGGTGCGGTCCCCGGACAGCTCGGCGGCCCGCGCCACCCCCGCGATCGTCTTGAACCGGTTCGGGGCGCGCTCGAGGGAGGCCTCGTACTCACGTACCGCCGCCCCCGGCTGGCCGAGCTCGATCAAGAGATCGCCCAGGAGCTCGCGCGCCGTCACGATCGGCCCCGGCGTGATGTTGTGCTTCTCGGTGGCGTCCTCGGTCTCGGCGGCCGAGCGCGCGAGCCCGAGCGCCGCCTCGTTCTGGCCTTCCGCGCGCGCCACCCAGGCCGCGGCGGCTCGACGCTGGATCTCGACCTGCTCGGCCCAGTAGGGATCCTTCAAGCCGTCCCGGAGCGTCGCGAGCTTCTCGACGTCGCCCCGGGCCTGGGCGGGCTGACCGCCGCGAGCGGCTCCGATCGCGCGCGCGAAGTAGATCATGGACTCGGTGTGGGGAAAGCGGTTCGGCCGAGGCTCGATGGCCGCGGCCTCCGTCCAGCGCCCGCGCTCCATGGTCCAGCGCGCCTCGATGGCCGCCATGGCGAAGTGCGCGGTGGGCCGCCCCGAGTCGTACTGCTTGGCCGCGAGGTCGCTCACGATGCCGCGCGCCTCGTCGACGACGCGCTTGGCGTCGCCATCCTGGGCCTGCTGGAGATACGCGTAGACGAGATAGTCCAGGGCATGCATGCGATCGTCCGGGTTGCCGCGGGCCTTCTCGGCGGCCGACGCGGCGATGTTGCCCTGGATGGTCTCGGGCCACATGCCGAGGAGCACGTAGGTGTGCGACGGCATGTGAAGCGCATGCGGCACCGAGGGCGCGAACTTCGCGTAGCGCCCCGCCGCGGGCAGCCCCCGCTGCGCGAGGGCTGGGTAGTCGTAGGCGTGGATGATGTAGTGCGCGGCGCCGGGATGATCTGGCTGCGCGGCGAAGATCTTTTCCGCGATCTCCGCGGATCGCTTCTGCTTGGCGTAGGTGCGGTCGTGAGGATCGGCGGTGGCCTGGAGGGCGAGGGCGTAGAAGGCCTGCGCCTCCCGATCTTGAGGATAGCGGGTGAACACCAGCTCCATCGCCTTCTCGTAGGCGGCGGCGCGCGTGCGGTGGTCGAGGCGATCCGCGTCCTTGAAGAAGGCGTCCGCGGCAGCGATGTAGTCTCGCTCGCGCGGCGTGGGGTTTCCGACGGTCTTGGCCTTCTCCATCGCCTCGACGCCTCGCTTGAGGGCGGCGGGGCTCGGAGGAGACCAGATCTGGTACCACTGGCTCATGGCGATGCCCCAGTAGGCGATGGCGCAGTCGGGGTCGGCCTGGGTCACGGCCGTGAAGGCCTTCGCGGACTCCAGGTACCAGAAGGAGTGCAGGATCGCCACCGCCTGATCGAAGGCCTTCTGCACCGCCGGCTTGCACGAGACCGGGAAGCTCACCTTTCCGATCCGGTCCGATGGGTCGATCCCTTGCTGTGACCATGTCGTGGGCACCGTCAGCGCCAGGACAGCCACGATCGCGGCGAGCCCTACCGTAGTCTTCATGCTGTAGAGCCTCCTCGGGCCATGTGCGTGCAAGGCAAGGCTACGCGCGGAAGGAGGCGTGCTCCGCTGTCCATTGCTTGAGCAGATCAGGATCGGGCTCCTGGGCGATGCCCGGCACGCGCGAGGTGGCGACCTCGCCGCGGCCGCTCAGGACGATCTCGGGCTTGCCGATGTCGTTCTTGTAGAAATACGACGATGGGAAGATGTCGCCCGGATAGGTGAAGTTGGGGAGGGTGGCGAGCTCGGCGCAGATGGCCCCGCCGATGGCGCTCTCGAGCATGCCCCCGATCCAGCAGGGGATTCCGTGCGCGGCACAGAGGGCCTGGATGTCCCTCGATGCCGTCAGGCCGCCCACGCGGGCCATCTTGATGTTGACGACCTTGCAGCTGCCGAGACGGATCGCCGCCTGGACATGGGCCAGGCTGAGCGCGCTCTCGTCGAGGCACACGGGCGTCTCGATGCGCTTCTGCAGGTCGGCGTGGTTGATGAGGCTCATCCCGTCGTCGGCGAGGGGCTGCTCGATCATGGCCAAGTGGTATCGATCGAGCTTCCGAAAGAGCTCGGTATCCGCCGGCGTGTAGGCTGCGTTGCAGTCGATGTGGAAGGTGAAATCGGGGAAGGTGGAGCGGACGGCCTCGACCATGTGGAGATCCCAGCCCGGCCGGAACTTCAGCTTGATGCGCGGGAAGCCCGCGTCGATGGCCCCCTGGATCTTCTCCATCAGGAGATCGAGGGAGTCCTGGACCCCGAAGTCCGCCCCCACGGCGACACGATCGCGGGAGCCGCCGAGTGCGCGGTGCAGGGGCAGCCCGCGCCGCTTGGCGTCCAGCACCCACCACGTGATCTCGAGGGCGGCCCGGGCGAACTGGTTGCCCTTGATGAAGGCAAGACGATCCAGGAGGTCCTGGGCGGAGGCGATCTCCTGGCCGATGATGCGCGGGGCCATCAGCTCGCGGAGGGTGTGGAAGGTGGCCGTGGTGTGCTCCGCGGAGTACGCAGGAAGGTAGGGGGGACAGCTCTCGCCCCATGCGTACTGCCCCTCGCTCTCCATGCGCACGAGCATGGTCTCCGTGTAGAGCTGGTCGCCGTAGGACGTGCGAAAGTTGAAGGCAAGCGGAAGCTTCGCCCAGTAGATGTCGAGGCCGTCGATCCTCATGTGCACGCGATGGTAGCCAGACCTTCCGCCAAAGGCAAGCGCGGCTGATTGACCGTGAGGGACCGATCTGGCACGATGGCCGGCATTCGCCAGAGCGATCCATGACTTCCCAGAGCTTCGATCTCATCGTGGTCGGCGGAGGCGTCTTCGGGCTCAGCACCGCGCTCGCGGCCGCGCGCCGTCGCCGCCGCACGCTCGTGGTGGATCGAGCCCCCGTGCCGAATCCGATCGCCGCTTCCTACGGCCCCTCGCGCAAGATCCGCTCGACCTACCTCGACGCCCACTACACGCGCCTGGCCCTCGAGGCCATGGCGGGCTGGCGGCGCATCGAGGCCGAGACGGGCCGCGAGCTCTACGTCGCCGTGGGCAACCTGAACGTGAGCGACGGCGGAGCGGATGCGTACCTCGAGGATCTCGAGCGGAATGCCCGGCGCGCCGGCGCCAAGGTCCGCTGGCTCGAGGCCGCCGACCTCAGGCGGGAGTTCCCACAGTTCCGCCCGGGGAAGCGCGCACTCTTCGAGGAAGAGGCGGGCTTCCTGCGCGCCACGGACTGCGTGGCGGCCCTTCGGGCCCTCGCCGAAAAAGCGGCCGTCCAGTTCGTCACCGAGCGGGAGGCGGGCATCGAATCGAGCGGTGGGGGCGTCGAGGTGCGCGCGGGCGACGCGACGTACCGCGCGCCACAGATCGTGGTGGCCACGGGCGGCTGGTCGAATCGGCTCTTTCCCGAGCTGGGGCGCGCCCTCTGGCAGTGCCAGCAGGGCATCATGTATCTGGAGGGCGTGTCCGCGCCGTTCTGCCGACCCGCCTTCGTGCCCTACTCGGCCGCCGACACGGGCTTCTATGGCTTCCCCGCCGAGCCGGGCCGCGTGGGCCTCAAGCTGGCCCGGCATCTCGTCACCGATCCCATCGACGATCCCGACTTCGACCGGGGGACGACCCCATCAGGCTTTGTCGAAGCCGCCACCGAGTTCGTCCGGAGCTGGTTCGGCCTCGATCCGAGGGACTACCTGGTCAGCAGCGATAGCTGCATGTACAACCTCTCCACGAGCAATGACTTCCTCCTCGATTTCCACCCACAGCGGCCAGGCGTGTTTCTCGCCACGGCGGGATCCGGTCACGGGTTCAAGTTCGGCTCGATCCTGGGAGAGATCGTCCTGGATCGGCTGGACGGCATCGCGAGCGACCGGTGGTCGCCCCAGTTCTCCTACGCCTCTTTCCTCGCGGCGGGCTCGCGGCCCCGACTGCTCTGACCGCCGGCGTCACACCACGCCCGCGGCCCTCAGCGCCGCGATCTCCGCGGGCGACATGGCGAGAAGGCCCTCGAGGACCTCGTCGGTGTGTTGACCGAGGGGCGGTCCCGCGTGCGTGACGCGGCCGGGGGTGGCGGAGAGTCGCGGGATGACCGCGGGCTGCGCGAGGGGGCCCACCTTCGACGGCACCTCGATGATGGTCTGCCGCGCCCGGTAGTGCGGGTCGGCGAAGATGTCGGCCATGCTCATGATCGGGGAGTGAGGGATGTCGTGGCGCCTGAGCCCGTCCACCGCCTCGTCGAAGCGGCGCGCCTTGAACCAGGTCTCGACGAGGGCGAGCAGCTCGCCCATGTGGGAGGCGCGCCCCTCGTGGCTCGCGAAGCGCGGGTCCTTGGGCAGATCCGGCTGCCCGAGCATGGCGCAGAGCCGCTCGAAGAGGTGCTGGGCCGGCGTGGTGAAGACGATCCAGCGCTTGTCAGAGGTGGCGAACGCGCCGCCCGGCCAGCCGGAATGCTGGATGCCGCCGCGCTCGCGCACCACGCCCTGACGGCCGTAGAAGGTGGGCGTGTATTCCAGGATGCGGAAGGCCGACTCGTAGAGCGCGGCATCGATCCACTGCCCTTCGCCGGTGTTGTCGCGATGGCGAAGGGCGGCCATGACGCCGAAGGCCGTGAAGAGGCCGGTCAGGTAGTCGGGATAGACGGGCGTGGGCCGAGAAGGCGGGCGGTCGGCGGGGCCATTGAGATACCACGTGCCGCCGAACGCCGAGGCAATGGCCGCGAAGCCCGGGCCCTGGCGGAGCGGCCCCGTCTGGCCGAACGCGGTGATGCGCGCCATGACGAGCGAAGGGCGGAGCTTGCGCAGGTCCTCCCAGCCCAGCCCCCACGACTCCAGCACGCCGGGCCGGAAGTTCTCGAGCACGACGTCGCAGAGGGGGACGAGGCGACGCACGATGTCCTGCCCCTTCGGCGTGTGGAGGTCGAGCGTCATCACCTTCTTGCCCCGGTTGTCGACGGCGTACCAGTAGTTGAGGCCGTCCTCGGTGGGTCCGAGCCGCCTGAGATCGTCACCCTTGCCCGGCAGCTCCGTCTTGATCACCTCGGCGCCGAATTCGGCCATGAGCGCGCCGCAGAAAGGGCCGGCCACGATCTGTGCCAGCTCGAGGACGCGGATGCCGGTCAGGGGCAGGGGGCCGTCGGTCATGGGGAACGGGCGGCATTGTAGCAGAAGGCGCGGGGTCGAGACCCGAGGCCTCAGGTCCCGGTCCCTGACTTGGCACGGCGCGGAAGAGGATCAGCCCTTCGCGAGGTGGGCGACGAGCCAGCGCGCGGTGCGCAGGAGCCTGGCGTCGCCGTGGCGGGGGCCGACCATCTGAAGGCCGAGGGGCAGCCCGTTCTCGCCCTGCATGAGCGGCACGCTGATCGCGGGCATCCCGCAGAGGGTCCACAGCGAGCAAAAGGCCGGATCGCCCGTGGTGTCGAGCCCGGCCGGCGCGGTGCCGGTGGACGCGGGAGTCAGGATGGCATCATAGCGCTGGGAGAAGAGCTCGGCGAATCCCTCGTGGAGCTCGGGCAGGTGGGCGAGGGCAGCCAGATAGTCGAGGGCGCGCGTCGTGCGGCCGCGCTCGATCCGTGGCCGGATCGAGGCGGAGAGGTGAGCGCGACCTTCGTTCCACTCCCGGGTCAGGTTCGCCGCCAGCTCGACTTCCATGATCGTCCGGTGCCAGTCGAGCGCCGCCTCTACCCCGCTGGACAGCTCGATCTCCTCCACCCGGTCGCCCAGTCGCTCGGTCAGCTCCGCGAAGGCTTCCCGGGCGTCGCCGGCCACGCGATCCCAGCGGGCCGTCTTGACGAAGGCGAACATGGGCAGCAGCGGAGGCTCCTCGGCCGCCACCTCCACGAAGGGAACGCGCGCGCGGGGCCGCGTATCCGGGTCGCGCTCGTCGTAGCCCACGAGCAGGGAAGCGAGCAGGGCGATGTCCTCGATGGTGCGCGCAAAGAGGCCGACATGATCGAGCGTGCGAGAGATCATGAACATGCCGTGGCGCGGGATCAGACCATGGGTCGGCTTGAAGCCGTAGACGCCGCAGAAGGAGGCCGGCCGGATGGTCGAGCCCCCCGTCTGGCTCCCGAGGGCGAGCGGCACCATGCCTGCCGCCACGGCCGCGGCCGAGCCGCTGGAGGAGCCGCCCGGCGTGTGCGCCGGATTGTGCGGATTTCGCGTCTTGTTGGGGGAAGCGCCGGCGAACTCCGTGGTGACGGTCTTGCCCAGGATGATCGCGCCCGCCCCCCGCAGCATGGATACCACCGGCGCGTCGCGCGATGGGGTGCGACCCGCGTGGAGCGGAGAGCCGTTCTCGGTCGGCATGTCCGCCGTGTCGATGATGTCCTTGAGGCCCACGGGAATCCCGTGCAGCGGGCCCAGGGGCCGCCCCCCCAGCCGCCATTCGTCCGCCGCCCGCGCCTGCTCGAGCGCGTGCTCCGGATCAAGAAACGCCCACGCCTCGATCCGCCCGTCCACCTCGCCTATGCGGGCCAGACACGCCTCGACGAGCTGCTCTGACGAGATCACGCCATCCCGGATCAGCCGTGCCGCCTCCGTCGCCGACAGCGCATACAGGTTACTCAGATCCACCGAGCTTTCTCCTCCAGCGACTGAACTCTACGCTCCGAGCGGCGGCTTTGCCGCCGCAATCGATCCTGGGGGAGGCAGCTATTTCGCCATGTAGTCGGTGACCTTGATCTTGCCGGCCACGATATCGGCGCGCGCCTGCTGCAGCCGCTTCTCCATGTCGGCGGTGATCAGGCTCCGGTTGTTCTGATCGATGGCGTAGCCGACCCCGCCCTCGGCGACGCCGAGCGAGCGCACTCCGCCCTTCCAGGTGCCTTCCTTCGCGGTCTTGAAGGTCTCGTACACCGCGAGGTCGACGCGCTTGATCATCGACGTCAGGATCGTTCCGGGATGGATGTGGTTCTGGTTGGAGTCGACGCCGATGGCGAGCCGCCCCTTGTCCTTGGCGGCCTGGAGCACGCCGAGCCCGGTGGCGCCGGCCGCCGCGTAGATTACGTCCGCGCCGCGATCGAACTGGCTGCGCGCCAGCTCACCGCCGCGCGTCGGATCGTTCCAGGCCGCCGGCGTCGTCCCGGTCATGTTCTGGAAGATCTCGATCTTCGGGTTGACGTACCGGGCGCCCTCCTCGTAGCCGAGCGCGAATCGGCGGATCAGCGGGATGTCCATGCCGCCGACGAACCCGACCTTGCCGGTCTTCGACGCCATCGCCGCCGCCATGCCGACCAGGAACGATCCCTCGTGCTCCTTGAAGACGATCGACTGCACGTTGGGCAGGTCCACGACGGCGTCCACGATCGCGAACTTGAGATTTGGAAACTCCTTGGCGACCTTCTCCATGCCGCTCGCCTGGGAGAAGCCGATCCCGACGACGATCGCGGAGCCCCGGCGCGCCATGTTGCGCAGCGCCTGCTCGCGCTGGGCCTCGGCGGTCACTTCGAACTCGCGATACGCGATCCCCGTCTCCTTCTTGAAGCGCTCGGCGCCGTTATAGGCGGCCTCGTTGAAGGACTTGTCGAACTTCCCGCCCATGTCGAACACGACGGCGGGGACGAACTCCTGCGCGGTGACGGGGCCGGTCAGGGTCAGCGTGACGAGGACCGCGACGGCGGCGCTGAGCGATCTCGCGAGTGTCATCTGCGCGCTCCTTGATGTGGATCGATCAGCACCTGGCGGCGCTCGATCCGATCTCGCCGGCGACCGGCGCCCCGATGATATACGATCTGCGCGATGCCGACCGCGGCGAGGATCTACATGGCGAGCCCACTGGGCTTCTCCGAGGCCGGGCGACATTTCTACGGCGCGGTCCTCGTCCCGTTCGTGGCGGGCCTCGGGTACGAGGTGCTCGACCCCTGGGCGCTGGCGGATCAGGCGAAGATCGATGCGGTCCAGCGGCTGCCGTACGGGCCCGAGAAGCGCGACGCGTGGCGGATGCTGAACCGCGAGATCGGCGCGACCAATCGGGCGGCGATCGACCGCGCCGACGGGGTGGTCGCGGTACTCGACGGGACCGACGTCGACAGCGGCACCGCGGCCGAGATCGGCTACGCGTTCGCGCGCGGCAAGCTGATCGTCGGCTATCGGGGCGATTTCCGGCTGAGCGCCGACAACGAAGGCTCCACGGTCAACCTCCAGGTCGAGTTCTTCATCCACGAGAGCGGCGGTGCTATCGTGAGTCGTTACGAGGACCTGGAGCCGTGCCTGCGCCCGTTGCGCGCGACGCGACGCTCTTGACAGGAGGGACGGCATGATCGGCGCGATGGGTCATCACTCACGGCGCGCTTGGCTGGTGCTCATGATCCTCGTCGTGGCGCTGGGATGCGCCGGACCTCAGATCGCGCAGCAGGCTGCCGCACCGCAGCCGGCCCCGACCGCTCAGCAGGTCCCAGCGCCCGAAGCGCCCGCCAGCGACCTGCTCAACGCGGTGCTCTGGATGCAGCGCTCGGTGGAGTACAAGGCGAGCGCGCTCACGGCCTTCGCGCTCGCCCGGATCCGGCTCGACCAGGCGCTGGAGGATCGAAGCTGGACGGCGGCGCCCAAGGAGCAGACGGGCGCCTACCAATCGCTGCCGCCCGCCGTCATCCTGGACATCGACGAATCGATCCTCGACAACTCCGGCTACCAGGCGTGGATGACGCTGAAGGGCACGAGCTTCGATCCGAAGACGTGGAACGCCTACGTCAACACGGTGACCTCGCAGCCCATCCCCGGTGCCCTGGAGTTCGCGAAATACGCCGACTCGAAGGGCGTGAAGGTGTTCTACGTCTCCAACCGCACCGCCGAGGAGGAGCCCGCCACCCGCAAGAACCTCGAAAAGTTCGGATTCCCCATGGGTGGCGCCGTCGACACCATGCTGATGACTCGCAAGCAGCCCGACTGGGGATCCGCGAAGGGGACGCGCCGCGCGCACGTCGCCAGGAGCTATCGAATCTTGATCAACGTCGGCGACAATTTCGGCGACTTCGTCGACGAGTTTCGTGGCACCGAGGGCGAGCGCTTGAAAGTCATGGAAGAGCACAAGGCGCGCTGGGGACGCGAGTGGATCATGATCGCGAATCCGAGCTACGGCTCGTTCGAGTCGGCGCCCTACCGGCACGACTTCAAGCTGTCCGAGGCCGAGAAGCGTAAGCTGAAGCGCGCCGTCCTCGACGCCTGGCCAGGTCCATGAGGGAGACGCCCACCGCAATGACGAACGCGAGCCCCACCGCGCTGCTCCTGAACGTCGCTCACGCGCTCGATCATCTGTTCCTGCTGATCTTCGCGACGGCCGTCTCGGCCATCGCCGCGGAGTGGGGCATGATCTGGCAGGATCTGATGCCCTACACGGTCGGCGCTTTCGTGCTGTTCGGGCTCGGCTCGCTCCCCGCGGGGCGGCTCGGCGACCTGTGGGGCCGGCGCGCGATGATGGTGGTGTTCTTTCTCGGCATGGGCCTGTCGGGCCTGGCGATCGCGACCGTGCCCGGCGTCGGGTCGCTGGCCGTCGCGCTCACCGTGATGGGCGCCTTCTCGTCGATCTATCACCCGGTCGGCATTCCCATGCTCGTGCAGAGCGTGAAGAACCCGGGCTTCACCATCGGCCTCAACGGGCTCGCCGGCAATCTCGGCATCGCCGTCGCCGCCGTGCTCACGGGCTTCCTCGTGAAGTACGCCGGCTGGCGGGTCGCCTTTGCCGTACCCGGCCTCATCGCGCTGGTGTGCGGCGTCTTGTTCGTGGTGGTGGTGCCGCGCGAGGACGTCGCACCGGCCAAGCGCCCGCAGAAGATGGTCGACCTGCCGCGCTCGGTGCTGGCGCGCGTGCTCACCGTGATGACCCTGGCCGCCATCTCGGGCAGCCTGATCTTCAACTTCACGACGAACGGCAACGGCCAGCTCCTGGCCGAGCGCCTGCACGGGGTCGTCGACGATCCCGCCACGATCGGCGCGCTGCTCGCCGTCGTCTACACCGTGGCCTCGTTCGCGCAGCTGATCGTCGGCAAGCTGATCGATCGGGTGCCGCTCAAGTGGGTGTACGTGCCCGTCGCGGCCGGGCAGATCCCGCTGTTCCTCTTCGCCTCGCAGGTCACCGGCTGGCCGCACTACATCGCGATGCTGGCGTTCATGGCGTTCGTCTTCGGCGCGATCCCGTTCATCGACGCGATGATCGTCCAGTACGTGGACGACCGGATGCGCTCGCGCGTGGCCGGCATCCGCTTGGCCGTCGGCTTCGGCGTCAGCTCGCTCGCCGTCTACCTGCTCGGCCCGACGGTGAAGGCGGCCGGCTTCACCACGCTCCTGACCGTCCTGGCCGTCCTCGCGGGCTGCACCACGTTCTTCGCGTCACTGCTTCCGACCTGCGCGCCGAAACCAACGGTCGTCCCGGCTCCAACCCCCGAACCAGCAACCTGAGACGAGCCGGCTCACCCGAGCTGCGAGGGCAGTTCCGTGAACAAAGTCTGGGCGACGATCAAGCACGAGTTCTTCGAAGTCCTTCCTCCAGCGATTTTCTTTTTGATCTCGTTCCATATCGTCGTCTTCGATCGGGCGTTGATGGCGAAGGAGTTCGGCCTGCATCTCTCATCGGTGGCGGGCGCGACCGTCGGGGCGTTGCTCGTGGCGAAGGTGGTGCTCGTCGCCGACATGCTCCCCGCGATCAACCGGTTTCCCGAAAAGCCGCTCATCTACAACGTGGTGTGGAAGACCGTGCTCTACGTCGGCGCTTCCATGCTGGCCCACTACCTCGAGCATCTCGTTCCTCTGTGGTGGCGGATGGGCTTTCAGGCCGCCAACGAGCACCTCTGGAGCGAGCTGGTGTGGGCGCACTTCTGGGCGATCCAGCTCTGGCTCGTGGTTCTGATCTTCATCTACTGTGTCATGCGTGAGCTGGTGCGCGTGATCGGGCGCGATCGAGTTCTGAGAATCTTCTTCGGTGCTCCCGCCTCGCGAGGAGCCTAGTTACTCGCGCGCGTAACGACGGACGAAGGCTTCGTCGACCGTGATCCCGAGCCCCTGGCGATCGGGAATCGCCACGTAGCCGTCGACCACCGGAAACTTCTCGGCGACCAGCTCGTGCAAGAGCGGGTTGGCCCCCAGCGAGTACTCGAGGATGAACCCCGTCGTCTGGCTCGCGGCGAGGGCGACACCTGCCGCGAAGGCCGGCGCGCCAGACCAGAGATGCGGCGCCAGACGTAGGTTGTACGCGGCGGCGATCGCGCCGATCCGCACGCCCTCGGTGAGGCCGCCGGCGATGGCGAGATCGGGCTGGAGCACGTCGGCCCCGCGCAGCTCGGCGATCTC
>Ga0137409_10005184_pt1 | contig 13614 bp, 12 predicted proteins | sample CZODoug1_16funga_FD_122059 | JGI IMG/M metagenome (GOLD analysis project Ga0137409, IMG submission 122059) | Vadose zone soil fungal communities from Angelo Coast Range Reserve, California, USA - CZODoug1_16fungal (Hybrid Assembly) | ecosystem: Environmental > Terrestrial > Soil > Vadose zone...
CGTGCCTTTGATCTGCGCCACTTGCGCTTCGGGGATGGCTGTCGCCAAAACGCGCACCAGCGTGGCGACCTCAGTCGTCGGAACGGACCAGCTCACCTCGATGCGTTGCGGCGTCAGAGTGGCGGCGAACTCGGCAAGCACGCCCTGCGAGTTGAGCACACCGTCCAAGCGCGCGTTCATTTCGCCGTCGTCGCGCGGTGTGACGCGCAGTTCCAGCGGCAGCGCGACGGGTCGGGTCGAGAGGCGCGTTTCGTCGAGCCGGCATGGCGTGCAAACCACGATCAACGTGCGTTCGTGACGGCGGAAGGTCAGCTGACCGATCGTGGTTGTTTTCGAGGCGCCGTCCAACAAACGCTGGCCGACGGGCGAAAGCGCCAGGCGCAAGACGCCGGGCACATTCACCGTCAGGCCGACCGATGGAAAGCGTGCAAACGGCGCTACGGTCGTGGTCCAGCTTCCAGCGCGCGTATCAAAGACGCCTGCAGTGGCAGCCGCGGTGACGATCGCGGCCGCAGCTATCAAAGCACCGAGACCCAGACCAAGAGTGCAATAGAGCATTGCGGAAGCAAGACGCCGGCGTTTCATGTGTTGTCCTCGGATTCGATTGGAGTTACCAGCGTGATGGCCCACCATGGGCCTGCGCTCGCTGCGCGCTGTGACCAGAGCGCGCTCCAGTACCAGCTCGAAACATCGGTCCACTGCCGGCCGGACGTGTCGACGATGCGCTCGCATACACGCCAGCGCCGGACGCCCTGGCCGGCCGCAAAACAATTCCAGCGCGTTTGGCGCGCATCCTCCTGCGTACGCGCGGTGCCCAGCGTGTAGCCCGCCGCGTGAAAGCAGTCCGCCGCGGGATGCAGCTGGCGTGTCGCCTGCGCGACCTGACGCACGATCAGAGTTGCATCGCCGGCACGAAAGCGGGTGATGGCGCCGGGGAAGTTCGCCGCGAACCGCGCTTCGAGTGCGGTCAGCGGTTGTTGGGTCAGCGGCCTGTCGCGAAGGTGGGTCGCAGTCAGGACTTGCGCCGCGACGGCGCGCGCCGCCACCAAACCCGACTCCGCCGCCGCGCTGGGTCGTTGCTGACCGGAGCGGGAATCAGCGCGGACGATCAGCACGGGCAACACCGCCGCGAGCAGGCAGGCGCCGACGAAAAAGTGAATGACCTTCAAGCGACCACCCGCCGGTGATAACGCTGCGGCCAGTACGGCCAGGCGTTGCGGTTGTGGCGCGCCGTCGTCTGCGCGAACAACACGATCGGAAGCAACGCAACCCCGAAGGCGACAAGCCCGATCAACGCGTGCGTCCACCCAGGCCGGCCGAGATCGAGCGCTTCGGGGAAAAAAAGCGCGACGTTGCGTGCAACGTTGGCGAAAAAGACGCATGCGGCCGCCACTGCGCCGTTCACGAACGTGCGCCGTGCCGACGCCGTGCCCAAGTACGAAAGCAAGGCGGCGGTGTATGCGCCGACCCAGAGCATGCCGATGCCTGCGCAGGGAGGATCCACAAGCACAAGCCGACCGTCGTAGGCGAGCGCCGCCCCGGTCGCTTCGACCGCGAAGCCGACCGCCCGCAGCACTGGCGCCGCAAGCGCTGCGGTGACGAGACGCAGCGGATAGCCGAAGTAGAACTGCAGCGACGCGATGACAGGCAGCGCCAAGAGCAGAAGCGCGCCGATGGGCGTCGCGGGTCGATCGCGGCGCGCGTTGACAAGGAAAGTCGCAACTGCCCCCATCGCGACGGCGGCGGCCGCGAGCGGGGGCAGCCACAACCGCGCCACCGCTGCCGCAAGTGCCAGGGCAGCAGTGGCAATAAGCGCCGCAGGTGGTGGAACTGTCAACAGACGCCATTCGCGCCCGATCAGACCCAGCACCGTGATCAACGCAAGGAGGCCCCATGGCTCGTCGGATCCGTCGGTCAGACGCTGCGCCATCCACGACCAGTGCGGCCACAGCGCCAGCGCGAGCGCAGCAAGCAGCACCAGCGCCACGGGAACGCGACTGAGGCGTTCGGGCAGCGGCGCGCGCGCATCGGTGCGCACCGCCGCCCCGGGTGGCTGAGCGAGCGGCCGCGGCAATGTCTTGCCGATGCGCGCGTTGAGCACGAGCGCGATATCAGCCATTGATGACCTGCGCGAGTCGGCGCCGGCGCCGCGCCCACCACAGCGCGAGTCCGGCGAGTGCAGCCAGCGCGTAAAACTGCGGCTCGGGCGTGCTCGGCACCGCTGCAAGCGCGGTTTCTTCGACGCCCGCCGGCAGCGGCTGCGGGTGATCGACATCCACGCCTTGTCCGCCGGGATTGCGCACTACCTTGTCGATCGCGATGAACGACGTGTAGTCGGTCAGCAACCCGTAGCCGAGGCCCAGGCGCAGGATCTCGGCGCGCGTCGGGTCATCGGGCTGCAGGCGCTGGTTGTCGGCGAGGGTGGCGATGCGTCCACGCGCCCACAAGGTGCGCAGTGCACTGCCGCCGGCGTTTGGCGCAACCTGGGCTTTCGCAACGTCGAGCGTCTGCCGCCACGTGCCGCCTGCAGCGGAGCCTTCGATCACGATGGAGCCGGTCGGCGCGCCGCGAAATTTGCCGATTACGACCAGTGGGCGTTGCGCGAAAAGATCGGGCACCTGCGGTGGATCGATGTCGTAGGCGTCGAAGCCGGCGAACGACACGCGCACCCGCGTCAACACCGGCGCTTCGATCATCGTGCGCAAGCGCTGCGCCTCGTGTTCGGCGTGGTCCGGGCCGAGTACGAAAAACGGTTCGCCCTTGCCGGCACGCGCAAGCCCCTCGATCAGCATGCGGTTGACCGACGAGCCGATGCCGAACGCGAACAGGTTGGCGTGGTCGAGATTCGCACGCACCAGTTCGTAAGCCTCTTTTTCCACCGTGACGTAACCGTCGGTGACCACGACGAAGGTGCGCGCGCGCGCTTCGGTGATATCGCCGGGCAGGGCCAGTGCATACCGCAGCGCGGGCAACAGCTCCGTGCCACCGGCACCGGTTTGGCCGTCGATGAAGCGCAGTGCGCGCGCGATGTTTTCGCTGTTGGCGGGCAGCGATTGCGGCGCCAGCATCGAGATGCCGCCCGCGAACGGAATCACGTTGAAAGTGTCGGTCGGACGCAAGCCGCCGATCAGGTTGCGCAGGAGTTTTTTCGCCGTTGCGAGCGGGAACCCATGCATCGAGCCGGAAATGTCGACGATAAAAACGTAGTCGCGCGGCACGATGTCCGAACCGGCAACACGCGCCGGCGGCTCGACCAGCGCCATGAAGAAGTTTTCGTCGCGGCCTTGTTGCAGCAATATGCCCGCATCGATCGTGCTTGCCGCGAGGCGGTATTCGATCACCACGTCGCGATCGGCAAACGCACGATCGGGCGCGAGTTTCACGGTCGCGTGGTCGGCGCCAACGCCGTCGACGGCAATCGGATGCGAAGGCGACTGTACCGACCGGATCGGCAGCGGAGCAGCGAGGCGCAGGGCAAGCTCGAACGTGTGCGCAGCGGCTTCGTCCTTGTGCAGAATGGGGTGAGCGATCGTCGCCGATCCTTGCGGGTGCGCCGCGCCGGTTTCGTCGCCAGCTGGGCTTTCGCTCGCCGAGGTATATCTGGGTCCAACGACCGTCGGGTAGACGAACTTGTAGATGCCGTCGGTCGGCACGATGGTCTCGCTGTAATGCAGATCGACCACGATTTCGTCGCCCGGCATCACGTTGGCGATCGCCATCTGGAAGACGTTGGTGCGATGCTGCTCGAGCAGCGCTGCACTCCTGCCTTCCCGCTTCGCCTGCGCGAACTCGACCCGGGCGCGTTGTTTCTCGCGGATCTCCGCATCGACCACGCGCTCGCCGATGCGCAGGCGCAGGCCCGACACCGCGGCACGCGTCGAAGCCGGAAACACGTAACGGGCCTCGAGTGGCAGCGTGCCTTCGTTGCGATAACGCTGGCGCACCGTGACGTCGGCGATCACGCCGGTGACGGTCGCATCGACACGCGTCGACTTCAGCGGTAGCGCATCAACGCCCGGCGCCGCGCCACTGACCGCGAAGTACGGCGAAAGCGTCTGCTCGTCAGGGACCGGTGACGCGGACCGGGCCGGGGCGAGCGGGAAAAGGAACGCCGCGCAGACGGCGGCGCACCAGCGCAGCAGGGAGGTGCCTGAGAGCATGGTGGTTCCCGCTCAACGGGCAGCGATCGGCAGCCGGTCTTCGTTGCCCCAGTGGCGGGCGACTTCCTGCGTCACCGTGCCGAGCTCGAGGTCGACCGAAAGGAATCGCGCTTCGTACACGCGCCCATTGGGGATGAACAGGCGCGCGGTCGAACCGCCAAGCCCGTCGACATCGCCGCCGTGTGTCGCCGAACCCAGCGCGACGATCGGCTGGTTCGCTCCGACCTCGACTTCGGCGGAGAACTCCGGCACGGGCTGGCCGGCGGGTGCCGGCGGGAGCGCAATCACCACGCGCCGGCGCGAGTCGCGCCGGATCACATCGGCGGGGCGCACCGCTACGAGCGTGACTTCATCGCCGGGCTCGAGCCAGACCACGCCGCTTTGGACGTTCTGCGGACTGGGCTCGCCAGCCTCGACGAACTGTGCGGCTTCCGCCTCGGTGACTTGCGCCGCGTCGGCGTCTTCGCCGCCACCGCAGCCGGGGTCGTCAGTGCCCAGGTCGTCGGCATCATCGATGCCATGGAGCGTTACCGCACCGGCAAGCGGGAGCGTGTAGCGCGCCGCAATCGGAGTTTTGGTGTCGTTGCGAAACACCGACGTCGCGCGCAGCTGCGATCCCTGCTCGGAAAGCGCCAGCGCAAAGTGCTGCGCAACCAGGGTTGGCGCGGCCGAATCGGCGACCGCTTGCAACATCGGCGCCGCTCCGGCGTCGGACTCCTGCATCGGCGCCGCGCGCGGCAGTTGCGCCTGCGCCGGCGCGAGACCCAGCGTGAACACCAGCGGAACCACCTTGATGGCTTCGCCCGCCCCTTCGGCCAGCAATCGGACCAACGACATTTCGGCTCTCCTCGCGTGATGGGTCCGAGATATCGAACCCGCGAGCCGAACTGTGGCGAGCGCGTGCGAAACGCCGACGAAGCGTACGTGCGCGGAATGTGAAGTCCTGGTGAAGCGTCGAGTGCTTCACCGCCGCGGCAGCGGCAGTGTGAGCGTCGCGACCGCGCCGCCGTCGGGATGGTTGGTGAGCTTGGCGCTGCCGGCGTGCAGTTGCGCCACTTCGCGCACGAATGCAAGCCCAAGCCCCGTGCTCCGTTTGCCGGTCGCGGGGCGTGCGAGGGAAAAAAACTTCTCGAATACGCGCGCTTTTGCGTAGTCCGGCAGGCCGGGACCGTGGTCACGCACGCTGATGTCGACGTGTCCGCGCGTGGCGTGGGCGCGGATCTCGACTTGCGAGTCGGGCGGGGCAAAGTCGATCGCATTGCGCACCAGGTTTGAAAGTGCACGCTGCAGCAGAAAGGCGTCACCGACCAGGGAAAGATCAGGATCCATCGCTGTCACGATGGCCACCGAACGCGCGGTCGCCGACGGCAGGACTTCGTCGCGCACGGTTTCAATCAGAGAGCCGACCGTGATTCGCTCCACGCGTTCCAGTGCGCCGCGCCGCTCGAGCGAGGACAACTCCAGCAGGCGGTCGATCAGGTCCTGCGCCCGCGCAACCTGATCCTCGATGTTGTGCGCGAACCGGGCGCGCGCTTCCTCCGGCATCGGCTCGCGCAGCAGTTCGGAGGCGCCACGAATCGCCGCAAGCGGGCTCTTCAGCTCATGTGCCAGCGTCTGCACGTATTGCTCGACGTAACTGCGTCCGGCCAGCGTGTCGCGCGCGTCGGCGAACGCGCTTCGCACCGCGCCGAGCAAACGCCGACTGAACCGGATCGAACCGCCACTCGCCGCTTCGGCGCGAAAAGCGCGCCACAGGTCGCCGATCATGCCGAATGGCCGCACCAGCCAGACGACCGACCACACCAGCAGCAGTGCGAAACTGCCGGCGGCAACGCCTCCGAATAGCAGCAGGCGCGCCCGCGCGTTCGCGATGAAGGGACTGAATGCCGCGATGGGTTTGCCCACCGCGACCATGCCGACGATGTCTTCGCCGCTCTCGGTGCGCCCGCTTTCGGCCTTTGCGGAATCGCTGCGCTCGCGGATCGCTGCACCGACGTACATCACGGCCGAACGCGAGTCGTTTGGATTCGCGAGTGTGGTGCGCGCGCCGTAGCTGCCTTGTAGCGTCAGGTAAACGTCGCGCCACGCGAAGTAGTCGCTGCCGACGTCGCGGCCGTGCGAATCGAACAACACGACGCCATCACGATCGGTGACGTAGACATGCAGGTCGACCGCGGTTTTTTCGATATCGAAGATGCGCGCGTAGATCGGGCGCCGGCTGAGGTGGTTGAGGGTGCGCTCGAGTTCGTCGGTCGGAATAATGCCGTTGTAGGTGCCGCGCTCGAGCAACGTGGCGAGCAGGTTCGCCGTGTCGACCAGCGATTCCTCGGCCGATTCGCGGTAACGCGGGTCGAGGTCGGCCGCGAGCCGGTACAGCAGCGCCGCGACCGCAACCAGGTAGACGACGAAGATGCCGAGGAAGATGCGCGAGCGACGGGACATGGCCGTCGGCTAATGATCGTCGCGCAGCGAATAGCCGAGGCCGCGATGGGTCTGGATCGGATCAAGCGTTGCATCGACCGAGCGCAGTTTGGCGCGCAGCTGCTTGATGTGCGCGTCGACGGTGCGATCGAAACTCGCCGCAGGATCATCCCAAACCAGATTCATCAGCTCGTCGCGCGAATAAACGCGGCCGGGACGCTCGGCGAGTACCTTGAGCAACCGGTATTCGTAGCGCGAGAGATCGAGCGAGCGGCCGCGAAAGCGGATCTGCTTGCGCTCGTCGTCGATGGCAAACAAGGTTTGTGCGCCGGGCTTCGCAGCGGGTGCAACGTTCTGTGCCTGGCTGCGTTTGATGCGTCGTAGCACGCTGCGCACCCGCGCGATCAGCTCGCGTGGCGAAAACGGCTTGGCGACGTAGTCGTCGGCACCCAGCTCCAGGCCGACTACCCGATCGATTTCGCTGGTGCGCGCGGTGAGAAAAATGGCCGGTAACGCGGGATCGACCTGCTGCAGGCGGCGGAACAGATCGAATCCGTTCTGATCCGGCAGGCCGACGTCGAGAATCGCGAGCGCAAAAGGGCCGGAGAGAGACGGGGCGCTGGCCGCTTCGATAGCCGCCTGCGCGTTAGCGCTCCAGTGCGGCACAAACCCTTCGGTGGCAAGGGCGTAGACGATGGTGTCGGCGATAGCGGGCTCGTCTTCGACCACCAGGATGCGGGCTTGCATGGACATGGCCGCAAAATTCTACGGGGATCATCCGTCTCAGTCCGTGGCCAGATGCCTCACGACACCGCACGCAGCGGCAACGCGATCTGCGGCTCGCGGCCGGCGACGACGGTCCGGTTGCGCCCCGTACGTTTCGCCTGCAGCAGCGCAACGTCGGCCACACGCAGCAATTCGTCGGCGGCGTCCTGTCCGTTCCAGATGGCAATGCCGGCCGAAAACGTCTGCCGCTCGGGCATCAGCGGACGCAGGCGCTCGATCAGCTGCTGTGCCTGATCGGAGTCGCACGAGGGCAGTACCAGCGTGAATTCTTCGCCGCCGTAGCGCGCGAGCACGTCGGTCGGGCGCAGCTGGCGCCGCCACGACTGCGCGGTTTCGCGCAACAGCAGGTCACCGGCACCATGACCGCGGCGGTCGTTGAAGCGCTTGAAAAAATCGAGATCGAGCATGGCCACGCTGAGCGGATAGCCGAGCCGCTGGGCGCGGGCGAGTTCAATCGGCAGCGTCTCATCGAGCCGGCGCCGGTTGACGACGCCGGTCAATGCGTCCTCGTGTGCCATCTGGTCCAGCAGTCCGAGCCGCTCGCGGTGCGCCGACAGCGTGCGCAGCGCGAGCGCCACCAGCGCCATGGCCGTAGCGAGCGTGAGCACGGCTACCGCGAGCAGGCCGTACAGAGCCAGGTCGCGAAAACGATCTGCGCCGCTCGCAATCGACTCGGTTCGATCGCGCACCGATGTAACCAACGCCAGCAGCTTGCGATCGCTGCCGAGCAGGAGCATGGAGCGACGCTGGATGCTGGGGTCCAGTTCGACCGTGCCAACCATCCGCTCCAGGTCGGCAAGATCCTGCCGCTCGGCACTGGTCAGGCGGAAGCGGCCCATCTCGTCGAGCTTGCGCCGTATCGCTGGGATGACCGCGCGCGGCTCAGGGCCCACCCCACGCAGCTCGGAGAAAAGCAGCTGCGCCTCGAAACCGGCTTGCGTGAGCGTCAGCGAATCGCGATACAAAACGCGCACGTCCTCGTCGGCCTGCATGGCGCGCGTGAGAAGAAACGCGCCGATGGCCACCAGCGCGAGCGCCACGAGCCCAAGCCAGAACTGGCGCGCGAAACCCGCCAATTCGTTCATACGCCCCAGGTCACGTCAACGTCGCGTTTCGCCGCAGCGCGCAGCATTTCGATCAGCGGAAATGCGCGCTGGCCGAGCGTGATGGGCTGTTCCTTCGCAGGAGTTTCACCGCGTTGCTGCGCGTCCTCCCGGTCGTGCGTCGACTGCGCCTGCTGCGCCTTTTCCGCTTCGACCGCTGCAACCAGCCGCGCCAGCGCTTCCGGGATCTGCTCGGCCGTGATCACACCACGCGGCGAATTTGGCTTGCCCATGATGTCGAGCAAACGGTGCGCGGTTTCGGCGAACATGTAGATCTCACCGGCCGCCTTGGATCTGAATACGACGAGCGCCATCGAAGCAACTGTCGAAAAACGCGAATAGCCGATTCTAGGCGTGCCGAGAGACCCGGCGCCTATAATCCACGTGATAGCTCGATCGAACTGGAGTCGCTCATGGGCAAAGGCGATCTGCGCACTCGGCGCGGCAAGATCTATAACGGCAGTCATGGCAAAACACGACCCGGCCGGGCCAAGAAAAAGAAAAATGAGCCCGCAAAGCTCATGACCAGGTTGAAGTAGGCAAAGCTCGTCGCGGCACAAGGGGCCGCGGAGGCACTCAGGAGCCGGGGCGCCCCGGCTTTTTTGTCGGATCAGCGTCAATGGCTCGAACCGTCGCCTGCCTGCTGATGATCGCCGCAGTCCTCGGTTGTTCGCCCAAGCTCGACTGGCGCGAGGTGCGATCGGCGGCTGACGTCTACGCGGTCTCCCTGCCGGGCAAGCCGCAGGTTGTCACACGCGATGTCGAGTTGCCGCTTGCAACGGGACCGCAGAAGGTTTCAATGACAATGACCTCAGCTGGTGTCGGGGCGACGATGTTTGCGGTCGGAGTGGCGCATTTGCCGGCGGCCGTGCCGCCGGACGCCGCGGCGCTGCAGGCGTCGATGGCGTTCTTCCGCGATGGACTGCTGCGCAACATCGGCGCGCGCGGTGCCGACACGGAAACCACGCCACCATCCGGAAGAATCGGCTCTGCGACCCTGCGCTCTTCAACCGCATTCGAGGCCCAGGGGCAACTCGCCCGCCCGGGGGAAAAGCCCGAACCCGCGCGGCTTGCGGCGCGCATCTATGTCGTCGATGATCGCCTATATCAGGTCGTAGCCATGGGCCGTGTGTCCGACTTGCCCGACCATGAAATCGAGACGTTCTTCACTTCGTTCCGACTGACCTCCCGCTAGTCCCGCTCCGCGAGGAACTATGAAACTCGAAAACCCGCATACCGGCACCACGCTTTCCCTGGATGAGTGGTGGATGCCCTTTACCGCCAACCGCCACTTCAAGGCGGCGCCGCGTCTACTCGCCAAGGCCGACGGAATGTTCTACTGGACACCGGACGGGCGCGAGATCCTGGACGGAACCGCCGGCCTGTGGTGTGTCAATGCCGGCCACAACCGCAAGCCGATCGTCGAAGCGATCGCGCGCCAGGCGGCGACGATGGACTACGCGCCACCGTTCAACCTTGGCCATCCGGTCGCCTTCGAAGCGGCGACCGCGGTCGCGGCAGTGGCGCCGGCTGGAATGCAGCATGTATTTTTCGTCAACTCCGGCTCCGAAGCCGCCGATACCGCGATGAAGATGGCGATCGCGTATCACCGCGCCCGCGGTGAGCCGGCGCGCCGCATCATCATCGGCCGGGAGCGCGGTTATCACGGCGTGAACATCGGCGGCACGATGGCCGGCGGCATTCCGGGCAACCGCAAGGCCTACGGGGCGTTGATGGCAGGTGTCGATCACCTGCGTTCGACGCACGACCTGGCACGCAACGCGTATTCCAAGGGACAACCCGCGCACGGGGCCGAGTTCGCGGATGAACTCGAGCGCATCATCGCGTTGCACGACGCGTCCAACGTGGCCGCGGTGATCGTCGAGCCGATGGCCGGCTCTGCCGGCGTGCTGGTGCCGCCGCAGGGTTATCTGGAAAAGTTGCGCGCCATTTGCGACAAGCACGGCGTGCTGCTGATTTTCGACGAAGTGATCACCGGTTTCGGGCGCCTGGGTGCGCCGTTTGCGGCGCATCGCTTCAATGTCAAGCCCGATCTGCTCACCTGCGCCAAGGCGATCAACAATGCCGCGGTGCCAATGGGCGCGGTCATCGCGCGCAACGAGATCCACGACGCGATCGTCAATGCGGCGCCGGAGGGCGCGATCGAATTTCTGCACGGGTACACATACTCCGGTCATCCGCTCGCGTGCGCGGCCGCGGTCGCAACCCAGAAGCTGTTCGCCGAGGAGAAACTTTTCGAGCGCGCCCGTTCGATGGAGCCGCATTTCGAGGCGGCGCTGCACTCGTTGCGCGGCGCACGCCACGTGATCGATATCCGCAACATCGGGCTGGTGGGCGGGGTTGAGCTGGAGCCGCGCGCCGGTGCCCCCGGGCGGCGCGCCGTGGATGCGCACGTCAAGTGCTTCGAAGCCGGCGTCTTGGTGCGCTTCACCGCCGACATCCTCGCGTTGAGCCCGCCGCTCATCATCGAGCGCGCGCAGATCGAGCGCATCGTCGAGACGATTCGTACCGTGCTGAAGACGCTCGAGTAGTCGCACGCAGGTGACGTCAGCCGCCCGATCGCGCCTGACGTTGTTCGCCACCGCCATGGTCGCGACGTCGACCGTGCAGGACGCGACGCAATTGCCGTTCGCGCCCGAGCGGTTGTTCCAGCTCGTGGCGTTCCTCGCCGTGCGTGGCGCGTGGGTCGCGCGCGAGCAACTTACCGCACTGCTCTGGCCCGAACTGCCGTCGGACGCAGCGCGCCGCAATCTGCGCAAGCTGATCTTCCGTGCCCAGCGCCATCCCTGGTTTGGCGCCGAAGTACGTACCGATGCGCTGCGCTGGCAGGTCGAGTCGGATCTGGCAGATTTTGATGCTGCCGTGGCACGTGCCGATTGGGCGCGTGCGGTCGAAGGTTACGGCGGTGTTTTCCTCGACGGCATGGAGAACGCGGCGAGTTCGGCGTTTGCCGAATGGCTTACGTTCGAACGCACCCGGCTTGCCGCGGCGTTTCGCGATGCTGCAGCAAGGCGCTGCGAGGAACTGCGCACCGACGCCGGCGCACGTGCCGACGTTGCGAGCCGGTGGTTGCTGCATGATCCGTTCGATGAGGATGCGCTGGTCGTTCTTGTCGAAGCACTGCGCGCAAGCGAACGCGCCGCCGCAGCGGCACGCGCCCAGCAGCAGTTCGTCCAGCGGCTGACCGACACGCTCGCGGTTGCGCCATCGGCGCGCGTGCTGGCGCTTGTGGCTGCTCCCGGACCGCAGCAAGCGGTGCGCACCGGCGCGACCAAAGTGCCGGCGACGGCAGATCTGATCGGCCGGCGCGCGGAGATCCAGACGCTCGCCAGTCTGCTCGAGCGGCCCGAGTGCCGGCTGCTCACCGTCATCGGACCAGGCGGAATCGGCAAGAGCCGGCTCGCACGCGCGGCGATCGTGCGCGTGGCGCCGCGTTACGCCGACGGCGTGCATTGGATCGGTCTCGAAGACCTCGCCGATATCACGCAAGTTGCATGGCGTATCGCCGGTGTCATCGGCGCCGACATCGCCGGCGCCGTCGATCCGGTCGAGCGAGTGATCGAAGGCCTGCGCGCACAGCGCACGCTGCTGATCCTCGACAACTCGGAACATCTGGCCGATCTGCCTGCGTTCGCAGCACGGCTGCTCGACGTTTGCCCCGGCGTGCAACTGCTCGCGACCTCGCGCGCGCGCCTCGAAGTCGGCGGCGAATGGCTGTTGCCGCTCGATGGTCTGCCCGTCCCCGACGAGGACGAGACCGAGGCCGAGATCTTGCGCGCGTTCGATGCGGTGCGTTTGTTCGAGGAGCGCGCCTTTGCTGCGGCACCGGCCTTCGCGTCGACCGACAGCGTCGCCGACGTGGCGCGCCTCGTGCGCCTGGTCGAAGGCATGCCACTCGCGATCGAACTGGCGGCAGCTTGGGTTCGGGTGCTGCCGGTGCGCGAGATCGCGGACGAAATCGCGCGCTCGCTCGATCTGCTCGAGCGCGCTGCACCCGGACTGCCGGACCGGCAAAAGAGCGTGCGTGCGAGTTTCGCCCATTCGTGGCGCTTGCTCTCTTCGCGCGAACAGGCGGCGCTTGCGCGTTTGTCCGTGTTTACCGGTTCGTTCACGCGTGCCGCGGCGGCCCAGGTCGGCGACGCGGAGTTGCCGATATTGGCCGGCCTTGTCGATCGCTCGCTGTTGCGGGCCGACGGCGCAGGGCGGTTCTCCTTTCACGCCCTCATGCACCAGTGCGCGCGCGAACGGTTGCACGCCGATCCCGCAGGCGCCGCCGCGCAGCGCCAACGTCACACCGAGTTTTTTTTCCAGCTGCTGATGCGCCAGGTCGCGCCGGGGATCGGCAGCAAAGGCGTATTGCAGGAAATCGAGTTCTGGCTCGCCGACTGTCGACTCGCGTGGAGCTGGCTGAGCGACCGGTGCAGCCAACCCGAGTCGCTGGCACGCCTGGACGCGATGACGGAGCCGGAAAACAAGAAGGTCAATGAGGACGCGCGAGGCAGTCTCTCGAAGTTCCTGGACGAACGGAATCATGATCAACTGCATCCGCGCTACCTGACATACAATTATGAGGCGACCGCCGTCTTCTTCAAAAGCAATCGAGGCGAGGATCTACTCGCGGTGCGCGAACGCTTCAAGAGCCTGCTGCGGGATCGACTCGACAAGACGATGGCAGAGCTCGAGAGCTTGCCGGTGGCGAAGGCCGTCTTGCGCAATCCGCTGGAGCTTCTCGTCGAGAGGATCCTGAGCATCGCTCTCCGCTTGCGCTACCCCTGGGCTCCCGACTATACGGAGGACTCTCAGAAGCAACGGCTGGAGGCGCTAATCAAAGACGGCGATACGAAGGACCGCATCTTTGCTGTCCTCGAGGATATCGAGCGGACAGTTTTTGTCCGGAGTGGGAACTGATCCCAGCTGCGGAAGCTGGCGATGCGTTGAATCCAGTACTGAGGTCGAACATGAAAAACCGTCTTCTCTACAGTGAGCTCCGCGAATCGAAGTATGGCAGTGAGCTCGCAGACAGCCTTGACGACATTTATAAGCAAGGAAGGACGATCTGGGAAGAGCAGGTCCATCGTACCCATACAGACCATACATGGCATCATTACGAGCAGGTGGAAGTA
>Ga0137409_10005185_pt1 | contig 13614 bp, 11 predicted proteins | sample CZODoug1_16funga_FD_122059 | JGI IMG/M metagenome (GOLD analysis project Ga0137409, IMG submission 122059) | Vadose zone soil fungal communities from Angelo Coast Range Reserve, California, USA - CZODoug1_16fungal (Hybrid Assembly) | ecosystem: Environmental > Terrestrial > Soil > Vadose zone...
AAGAATTGCCCGATACGTTATCGATCACCTGCCCGAAGATGGCGTCACCTGGTACGACCTGGTTGACGAAGGAGTCCACTTTCGCAATCGCGATACGGCCGCCGCCGCGATCATGGCGGGCGGGTTGCTGCGCCTGTCTGAATTGACTAAGGACAAGACGACGGCTGGTGATTATCGCCGGCAAGCTGAGCGGATCGTACAATCACTAATTGATCGTTACTTGACGCCGGTTAGCGCCGGCGATCAGACGCCTCCCGGTGTTTTGCGACACGGATCGGTTACGCGGCCCAGCGACGTCAATCTCGTCTATGGCAATTATTATTTGCTCGAAGATTTGCTTTGGCTAGACGAGCACAAGAAGAATTGATTCATTGAACCATTGGTTCATTTGTTCATTAACAGATTGATTTATTGGTCGCGCTTGGTAGAACGAACCAATGAACCAATGGATCAATGAACCAATCCAGAATTGAAAGGGGTAATCATGAGTACGCAGATGAAAGAAACAAAGGATCAATTGATCTTTCGGCATACCAACAGACAGAAAGGTCGACACACTTCGATCACGCCGGCCAACAGCGCAATGAAGCATCTGGTTTACGGCCGCGTGATACTCGATCAGGAAGTACCCTCGGTTACATTTTCAACCGGGGCTCTCGAGTCGGGGCTGATCTGCCTGGCAGGCGAGTGCACCATCAAGGCCGACGGCCAGACGAACAAAATTGGCCGGTATGATTCGATCTATTTGCCGCGTGATACCAACGTCGAAATCAGAACAGACACTTCAGTTGATTTAGTTGAGTGTGCCGCGGAAGTCGAAAATAAATATCCACTTCAGGTCGTAAAGTATACGGATGTCGAAAAGGACCCATCGCTGAAATTCAAGACCGGCGGTCCTTCGACTACTCGCACCGTCAACATTACGCTGGGAAAAAATGTTGAAGCGGGACGCATCCTCGCCGGTTTTACGACCTCCGAACCGGGCCACTGGACCAGTTGGCCGCCGCACGAACATGCTGCGATCCTCGAGGAGCTTTACGTTTATTACGACATGCCGGCGCCCTCCTTCGGCGTGCAATTTGTTTACACGAATCCGGACGAACCCGAGTTCGTCGGTATTGTGCGAGACGGCGACGCGGTGATCATGCCCAAGGGTTTTCACCCTAACGTTTCTGTGCCCGGTCATCCGATCAATTTTGTGTGGATGATGGCCGCGCATCGCGAGGTTGAAGACCGGCAATTCGGAGTTGTGACCGTGCAACCAGGATTCGATCAAGGTGGAAGTGGACTCGAGGCGAGCCGGAAGTAGTGGCACAGACTTCAGTCTGTGTTCCTCGAGACGAAGGGGGGAGAGTTCGTGTCCAAACTCAAGTTGAATAATCGTGACAACCTAAGCTTAAACGCAAAGGACGCAGAAGGCTTCGCAAAGGTCGCAGAGGAAAACCTCTGCGTTCCTCTGCGAAAACCTCTGCGTCCTTTGCGGTTGATCAGATCTTCACCATCCCTCAATCTGTTTGGCCTTGCGTTCCTTCTTATCATTTCAGCGCTCACTGTTTCTGCGCAACGAAAGCCAACCGAAGCAACCCGCCCGGTGGTCGTCATGCCGGCGCAATCCCTGAACGACCTGAAAGAAAAACTAAAGCCCGGCAACAAAACTGAAGAACTAATTGACAGCGCCGGAATGGAGTTACGCGTAGCGGTACAGCACGAAAACAACAAAACGGGGGCGGCGGCCGAACTGCATGACGCGTCCGACGATGTCTACTATGTGCTGGAAGGATCGGCGACCCTCGTGCTCGGCGGAAAACTAGCCGCGCCCAAAGAGATCGAGCCAGGGGAATGGCGCAGTCCGAAAATCATCGACGGCAAAACTTTTGAAATCACCAAAGGCGATCTGGTGGTCGTGCCGCGCGGCACGCCGCACCAACGCAGCACCGCTAACAAAGATTTCACGATGATCCTTATCAAGATTTATGAGGACCCGCTAAAACCTGGGGCGCCAAAGCCAAGTGGGCTGAGCCAGAAACCATGAAGGAAGACATCATCGCCGCCGAACAAGCTGCGGCAGACCCGAAGTCGTTGAGCGAGGTTGGACCGCCATCGGTCGCGGGCTCAAGTCTGGCGGCGGCGGCCGTGACTGCCGGCGAGGCGATAAATGCGCGCGTCGGGCGTTATCGATGGGTGATTTGCGGATTGCTCTTCTTTGCCACCACCATCAACTATGTCGACCGGCAGGTTCTGGGACTGCTTTCCAAGGATCTGCAAGCAGCCCTTCATTGGACCGAGCTTGATTACGGCAACATAGTAGCCGCCTTTAATGCGGCCTACGCTCTCGGACTGCTGGCGGCCGGACGCCTGATGGATCGCTTCGGCACGAAGATCGGTTATTCCGTAGCGCTCTCAGTTTGGAGTCTGGCGGCGATGGCCCACGCCCTCGCCAGTTCCGCGTTTGGTTTCGGAGTCGCGCGGGCCGCGCTGGGGGCAGGAGAGGCCGGCAATTTTCCGGCAGCCATCAAGACAGTAGCCGAGTGGTTTCCCAGAAAGGAACGCGCCCTGGCAACCGGCATTTTCAACTCGGGCTCGAATGTCGGCGCCATTGTCGCACCGCTCGCCGTCCCGTACATTGCCACACACTTTGGCTGGCAATGGGCTTTCATAATCACCGGCGCTATCGGTTTGGTGTGGCTCGCTTTCTGGATACCTCTCTATGCGCGACCCGAGTTACACCCGCGAGTCAAAAAAGCAGAACTCGCTTACATCCAGAGTGATCCGCCGGATTCACCGGCCGCCAAAATTCCCTGGGTGCAGTGGATTCCTTACCGCCAGACTTCGGCGTTCGCTATTGGAAAAGCCCTGACTGATCCTATCTGGTGGTTTTATCTTTACTGGGTGCCGCCATTCCTGAGACAGAATCACGGACTTGATCTGACCACGATCGGTCCGCCGCTGATCGCCATCTACATCATTGCAGACATTGGCAGCATCGGCGGTGGCTGGCTTTCCTCGAGTCTGATCAAGCGCGGGTGGACGATCAATCGCGCCCGTAAGACGGCAATGTTGATCTGCGCTCTGCTGGTAACGCCGATAGTTTTTGTTTCCGGCGTTAAGAGCCTGTGGCTGGCGGTCGGTCTGGTGGGACTGGCGGCGGCAGCGCACCAGGGATGGTCGGCGAATATTTTCACGCTGGCCTCGGACATGTTTCCGCGGCGCGCGGTCGGTTCGGTCGTGGGCATTGGCGGCATGGCCGGCGCGTTCACCGGCTCCACGATGGCCGTCATTGTCGGCTACATACTACAAGTGACCGGGGGCAATTATAGAATCCCGTTCATCATTGGCGGGACTGCTTATTTGACGGCACTGCTCATAATTCACTTGCTGGTCCCCAGGATCGAACCAATCGAAGATGTCGAGCACGTTCCGGCCAGGCCGCTCTCGATCGGAACGATCGTCGGCTTCGGATTCATGGGCATCATCTTTGGCTCGTTTGCCGGTTGGTGCACGGGGATACTGTCGAGAGTGTCAGGCCCGCATCTGCTGGAGTACATGGCTCTCGGGGCGCTCGTCGGATCGATCGTAGGTGTGATTAGCGGCCTGATTATTACCAGCTCCGGCGCGAGAGTCAGGACTTAAGCTGTCCGACAAACTTCAGTTTGTCGTTATCGTCAGAAATAGCGCCTTTGGAGGGCAACGACAAACTGTGAAGTTTGTCGGACATTGTCATGAGCGTCCTTGATTCGTTCAGACTCGACGGCCAGGTCGCGCTGGTCACCGGCGCTTCAACCGGGTTGGGCCGTGGCGTCGCAATTGCGCTCGCGGAAGCAGGCGCTGACGTTGCTTGTCACGGCAATACGCACGCGCCCGATGCAACTTGCGAAGCCGTCAACAAAAAAGGTCGAAAAGCGTTTGGGCTAACCGGTGACCTGGGTGATCGCGCGACACCGCGAACGCTGATTGACAACACGATCGCTCACTTCGGGCGGCTCGATATTCTGGTTAACAATGCCGGCACGATTCGCCGCGCGCCCGCGACCGAATACTCGGAAGAAGATTGGGCGACCGTCATCGAGGTGAATCTTTCCAGCGTCTTTCGCCTGGCTCAGCTAGCCGGTCGCCACATGATTGAACGCGGCGGCGGCAAGATCCTCAATATCGCTTCGCTGCTGTCGTTTCAGGGCGGTGTCACTGTCCCGGCATACGCGGCTTCGAAAGGCGGCGTCGCCCAATTGACCAAGGCACTCGCGAACGAATGGGCCGCCAGGGGAGTCAACGTCAATGCGATCGCTCCGGGTTACATGCGCACCGACAATACGCGCGCCCTGCAACAGGATGAGACGCGCAACCGGCAGATATTGGAACGAATTCCCGCCGCGCGTTGGGGCGAGCCCAGTGACCTGGGCGGTGCGGCCGTGTTTCTGTGTTCAGCGGCCAGCGACTATATCAACGGTCACGTGCTTCTGGTTGATGGTGGTTGGATGGGAAGGTGAGAAGTGTCCGACCAGCCTGCGGAGCAGGCAACAGCATAAAGCCTGGGGTGAAGCGTAGCGGAACCCCAGGTGGGCATCAACAACGAATCATAAGCCCGCGAAGGCGGGCGGCAGAGTGTTCGTTTGTGGAGCGACGATTTATGAAGTTCAGCACGTTGATGATGTGTTCACGCTGTCGCCCACTTCGCGGGCTCCGAATCTTTTCTTAACCAGTTCCTGGGGCTTACGCCCCCAGGCTTTTATGCTGACGCCTGCTCCGCAGGCTAAGGAAATTACATGTTGAGGCTGGGAATCTGGTTATCGTTATTCGCGCTGTTGTTTGTGCCCGCCGTGAGGCCATGTCAGGCGCAGCCCGCTCGCTCATCCACACCCGACAGCATCGAAACTTCATCGTTCGACAAGGAAGTCAACGACTTTTTCACGCAGGAGATGACTGCCCACCTCAACGAGATCAAATCTTACGATCCAGCTCCCGACAAAATCTTTGGCGCTGGCACGACGGGCGAATACACCTGGGGCAGCTTTATGAACTCAGTCGGAGCGTATGCCGCTTTGACTGAGAGAAGCAGGCTCGGCGGACACGATCTCGCCCGCGAGGTGGGCCAGGTTGGTTTACTCGAATACCGTTTGAAGGGAACGCGTTTCTCGCAATTGTACGGAGTGCTGGGGCTGCGGTTTTTCGGCCGTGACCTGGATACCAATCCGGTTTGGCAGAGTCTCAATGAAGAACAGCGGGCGCAGTGGCGACGCTTCCTCGACATTTCCGCCTTCTACGATCCAAAAACACAACAGGTTATTAACCTACCGGAAAACTATCTGGGCGTGGCAGCCCGCATCGCCAGTGCCAGTTATCAACTCGGCCTGCTCAAAGATCGGGCTTTGGTTGACGGCGTAATCACGCGTGCGGCCAGGCCTTTCCTGAACCAGGGTATTTACTCGGACGATGCGCCGCCCACGGGTCGCTTCGATCGCTACTCAAACGAATACGCGCGCTTTGTCTGGGAAGCTGCGGAAGCTGCTGACCGGAAAGACATTCTCGACGCGGTCCGGCCTTCTCTAAAAGAGCAGATGCGCTTGTGGTGGGATCTGGTCCTGCCCGACGGTTACGGATATGCGTGGGGCCGCAGCATGGGTGTCGTTAGTTACATGGACACGCTCGAGATCGTCGGCTTTCTCGCTGCGCATGCGGAATTCCGGCCGGCGCCGCTGGAACAGTTGGCGAGCGCTTATTACCAGGCGTGGCGCTGGCTACGACATGACTATAATGACAAGGCGCACGTCCTTTCCGTTTTTGCTTTCGGGCGTGGCAACTATTCCTACATCACTCGCGACCGCGAATGGCAACAGACGATAAATTTTTTTGGCAAGGGCGCGCTGGCCCATGCGCGATTCGTGGAAGCGCTCAAACGCGAGCAAGTATCAACCTTTCCGGCTGAGGTTGTGCGGCCGGACGTGGCGCGCTTTGTGTTCTTTCGTTACGGTGATCGGCCAGCAGGAGTCTGGCTCGTCCGACAAGGGTCGATGTATTTCACCCTGCCGATCACCACAGGCACTAAGCCGGGCATCGCCGACTATCTACCTGCTCCGCATGGTCTGGCCGGATTCGCGAACCCGGTCGAACAAGTCTACCCGTCGCTCGTTCCATTCCTGCAACTTGCCGACGGCCGGACGCTGGTAACAACCGATGGCGCAGATGAAATCGAACCGGGCGTTGATGGCAAGTCTTTGCGTGTCGCTTGGCGACGCTGGGCACTCCTCGATAAGAAGGCGGGAGAATTGATCGATCCGCATATCACCAGCGAGGTGGTTTGGCGCATCGACGGATCGACGCTGACACGTGACGAAACTTTAAGATCAGAGGAAGACATTACCTTGCACCGTTGGTGGGTTGCCGTGCCCAGCACACTCAATCGCGACATGCCGTTAGCGGGTTCGGAGCGGCAGGATCTCCTAAGGGACGAGAATTCAGGCCTCTTGGTGACCGTCAAGGCCGACTGGCCAGTGGGCATTTCGGCTTGGGCGCCGGGCGATGGCGCACTTGGCCGAGGAGCACGCCGACCGGTGCTGCTTCATTTGATTTACGAATCGCCGCATTTGCACCTGCCGGCCAAGCAGGACATGCACTGGCGCATGACGATCAAATTCCAGAAGATTCTGTGACCGTAGTTCGATCGCGTTTCGTATTTCGGAATGATCAAACCTGAAAGAAACGACTATGTCAGCTATCGAACAGATAAAAGCAAAACACACGGACTGGAGCAGCATTCCGGTCGAACAATTGGAGCCGGGCATTGAGCGACAAATGATCGTCGGGGAAAACCTGATGATCTGTCGCCTGCGCATTGGGGCGAACGTCGTAACTCCGGCGCATGGTCATCCTCACGAACAATTAACAATCATCGAACGCGGTCGCGTGCTCTTTACGATTGGCAACGAACAACGCATCGCTCAAGCCGGTGATGTACTCCACTTTCCGCCGGGCACGTGGCACGGGGCGACAATGCTCGACGAGGAAGTGATTCTGGTTGACATCTTCTCGCCGATACGAGAAGACTTCCTGACCTGAAGCGTTGGCGTGGGGGGATGATTGGGACGGGACCTACCCGAGCTTGAGTTGGCGGAAATAATTTGAGTCTTAATATTAAATCCAAAGATAAATGCCGCTGGGATCTTCTAAGCCTGGGCGAAGTGATGCTGCGGCTGGATCCCGGTGAAGGCCGCATCCATACGACTCGTAACTTCCAGGTCTCGGAGGGCGGCGGCGAATACAACGTAGCCCGCGGCCTGCGTCGTTGTTTCGGGATGGAGACAAGCATCGTCACCGCACTCGCCGAAAATCCCGTCGGCCGGCTGGTGCAGGATCTCATTTATCAAGGGGGCGTCGATCAATCACACATCAAATGGATTGACTTTGATGGTGTGGGCCGCAGTGTTCGCAATGGATTGAATTTTACCGAGCGCGGTTTTGGTCTAAGGGCCGCCCTCGGTTGTTCCGATCGTGGCCATACAGCGGTTTCACAACTGAAGCCTGGTGACATTGATTGGGAAAGAATTTTCGGCGACGAAGGCGTCCGCTGGTTTCATACGGGCGGAATCTTTTGCGCCCTCTCCGAGACGACGCCACAGGCGGCCCTCGAAGCAATGACAGCCGCCCGGAGACATGGAACGATCATTTCGTATGACCTGAATTACCGTGCTTCGCTTTGGAAAAGCATCGGCGGACCGGCCCGTGCGCGTGCTGTCAACCGCGAACTGGCGCCTTTAATAGACGTCATGCTGGGCAATGAAGAAGATTTCACCGCCGCTTTAGGGCTTGAGGTAGAGGGTTTGGACCTGAATCGGCAACATTCAAAACTCGAGCCGGGTAACTTTCAGAAAATGATTGAGCGCGCCATTCGCGAGTTTCCCAATTTCCAGGTTGTTGCCACTACGTTGCGCCATGCTCGAACGGCAACGGTGAACGACTGGGGCGCGGTCTGCTTTGCTGAAGGGCAATTCTATCAAGCGGCCACTCGAGAGAACCTGGAGATTTTGGATCGGGTTGGTGGCGGTGACTCTTTCGCTTCGGGATTGATCTATGGTTTGCTCCAGGGCAGGGGACCACAGTGGGCAGTCGATTGCGGGGCTGCGCATGGTGTGCTGGCAATGACGACTCCCGGTGACACGACAATGGCCACGCTGAGCGAAGTTGAAAAAGTGATGAAAGGCGGCACTGCACGAGTGGACCGCTAGTTTTTTGGAGTGCGGCGACTAGTCGCCGCCTTCGAAAGCGCTGATCAGTCAGCGCACTCCAAATTATGAACAAGAGGGAAGTCCTAAAACGCATCCGTGATACGGGATTGATTCCGGTCGTGCGGGCCGAGTCGTCCGACCAGGCGCTGCGCGCGGTTGCGGCGCTAAAGGCCGGCGGCTTGGATGTTCTCGAAGTAACTATGACCGTTCCCGGCGCGATTGACGTGATCAAGACCTTGGCCGCGGAGTACGGGGCGGAAACATTGATTGGAGCAGGCACCGTACTCGATCCGGAAACGGCTCAAGCCTGCATTCAGGCTGGGGCGCAGTTCATCGTCAGTCCGGCACTCAACGAAGAAACGATCGCGTTCTGCCGCGAGCAGGACGTGGCGGGTTTTCCCGGGGCTTTGACACCGACTGAAGTGGTGCGAGCCTGGCAAGCCGGAGCTGACGCTGTGAAAGTCTTTCCCGCCGGCGCAGTCGGTGGCGCCAGCTACCTAAGGGCCTTAAAAGCTCCGCTGCCACAGATCGAATTAATTCCAACCGGCGGAGTTTCTCTAAAAACGGCGGCCGAGTTCATCAAGGCCGGAGCGCTGGCCCTCGGTGTCGGCGCCGACCTAGTCGATCCCCAAGCCTTGCGCGAAGGCAACAGCACATTGATCACCGAGCGCGCGCGTCAGTTTCTTCAGATTGTGCAACTGACCCGGACCTCAGACGCGTGACGGAATATCCCTTTCACGCGCAAGCAGGGGACTTGGTAGTTTTAGTTGACCACCCCTGTGTTAGTGCTACTTGACCAGAGCCCATGCCAAAATCGCCTTAAATACTCCTATATTGTGTGCGTCTGATAATATATATTATGTCCAAATGTGTCAAGAACTTTTCACCCCGTTGATTATTTTCAACCGTAGGGTTACGTAAATCTTAGTACATCTATTACGTAAAAGTGTTTTCGCCGGTTAGGTTGAAGTGTTACGTAATTAGCTTGGGGTACATGGACTTGTTGGCACGATTTTCTTGGCTCGCCGCATATTCCCATCAGCGTCCACGGCAGTTGCGAAGGAAACAGATTAGTTGGTTCGCGTCCTGCGAGGTTTCCGTTGTTCAGAAAACCGGATGCGCCCTCAAAGATGTCATTTTGCCTTGATGAGAGGTAGACCGAGATTTGTTGGGACCTGGTTACCTCCGATAATTTCAATCAGCCTTCGATTGATGACCTGGTTTATCCTCTGCTTCGGCGCTCTCGGTGCAAAGGTTCGTGTTGACTTCCTCAAGTAAAACCGAAACGCCATCATTTGCGTGTTGCGATTGCCTGCATAAAATATCGCCGGCAAGTCGGATTCTGTCTCAAAATTTTGCTGAACGGCGAGTCGATCGATTAGATAGGTGACGTAGATTTTCAGACGCGCTTGTTCCTTTGAATGTTTCAGATACGCATCGATTATCTCATCGGCTGATTGTCCATATCTTTGGAGGTCTCTACGGATGATGCCAAACGTCTGGGTTACCTCGTGATGATCAACCTTATGCAGATTGAACGAAAGAAGAAATAAGAAATCAGTTGCGTTTGATGTGGCTTGTCTTCTAAATACTTGGTCTATGGCCTTCAGCCGTACGGGTTTGCCTGTCTCGTCGCCGTAAAACAGGCCGCCGCTATAATCCAGTGACACAATGTCGTATGGCCATTGAGGTTGCTTACCATAGGCGTCGGCGCCTTCGATGAGAATCTGATCAATATCGCCGCGTAGCAGTGTGAGTTTTTGCGAAATTCCGAACCGAAAGGCGTTTACAAGTAACTCGTTCTGGGTTATCCATTCACATCCTGCTTCCCCGCGTTCAACAGCGGTGATTCGTTCGAGTAACGGGATACCATTGCCGCACGTCTTCAAGAGACGACGAGGGCAAGCCAAAATAACTCAAACGATCGAGGCGGGGCTTTAGATACTTCTGAATTGCCTCACACTGCAAATCTCGAACTACCTGTTTATTACCAGTAAACCTTTGAGGATGCTTTAACACTATAGGCCTTGCCGCAAAGCCTGATGGATTTTGCGTATTAGGGAGCGGAAACGCTGAGGCTCCTGGCGAAATTCCTCTCTGAGAACCTGCACCATAGTCTCATAAACTGCAGTCGCTCCTGAGTTCATTTTCAATTCTTTGCTTATATCAACAAACGCAACCTTCCCTGCTCCATTGGTCTTCAAGCGACGCTTCAGCTGTTCGGCTTTTCGGATTACGGTTTTGGCTTTTTTGATTACCTTTTCGTTCGGCTTCTTGCCCTGTGATTGCTTAAGGCGCTTGGTTAGGTCTTGGAGCATTTTTTCCACCTGATATTCCTTGTCCTCCTTTAGTTCCTTTTCCACTTGCCCCGTTTGAAGTTCCTGCTCCGTTTCCGAAACAAGTTCCTGTCCCTTCGCAACCATTTCCACAAAGCGATGCTGTTGACTCTCGAGCGACGCATACTTGTTTAGAGTCTTTGCAATGTCTCGGCAAGCTTTGTAAAGACGACCGCGCGCTGAAGAGTCCTCAAAGTTATCTCGGTCCGACGTGGGTGTGATTTCCGTATCGAGAACATGAATCTCACCGAAGAAATAGAAAGCGCGCTCTGGCGCCGTGTCCCAGAAAGTTCTCCTGACTAGGGCCGTGTCCCCTATCGTAAAGTTAAACATCCTGTAGCGTAGACCGCTATTTGGATGCCGTTGCGTCTTTTCGTCTGCCATCGTTTCGAGAAATTGTCCCTTTTCAGTGTTCTGACAGGACCATGCAAATGCAATCAGTTGGTCTGAATCGGGCGCAAACACCGGGATGAATTCGGGGCGTGCCGCTTTTAGCAAGAAAGGTTTATAGATTGGTGAACCATTTAGTAGCAATGGCACCTCCAGGAAGCGCTTATCAACTTGTTTTAATCGCTCACTAATTTCTTCACCGTACGAAAAGTCCGGATCAAAAGGTACCGGAACAGTCTGTTTTAGATAGGGTCTAATCATCTCGAGATCCAGCAAATCACTGGCATCGGGATGTACAGAATGAAGTTCCACGACTGTGTAATGGGCCTCGGTATCTTCGTTACCTTCGCTAATCTGACTGTACTCTTGGAGAAGAGCTTCTAATGGTGGATTTCTATCGTCTTTCAGTCGTTTGAACATACCCGCAGCGTCGATCTCGACTTGATAGCTTTTATGCTCACCCAACTTCGACGATCGAACGATAAGACGATCGCACGCACTTATGGCTGAGAATTTCCCAATTCCTCGAAACCCTGCATGCACCCCAACCTCTTTTGCGGAAAAACCAAGATACCGATAGCGACGCATTGTTTCTCTCGACATTCCCATGCCCTTATCAGCGATGATAATTGAGGGAGCCGTGGCAGTAATCTCAACAGGGTCGAGCGGCGTTGAAGGCTTGCGTGTTCGGTACCCGGCTAAGGAGTCGTACGCGTTCTGGACGAATTCCCGAAGGATGTGTCTACGGTCAGGATAGAGACCCTGGCTGACAGCTTCCAGTACAGAACCGTACGCAAAATACTCGTTCCGTTTACTAATGACTCGAGAGGCCATGTTCGTACCTCCGAAGGGTAGAATCTGAAATTATGCTGTTACCTAAGAGAATCCGTATAGGGCTTTGTGAGCGCACACTCAGTCTCAGTTTTGTTTGGCGCAGTTAAGCAACTGCGGAACGTCTTCCCGTGCGAGAAACGGGAAATTGGTGGTCATCACCCATTGAAACCAGTTCAGAATCAGCTGAAAAGTTTTCTTTCTCCTGTTCATTAACTGGGCGCAATCTGAACGCTTCCTCGAAGTTTGCTGCCTCATCGATCTTCTTTCTCAACCCTTCGTAAGGTGGAAAAGCACCGCCAAATCCAATTACGCGTCGAGCACGGGCTATCAGGTTGAGGTAATCTTCCGTCCAGCCGTTTTGCCTCGCCACATATACATTTTTCTCCAGAGATTGAAGGGGCTCAAATCGCATCGGGTAGGCCACCACGCCCCAATTCAAAAGGTCCCTCACGCGCTGGAAGAAATCGTGAGGTGTATCGGTGAAGTTATGAAGAACGTAAACCATCATGTTTCGTTTTCTAAAGCCTGCCTCGCCCAAAAGCCGGACTGCCCGTTCCATGGCGCGACGGAAACTAGTATTAAACGTGTCATAAGCCATGCGGACTGGAGCGATCTTGATTCCGCTGAGCCTTTCGGCAACTTCCTCAGTTACAAGGCGAGCATCAATTCCCTGGTTGAAATCCACAATTAGATTCCGCTCCCTAATCTCTTCCAAGATTTCACGCCAGTTCGGCGTGCCAAAGAAGTTGTTATCCCAAAAAATGATTTTGTTGAACCGGTGGTCCAATAAGGGAATAAAACTATTTCTGGCTGACTTGACCGGTTCAATTGCAGGCACCGCGCAGAATTTACACTTGCGAATACAGCCGCGGGATGTAAAAACCAGATTCGCCGTCCATTCAGGGATTGAATCGTAGTCAGGGACAACTGAGTCAAGCGCATCATCCGTGCCGACGAATACCTCATCCGCGCCTGATTGCTTCGCGTGCTCTGGCATCAGAGAGGCGTAAATCCCTCCGAGGCGTACTTTCGCGCGCGGAAAAAGTTTCTTGGTATACGCGAAACCTTCTCCCGCCAACGCGCCAACGCCGACGGCGCTCACGAGCGGACGCGGCATCGAGTGGAACCCGGTGGTGACCGGAGACGGGCAATCGGTCGCGTTCATCAGCGCCGTGATCCGCTCGTTGACCCCGGGTATCAGGGCGGCGGTGTTTACCGGCACCAGCGTCCCGGAATCGTCGTCCATGAGCCCTTCGCGACGGAGGTACCGGAGGAACGTCCTCGCTGCCGCGAGCTTGCGCGCGGCTGAGATTTCTTCGAATGTGCGGCCGTCGCCCTCCAGCACAGCTTGCTCACCGGTCAGTTGCTGCCAGCGCTTGATGACGACATCGACGTACTTCGGATCGATCTCCATGCCGAGGCAGACGCGCTCGGTTAATTCCGCTGCCGCGAGCGTGGTGCCGCTGCCGAGGAACGGCTCATAGACCGACTCTCCACGTCGCGTGTGGTTCAGAATCGGTCGGCGCATCAGCTCGACGGGCTTCTGAGTCGGGTGGTCGAACTTGTCTTCGGCAGAGCCGCCCATGATGAATTTCGGCGACGGCGAATCCCAAATCGTGGAGTTCTCGCCCGGCCTCCCAAACCACGGCGCGTTCTTTTTCCGAACGTACCAACAGGGTTCGTGCTGATACCAGTAGTGCGTTCGCGTTAGGACTGTTCGACCCTTGTTCCAAATAATTTGTTGGGGATACAGAAATCCAATCCGAAGAAGGCCGTTCAGCACCTCGCGGGTGAAAACCGATGCGTGCCACACGTAAGCGATTTGCAGGCTCGGCACG